>OLGE01001903.1_pt1 | contig 19920 bp, 9 predicted proteins | sample 1605151 | NCBI WGS metagenome assembly OLGE01 (sample SAMEA3888912, study PRJEB22519) | human gut metagenome | biome: human gut; feature: human-associated habitat; material: faeces | place: Denmark | collected 2010
CTCGCTTACCCCTAATACCATTTTCAGCATTACCGGACGCGATTGGATTATTAAAACGTTTAATTAGGTTTTAGTATGACTGAGCGGAAGCGTGTGCTCTTTCATCAGCGCAATGCTGCGCTCAATGCGATAGTCCGTCAGATAAACCGCAAAACCTGTCCCGGTCTCCTCCTTAAACAGTTTGCTGAGATAATTGCTGGAAATGCCGAGCTGCTCCGCAATCTCGCTGACCGACAGCTCGTCGGCATAATCCGTTTGAATGCGGCGCAGCGTCTGACGGACATAATGGGAGTATCCGGCTGACGGTGCATCTGTGTGCATCGCCGAAACCAGCCGGGAAAACGCACCGAAAAAGAATGCCTTTGCATCGGCGACGGAAGAAAACCGCCTCCAGATTTCATCAAAGCTGCTGCAGCTGCCATAGACGCTTTCCAGCGGCACACGATGCTTTTTTGCCGCACGATTGAGTACGCCCAGAAGATCATTCAGAATCATGCGGGCATTTTCCAGATCAACGCGGCGTGTTTCGATCATGTCAAAAATCTCGTTCAGCCGCACCTCATACGCTGTGCCATCCTCCAGCGCGGAGGCAAAGCTTTTTTCTGTTTCCAGCGGCAGTCCCATCAGCACAGACTGCGTCTGTTCCTCCGGACTGCGCAGCACGCAGGTGTTGTCGTGATAAAACAGCTCCTGCTTCAGCGCCGCTACATAGCGATAGCCCTCACGCAGGTGGGCTATATCCCGCAGCGATTTGTCCATGCAGAAGTTCGCCTGCCGGTTAAAGTAATTTCTCATGCAGAATGAGATCCTCTGCAGGACGTTCTGCGTCTGGGCGTCGATTTTTGCCTGACTGACCTGTCCGCCATGCGAAAACAGCAGCACGTAGATGCCGTCGCCAAGGCTTCCCGCCAGACCGTCTCCGCTCTCATGCAGGATCTCTTCAACAATATTGAGCACACCGTAATCAAACAGCGGGTCGTCCTGCGCAGCGTATGCAGACCGGCCGTCTGCGCATGGGGTAAACGTCAAAAGGCACAGCATCAGCCGGTCCTGCGCAAGCCGAATGCCAAGAACGTCCATATGATGCCGAAGCTCCTCCGGCTGCATTTCCTCCGTGAGGAGCCGGTGGAGAAACTCATTTTTCAGAACCATGTGGTTTTTGCGCACATAGGCCTCCGCGTCCCGTTCGCGCGCGTGCTCGCTGCTTACCGTGGCCTGCTGCCGGATCCAGTCGGCGGCACGCTGAAGATGCTCCCGCAGAGCCGCGGCACTGATCTCATGCTTGAGCAGATAGTCCTGCGCGCCAAGCTGAAGCATCTGCCTGACGTGCAGATAGTCGTCACAGTTGCTCAGCGCAAGCACCGGCAGCCGGTGCGGCAGGTCGGAAAGATGCTGCATCAGCTCTACCCCGTCCATGACCGGCATCAGCACATCCGCGATCACCACATCGACCGGCTGCGCTGCAAGAATTTTCAGCGCCTCCGCGCCGTTGGCCGCCTGCGCACACACCAGAAACTCGCTGCCGCTCTGGTCGATCAGCTCTTTCAGATAGCTGCGGAACCACAATTCGTCGTCCACGAGCATCACATTATACACGTTCTGCCGCCTCCGTTCCTTTTTTCATTTCTATTTTTGGCAGCAGCAGCGCCACTCTCGTCCCGAACCCGCCGGAGTGGAGCTCCACGCCATACGGCGCGCCATAGTAAATTTTGATCCGGCCGATCACGTTCTGCAGACCGATATGCCTGTCGTCGCTTTCGTTCAGAATTTTTTCAATGATCTCCTGTGGCATTCCCACTCCGTTGTCCACGACCTCGACCCGCAGCATTCCATCGTCCGAAAACATCTGCACCTTGACAACCCCCGGCCGGTCAGATGGTGCAATTCCGTGCTTGAGCGCGTTTTCCACCAGCGGCTGGATCAGCATTTTCAAGATTCTATACTGTTCTAGTCCCGGCTCAACCTCAACTGTATAGACGTATTTTCCGCTGTATTTAAAGGTCTGGATCTCCAGATAGCTGCGCAGACTCTGCGCCTCCTCTTCGATCGTCAGATATTCGTTTGCGCGCATGTTGTTCCGCAGCAGTACGGAAAGACTGTCAACGACGGTTACGATATTCTCCTCTTTCTGCACATAGGCCATATAGCGGATGGTGTTGAGCGTATTATGCAGAAAATGCGGATTGATCTGGTTTTGCAGAATCTGAAATTCCAGCTTGTGGCGCGTCTGCTCCGCGCACTGAATGTCGTACAGAAGATTCCGGATGCGGTCAACCATGCGGATGATCTGATTTTGAAGCGTTTCAATCTCGTCGCCGGAGTGAATCACGGGCTGCATTTGCAGATTCTGTCCGCCGATCTGTGCGACAGCAGTGCACAGCTTCTGGATTTTTGCGGTTTCACCGAGCAAAAAGACTGCCAGGAATGCGACTGCTACCACGCCGAACAGCAGGCTGACTGCCATCGCTGTCAGGCTGACGCTGCGAAATTCACGCGTTACATCGCTTTCGGGCACAACACCGAGCGTCAGCCAGCCGGTCAGCTCGGAACGCTGATAGATCACAAGACTGGAAACACCGTCGATTTCCGCATAGCCGCTGCCGCTTGCTTCGCCCTGCCCGCCGCTTGTCAGCAGCTGTGCTCCGATCTGCTGCGGCACGTCCAGCGGGTAGATAATGCGTTCGCTTACAGGGTCAATGATATAAATTGCGCCAAGACCGTTGAAGTCCTTGCCATAGCAGTCGTTTAAAATGGTGTAGCGCACATCTGCCTTTACAACGCCCAGCTGCTCACTGCCGGAATAGATGTTGCGCGCGATGGAAAGCACCATTTCCGAGCCGTTGCTGTACGGCAGGATCACGGCGCTCTTTTTTCCGTCCATCGACACCTCATAAAACCAAGGCTGCTGAATCAGCGTTTGATAGGGGAGCGTCGTTCCGATTCGGAAATAGTTCCCGTCCACACTGGAGATCATCATTCCCTCCAGATATGTCTTGAACTGATACAGACTCAGCATGGTGTCCAGAATTGTCTGGTTGCACGCCAGCTTTTCGGATGGAGCTGCCGTCTTGTAATTTCGAAGTGGGTTCACAATATGGTTTGTATCAATGGATGCGCAGATTACCAGATGGTCCACGTCGCGCAGCATCGTTTCAAACGAGCCGTTCAGCCGCTCCAGAACGCTGCCGATATAGCGCTCTGCCGAGCTTTGCGCCTGCTTCGATGTCTGCCGATACCAGAAGCTGCCGATTGCCCCGGCCATCACGCAGACAATCAGCACGGACACAATCAGAACCTTTGTCTGAAAGTGCATATTTCGTTTCCTATTTCCAGCAGTTTTCATACGGCAGCACCTCACGGCTCAATCTGGTTTCATTATAGAATTTTGTGAAAAACGCCGCAAGATAAATTTCCGACATCGAGCTATCAAATCAAGACATCTTTTGCATGCGTGCTTGTATCTGAATCCGCTTCGTGATATGTATACGGCAGGAGGTGCCGTCATGAAAAAAACGATCGGTTATGTTCTTTCCCACACGCATTGGGATCGCGAATGGTATTTGTCCTTTCAGCTGTTCCGGATGCGCCTTGTGGATATGCTCGATACGCTGATCCCCTATCTGGAGCAGCACCCGGAATTTCCACACTTTCACCTTGACGGACAGACAGTCTGTCTGGAGGATTATCTGGAGGTGCGCCCGGATCAGGCGGAGCGGCTGCGGCACCTGATTGAAGCCGGGCGCATTGCCGTCGGCCCCTGGTATGTCCTGCCGGATTTACAATGCATCGGTCAGGAGTCTATTCTGCGCAATCTCAGCCGCGGCCTCGCGCTGGCGCAGCGCTTTGGCGGCGGCACGCCGGTTGGATATCTGCCGGATATCTTTTCCCATCCGGCGCAACTGCCGCAGATCTTCGCCGGGTATGGCTTCCGCGCGGCTGTGATCTGGCGCGGAAGCTCAGATGATCCTGAGCCGCCCTACGAGGTGCTTTGGCGCGCGCCTGACGGCACGCAGCTTCTGACGCTCCGCCTGCCGGACGACCGGGGCTATCTCAACGCCTTCCCTCTGTCCGATACGCCGGAGGCCGTCAGCCGCCAGTTCGAGGACTGGTTTCATGAACGACTGCCGCGCTCACCAAGCGGGCAGCTTCTGTTCATGAACGGCTGTGACCATCAGACGCCAAATTATGCCCTGCCGGAATTTATCCAGTATTTTAATGAAACGCATGACGATTACGAGCTGCGTCAGGTATCGCTGACGCAGTATCTTGACGAGCTGCGCGTATCGCCGGACACGCTTAGCGTATTTTGCGGGGAACAGAACCGGACGAATTATTCCGCAGGCCGCCATTTGAATCCAACGCTCAAAAATACACTCTCCACGCATATTCCGCAAAAAATCGAAAATGCGCAGTGTGAGGCAGGGCTTGTGCGCTGCGCCGAGCCGCTGAGCGCGATGCTGGCAGCGGCACACTTGCCGCTTGGCCTGCATTATCTGGACACCGCCTGGAAATATCTATTGCAAAACCATCCGCACGACAGCATCTGCGGATGCAGCTGCGACGATGTTGCGCGCGATATGGAGCGCCGCTTTGCGTGGGCGCGCGATATTACGCAGCAGTACCAGCAGGAGGCCATGCGCCGGCTTACCGCGCAGACAGACACGCAGCAGACCCCTGCGGATGAAATTCCGGTGCAGCTGTTCCATCTTTCCCCGTGGCCGGAGGAAAACGCCGTACAGACGTTTACACTGCGGCTGCCGGCAGATACGCTGCTCCGCGGCCTTGCTATCCGAACAGCGGATGGGCAAAGCGTTCCCTGTCAGATCGTCCGCCTGCGAAAAGACGGCGTGATTCTGCACCCAATGGATCGCGATCCAAGCTGGGACGACTATCTGCTTGCCGACGTGCTGGTGCAGCTTCCGCATCAGACGGCCATGAGCTGGACGACGCTATACTGCCGTCCGTCTCTCGTTCCGCTGTCGCTGCCGGAGCGTCCGGTTGTTCGCTTTCAGACGCTGGAAAACGAATATCTGCAGGTTTCCATTCAGCCGAACGGAACGCTGGACGTAAAAAACAAGCGCAGCGGCACAGCATATCGAGGGTTAAATCTCTTCACCGACGAAGCGGATATCGGCGATGCGTACCTGTTTTCGCCGGAGCTTACCGCGAAGGTCTGGAATTCTGTGACCAGCGCGCCGTCCATCCGTATCCAGCAGGGGGCGCTTTGCACCAGCGCCATTCTGGACTGGCGCTATCGCCGCAAGCCGGACGAGGCGGAGCAGTCGCTCCGTCTGACACTCAGTCTGCGGAAAAATGACCCGCTGCTTCGGTTTCATCTGGAAATTGAGAACCGCGCCGGCGATCATCGCCTGCGGGTGCATTTCCCAACCGGATTTTCCTGTGACGAAAGCTTTGCCGATTCCATCTTTACCGTGGAAGCCCACCCCATTCGCAGACGGCAGCCAAAGCCGGAGGCGTGGGTTGAGACAGAAAGCGGCTGCTATGCGCAAAAACGCTTTGTCTACCTGCAAAACGGACGGCAGCGGCTGGTATTTATGGGTGCGGGGCTTCTGGAATATGAAGCATCGGACGGCGAAAACGGTGCAGATCTTGCCGTGACGCTGCTGCGCGCCGTCGGGCGGTGCGGCTCGGTTCGCTCCATGACCGCCTACGCCCCGCCCGGCCCGTGCGCGCTTTATCCGCAGGATTCGCAGCTGCTTGGCAATTGGGAGATGGAATACGCACTGGCATTCGATACACCGGACCGCGAGCTTTCCATGCTGGCCGAGCGCTATCACACGCCGGAACTGTATTATCAGGATACCGCACATCCCGCGCAGATGCAGGAATCTGCACAGAGCCTGTTTTGTCTGGATGTGCCGGAGTTTGTTGTTTCCTGCGTGCAGGGGCTGGGAGATGGAGAAATTCTGATTCGCGGCTATCAACACACCGGTCATGCGCTTTCGGCTGCGATTCGGTTTTGCCGGTCCATTCAGACCGCGTGGCGCACGGATTTTACCGGCAATCACCGCGAAGCAGTGGACATCTCCGGCGATACGCTGGCATTTTCCGCACCGCACGCAAAAATCATGACATTTATCATCCGACTGTAAAAAGGACTCGCCGCCTGTGAAAACTTCTGCTATACTGTCACCAGAATACAGCACAGGGGGCGAGATCATGAACAAGCAGCCGGAGCTGCATACAACCAATCTGCTGATGCAGCCGTTATCCATCTCATTTGAAAACGCTGCACTGCAGATTCTCCGCTTCTCCAAGATTCACGAAAATACCCACGCATGGGTGATTCCGCTGCACACGCATCCGACGATCGAACTGCACTATATTCTCTCCGGCGCAGGACAGATTCAGATCGACGATACGCTCTTTCATGTGGAAACGAACGATATTTATGTAACGCTGCCGTTTGTCCCACACTGCCAGATTTCCTCTGCGGCGGATATTATGGAGGAATACTGCGTGGAATGTACGCTGGAGCTTCCGCCGGCAGTGAAGGGTGAGACAGATCCGCTTGCGTCTCTGCGCCGCTTCCTTTCCCGTCAGGCATTTTCCTCTGCCAGAGCGCCGGATGAGCTGCTGCCGCTGCTGCGGCAGCTTGACCAGCAGGCAGCCTCTTCGGATATGCAGCTTTTGCAGACAAAGCTTTTGTATCTGCGGTGTCTGTTTGATTTTCTGGACGTATTATCGGAGGCGAGGCCGTCCGATACGCTTTCCGGAAAAAAGCGCGCAGACACGACGGCACTTCGTATCAAAAGCTACCTCGACGTCAATTTCCGGACGCCGTTTTCCGCTCAGGATCTGTGCGCACAGTTTTTCCTGAGTCAGCGGCAGCTTGACCGCATCTTCTGCCGTGCTTACGGCATGACGGTTCACGCATATCTGACAGAACTCCGCCGTCACTACGCCTGCGCGCTGCTGGAAAAGGGTGAGTTCTCGGCGCGCCGCGCCGCGCTGGAAAGCGGGTTCAGCGGCTACCAGCAGATGCGCCGCGCCGTCCGCCGCAAGCAGCCATAACCCGCATCATTTTACAATATAGGAGGAATCCGTCTTATGAAACGCTCCGAAATAAACAAAGCCTTAAAAGAGCTCGAAGCCATGTGCGCGCGGGAGCATTGCTACCTGCCGCCGTTCTGCCATTTTACGCCTGAAGAATGGAAGTCCAAGGGGCACGAATACGATGAAGTCCGCGACTGTATGCTCGGTTGGGACATTACTGATTACGGTCTCGGTGACTTTGACAAGGTCGGCATGTCGCTCATCACCATCCGCAACGGCAATCGTGCGATGCAGGACAAGTATCCGAAGGTCTACGCCGAAAAGCTGCTCTATATGAAAGAGGGGCAGTATTCCCCAAACCATTTCCACTGGTACAAAACTGAGGACATCATCAACCGCGGCGGCGGCAACATCCTCATCCGCGTTTATAACAGCCTACCCGACGAGTCCATTGACCGCAAATCCGATGTGACCGTCCACTGCGATGGCAGAACCTATACAGTTCCTGCTGGAACGCAGGTGCGCCTGACACCGGGTGAGAGCATCCATATCCAGCAGTATATGTATCATGATTTCGAGGTCGAACCCGGTACCGGCGCTGTCCTGCTGGGCGAAGTCAGCCAGTGCAACGACGACAACACCGACAATCGCTTCAATCCCCCAGTCGGCCGCTTCCCAAAAATCGAGGAGGACGAGCCGCCCTACCGCCTGCTCTGCAACGAATATCCGGCAGCAGAGAACTGACCCAGATTCTGACCCAGGTGTGCACGAAAGCGTGTGGACGTAATGCGCAAAACGCTGCAAAATCCCGCACTTTTTACTGACGGAACGGACGGATTAGGCACAAAAACGCTTGATATCACGAACCGATAGCAGCTGGCAGTCATGAGGTCAGCGGTTCGATCCCGCTTATCTCCACCAGAAAAGTCCTGAAATCTCACTGTTTCGCCTAATAGGTACACAATGTGTCATAGGGGTACAGTCGGTATGGGTAAAAGCAAGCCGTAAACTCATTTGTTCGAGTTTATGGCTTGCTTTTTACATAAGGATAGAGTTTGCCAATAACTACATCGACTGTCTGGATTTCCAAGCAAAGACTATTAAAATTCTATATTTTCTAGGGCTGTATCCAGCATAAATCTCGGTCAAACTCCGGTTGTATCCGCAGCCGGAGTTTTGTCGTTTTAAAGCTGCCGCCCGCCAACGAGGATAACTGTGCAGTCCCTTTTGCTTTCCGGGACGCAATCGTGTATGTATCCGCTAAAATAAGTCTATCACAACGACGCAGGAGGAATGCAGATGGGACGGGTTTATGGATATGTGCGCATATCGTCGAGAGATCAGAATGAGGCGCGGCAGATGGCGGCGATGCGGGAGGCCGGCGTTTCGGACAGGGATATTTATCTGGACAAGCGCTCCGGCGCGGATTTTGAGCGGCAGGGCTACCGGCAGCTGCTCAGGCGGCTGCGAGCCGGGGATACACTTATCGTCAAGAGTATCGACCGGCTGGGGCGGAATTATGATGAAATACTGGAGCAGTGGCGGATCATTACGCGGGAAAAGTGCGCGTCCATCCTTGTGCTGGATATGCCGCTGCTGGATACCCGGCAGAACCGTGATCTGACAGGAACGCTGATCGCGGACATTGTTCTGCAGCTTCTGAGCTATGTCGCGCAGACAGAACGTGAGTTCATCCGCCAGCGGCAGGCGGAGGGGATCGCGGCGGCGAAGGCGCGGGGTGTCCACTTCGGGCGACAGGCGCTGCCTGTGCCGGAAATTTTTCCAGAGATCGTGACGGCGTGGCTCGGTCGGCAGTTAAGCTCCCGCGCAGCTGGAAAAAAGCTCGGCGTTTCGCAGACGACTTTCCTCAAATGGCGCAAGCAGTGGGAACAAACGAATGGAACAGAACCCATATGTTGTGAAACAGCCGATAAAAAAGCACAGAAAAGCTGTAAACACTAGTAGACTTTTCTTTTCGCCCGAAAATCGGCAGGTATCAGGCAAAAAAGCGCCGGTTCCTACCCCGCCGTCATTATATCTCAGAAGAAAAGAAAAGTCTGCTTTTGCGCGCGATGCTTTTCGCCGGAAACACAAGTTCATACGCATCTGAAGACGTGTAATCTCCGGCCGCGGCGGCTGTTTCGGGCGCTGAGCCGGAGGTGAAAGAACAAAGGCTACTCAAGCCGCTCGCCCGGAGCTGTGCGCGAGAGGCCGCGACCGAAAACGGGATACCGTTTGCCCGAAAGGGCGCCATTGCAGTGCATCTGTGAGAAGGTAGGACGCGGACGTGGGAATTCATGCTGAAATCCCGGATCGCAAGTCAGAAGACTCGCTGTCTTCACGCCGAAGGATTTCGGCAGGAGCGCAATGTACCGATAGCACGATGAACCTATCGTACAGGACGGGCGCAGACTGTTCCATATGGGGACAGGCCGCGCCATTTTGCCCGTATGGGCAGAGTATATCCGCACGAGGAGGTTCCTTACATGGACGCGGTACTGCGGCGTGCAGAGCGCATGATCGCTTATCAGAATATTCAGTTCATTCTTGCACATCAGAACGACACGTTGGAGCAGCTTACGGCGTATTTATCCGCCTGCACGGACAAACTGGGACACGTCCCGGCGAAGTGCGAGGTGATCGGCGGGGACTACATTGAATATCGATTTGATTCCTGGGTCAACGCAGTGCGCAGTTTCTTCTCTGGCCGAATGGCCTCGGCGAAGACCCCGCCTCCGTTTGCCGAGCGGCAGATCGTGAGGGATACGCTCGCCGCGCTGGAGGCGCAGCCATGAACCCGCGCCGCACATTGCAGGAGGACGAGTCGGCGCTGCGCAAGGTCCTGACGCAGCGGACGCTGGAGGCGCTTTCCAAGCAGAACGTGGCGTTTGTGCTGGAGCACCAGAACGATACGCTCGAGCAGCTCAGCGCCTATTTATCCGCCTGCATGGACACTCTGGGGCACGTCCCAGCGTGGACAGAGGTGCTCGGCGGGGACTTGATCGACCTGCGCTTCGGCGGCTGGGCACAGGCGCTGCACAGCATCGGTCAGACCGGGTACGACGACGCGCAGGAGCCGCCGCGGGTGCAGGACACACAGCTGTTCCGCAACGAATATGACCGCCAGCGGGTGCTGGACAAGCAGAAGAAGCTTGAGAAGAAAGCCCTCAGCCGCGAACGCACAAAGCAGGACAAGGCCGCGCGCAAAGCGAAAAAATAGCGAGATCCGATCGACAGATTGAAAAATAGATCAACAATACGCAGCTTTTGTGGCAGATGCGCGACCCGGTTCAAATGCCGGACACGCATTCTCGTTCAGCTGAACAAGGGAATCGGGTGAAAATCCCGGACATAGGCCGGACGGCGACGTTCCGGTCTGTAGCTGTGATTGCGGAGCGCTCCTTCGCGCGCGGAAACGCGGGTCATTGCGGCTGGTAAAGCAGCCGTGAGAAGGCCAGAAGGAGGGCGTTGGGGCGACCCTGAACGCATCAGTCAGAAGACCTACAGAGCTCGGAGCTCAGGGGAAGTATCCTCTGGGGGCCGGTTTTGGCACAAAGGCAGCAGAGGTTCCGCTGTTTTTTTTGTGTCATGGCCCGAACAGCTGCGATCACCCGTTTCCCGCCGGATTCCGGCGTTTGTATACTATTATATATAGCAAAGAAAGGACATGACGATGAAGAAACGAATTATAGCGCTTCTGCTGGCTCTGGTCATGGTCGTGGGTATGCTCCCCACGGTCGCACTGGCCGCAGATGCGCCGATTCAGGATGAGGACGGCTACTACCAGTTGACGAACGAAGCCGACCTCAAGTGGTTCCGTGACAAGGTCAACGCGGGCGAAGGCACGATCAATGCCAGGCTGATGGCGGATATCGCGCTGACGGAAAGCTGGACGCCCATCGGCGTGGCAGCTGATTATGTGACCTCGTATGACAACAAGCCGTTCTCCGGCATTTTTGACGGCAACGAGAAAACCATTTCCGGCCTGAACGTTACAGAAACCGCGGGTAATCCGGCTGCACTGTTCGGCATGGCGAAGAACGCGACGATCAAAAAGCTGGTCGTCAAGGGCACGGTTTCCTCGACGGCTCCGTCGGGCGGCTATATGCCGGTTTATGCTGGCGGCGTCGTTGGACAGAGCGACGGCGGTGTGACGCTGGAAGAGGTTGCATCCTACGTCGATGTGACCATGACCAACAGCACGAGCAACACTGCTATGGCTGGCGGCCTGTTCGGCAACGGCTACAATGTAACCATCAAAAACTGCGCGAACTACGGAACGCTGAAAGCGGAGGGCACCGGCAAGACCAACATTGGCGGCCTTTGCGGCATGTCCGAGTATGGCGCAGCAGCCACGATTGAAAACAGCATGAATGTCGGTGAAATCATCGGCGGCAATACGGTCGGTGGTCTGCTTTCCGCTATGAAAGCTGACTCCAGCGACAGGAAGCCAAACATCAAGAATAGTGCAACCGTCGGCGGGATCGTCGGCAGCGGAACCGAAGGTACGATTGAGAACTGCCTCGCAACCGCGAACACGGTTGGCGCAGACGGCGTAGAGATCGTTGCAGACATGAAGGATGCGAAGGTTCTCACGACCCTCGGCAGCGCTTTCAAGAAGGGCGAGAAATCCGGTTTTCCCATCCTGACATGGATGACCGATACAGAAGTGGAAGAACCGGAATGCAAGCACGAGCATACAGAACCCAAATACGAGAGCAAGAACGACGGCACGCACACCGTCACGACAATCTGCAAGGACTGCGGCCAGACGATTGGTGAGGCAAAGACTGAGGATTGCACCGACAAGGGCGACGGCACCTGCGTGTGCGGCTATAAGTTCCCAGTGGTAGACCCGAGCGTACCGGAGCAGGACACGGACGGCTGCTACCAGATCACGAACGAGACACAACTCAAGTGGTTCCGTGACAAGGTCAACGCGGGCGACGTCGCCATCAAGGGCAAGCTGATGAATGACATCACGCTGACGGATGCATGGGCACCGATCGGCACGAGTGAAAGTAAGTTCGCCGGTGAGTTCGATGGCAACGGCAAGACCATCTCCGGCTTGCACTTTGACGTGCAGGATATGCCGGAGGAGAGCCAGAGTCTTGGCCTGTTCGGCACGATCGGCGGCAAGGACAAGGACCACATTGCGATTGTTCGCAATCTGACGCTTGAAGGCGAGATCAAGGTTGAAGGTAAGACGGCACAGGGCTTCTGCGTTGGCGCGGCGGCAGCGTATCTGAGCAGTTTCAGCACGCTCAGCGGCATTACCACGAATGTGGCGATCGTCAACGCCCCAGCCAGCGGCGTAACCAGCGTCAGAACCGGCGGTCTTGTGGGTATGGTGCTGTCCAGCGGCCGGTACACCAACATTGAGTGCTGCCGGAACATTGGTTCTGTGACCGGCACGGGTGAAACCGGCGGTCTGATCGGCTATCACAGCGGCTCGGTATCGTACTACGGCGAATACTACGTCGCGGTCAGAAACAGCTGCAACGAAGGCACTGTCACCGGCACCGGTGCGTGCACCGGCGGTCTGATCGGCAATAGCTGGAGCGACACGAAGGTGACGGACTGCTATAACGCAGGCAAGCTCAGCGGCACGGATTATGTCGGCGGTCTGGCCGGCGATGCGAATGAGACGCACTTCGACTACTGCTACAATACCGGCAGCGTCTCCGGCAGCAAAAACGTCGGCGGTCTGGCCGGGCGGATTCGCAGCGGCCATATCTATCACAGCTACAGCATCGGCGACGTGACCGGTACGGACAGTGAAACGACCGGTTCGCTTTGCGGTGAGCGCGGCGGCAGCGTTGTCGGCACCGTTCAGTACAGTTATGCGCTGAAAGCGCCGGTGCTCGGCTCGAAGAGCATTGGCTTGGACTACGATGAGAAAAACCAGAATCAGAAGCACTTCTACTATGTCGTTTCGCTGGATGAACTGCGTGCGATTCCGGAGTATCTGAATCCCGCGGACGGCGACGCACACTACAAGATCAACCCCGGCAAGACTCCTGCACTCATGTGGCAGGAGATCGCAGAATGCACGCACGTGCATACCAAGAACAGCGGTATTCCGGGTGTGGATGAAAACGGCTTCTACCATACCAAGACTGTCCGCTGCGAGGACTGCTTTGCGGTGCTCTCGCAGGGAGAAGTTGAGCGCTGCACGCCCGAAGGCGAGCACAAGCTCTGCTCTGTCTGCGGCCAGATCTGCTGCAAGCACGAGAACGCTGAGACAACCTACACGACGAGAAGCCAGCAGAACTATGAGGATGGCAAGTGGGTAACATACCGCTGGCACACTGCTACCACCATCTGCCCGGACTGCAGCAACACCTTTGTCGGAGAGGAAACGGAGTGCGCCGAGGCCACGGAAGGCTATCGCGGCTTCTCAGCGGACTCCCCTAACGCGGGCAAACACCGCCACGACTGGTACTGCGTCTGCGGCACTTCGCTCAGATATGAAATTGTCCCCTGCGTTGACGAAAAGATCAATGCAACTGGTGCGGCAGGCGAAGATAACATCTGCGATCTCTGCGGCACGGCTATGGTTCTTGCCGCTCCGACGGCCCCAGAAGGCGACGGCTTCTATCCGTACACCGTCAAGGAAGGCTCGAAGGATGTGACGCACTACTATGTGACGCACTATGAGGTCGGCGAGAAGGCGGAAGAGCTGACCGTCATGGCGACCGGCAAGCAACTCACCTATCAGTGGTACTACCGTCTGTCTGAAGACGAAACCGAAGCGGGCACGGCAATTGAGGACGCAACCGAGGCGACCTACACGCCTGATACCAGCGCTGAGACCGGTATGCGCTTCTACTACTGCGTGGTCACCAACCCCGCGGGCAGCGCAAAGACCGGCGGCCAGCCCGTAATCGTCTGCAAGAACCCGACCGCGACCATCTACTTCTCGCTGACGGATGACGACAAGTATGTCGCCGCCGAAAGCAGCGGCAATATCATGGCCTATCAGAAGGTTACGGTTCCGTACTTCGATCTGAAGGCCTACCATCTCGAAGGCAATTACTTCAAGTCCGAGACCTACGGCCCGGCTGATGCGGACGACCCGATGGGCGGCTCCCAGCTGGTCGCGGGCAGCAGCGCCGCAGCCTACGGCAAGATCACCGCGCTGCATCTGCTGATCTGGATGACCGAGCGTGAATACCTCGGCGTGAGCGCGGACAAGGCCGGTCAGGGCTATCTGTATGACGAGAAGCTGATGGGCTCCGATATTTTTGGCATTGCAGCTTCCAGCACAGTCGGTTCGGTCCTGATCCAGAACTTCTGGACACACGACATGAACTTCAACTACTACATGAACTATGTCTACCCGCTGGCGGCCGAAGGCTGGGGCGCGACCGCAGATCAGATCCTGATGCGCGACGGCGACATCTTCTCCATGATGATGTACTCCGACTGGTCCTTCTACAACGATGAGTGGGCAGGCTACCATCATCTGGGCAACGAACTGAACAAGACGATGGTTGAGACGCAGATGAAGGCGGACGCATCCATCGATCTGACGCTCTATCGTTCCTATGGCCATGACTCGTCCTCGTACGCAACGGATCATGTTGTTGTCGGCAGTCTGGACGTCTACTACATCGAAACCTCGAAGCTGACAAGCGGCGATGTGACCGACTGGACGAAGGCCGGTACCGTCGACGAGAACGGCAAGTTCACGCTCGATGCAAAGGCACTGAAGCTTGAGGCTGGTAAGCAATATCTGTTCAGCGTAGCTGGACAGAAGGGCAAGGATGTGGACGCATTCGTTTCCTGCCCGGGCGGCGTTCTGGTCAATGTGCTGGACGCAGACGCGGCGCTGACATGGAACGTTCGATTCAAAAACGGCAAGGAAGACTACGCGGCGAAGCAGGTTGAAAACGGCAAGCTTGTTACCGTCGAGAACCCGACGCGCGAGGGCTACACCTTCACCGGCTGGTACACCGACGAATATTGCACCAACCGCTTCGACATCAAGACCACGCCTGTCACCTGCAACCTGATGCTCTACGCAGGCTGGAGAGAGGGCACGCAGCCCGTTACCTGGACGGTCACGTTCGTCAACGAATTCGCAGAAACAACAACGCAGACCGTTGAAGACGGCAAGACCGCCACTGAGCCGGAAATCCCGACGCACGACGGCTACACCTTCCTCGGCTGGTTCACGGACGAGGCCCACACGCAGAAGTACGCGTTCACGACTGCTGTTACCGCTGATCTGATGCTCTATGCCGGCTGGGAAAAGAACGTTGTCGTGAAGACATGGACAGTCACGTTTATGGATCGCGGCGCAACCTATGAGACGCAGCGCGTCAGAGACGGTGAAACCGCAAGCAGACCGGCAGATCCGGCCCGCACGGGTTATACGTTCACCGGCTGGTACACCGACGAGCGCTGCACGCACGCGTACCTCTTCAGTACACCTGTCGCCGCCGACCTGACGCTCTACGCAGGCTGGCAGCGCAAGCAGCCCACGCCCGTAACCCCCGTCACACCGGTCACTCCGGCAAAGCCGTCCGCTCCTGCCGACGACGATCTCTCGTTCTCCGATGTGAGCAAGGACAGCTGGTATTATGATGGCGTGAAGTTCGTCTGCGGAAAGGGCCTTATGAATGGCACCGGCGCGAACCGCTTCAGCCCGAACGCCAACACCACGCGCGGCATGATCCTGACGATCCTCGCCAGAATCGAAGGCGTAGATACCTCCGGTACGCCGTGGTATGCAGCGGGCCAGAAATGGGCCATGGCAAACGGCATTTCCGACGGCACGAACATGGAAGGCGAAATCACCCGTGAGCAGCTCGCCGCCATGCTCTACCGCTACGCGAAGCTGAAGGGCTATGATGTCAGCGCTTCTGCTGACCTCTCCGGTTGCTCCGACGCGGCAAAGGTCAACACATATGCGGTCGACGCGATGCGCTGGGCTGTCGCCGAGGGCCTGATCCAGGGTATGGGTGGCAAGCTCAACCCGCAGTCCACCGCGACCCGCGCGCAGGTTGCAACCATCCTGATGCGCTTCCTGGAGCTTTACTCCAAATAAACCAAATTCCAATACAGCACAGCCCGCACATCCGTGCGGGCTTGTGCGGTATTCAAACGCCAAAAGAGTCAGAAGCATTTTTGCCGCTTGAATGCCGCATAAATCGCTTTTTTATCTGGGAGGACATATGAAAAAACTTTGGGCCAATCGTTGGTTCCGCACGCTGGCAGGCTTTTTGCTTGTCGCCGCGCTGCTTGCGCCGGTTCTGCTTCCAGCCGCGCAGCTGCAGAGGCAGGAGCCGGAAAACCCCATCCGGGAGGAGAATATCCAGCCGGTGAACGTTCTGAGCTTCGGAGAGACAGATGGCGGCACACGCGCCTCTGCGCCGCTCACCTTCACGCAGGACACGAACGCCGAGGGCGGCCAGACCGAGCAGGATAACGAGCAGCCGCCTGAGGAGGAAACGGATGATACGCCGCCTGAGCTGCCCACCGAGACGATTCCCCAGCCCGAGCCGGTAAATGATCCCACGCACACGGACACGCAGCCCGGGGAGAATGCAGAAGATGTGCCGGGCGACGCAGGCGAGCAGACGGAGCCTGCACAGGAGCCGGATCTGGGCCTCGTCTTGAACTGGTACCGCTATGGTTCAGAGCGCGTGCGCTCCCTCTGCCCGTCAGACGAGACCGTCCGCCAGCCGGTGCGCGCCGCACAGCTTCCGGACGGCTATCTCCGGTACGAACTGGACCTGCGTGGGCTTGACGCGGCGGATTCGGAGATCACCGATGTGACGCTTTCGAAAAACGGCGGCACGCTCTCACCCGCCGGTCTTCGCGACAGCATTTTCATGGAAACCGGCAGCCGCGGCGAGGACAGCACCTATACGCTGCGCGCAGAGGCTGTCTGCACCCGCACGCAGGAGGACGGAAGCAGTCAGGAGCAGACGGTTACGTTTTGCTTTGTGCTGACCTATTCTGATACCCTCGATCTGGAAGCGCAGATGCAGTGGGGTCTCGCAAACGGTTCAGCGGCCACCCTCCGCTGCCAGCCCGAAAGCAGCTCCCTGCGTTCGCTCAGCAACAGTGAGATCAGCGAGAATCTCCTGCGCTACAGCTTCCGTCTGAGCGGCGAAAGCGCCGAGAACGCAGTTGTCCGCTCCATCACCTACAGCGCAGAATCCGGTGCGAATGGAGTGCTGGAAGAGGCCGGCACGCTGATTCTCCAAAGCGCGGACGATGGAGAAAATACATATACCATCACGCTCACCGCCACAGTGGAAAGCGGCGGAAAAAAGCGCGATGTGCCCTTTATCTTTGTGCTGCGCTGGCAGCAGACGCAGGATGTGGGACTGGAGCTTGTCTGGATGAAAAACAGCACCGACCCGCAGAGCATCCCCTGCGCCGCGAATGCGCAGGCGAGCGCCGAGATCCGCCGTACCGACCTCAAACTCGGTCAGCTCAACTATCAGCTGAAGCTTACCGGCGCGGACGCAGAGCAGGCGCGGGTTTCCTCTGCCAGCCTCACCCCAGAGGGCGGTGCAGCGCAGACGCTGGCTGTTCCGGACGGCAGCACGACGCTGCAGATCCCGGGCGGCGCGACTGCGATTCGATATACGCTTGCCGTGCAGGTGCGGTACCAAAAACCGGACGGCAGCCTCAAGTATCTGAGCTTTACCTATGCGCTTCGCTATTCCGGCGACGTGAACCTTGAACTTCAATATACGCTGACGGACGGCACATCGCAGACCGTCCGCTGTGCGAACGGTCAGACGAGGACTGCGCAGGCCATCAAGCGTGACCAGTTGGAAAACGACACGCTTCCCTATATCCTGACCTTTACCGGCGGGGACGCGGACAGCGATGTGCAGATCAGCTCGGTCAGCCTGTTCCGCTCCGGTGACAGCCGAAACCTGACGCTGCCCGCCGAGGCCTCCGGCTCTGTCGAGCTGGCAGTCAACCGCGACGGAAGCACGGGTGAAAACACCTTCACAATCACCGCGCAGGCGGCCTCCGGAGAGCAGTATAAATTCACCGTCAACATCCCCTATACGCCGGTCGGCGGCGAGGTTCAGATCAAAACGAATCTGACCGATGGGGAAAAGGTTATGAACGGCACAAAGATCATGCTGACGGTCGAGGCCTGGCACGAGGCGGAGGCAGGCGGAACGCGCACTGCAATGACTGCCAGCGACACCGTCGTAACGCTGGACGGCAAGACAGTGCAGTGTGACCGCGGCGCTTCCGGCGACGGGATTCTCCAATATACCCTTATTCCGGAAAACCCGGAGGCGGGCGATGAAAACACGCACATTCTGCGCATCGTCTGCAATGACACCTACGGGAACCACGGTGAAAAGGAGCTGACGCTGCTCGGCGAACGGACGCAGAAGGGCGAAAAGGAAGGCACCGCGTCCATTTATATCGACATGACCGTGCTCGGGCTTGGCGTGCAGGGGCCGATCAGCTATACGGTGCTTTCAGAAGAACCGGCGTCCTACAGCGTGGCAAAGGCTGTCTGGGGCTATGACGCGGGCGACCCGTTCGGCACCGCGGACAGCACCTTCGGCTGGCCGTCCTCGCTGTGCGGCTACACGGGAAGCTTTGAAAGTCAATTCTATCTGACGAAGCTCGGCGACGGAACCGATATGGCCTCGCGCGCTATCGCACTGAGCAATGGCTGGTCAGACTACGGTGCGTCCGAAGAAGAAATTCTGGCGCGGATCGACAGCACGTTCGGCGAAAACAGCCCCTATGCCGCGCTTTGGCGCAGTATAAAGCGGGCAAATATCGAACTCAATCCGTATCACAGCACCTCTCTGGGACAATTTGACTTCACACGCGGCTCCGGCTGGATGTACTCGGTCGGCGGCGGAACCTATTATCCGTCCGTGAGTCTTTCCGATTATGAGCTGAAGGACGGCGATGTGCTGACACTGCGCTATACGCTGGCCTATGGCATGGACATCGGCGATGGGACGTCTTCCTTCTGTGTCAGCGCGCTCAACGGTGCGCTGACTGTGAACCACAAGTGGCAGGACATGACGAACGCCGACGGCACGAGCGTCACATACTGCACAAGCTGTGGTAAGATAAAAGAGTGCGACCATCCGGACGATCAGATTGAGTTCCGGGAGACGGAGGACGGAAGCTCCTGCTACGAGTTCTGCAAAAAATGCGGAAAGCCCCTCACTGACCCGGCAGCACACAGTTGGGAAACGCAGCCGGTAGAGGGCGACGATGTCAATCACAAAAAGATCTGCAGCCGCTGCAACAAGGAAGTGGACGAGGCGCACCGCTTCGAGTACATTGAAAACACTGCGACCTGTGAAGCGGCGGGCGAGATTGTCTATAAATGCACCTGCGGTTATGAAAAGCGTGAGCCGGCAGAGCAGCTGGAGCACGAGCCGGAAATGTACTATGATGGAGCGGAGCACTGGCAGATCTGCAAACTCTGCAATCAGGAGATCGAAGGCTCACGTGCGGAGCATTCGTATCATTGGAACGATATGTGGGACGATTGGGCCTGCGACTGCGGCGCGATGCACAACGAGGTCTGCCGCGGGCATATGACAGCGTTGGAGGAACAGTGCACCTGCAGCCGTGAGGTGCTCCAGTGTGCCAAGTGCGGCATCATATTTGAACGTGAGGAAACGGGCGCATTCAGCTATCCCCATCATTATGACGAAAACGGTATCTGCACTGACTGCGGCGCACAGAACCCGGATATGCCGGTAACGCCAGATCCCGACCCGGACAATCCAGACCCGAATCCTGATTCGGATCCGAACCCCGACCCAGACCCCAATCCCGATCCCGATCCAAATCCCGACCCCGGCCCGGAGCCTGATCCGGGCACGGAGGAAGGCCCAGAGGAATAAACAGGAGGAACACAGATGCAGGAAAAAATCA
>OLGE01001905.1_pt1 | contig 19902 bp, 17 predicted proteins | sample 1605151 | NCBI WGS metagenome assembly OLGE01 (sample SAMEA3888912, study PRJEB22519) | human gut metagenome | biome: human gut; feature: human-associated habitat; material: faeces | place: Denmark | collected 2010
CTTTGAAGGCTGCTGATTTCAAGGGTATCATCGACGCTTGGAAGAAGTAATCTCATAAGGATATTACATTTCCCGAAGGGATGCCTTCTTCGTGAAGCGCATCCCTTCATTCTTCATTACACCTTATTATATATAGAGATCCAAGAATAAGGTGCTGTTTTAAAACAAGACGACAAACATAAAAGGAATAGTCATGAAACAATTCGTCACATTATTGATTATGATCCTCTGCTCAACATTCACAGCTAATGCGCAGAACTACCTGGACCATCTCAAAAAGAAGGAACCGGGAAAGGGTGTTGTAACCGTGAACCAAAGTAAGGCGATTGATGAACTGGTAAACGGCAAACAAGTGATTCCACAAGACGACAAGACTAAGACTACCCCACAGAAAAAAGAAAAAGAGCCTGAAACTCAGCACAAGCAGGGGCCTGATTCCCTGAAGAAGACTGAGCCACAGCATCATGAGGCAAACCGAGAGAATGCCCGCGTGAACAATGCCCAAAAGGCAGAGAATAAAAACGAAGAAAAAGAGACACCTGTAGTGGATATGCGCAAGAAAGTGATGCGCAAGAGCTATAAGGTTACAGGATATAGAGTACAGGCTTTCGCTGGCGGCAATTCGCGTAACGACCGTCTGAAAGCAGAACAGACTGGCAATCAGCTGAAAGTTCATTTCCCTGAGCAGCCGGTTTATGTTCATTTCTACTCTCCAAGATGGATTTGCCGAATGGGCAACTTCCGCAGCTTAGCTGAAGCCCAGAAGATGCTTGCCAAGGTTCGTTCCCTGGGATACAGACAGGCATGCCTTGTAAAGGGACAGATTACGGTACAGTACTAGTTAATAATTAACAACTCAAGTTTCGCAAGTGGTTTAAGTACGGGCTGAAGGCCCAAAAGCTCCTAGCCCAGGGCATCGCCCTGGGTATAATGGCAATCAGCAAGGCGCCCTGTAAGGGCAAAAGCTTTATGTTTTGTCTGGAGTTTTAAAGCTTTTGCCCTTACAGGGCGACAGGTTTGCGTCCGTAATTACCCAGGGCGATGCCCTGGGCTAGGAGCTTCTGCCCTTTCAGGGCGTGTGGTGCAAAACTTGCGAAACTTCAGATAACAATTAATAGTTAATAGTTTACAGCATTGATACCGTAGGCCTAATTATTAATTATAAATAATCAATTATAAATTAAACAAGATGAATCCAGAAACAGAATTTCGCGAGGGATTGGACGAACTCGCAGAACACTATACTGAAGTATTAAAACTCTTGGGAGAAGACCCTGAGCGTGAAGGACTTGTAAAAACACCGATGCGAGTAGCCAAGGCTATGCAGATACTGACTCGTGGCTATACACAGGATGCACACAAGGTATTGACCGATGCCCTCTTTGAAGAGAAATACAACCAGATGGTCATCGTGAAAGATATTGATTTCTTCTCGATGTGCGAGCACCACATGCTTCCTTTCTATGGCAAAGTGCATGTTGCCTATATCCCGAACGGCAAGATTACCGGTCTGAGCAAGATAGCCCGTGTGGTAGATATCTACAGCCATCGTCTCCAGGTACAGGAGCGTCTTACCCAGCAGATTAAAGACTGTATTCAGGAAACATTGAATCCGCAGGGCGTGATGGTAGTGATAGAAGCCAAGCACATGTGCATGCAGATGCGAGGTGTAGAGAAACAGAATTCCATAACCACCACCAGCGACTACAGCGGAGTCTTCAATTCACTGAACACCCGTCAGGAGTTTATGAGTCTGCTGAGAGGGGAAAGTAAAAGAATTTAATTTTTGAATGGGGAGGAATGTTGAATGGGGAGGAATGTTGAATGTTGAATGTTGAATTAGGCATACGCCATATCAACTCATCATTCAACATTCAACATTCAACATTCAACACTCAACACTCCTCCCCCATTCAACATTCAACATTATTACAAAAGATGAAGTTTATATCTTGGAATGTAAATGGCCTGCGCGCTTGCGTGGGCAAGGACTTCGAGAACCAGTTTAAGGAACTCGATGCCGACTTCTTCTGCCTGCAGGAAACAAAGATGCAGGAAGGACAGCTCGACCTTCAGTTTGAGGGCTACGAGAGTTATTGGAACTACGCTGAGAAAAAAGGATACTCCGGTACAGCCATTTATACCAAGCACAAGCCATTAAACGTAAGTTATGGCATGGGCGTAGAGGAACATGATCATGAAGGCAGAATCATCACGCTGGAATATGACCAGTTCTATCTCGTTACCTGCTACACCCCAAATTCTCAGACAGAACTCAAGCGCCTGGATTATCGCATGACTTGGGAAGACGATTTCCGCAAGTTCCTGAAATCTCTTGACGCCAAGAAACCAGTCGTCATCTGCGGCGATCTGAATGTAGCACACGAAGAGATAGATATCAAGAATCCGAAGACCAACCGTCGAAATGCCGGTTTCACCGATGAGGAGCGCGAAAAGATGACCGTTCTTCTGAATGATGGCTTCACCGACAGCTTCCGTTATCTCCACCCGGATGAGGTAACCTATTCGTGGTGGTCATACCGGTTCAAGGCGCGCGAGAAGAATGCCGGTTGGCGTATCGACTACTTCCTAGTCTCCGACCGTATCAAGGAACAGATTACAGAAGCTAAGATCCATACTGAAATCATGGGCAGCGACCATTGCCCGGTAGAAGTAGATTTAACGTTCTAATCCTATCTTTCAGCCAACATCAATAAGAATAATCAGAAGAGGGTGAATCATAAGTTTATGATTCACCCTCTTCTTGTTGTTGGTAAATATAGGTCATAAAAAAAGGGGATGCACCTTCCTCACGGAAGCCATCCCCATATTGGTCATATCAACATAAAATTTTAATTTATATAAGAGAGATTTTCTTCTAATTCAATGAAGTAACAAAACTATAATTGCTTATTTCTGATTACATGAACTGCTTCAACTCAGAGAGATTTCTCTTCTCAGAAGAACCGTCCTTGTAAGTTACCATGAAGTAATCGTGAACAGACTTGCCATTCTTGAACTGAACGACAGCTACACCGCCTTCACGGAGCTGGAGTGTGAAGTAGCCTTCGCGCTTACCATTGACATAGTTGCCATGCCACTTCTCCTTACCATTCTTATAATAGGTAGTAACCTCACCATTAAAGATAGTATTGCGATCGTTGCCGAGGTCGATAAAGCTATAACCACCTTCAGCACGGAGATTACCGTTCATATAGAAGTCCTGGAAAACGTCCTTCTTGTTAAGGCCTGAACCAGTAGTCATCAGCAGTCTGTAATAACTAGCCTGATCTGCACTGGTTACATTGCTCATATTTTCTGCATAGAAAATAGTGTCAGCTACAACTGTTGCATTCTCTACGTGCTTACGACCGAAAGCTGCTATGGTCATCAAAGCCATCAATGAGAATAATATCATTCGTTTCATATCGTTTATTTTTAGGATGTTATTGTAATTGTCTTTGTTTCTTTTTCTGGTGCAAAGATACAACGATTTCCGAAAAATTCATAATTCCTTAACGCTATTTTATCTTATTTTTTGAGCAAGTAATACTTTTTGTTTTTGAACGCACACAAGCTTACAATTTGCAATTTCATAGCCTAAAATTTAGCATATTGCACGAAGACATACCTTACAAAACGCCATTTTCATGGTGTCAAGTTTACAAAATGTAACTGAATTGATATACATCAAGAAGATAAAAGCACAAGTTTTTTGGCATTTTGAGAAACTTTTTCAGGATATTTCTCGCCTATCTTCTTTTATTTTTGTATTTTTGCACGAAAATATATAATATAAGGTACGCGCATGAGAAAAATTCTTTATTTCTTGATCGCCCTCACCGTCCTCAGCTTTGCATCATGCAAGGATACCGAAGGCTCTATCGGCGACCCTATCATAGCCCACGGACAAGACCGTGACACAGATACCATTACAGGCGATGATTATGTTTATCATCTGCCTGTCATCTTCCATGTCTTCTACAGTAACACCACGCAATACATCGAATATACCCGCCTCAAGGAGATTCTCTCCAACGTGAACGAACTTTATCAGGGTGATGTCTACTGCAATCAGATAGATACCGTCCCGAGCGAGAACCTGCATATTCTGTTCGAACTGGCTGAGAAGGATGAGAGCGGCAAGAGACTCAGTACACCGGGTGTGGAATATATCAAGGTTTCAGAACCGGAGTTCGACTGCGAGAGTTTCATGAAGGACAAGAAGTATGTACAGTACTGCTGGGACCAGAACAACTACATCAATGTGATGGTATATGCCTTCAAGAAGACCGATGAAAACAGCACCACGCTGGGCATCAGTCATCTGCCTTACCAGGTAGGCGGCTATCCACAGATAGATGGTTTGAGCAATGGCAAGAACTATCCGCTGAGCAAACCGGGCAAATTTCCGTATTGCGTTTCGCTCAATTCAATCTATGTGGGAAGGGAGAATGAAGGATCCCGGTATACTACAGATAAGAATCATAAGGGATATACCTATAATACAACCGACCCGAATGCTACGCTGGCCCACGAACTGGGGCATTATCTGGGGCTCTTCCACAGTTTCTCAGAAAAGACTGTGAAAGACAAATCAGAGGCTGCCAATGATGATGACGACTCAGACCATTGCGATGATACACCGAGCTACAACCGAATAGCATACGGCAAATGGCTGACAGAATATGTCAGTAAAGCACAAGCCATCAAGAAGGATACCACGCTCAGCATGAAAGAGCTTGCCAAACGCACCAACAGCAAGAATGAGGAATGGCAGTCAGACAATCTGATGGACTACAGCATCTGTTACAGCATGCGATTCACCCCAGAACAGGCAAACCGCATCCGTCAGGTTCTGTATTATTCGCCCCTGATACCGGGTCCGAAGAAGGTTCGTCCGAGAACCCGAGCATGGGATGAGATGCCGGAAACAGAAGATGACCTCCCAATCCGATATGCCAAGGAAAAGGCTGTCAGCATCAAGGACATCCGGATACTGAAGGCTGAAAAATAGCAAAATCAGAAAAAAGAGTATTAAAAGAAATAGAAACAAGAAGAAAATGAAATATACAATCAAGGCTCCACGCCAACTCAATGCAAGTATCAACTTGCCAGCTTCCAAGAGTATCAGCAACCGTGCATTGGTAATCAATGCCATGGCGGGATGCAAGTTGCAGCCCCGCAACCTGAGCGATTGCGATGATACAGAAGTCATCATTGCGGCACTGCGCGATATGCCTGATGTCATCAACATCAAGGCTGCCGGTACCGCCATGCGCTTTATGACCGCCTATCTTTCTGCTACACCGGGCGAGCATACCATTACAGGTACAGAGCGCATGCAGAACCGCCCTATTGCTATTCTGGTAGATGCCCTGCGCTACCTCGGAGCTGATATACAGTATGAAAAAAAAGAGGGCTATCCTCCACTCCACATCGTAGGTAAGCCATTGGAAGGCGGACATCTCGAAGTGGTGGGAAACATCAGTTCGCAGTATATCTCGGCACTGCTGATGATTGGGCCTATCCTGAAAAACGGTCTGGAACTGAAACTGACGGGCGAGATAGCATCCCGTCCCTACATCGACCTCACGCTGTGGACGATGCAGAACTTCGGAGCCAGCGCAGAATGGACCGATGTGGATACCATCACCGTAAAGCCACAACCTTACAGCTGCGTAGCCGACTACACCATCGAGAATGACTGGAGCGCTTCTTCTTACTGGTATGAAATGATGGCGCTGAACGGAAACCCTGATTCTGAGGTAAGACTCGAAGGCTTGTTCGACAGTTCCAAGCAGGGCGATTCTGTCGTGAAATACATCTTCAGTCTGCTGGGCGTGAAATCAGAATTTGAGAACCGTGATGTTCTTTCTCCTGTCAAGTTGAAAGTCCAGCGTTGTCTCTTACCTCGTTTCGACTACGATTTCAGCGGTTCTCCAGACCTAGCACAGACCATCGTTGTAGCCTGCTGTGCCCTGGGCGTAAAGTTTAAGTTCACCGGCCTTGCCAGTCTCAAGATCAAGGAGACCGACCGCATCGAGGCTTTGAAGAAGGAGCTGAAGAAGGTGGGTTACGTGATTTATGACGAGGACGATAACACGCTGATTTGGGATGGCGAGACCTGCGAGCCTAGTTTCGAGCCTATCGACACCTACGAGGATCATCGCATGGCACTTGCCTTCGCCCCTCTTGCCTTCAAGTTCCCTCAGATTGAAATCAACAATCCTGAGGTGGTGAGCAAATCCTATCCTCATTATTGGGAAGACCTGAAAAAGGTGGGATTTGAAATAGTTGAAAGTTAATAGTTAACAGTTTATGCTATATTTAGTTTTGGCCCTGGTGGTCCTAGGCTTGATAAGCGCCATTTTTGGCATCATTTCTCATCGCAAGGGAGAGGATGAAGAACCGCTGCAGGAAGGAGTTTCGTGCAATACCTGCAACGGAGAGAACTCCAAATGCGAACAGGAATGCATGATGGAAGCCGCCACCAAGGAAATAGAATACTACGATGACGAAGAACTCGACCGGTTTGCAGGAAGAGCTGCCGACGACTATACTGATGAGGAGGTAGAGGAATTCTCGGATGTGCTCTATACGATGCAGCCGGAAGAGGTGGCGGGATGGAACCGAAGTCTGATACTGAGAGGCATCAACCTGCCTAACCAGATCAAGGACGAAGTCATCAGTTTTTTAAGTTAAACATGCAATGCGCAATGCGTAACATGCAATGCGCAAAGTTCAAAGTTTTAAGTTCAAAGTAAAAACATGGATATACTGCAATATACATTTTTTCAGAATGCGCTGATTGGCGCCCTACTGGCAAGCATCCTATGCGGCTTTGTAGGCACCTACATCGTCACACGCCGGCTGGTTTTCATCAGCGGTGGCATTACGCATGCCTCTTTTGGCGGCATCGGTATCGGCGTATTTGCAGGCATCAACCCCATACTCTCTGCCATGGTATTCGCCATTTTGAGTGCCTTCGGCGTGCAATGGGTATCACGGAAGAAAGATGTGCGCAAAGACTCTGCCATCGCCATGTTCTGGACCCTTGGCATGAGCGTGGGCATCATCTGCTGTTTCCTTACTCCGGGATTCATGCCCGACCTGCCCTCTTTCCTCTTCGGAAGCATACTTGCCATCGACAGCACAGACCTCTGGCTTCTGGCAGGTCTTACCCTGTTTGTAGCATTGCTGTTCACCTTTCTGCTGCGTCCTATCCAGACCATCGCATTCGACAGCACCTTTGCAAAATCGCAACATCTGCCGGTTACAGCGATAGAATATATGATGATGACGCTCATCGCCATGACCATCGTGGCAACCATCAAGATGGTGGGCATCGTACTTGCCATCAGTCTGCTCACCATACCACAAATGACTGCCAACCTCTTTACCTACAGCTACAAGCGCATGATAGGAGCCAGCATCGTGATAGGCTGCATCGACTGCATCGTGGGCCTCTATGCCAGTTATCTGCTCAATGTGCCATCAGGTGCAACCATCATCTTCGTCAGCATCATCCTGTTTGCAGCAGCAAAGATACTGGCAGCCAGAAAGCACTAAGGCTTTCACACGCTCCGAAAGAAAAATTTTAAAATAAAGAAGAAACTTATGTTGAAGCATTTCCCATTCAGAAACTTCTTGCCAGCTATGGTTGTCCTTGCCTTTGCAATGACCATAGCAGGATGCTCTACGCAGAAGAATACGGCGAAGAGCAGATGGTGGCATGCCTTCAACGCCCGATACAACACCTATTATAATGGTACCGTAGCCTATATCGAAGGCTCGCTCGAAAAGGAAAATGGAAATAAGGACAATTACTCTGAAATGATTCCTTATTATACGGTTGGCAACAAGAACAGCCGCGAATTGGGCAAGTCGAACTACGACCGCGCCATCGAGAAATGTGAGAAAGCCATTCACCAGCATAGCATCAAGCGCCGCCCGGTATGGGACAAGAAACGCCGCAAGACTGCCAAAGACCTGGAATGGCTGCATCGCCGTGAATATAATCCGTTCCTCTGGAAGGCATGGATGCTGATGGGCCGTTCCCAGTTTTTTGAAGGCGATTTCCAGTCGGCAGCAGCCACTTTCGCCTATATGAGCCGTCTCTACGCCACCCAACCCGGCATTTACGGCAAGGCACGTGCCTGGCTCGCCAAGAGTTATCTCGAATCGGGATGGATATACGATGCCGAAGATGTAATCCGTAATATCGAGCGCGATTCCATCCACTGGCGTGCCCAGAAGGAATGGGACAAGACCTATGCCCTCTACTATCTGAAGACCGGACGCTATCAGGAGGCCGTTCCGTATCTCCGCAAAGCCATCGGCTATGAGATGCGACGCAAGCAGAAAGCCCGCCTCTGGTATCTGATGGGACAGGTAGAAGCACAACAGGGACATACCCAGAATGCCTACCGTGCCTTCAAGCATGTCATCCGTCTCAATCCGCCTTACGAACTGGAGTTCAATGCCCGCATCTCCATGACCGAGGTACTGGCAACCAACAACTCCCGGAAGATGGTATCTAAATTGAAGCGAATGGCTGCGAGCGACAAGAATCAGGAATATCTCGACCAGGTTTATTATGCCATCGGCAACATACATCTCAATCAGGGCGATACCCTTCAGGCTATTGCCGCATACGAAAAAGGTGCCGCGAAATCAAGCCGAAACGGAGTAGAGAAAGGTGTATTGCTGCTGCATCTGGGCAATGTATACTGGCAATGCCACCGTTATGGCGATGCCAAGCGATGCTATGATGCTGCCATCGGACTCCTGGACCAGGACCGCAAAGACTACAAACAGCTCTCCGACCGTTCGAAGGTTCTCGATGAACTGGTGCCTTATACTGACGCCATCCATCTGCAGGACTCCCTGCAATCGCTTGCCCGCATGAGCGAAACAGAACGGAATGTCGCCATTGACAAGGTGATAGATGCCCTGAAAAAGCAGGAAAAGGAAGAAAAGAGAAGACTTGCCGACCAGGAATTGGCAGAACAGCAGGGCAACTCTGACTTCGGCAGAAACAACGGCAATAATAACAGCAGAAACAACAGGAATCAGAGAAACAGCAATGCCTCATCCGGCTTCGGAAACGGAGCCATGGGCAACGGCGGTTTCGGCAACACCAATACCTGGTATTTCTACTCCCAATCTGCCGTAGCCCAAGGCAAACAGCAGTTTGAGCGCCTCTGGGGTAAGAGAAAGAACATAGACAACTGGCAGCGGAGCAACCAGACCGTAGTAGCCGATGTCAAAGGTGTAGAAGAAATGACCGACGAGCAGCGCGATTCACTCCTCAACGAGGCACAGAAGAAAGACCTTGAGAAGGAGAAAGAGAAGAACCTGAGTGCAGAAGAAGATCCGCATCAGCGTGCCTACTATCTCGCTCAGATTCCGCTCACCGAAGAGAAGATGGCAGAAAGCAATCAGATTCTGGACGACGGACTGCTGCATGCCGGCATCATTCTGAAAGACAAACTCGATGATCTGGACGAAAGCGAACGCATGCTGCAGCGACTGGTAAAGAAGAACGCTACATACGAACATCTCGATGATGCCTACTATCACCTCTACCTGCTCTACAACATCAGGAAGCAGCCAGCCATCGCCAGCCGCTATCTCGACCTGTTGAAAGCGAATTATCCGGAGAGCCAATGGACCGCCCTGCTCACCTCTCCTTATTATGAGGAAGATGCGAAGATGGGCATTCATCTCGAAGATTCGCTCTATGCTGCCACCTACGACGCCTTCAAGGCTAACCTATATAATAAGGTGGTACACAACAGAGCTATCTCTGACAAGCGCTATCCTGAAGGAGCCAACCGCGACAAGTTCCTCTTTATCGGCGGACTCACCCAGCTCCACGAGGGTAATATCCAGGCTTGTCTTGATGATATGCAGCAGGTGGTAGAGAAATATCCGAACAGCCGACTCAGCGAAATGGCGGGAATGATTCTCAACGGAGTGAAAGCCGGCAGACAGCTCAAGGGCGGCACATTCGACCTGAGCAATGTATGGTCGCGCCGCAACGCCGTACTCAATGATGATGTCAAATCCAAAGCAAAGGTATTCAGCATTGAGCGCAACGAGCCGTTCGTCTTCATGCTCGCCTACGTTCCCGATTCTGTGAACGAGAACCAGTTGCTCTTCGAGATGGCGAAATATAATTTCACCTCCTATCTCGTTCGCAATTTCGACCTCGTCATTGACGAGCAGAATGGTCTGCACCGCATGCAGGTAAAGGGCTTCCGCAATTACGACGAAGCACGCCAGTATGCCAATGACATCTACCAGCATAAGGCCATCACCCAGCTCCTCTCAAAGGGAGCCCGCGGCATCGTCATCAGCGAACCAAACCTCCTGCTGCTGGGCACCAGTCTGAGCTACGATGACTATACCCTCTTCTATACCCAGCATCTGGCACCGCTGAAAATCAGCAAGGACCCACTGCTTGAAGAACCGGAGGAAATCATCCAGCAGGAAAAGACGGATGATTCAGAAGAAAATGAAGAAGAAAACGGAACTGCCGAAAGCGGAACAACAGGTGAAATAGAAACCGGAACTACCGGAACATTCGATAATGGTACAACCGGAACTTTCAGTAACGGAACTACCGGAACCCAGGGAACCGATGCGGATATAAAGGAAGAAAAAGCGCCAAATACAACTTTCGACAACGACGACAGTCTGGATTTGGACAGCGAAGAATATGATTTAGATGGATTTTAGTGGACAGTCAGCTGGAGTATGATGATTTCGTCAGTATGTTTTGAGATAACAGAAGTTTCACAAGTCTTGCCCCACACGCCCTGAACCAACGATCACCGGCCGAAGGGAAAGGTAAAGGGCAGGAGCTTCTGCCCTTTCAGGGCGTGCTGCTTCAAGGAGCCTTACCCCTTCGCGCCCCCGTCCCCAGCGATTCCATCGCTGGTCCCCTAAAAAAAGGTAAAAAGAGCCTAGCTAGCTATACATTCCGCTAGGCTCTTTTTACCTTTTTACTTTTTTACCTTTTTACTTTTCAATGAGTTCCCAATATCGATGGGCAAGGTCGTGTATGAACTTCCGTCCTCGTTCGGTCCATACGAGATAGGTATGGGTGTAGGCTCTGCCCATCTTCTCCTGTCTGCCATCGCTCTTCGGGTCGAGGAAGGCACTATAGCGGGTACGGCTCTTGGCTAAACCCATGTGGGCGTAATCGGCATAAAGGAGATACTGACCGCTCTGGTAATACTGGATATGCAGAGCGCAGAGCGAGCGGTTCAGCTCCTGGGCTGTGATACCGAGTTCCTTCGCAATTTGCGTAGTAGTGAAGCAGGAAACAGAATCGAGCACGTTATCGCTATAGAGCGCTTTCGGCAGAAGATTACCCACCTGATTCTCCAACTGGATGATGTTCTCACCATTCTTGGCGTTGCGAACCACCTGTTCATCCACCACATCATTCAAACGTCGGATTTCCGTATCCTGTTCGCCGATAAGCTTCTTCTGCTGCTCAATCTGCAGATGCTGCTTCTTCAGCAGATTCTCCTTCTCCTTGAGCGTAGCACGAAGAATTTCTTCCGCATGTCGGATTGTCTCCTCATCGCTCTCGCCCGGCTGCACCGGGATATAACCACCCGTCTTGCGAATCTGTGGCAGCACATCAGCCGTAACCCAGTTCTTGAACTTCACGGCAGTAGAAAGCTTAGAGCCGAGAACCAAAGCATAGAAACCGCTCTCGTTGACGAAGATCATCTGTTGAGTTCGTACTGTTCGGCTTCCATCCTTACGTAGACGGCCCAAAAGTTTGACGCCCTGTTTTAGGGCGTCAAGTGGGTTAACCAACTGGTTTACAGCGTTTCTTGATTTTTTATACCCCAGCACATCACAGACATCCTTTGCACAGAACAAAGGCTCCCCATTTTCATCGGTCAAGGTACGAATCTTACCGAATTCAGGGTTTTCAAACACGACAGCAATTACTGCCTTCTTATCCATTTCTACTTTATTTGTATTAACTGACTTTACCATAATAATTTGTTTTTAAAAATTAATCACTAAAAATTCAACATTCAACACTAATAACTCAACATTCAACACTCAACATTCAACATTAAATGATTGTAATCCAAACGCTCTCCTCCCGTTCTCTCGCTGCGGTAATGGCATTCATGAGCCGATGCAACCAGATGCGGGAATTAAAGACGGCACCCTGTAATTTATTTTCACCTACCAGAATGCAGCCCTGCGTATCATCGGGATAATTACCAGCATGAATGCGGATGCCCTCAAAATCAGGAACACCCTGCACCAGCGGAAGCCACTTCTTAAACCTTGGCGATTTCGAGATAACCACAGGATACGAACCCTCCGGTATCGCCGTATGACCCGGTATCTTGCGGGCTTTCTTACCCGATACCCTACTGTACCGTCCATCCTCCTCTTCCGGTTTCAGTTCGACACCCAGGAGGTTTCTCCACGTAGGCTCCAGGGTATCACAGAAGTAATGCTCCTTGTCCAACTTCGCCTTATCGAAGCTATGCTCAAAGATACGCTTGTCGCCTATTTTTACCCCCGAACGCCAGGTACGCTTCACGTCCTTATCGCTCAGGATATAAAGATGACCTATCGTATAAGTCTTCTTCTTTGCTATTCTTTTTACTACTATTTCCATAACTCAAACTCCATTAAGATTCTAATATTTTTACCTCTTTACCATCCTTGCGGTTACGTAGCTTTTCAAAACTGAATAACTGAATACTGATTACGTCACCCGTTACACCCTTAGGCGGAATCTTCCGGATATAGTTTCGGTTCACCCAATTACGCAACATCGAAGGAGTGCCCTTCTTGTCCATGCCCAACTGCGAGCGGAGATATTCTGCCTGCTGGAAATTAAAGACATCAGGCAACTGCTGCAACAGATTTGCCGGTCCACGCTTGCTCGATTTCTCGTTCGAAAAGTTCGCCCTCTTGATGGCATCACCAAAGAAACGCATCTTGCAGTAGAGGTCGTAACGCTCGCTCCAGCGGATGAACTCATCTATCTCCGACTCCCATTTACAGCCGTTCGCCACATACAGCACACACGCCTTCAGGTAGGCGATGACGTTGGCACGGAAGGAAAGATTCTCATAAACCCTATCCTGCGACAGACGTGAAAACTCAGCATTCTCGTCCTTCAGTTTGAGGGCAAGCTGGAATGCCTCAGGACAGTCAATCAGCCCCCTGGCGTTGTTCAGATTCTCGATATAAGGCTTCAGCCCCTCTCGGTAAGCATCATCGTAATCACCAAAGACAGGCATTTCATCACCGATTTCACGCTCCGGAATGGTACAGAAATTGATGCGGCTTATCGGACCGTCTGTCAAAACTTTTGAGAAGTAACGCTGTCCTTTCTGGATAGTGGTAGAAGCGTTCCAGTTGAATCGGATGGTTACACGCTCCGTAACACTCTGAGTTCCCACGCGAGTCTGACCGTACTGGTTGTCGCTATCTGAGGCAAGACACATGATACGGAAATGCTGGTTTCCGGTTCCCTTCAGGGCATCAAACTGGTCCAGCTCATTGAGCGAAGTGTAAAGAAATCGTCCCTGCGCCTCAGCGGTACGCATCACGAATGCCGGATTGGTCATATCGGCATCTATCTCCTGTATAACGAGGTTATCCGGTCGCTTACGCTTGTCCTTGTTGGCGCCCTTGCGCGTCATCTCCTCCTTCCATTCCTTCTCACGTTTCAGATTCTCCGCATCCCGTTTCCGGATATCCTCCATAATATAGCTAATCGGCTTGTTTACAGAAGATTTACCAGCACCCGTACCAGCCAGCAAGCACGTAGACAATGTAGCCTCATGCACTACATTATCAATATACCGGAAGCTCGTCTGCCAGAGGTGAGTAGCGAGCGGTGGGAAGATAGCGTGCGCCACAGCCGGCTTATAAATGTCCGGTGTCCGAGATATCAGCAGTTCCACCAGTTTCGGCAGTTTCTCCGGCATCTCCGGCGGGTCGGGATAATCCTCGTCGGTACTTTGAACTTGGAGATATGAACTTTGAACTGTATGATTTGCGTTAGGGCTATTAACTGTTAACTGTAAACTATTAACTTGTTGGCTGGCCTGTTTTTCTGCCAGCGCATTCACCCTTATCACATCCCTCGACATCGGCTTGCAGCTGTCAGCATATTTCGCATAAAAATCATGTATCAGCTGATGGCAGTCATCCTCCTGATAGTAGCTTGGCATTTTCGTCCTCACCACCTTCATCAGTTCCTCTTCGCTCATCACCCTCGAAGCGCCTGCGCTCATGATAGCGAGGAGCGAAGAGTGCCGAGACCCGACGGTATCAATCGCCATTCCCTCAAGCCCAGCCGACTGCACGAACAGATCAAAGGCTATCAGATTCTTCTCACTGGCCTCTCCCAGTTCACCAGTGCCATAATTGCCTCCAGGATTCCCGAAATGAGAATCATCAGCATGATTGCTATTACCAGATTGGGCAGGCTGAACAGCAGTGCCAGCAGGAGCAGCATAATCGCCATGATTGCCCGAAAGTCTATTGTTTTCATTACTTTGAACTTTATGATTACTATTAACGATTGCATCCCCGCTAGGCGTCCCTGGGGATTTGCAATCCCCGGCAAGTAAGCTATAAGAGCTCTTCGCATTTCCGCGGCCGTCCACGGTAAGCCCACGATTAAGGAACGCTTGTCTTCGAGCCTGTATCTCACTCTCCGGCAGCACTGCGCACCACATTTTAGACCGGTAGATTTCCGAGTCCTTATCCGTCAGGAAAATCATTCTTTCGGGTGTGATGCAGCTTTCATCATAAGGCACACCCAGCGCCTCACAATACGCCTTCTGCGTCTCTTCGATGGTCATCCCAATCGGCATTCTAATCCCGATATGCAGCTTCTTGCGAGCGCTATAACAGAGATGCAGCAACGAGCCGTTCCATATCCCCGAAGAGCAGTTCAGCTCGCGCGCCTTCTCAATCGCCTTCTCCACATACTCCTTATCATCCACATCGATAATCGTCTGGAAGAGAAAGCTTTCCGGCAAGGCATTCTCCTGTCTGCGCACATTATTCTTGAACATGCCGTAGTGCGGACAGAAGAAAGGCAGTTCGCTCTTCAGCCTTTCCTGCGCCTTCTTCACCGCCTGCGCATCGTTCAAATCCACTCCGTCAATCGGCAATTCACCCCGAATCTGCTGAATCATCTTTTTAACGGCAGCCGATTCAATCACCTTATCATAAGTATCGATATTGTAAGAAAAAACTTTCCCCTTATTTCCCTTACGATAAGGATTAATTGCCACTACATGTACTATCTCCATTTTACCTCCATATTTTATTAATCGAACACTTCGCTGTTAATCATGATATACCCTGAGCCATAGCTTACATTGATAGGCAGAATCAGCGAGTTATCAGAAATCTCATCGACTCCGTTCGCCTCGAAGAGCGAAGCATTCTCGGCATCATTCAGTCTGCTCTTGACGAACCCTATTACCCATTTAGCAGCCAGTTTCTCGGCAGCAACACGCCTGTCAACAAGGTCCTTTACCAGCTGTTCATCGCAGAAGTTGATATCCGCATTCACGTTCTCAGCCTCAGCTTCTTCCTTCCCCATTTCCTGGTTCTCGAAGAAGAGGTTATACTTGATTTTCATATTCTTCATCATTACGATGTTCAGATTTTTCAGTTCCCCCTCCGAGTCAGCAATCGTTTCATAGAGTTTCTGTACCGACTTCTTGAAGATGTTCTTCACGTCCATCAGGCAGTAATAGATTTTCCCTCCAATCACCACCACCCTCAGTTTTCCGTACTGCGGATGAGTAAAATAAAAAGGTTTCATTGCTTTCATTTTCAATATTCCTTTTTTAAAGTTGGGCGCTCCCACAACGGTTGATGTGCCTATACACAAAAGCCCCCGAAAACCAGACCATATCGGTTCTGAATTCCGGGGGCAAATGTACGGCGATTCTGCGACAAAAAACTAGTACGTACCAGTACTGTCGTACTAGTACTACTTGCAAAAAACGGTCATTTAACCTATATATTTATTGATTTTATCTCCAAATTCACCCATAGAAGGCATTGAGATAGCTTCATTGTAGCGGGTTCTGAGCACAGCAGGATTCATATCCCATAACTGTGAGAATACTTTCCATAGCTTGGTAATATGCAGTTTGATGGATAACTTATAGGCAAGATAACCCTTCTGGTAGCCAGAAAGATTGACAGGCTGGTAGTTTTCATCCAAAATCCCATACTCATACAAACTTTTCAGAATCTGTTGTGCTTTTTCTCCTTTCAATTCTTTAGGAATATTACGTTTATGAGGTAAGAATAACTTAGTTATGCCAGATGCTTTCTTTTTATTCCCTTTGTCCTCTTCATCATCATCTTCAAAGTCAGCTTCCGTCACATCGGAATTAGAAAAATCATCTCTCTTATACCTCTCTCTTGCTGCATCATGCGAAGGATTGAAGTTCACGACATTGCCAAGATTCACACCTCCCACATGAATATCTCCATTAAAATTTAGTATGCAACTGACTTTCATGATTCAAAAAGACTTATAAGGTTATCAACACTTGTAGTACCCTCAAACACGCGAATGCCTTTCAGGTTAACTACGATATCAACACTCATACTGATGATTCCCAACACAGCCAGGGCAATCTTCAGTTTTACGATAAGTTTAGTCATATATCTTCACCTTTTAAGATAGACTAAATTTACTTCCTCAATCTTGGAAGAAGAGGTGGCCCCTGAAAGTTTTCCAGGGTGAATCCTTACTTCGGAGACATTGAGCTGCAGAGCAGTATGAGGAATGCCTCCCCCGATTTCATGTTGAATTTTTCATTTTTACTCTGATTTTTAAGTTATTAATTGTTATTGTTTCTCTATAATAGCTGCGCAAGCACTGATGCACGGCTAAATCTCATGATATTTTTTGTTGTTCAATTATTTATTGCGAGGTGAAAAATTGCTTTGCATTTCTTCTACTTTCTCTTTCAACTTGTCAAGTTGTTTCAAGTCTCTCCCAATTGTAGCCCATTGCCAAAAAGCCTCATTGAAGTTCTTTTCGAACTTATCTTTTTCAAAATTTTTACTCTCCGCAACATGTTTCTTATTCAGCGTATCAATGATAGTATCCCATTGATAAAGGATGCAATAACACCACCGCCTCTGCTGGTAAGGCTTGAACTTCACTTTTCTTTTCAACACATTTATTACTGTATCATACTTGATATGCGTAATATTAGAGAACTGATATGGAGATAGCAGTTCAGCTCCATCACCTATAAAAGACTTTAGATACAAGATGATGCACTCTTCTTGTATCTCATTGATTCTGTCGTCTAGCTGAGCTAAGTTCTTCAGAATCAACTTTTGTCTATGTTCTGCAATATCCAACATAATAGTGTAAATTTATGCGAATTTACAACTAATTATTTGAATAGCAAAGCCGACTCCCCAGCTACCATGAATAGCCGGATATATTTTTCAAAAACATTAATATTTAAACTATATTTTACTATAGAATAACAAGAAAAAGGGGAAAAAAGTGAGCAATTTACGTTACTCGCCTTCTTCCCCTTACTTTTATAAATTTACGGTAGGTGCAGAGCGATGCACAATCCTTATTTCATCGCCATCTTGATAGAATCCTTACCCACCTTGGCGATAACCAAAGACTCGGAAACGGCATAAGAGGCAGCACCGTTGGCTGCAACAGCCAAATTAGGTGGTACTGTGACTACTATCAGCAAAAAGGTTGATACCATCAATCAGCACATAGACAAAGTTTTGGAAAATGCTCCCACAAAATTAAAGGTGTCTGTAAATGTCAATGATGCTGACTGGCAGAAGATACAAGAACTGTTTACCAAAGAACGCCAATGGATGACCGCACAGATGCAGATGCATATCCGTGAGGTCAATTCCATGCTTGCTGATGAACGGAAGAAAGTCCGTGAGCAATACAAGGAATATGATGGTTGCTTCCTTAGTCACTATGCCCAGTAGTTCTTTTGGTTTTTCTGCGTCCTTGGTATTGTCGTTTTCGGCTTGGCTATCTTCATAATGTTAGATAGCCACTACCACTGGACAAAGTAATATAATGTTACCTGCATGGCAAGTTAGATTAATTTCGCCAACAATATACCCACTGATAATCGGCATTTCTACTGAAAATCAGTGGGTATACTTATTTTGTCGTCAATCTTAACACGATGTAAACTTTATTGAGCTAAGTATTCAGGGTGGTTAAAAACATATGACAACGTAAACTCAAAGATATATTCGTTTACAACATCTTTTACTTGAATAGGCAACATTAATTTAATTGTTTGTCCTTCAAGTTTTTTACTAGCGTTTACATACAAAGACTTGCTTGTCCATTCTTTTAAGATATCACTATAGTAAACCTTATCTGTAGGTGCTGCTAAATCTTCTAATTTTGCACCTTTAATAATTGTTGAAGCAGGTTGATCAGCTTCTCGTTGTGAATACTTAATTCCTGTGTGCATTATTTTAGAAGTACTACCATCAACATCTACAAAAACTGCTTCATTCCAGACTACTTTCAAGGTGTTGTTAGACACGTTTTTGAGAACAAAGTTAAATTGTGTGCTTCCTGCAAAAATCAGGATGTCAATGAAGTTATCTTCATAGCTGTACTTTGTTATGTCCTTGTCTGTCACACTAGTTGTCTTGCCATATCTTACGGCAGAATTAGATGGTTTTTCTACCTTTGTTAGTGCTGCTAAGAATTTACCAGAATCATCTCCATTAAAGGCTTCAACTTTTGCATTGAATGCCTTTACTTCTTTTGTACGACCATCAATGGAGTTTTTTACAGTATAATATTTAGATACATTGTAAGGGTAATAATCTTCTTTTTTGTTTTCTACATTGATGACAGTATATGTACATTTGTATTTAGGATTTGTAAATACTGTACCAATTGCATTCAGATCATTAGCATTTGCCGCATCATAATACACCTTTTTGCCATCTTTTTTGTCGGTAAGTACATAACAAACCTTAGGATAACATTTGTTTGAATTATAAGCATCACATTCTACTGGTTGCATAACAATATCTGTCACCTCTAATTTAACAGGACTGTCTGGATTTGAAGGGTATATTTTCCCAATGTACTTTGCCTTATCACCTTCAAATTTCTCAGACAAGAACAAAGGAATTGAATATGTATTTGTAATGCAGTAAGTATATTTACCAAATGAATAGTACTCTACCTGATTGTTTACTACCATTTTAACCTTTTTCTTTGTTCCCTTTTCTGTGAGTACAAAAGTCATTCTTTTGTCATTACCACTGATTTTTGTAATAACATACTTAGTATTATACTTTCCTCCTGCGTCAAGCCAACACATTTCGTCATCATAACTACCATTACTTTGACTTGAAGGAAGGTACTCAACTATCTGACCAACATATTGTTGATAGCCAGCTACAGTAGATTGATGCTGAATTCCATAAATACCAAAATTTGCTTCTGGATGATCTCCTGCAAAAGCATTTGTTGTAAATCCAACAAAGGATATTACTAACAATAAAAATGTTTTAAGCTTTGTCATAATTTGTAACGTTTAAATTATTATTTATTACTATATGATTCATAATTAATTAGACAGAAATATCAAATACTGTATTATAAGATATTTTTGCTTCAAGAATTCTGGCAATCTCAAGGCTTCGCTTGTTCATGCCCTTTCCCATGCCTTCAGCCAAGCCCTTCCCATGCCTTCAGCCAAGCCCTTTCCATGCCTTCAGCCAGGCCCTCTTCTTTACCTTCTCGCTTAGCGGTATCAATCGAATTCTTGATATCACGATATGCCATCTTGCTGGCTTCAAAACTGATATATCTTT
>OLGE01001917.1_pt1 | contig 19808 bp, 16 predicted proteins | sample 1605151 | NCBI WGS metagenome assembly OLGE01 (sample SAMEA3888912, study PRJEB22519) | human gut metagenome | biome: human gut; feature: human-associated habitat; material: faeces | place: Denmark | collected 2010
TCACCTGATAGTCGTTGCCGTCATAGGACATGGTGACGAATTCGCCCGTGATGCTCACGTCGATGGTCGCGTCATCCACATCCATATCGGACGCGATGTAGAACTCCAGCGAGATGCCGCTGGCGTAGAGGTAGCCGACCATGCGGTTGCCGCTCGCGCCGACGGACTCGTTGTAGATAATCATGCTTTCTTCCTGCGCAGAACCGGAGTAGCTGGGGCCAATCTTGCCGGTCAGGTCGGTATCCTCCGCCTCAAAAACATAGGTGTTCTGACCGGACACGGTTTTGTTCCACGCCGCCTTGATGGTGGTGTCAGCCATAATCGGCTGGGAGAAGTCGAAGTCGCTGCCGTTTTCGTCCACCCACTTGTCGAAGGCATAGCCCGTGCGCTCGGGGTTGGCAACAGGCTGCTTGACCTGCGTGCCGACTTCAACGGGGTAGGAATACTGGTTCAGGAGAACGCCATAGTAGTCATAATCAAACGTCACGGTGACAAAATCCGCGCCAACCTTCTTCCAGAAGGCATACACGGTCGTGTCGCCCGTCACGGGAGCTGCGAAATCATAGGTGTGCGTGTAGTCCGCATCGGCGTACCACGCGACGAACTCATAGCCGTCGCGCGCGGGCGCAGCAGGCTCACTGGCGGTGCCGCCCTTGGAAACTTCCTGCGTGGATGCAGCGGGCGCGCCGTCGTAGTTCAGGTCAAAGGTCACGACGCACATGCCCGCAACAACCTCAATCTTGAACACGACGCGCTTTTTGCCGACCGTCGCGGTCACATTCTTGGTGTTCGCGGTCTTCATCGTGGGTTTGGACAGCTTGACGCTGCTGTCCGTCATGGCGACGATTTCCGTCGTGCCATCGTCGTAGGTAACTTTCAGCGTGCCGCCCTCGGCAGAAAATTCTTCGCCGATGACGTACACCGTCTTGTTGGGCATGGTTTCGACCTCGACGGAGGTCACTTTCTTGTCATCCGCCAGCGCCGAGCCTACCTGCGCCAAGAGGCAGACAGACAGCACCACAGCAAGGCACAGAGAACCGAATTTCTTCAGCCAGTTCATTTTTTTCTCTCCTAATTGTAGATAGTAGGCTTGGCGAAAAAGCCAGCCGCCAGACCGCCGACGCGCAGCGTTCGACAGCCCGGCGGCTTTTGCCCCACCCCGCGCCTGCGCCGCAAGAGGATGCAGCGTCAGACGCGGAGCAGACGTTTGTTCACAAACCGTGAGGATTCAGAGGAATTACTCGCCGATGGTCAGCGTGAAGGTACGGGTGACTTCCGTCGCCGTGGGAGAGCCCACATGCACGTTGTTCGGGAAGCGGGAGCCGAAGCCGCGAACCAGCGGGATCTGCAGCGTCACCGTGATTTCCACTTCGCCCGCCTTGGTCGGCGTGCCGGTGATGGCCAGCGCGGAGTTGTAATCGTAGGTGATGCCCTGATAGGCGGTGACAGGCGTCATGACCTTTTCCGCCGTCAGACCGTATTCCGCCAGCTTCGCAGCATCCTCATCGGAAACGCGGAACTCGTAGAGATACGCCTGATAGTAGTTGCCCGCTTCGACGTCTGCCATTTCGAGGTAACGGGCGTCAGTCGCTTCGATGTCCGCGAACGCCAGCGCGCCCAGACCGTCGTAATTGTTGCCCTGCACCTGAGAAGCGTCCTTCCAGTACCAGTTCTGGATACGGAGGGTGCCGCCGACGCTGTCGCCCGTGCCCGGCAGAATGGTCTTGCCGCCGAAGCCCTGCATTTCGCCCTGCGCAATCGGTGTGCCGTCGGTGTGCTTGACCGTGCTGACGAAGCGCGGGTTGACCTTGACGAGGCTCTCATACGCATAGTAGGGAGCATCCACCGTCACGTTCGCCGCTTCGCCCACCTTGAGGGAAGTGGTGCTGACGTGCAGCGCGTCCACCACGCGGATAACCGCCTGTGCGCCGAGGGTGATATATCCGTCGATGCCGTTCAGCTTGATATCAACCGTCCATTCGCCTTCCGCCAGAGAACCGTCGGACGTGACAACGCCCGCGTCGCTCATCGTGAAGCCTTCGGGCAGCTGCGCGCCGTCCGCCAGGGTGATGGTCGCGATGTCCACATTGCCGAAGGAAATCGGCAGAGACTGCGCGGCATAGCTGTCGAATTCGAGGACACAGGGTTCAAAGCCGATGTAGCCATTGTGCACCGCGCTGCTGTTGGCGTAGTTCCACAGGATTTCCTGCGCACTGCGGCGAACCGCGGCGTAGTGGGTCTGGGAGAGGAACGTGCCTTCCGCGCCGTCGCTGACGCGGACACAGTTGCCATCCGCATCCCAAGCGCCGATTTCCAGGCCGATGTCCGGCAGCGTCGTGCCAGCGCCCAGCACCTGATTGTCGCCCTGACGCACCATCAGGTCCAGCGGGCAGTATGTGCCCTGCCATGCGTCGGTTTCAAAGATGGCGCGGTTCGACCATTCGTTGCGAACCAGCTTGTGCATCGCAAGGTTCAGCTGGCTGTTGACCATGCCGATGCGGTTGAAGGAGCTCATCACGCCCGTAGAGCGACCGACTTTAAGCGCGTACTCGAAGGGCTTGGCGTAGATTTCACGGATAACCTGTTCGGTCGCCCAAGTGGACACGCCGCCGTTCAGGTCGCGGTAGGATTCCTGATCGTTGAGCACCATGTGCTTGATATGGCAAGTGACGCCCTTGGAGGTCACGCCCGCAACGACTGCCGCCGCGAACTTGCCGCCGTGCACGCCATCCTGGCTGTAATACTCAACGTTGCGGCCGGACAGCGGGCTGCGGTGAATGTTGGCGCGAATGATCTCATGCGTTTGCGGATTGGTAAAGGCAATGTAGCACTCCACCTTGTTGTGCATGGGGGTGCGCGTTAAAAAGCTGAAGGGCAGCAGCTCATCGTCCGGGTCACCGGGCTGGCAGGTGAGCTTATCAAAAGCAATGCTGCGCCGATGCACACGGGCCGGTGTGCCGGTTTTAAACCGGCGCAGGGGCACTCCGGCAGCCTTCAGCTGCTCGGTCAGGCGGGTGGCGGCGTGCTGGCCGTCCGGGCCGCCGTCATAAAAGGCATCGCCCACAAAAATGCGCCCGCCCAGGCTGGTGCCCGTGGCGATCACCACACACTTGCAGCTGTAATGGCCGTTCAGGCCGGTGTACACACCGCACACATGGCCGTTCTGAATGTCCAGCCCCACGATCTCGGCTTGCTTGATGTCCAGATTCGGGGTGTCCTCCAGCGCCTTTTTCATGTACATATGATACTGCTTGCGATCGGTCTGCACACGCAGGCTATGCACAGCCGGGCCCTTGCCGCGGTTCAGCATACGGCTTTGCAAATAGGTGGCATCGGCGGCAAGGCCCATCACGCCGCCCAGAGCGTCCAGCTCACGCACCAGATGCCCCTTGGCGGTGCCGCCAATGCTCGGGTTGCAGGGCATATTGCCGATAAAATCCAAACTGATCGTAAATACGGCGGTTTTTGTGCCCAGCGTGGCGGCGGCGTGCGCGGCCTCAATGCCCGCATGGCCTGCCCCCACCACGATCACATCATACTCTCCCAGATGATTCATAGTGGTTCCTTCTTTTTATAATGGGGTTCACAGATAATATTTAATGGCAAGGCCCGTTGTGCGCAGGCTCTTGGGGCGGCGCAGAATTTCATCCCCCGGCTCGGCCAGCTTTTGCATGGCAATGCAGATCTCCTCCAGCCCGTCCTGCAAAAACAGCTCCTTTTGAATATCGCCGCTGATCAGCGTGATCTCGGTTTCGCCGCGCTTTTTGGCCGAAAGGATCTTTTCCTGAATATACTTGCCCACATCGCGCTCGCTCATCAAATCGCTCATATCGTCATCTCCTATTTCAAAATGGGGCATTGCCCCGTCAAATCACTTGCCTACGCAGAATTTTTCAAACACGCCGTCGATCACTGCCTCGTCGGCCCTCTCGCCGGTGAGGGCGTACAGCGCATCCAGCGCATCGTCCAGGCACACGCTCACGGCATCCAGCCCAAACCCGCCTGCGGCGGCCTCCAGCGCTTCGTTTAAGGCGCTCTGGGCACGGGTGGCGGCGCTCAGCTGGCGCTCCCCTGCCAGACAGGCCGCGCCGGGGTCAAACCCGGTCACTCCCAGCAGCTCGCGCACAGCATCGCCCAGGGCTTCACGGGCGGCGGGGTCGTTGGCGCTCAGGCACAGAATTTTGCGGAAATACGGCTTCAGCTGCTCCAGCTCCAGCCGCTGCTGCAAATCGTTTTTGTTCACCAGCGCCAGTGCAGGCTTGCCCTTGCAGCGCGCGGCCAGCTGCAGATCGTCAGCGTTCAGGGGCTCGCTGCCATCAAATACTGCCAGCACCAGCCCGGCTTCCTCCAGCTTTTTGTAGCTGCGGCGAATGCCCTCGGCCTCCACCACATCCTCGGTTTCCCGCAGGCCGGCGGTGTCGAACAAATTCACGCGAATGCCCCCCAGCATCACCGCCTGCTCCACCACATCGCGCGTGGTACCGGCCACCGGGGTCACGATCGCACGCTCAAAGCCCGCCAGCAGATTCAGCAGCGTGCTTTTGCCCACATTGGGGCGGCCCAGCAGTGCGGCATCCACCCCCCGGCGCAGCACAGCGCCTGCATCGTAGTTTCGGATCAAATCGTCCAGCACTGTGCGGCTGCTTGTGAGGGTGTCGGTCAGCTGGGATTCCTGCAAGGCGGGCACATCCTCTTCGGGATAGTCCACCCACGCCGCAATGTGGGTGGCCAGCTCGGTGAGTGACGCCTGCACCCCGGCAATTTTTTTGGCCAGCGCGCCGTCCAGCGCAGCCAGCCCCAACGCAGCGCCCTGCCGCCCGCTGGCTGAAATAATATCCATCACGGCCTCGGCCTGGGTCAGGCTCATGCGGCCGTTTTCAAAGGCGCGGCGTGTAAATTCCCCCGCCCCGGCCGGGGCTGCGCCCGCCGCGATCAGCGCTTCCACCAGGCACTGCGCCATGGCGCCGCCGCCATGCACCGAAAGCTCCACCACATCCTCGCCCGTGTAGCTGTGGGGGGCGCGGAAAAACAGCGCCACGGTTTCGTCCATGCGGCGGCCTGCCTGGAAAAAGTGGCCGAACATGGCCGTGTAGCCCTTTGCCTCCTGCACTTTTTTGCGGGTGTTCACAGGCACAAACACCTTCTCCGCAATGTCATAGGCCGCAGGCCCCGAAAGGCGCACCACGGCAATGCCGCCCTCGCCCGGGGGCGTGGCAATGGCGCAAATGGTTGCGGAAAGATCGTTCATAAGCAGGCTCCTTTTTTTGATGCTTTGGCAGAGTTTCGATAGTTAAGTTTATGATAGCACACTTTGCGCTTCTTGAAAAGCGCTGAGTTTTCCACAAACAGGGCCTGCATTGTGGAAAACCCGGCACTGTTTTGGCGCTGCCCTTTTATATTTTCAAAGCATAGAAAATTTTAACGATGAAAAGATCTTTCTTACAGTGATCTTTCTGCCGTGACCGGCGCAGAAGATCCTGTGCCCCGGCCAAGCCGAAAAAAGCACCCCTGTGCCGTTTTTGGGCACAGGGGTGCTTGGAATTCAGCGGATCTTACAGCTCGATCTTGCCATACAGGGCCAGACCGTCGGCATCGTTGATGCGCTCGGCACGCTTGGGTGCCACGGGCGCGGCCTCACCGGGGGCAACCTCGCTGAAGTTGCGGGTAGGCACGCTGGTGCGGCGGTCGTTAAAGCGGCGGTCACCCTCACGGCGGGGGCCGCGATTGCTGTTGTAACGGCCACCATTGCGGCTGCCGTAGCGGCCGCCATTGCGGCCATTGCCGCCGCGGCGGTCATCACGGCGGGGGCCGCGGCCGCCTGCACGGCGTTCGCTGCTGCGGTCACGCACATTCGAGGCGTTGGGGTCGGTGGAATAGATCACCACGCGGCGTTCGGGGCCATCGCCCTCGCTTTCGCTGCGCACACCCTCGATCTTGCCCACAGCGCTGTGAATGATGCGGCGCTCGTAGGGGTTCATGGGCTCCACAGCAATGCTGCGGCCCGTGCGGATCACCTTTTCGCTCAGGCGCTTGGCCAGTGCTTCCAGATCGGCCTCACGCTTGTTGCGGTAACCGGCCACATCCAGGCCCAGCTTCATGTAATCGCCGCCCAAACGGTTGGCAACCAGGCTGGCCAGATAGCTCAAAGCCTCCATGGTTTCGCCGCGGCGGCCGATGAGCGCGCTCACCTGCTTGCCGCCGGTCACGTGCAGAATGGTGGCTTCGCCCTTCTGCACAGGGTGGAATTCCACGCCGGTCACGCCCATGGCGGCGAACACCTCGGTCAGATATTCAATGGCGGCTTTTACTTTTTCGTTCTGTTCGGGATCAATGTCCACCTCGATCTCCTCGTCCTGCTGTGCCTCGGCAGCCTTGGCAGGGGCTTCGGCGGGCGTTTCGGCAGCGGGCTGCTGCTGGGCAGGGGCGGGGGCGGCAGGCTCTGCCACAGGGGCGGGAGCCGGGGCAGGTGCGGGGGTGGGGTCTTCCACCTCCACGGTCACCTTTGCCTTGGCAGGAATGGTGCGGAACAGCTTGCGCACGGGCATTTCCAGCACTTCCACGCTCACATTTCGATCGTCCTGATTTACGCCCAGTTTGGCACAGGCTGCTTCAATGGCCTCTTCAATCGACTTTCCGGTGCAAATTTCTTCGCGAATCATCGTGATTCCTCCTTATAGTCTTATTCCTGGGGCTTATCCTGCGAAGCCTCGGGCTGTTCAGCGGGCTTTTCCTCAGCGGGCTGCTCAGGCTCAACGGGCTTTGCATCCAAACGGGTGGTGCGCTCGTCGGCATACTTGGCCTTGTCCAGCTCCCGGGCCTTTTCCAAGCGCAGCTTGGCCAGTTCGTTGGCGCCCACTTCCTTGGTCACCTGCTCACCGGTTTTCTGGTCGGTGATGGTAACGGTCTTGCGCTTTTTCATTTCCTTTTTCTTGGCAGCCAGCTCTTCGGCGTACTGCTTTTTATAGTCTTCGGGGTTGTAGATCTTTTTGCAGATCAGGGTCTGGCCCAGCATCAGCAGGTTGCTCACGGTGTAGTACAGCGAGAATGCCACGGGCAGCTGGAAGCAGATGAAGGCAAAGAAGATGCTCATCATCCAGGGCATATACTTCATGCTGCCCTCCAGCTGCTGGCCGCTGGCTTTCATGGTGATCACGTTGGTAAAGATCATGCTCACGCAGGCCAGCACGGGGAAAATCAGCAGCGGGGTGAGGCCGAAGAAGGGCTGCTCACACAGGTTCACGCCAAAGAAGTCCATGTTGAAGCCCGCGATGCTCTGCACTTCGGCATCGGTCAGGCCGGTCATGGCGGTGCCTGCCTGCACAGCCTTGACAATGGCGGTTTCCGAGGTGTAGATATAGTTGCTGATGCCCAGGCCTGCAGCGGCCACCTTCAGGCTGTCCTTGGCAATGCCCAGGATGTACTGCAGGGGGTAGTAGATAACTTCGATAACGCCGAACAGGATCAGCATATTCAGCAGCTGGGGCAGGCAGCCGCCGGTGGGGTTGTAGCCATAATCCTGCTGCAGGCGGGCAAGTTCTTCGTTCTGGCGCTGGGGGTCATTGCGGTACTTTTTCTGGATCTCCTGCACCATGGGCATAAACACGCTCTGTTTTGCCATGGTTTTCTGGCTGTGCAAGGCCAGAGGGAAGCTGACCACACGGATCAGCAGGGTGAAGAGAATGATGGCAATGCCGTAGTTGCTGACCAAGCCGTAGATCATTCTCATGATGGGTCCCAGAATCACTGAAAGACCGCCGAGGATGCTGTAAAAACTCATATACGGTTCCATTTCCGCCCCGTTTGCGCCCGGAGCATTTTATTTTTTATATGGTAGGACTCCCCGCGCAAAGGTAAGTCACAAGTAGCAAAACGATCAGCCGCGCCGTTCTTTTTGCAGGCGGCGGGCAGGGTTCACCCAGCGGCCCTTTTTCGGCACGGGGTCATATCCCCATTTGCCCAGCGGATTGCAGCGCAAAACGCGCCACAGCGTGAGCAGGGTGCCCTTCAGTGCGCCGTGTATGGCCAGCGCCTGCATTCCGTATTCGCTGCAGGTGGGCGTAAAGCGGCAGTTGTGGCCCAGCATGGGGCTGATAAAGCGCTTATACCCCCGCAGCAGCCAAATCAGCCCCCGGGCGATCATGCGTTTGGGGCATCGCCCGGCACGGGCTTGGGGGCGGGGGGATTTTTGTCGGGCAGGCCGGCCTTGGCCAAAAGCTTGCTCAGCGTTTTTTCCAGCTGCGTGCTTTTCAGCTTGGCGGTTTGCGCTCTGGCCACCAGCACAATATCCACGCTGCCCACATTTTCGGGCAGATGAGCTGCCAGCGCCGCGCGCATCACGCGCCGGGCACGGTTGCGCACCACGGCATGGCCCACCTTTTTGGTGGCCGTAAGGCCCACGCGGGTGTAGCCCAAACGGTTTTTCCCTACATATAAAACAAGCTGCGGATGCACAAAGCATCTGCCGCGGGCGTAAACGCGGGAAAATTCTTTATTTTTGCAAATGGGTCGAAATCGCATGGGCCCGCCTCCGGGTAGATCTTTTATATACTGTATGCCGGTTCTGCAAATTCTGCAAAAGGGCAATATCGGGAAAAAGGCCGCAGGGTACACTTTCCCCGGCAGCCTGAATGATCTTGAAAAAATAAGGCCACCAATTTCTCAGTGACCTTTTTTTCCAAAGCTATTGCGGTTTGATCCTGATAAAATCAAACAGTCAGGCTCTTGCGGCCCTTGGCGCGGCGAGCATTGATGACCTTACGGCCGTTCTTGGTGCTCATACGCTGCAGGAAGCCATGAACCTCTTTCCGCTGACGCTTCTTGGGCTGGAAAGTTTTTTTCATTTTCAGTTCCTCCACTTAAGCCCCTGTAAAGGAGCCATTGATACATTGGCTTCTCGTACCGCCCCAAAAAGCATTGCTGCCGGGCGGCCAATACGGGTAGATAGCCTTACAGACTTTGATTATATGCTATAACCGGGGCTTTTGTCAACCTTTTTCGCCCGATTTTTGCGGATTTTTTTGCCACAGGGCTGTGCAATGCAAGGCCTTTGCCTTTTCATGCACCGGCCTCGGGCAAGGGAATTTTTTTCGTGTGTGCGCTGTTCCACAAAATCTTGGGGAAGATGGCCCCGCAGCCACATTTTATGGGAATCGATTCCCCATTCTTATAAGTATATTTATAAAATATTACAATTTATAGGCGCAGTGATTGTAAAAAAATCAATTTTGTGCTATACTATCTGTTACATATCTAATATGGGCAAACTGCGCTCGGTGCAATTTTTTGCAGCGGGGTTTCTTTAGGTGTGCCCTGTTTTGATTTTGGTTACGAAAGCGGAAGAATAAAAGCTGCAGCCCCAACCTGAGCCGGGCTGCCGAAAGCCCTTTTTCAGGAGTAAAAGTATGGTATCGTTTAATGATGTGCTCATTGCAGCCAAGGAATACTGTAAAAACCAGATGGTAGATGCCACCTACCGGCTGTATATCGAAAAGCTGCAGCTCGTCAGCTTTGAGGATTCTTCGATCATTACACTCAGCATTGAAAATGAGTTTCTTTGCGGCATTGTAAATGACCGATATTTAAATCTGCTGCGGGATGCTTTTAAAAGCGTGCTGGGCTTTGAGGCCGAAGTGCGCGTGATCAGCCCCGAAGAGCCTGCCGCCCCGCCCGTGGCCCTGCCCGCCGAGGAGCTTTCGGCCTCTTCGCAGAGCAGCTCGGTCAAGCTGCCCAGCGGCCGGTATGATTTCACCTTTGAAAACTTCATCAAGGGCCCCAGCAACCAGTTCACACTGGCCGCCGCGCAGGCCGTGGCCAACAACCCCGCCTACGCCTACAATCCCCTGTTCATCTGGGGCAGCAGCGGTCTGGGCAAAACCCACCTGCTGAACGCCATTCAGATCGAGATCAAAAAGAATCATCCCGATTTTAACATCATGTATATCACCTGCGAGCAGTTCACCAACGAATTGATCGCCGCCATCCGCTCAAACTCTACCGAAATGTTCCGCCAGCGCTATCGCCAGGCCGATCTTTTGCTGGTAGACGATATCCAGTTTATTGCGGGCAAGGAAAGTACACAGGAAGAATTCTTCCACACCTTCAACACGCTGCACAACTCGGGCCGCCAGATCGTGATCGCCAGCGATCGCCCGCCCAAGGAGATCAAAAGCCTGGAGGATCGTTTGCGCACCCGCTTTGAGTGGGGCCTGACCGCCGATATCCAGCCCCCCGAATTTGAGACCCGCGTGGCCATTGTAAAGCGCAAGGCCGAGCTGCTGAACCTGCATATGTCCAATGAGGTGGCCGAATATCTGGCCAACCACCTGCGCAACAACATCCGCCAGCTGGAAGGCGCCGTAAAGAAAATGAACGCCTATTATATGCTGGAGGGCATCGAGCCCTGCATCGGCGTGGCCCAGAACGCCATCAAGGACACTCTGAATGAGATCCAGCCCGTGCCCGTGACCATCGAGCGCATCATCAGCGAGGTTTCGCGTACCTATAATGTAACCCCCGATGATATCCGCGGCTCCAAGCGCACCGCCAACATCAGCACCGCCCGTCAGGTGGCCATGTATGCTGTGCGTGAGATCACCGGCATGAGCCTGGAGGATATCGGCCGTGAATTCGGCAACCGTGACCACTCCACCATTGTGTATGCCATGAAGAAAATGGAAAACACGCTGCAGAAGAATCAGGGCCTCAAGGAAACTGTGGACGATATCATCAAAAATGTACACTCCTGAAAAACAGTTTTTCCCAAAAGGCCCAAACAGGCCATTTCAACAGCCAGTATAACATTTCAACATTTTCAACAGAGTTTTCAACAATTAACATGGATTGTCCACAGAGCGTGTGGAAAACGAAAAGTTTTTCACAACTTCCACAGCCTGTCCACAATGGAATGTTGAGTTATAAACCGCCGGCAAAGTGCCTGTATCTCCGGCTTTTCTCCGGTTTTCCACAAATTCAACCCTACTACTAAAGACTACTATCTAATTCTTAGATTTCGTTTTGCAACATTATGCAAAACCATATACAGAGCGAAAACTACTCTGTGTTCATTTACCCCGTTCAGATACGCTGTTCTGAACACGACCTATGAGGAAAATCGATCATGAAATTTATCTGCGATAAAATCCTTCTCTCCAATGCCATCGATGGTGTATCCAAGGCTGTCACCAACCGCAGTGCGATCCCTGTATTGGAAGGTATTCTTTTAAAAGCCGAAGGTTTCCAGTTGACTCTTACCGGCTATGACATGGAGATCGGTATCACCACCACCATTGAAAGCAATGTGTTGGTTCCCGGTGAAACCGTGCTGAACGCCAAACAGCTGGGGGATATCATCCACCGTATGCCCGCAGGCGAGGTGGAGCTGGAACTTTCCAACAACGGCACCGTTACCATTAAAGGCGGCGTGGCGGAATTTGAGATCCCGGCCATGATGGCGGGGGATTATCCCAGCCTGCCCAACCCGGGCGCTGACCACACCACCACCATGCCCTGCGCAAAATTGGCCGATATGCTCAATAAAACCCTGTATGCCGTGAGCCAGGACGAAAAAAAACCTGCCCACACCGGCGAACTTTTTGTCATCGAGCCCGGCAAACTGACCATTGTGGCGCTGGACGGCTACCGTTTGGCCATTGTGAGCCGCGAAGTGGAATGTACGCGCGATATCCGCATTATCATTCCCGGCAAAACCCTGCAGGAGCTGCTCAAGCTGATGGGCGATGACGAAAACGACACCGTGACCATTGATGCCAACCGCCGCTATGCGGTGTTCCACACCAAACAGTACACCATTATGAGCCGACTCATCGAAGGTGACTTTTTGAATTACGAAAGCGTGATCCCCCAGGGGGCTTCCACCACCGCCACCATCGAATGCCGCGATTTTATCGACACCATCGAGCGCGCCAGCCTGATCATTACCGAACGGCTGAAAAATCCGCTGCGCATCACCTTTAATCAGGCCGAAAACAAGGTGCTGGTGCGCTGCCAGACCAATCTGGGCCGTGTGCAGGACGAATTTGATGCAAAAATTGACGGCAACACAGTGGAAATTGGATTCAACAACCGCTATCTGCTGGATGCGCTGCGCAACAGCAAGGCCGAGCGTGTTACCTTCCAGATGAACGGCGCACTCTCGCCCATCAAGATCCTGCCCGAGGAAGGCGACGATTTCACCTATCTGGTGCTGCCCGTCCGCTTTAAAAACGACTGAAAAAGTATCGCAGAATAAACAAATTTATTCATAACACGCAAGTTATATATAAAACAGTACAACTTTTAACGAAAGAAAGAAGCGTTACCATGGATACCATCCAGATCAACACAGAATTTATCAAGCTGGACAGTCTGCTCAAATTCGCAGGCATGGTGGAAACCGGCGGCGAAGCCAAAGAACTGATCCAGGCCGGTCAAGTAAAGCTGAACGGCGAGGTTTGCACCATGCGCGGCAAAAAATGCGTGCCGGGCGATGAGATCGAGCTTGACGGGCGCACCGTGGCCGTGCGTGCCCGCACATGAGGCTGGACCGCCTGTCGGTACAGGATTACCGCAACATTGCAAAGGCCGAGCTTTCCCCTGCCCCCGAGCTTACGGTGCTGGTGGGGCAAAACGGCCAGGGAAAAACCAATCTGCTGGAAAGTATATGGATGCTTACGGGCGGCAAAAGCTTTCGCGGCAGCCGTGATGCCGAGCTGGTGCGCCGAAATGCCGAATTTGCCGTGTTGGAAGGCACGGTGCAGGCACAGCAGCGCCAACAAAACATTCGCATTGCGGTGGGCCTGCCCGGCAGCCAGCGCCCCGGGCGCACCGCCAAGGTGAACGGGGCAGACCGTGGCCGTGCTGCTTCCATTGCGGGCACCTTCACCGCCGTGGTGTTTGACCCCGGGCATCTTTCGCTGATCAAGGGCAGCCCGGATGGCCGCCGCCGCTTTTTGGATGCGGCGCTGTGCCAGCTGTATCCGGGCTATCTTTCGGTGGTGCGGCGCTGCCTGCGGGTGACCAGCCAGAAAAATGCTCTTTTGAAAAAATACGACTCCACCCCCGGCGCATCGGAACTTCTGGATGTGCTGAACGAGGAGCTGGTGCGCACCGGGGGCGAGATCACCCGCCGCCGCATGGAGTATCTGCAGGCGCTTTTGCCGCTGGCCGAAGCCAACTACCGGGATATCTCCCAGGGCGCAGAAAGCCTGCAGCTGGCCTATAAGCCCTGCTTTGAAAATTCGCTGGCCGAAAAGCTGCAAAGCGTGCGCAGCCGCGAGATCGCCGCAGGTTTTTGTCTGGCCGGCCCTCACCGCGAGGATTTTGAGGTGTATCTTTCCGGCGAGCCCGCCAAGCTGTACGGCAGCCAGGGCCAGCAGCGCAGCGCTGTGCTGAGCCTGAAGCTGGCCGAAGCCGCCCGCGCCCAGCAGGTAACGGGTGAACACCCGGTCATGCTGTTGGACGATGTGCTCAGCGAATTGGACGACAGCCGCCAAACCTATCTGCTTACCAGAATGCAGGGCAAGCAAACCTTTGTGACCAGCTGCGACAGTGCCGCCTTTGCCCGCACAAACGGCAAGCTGGTGCTGGTGCAGCAGGGAGAAATTCGGGAGCTGAATTGATATGTATCTGCACATGGGCCAGGATTTTATCGTGCGCGAGCAGGAGATCATCGGCATATTTGACATCGACACCACCAGCACCGGCAAGCGCACACGGGAATTTTTAGAGCGTGCCGAAAACGAAGGCGCTGTGGTGAGCATGAGCAATGATATTCCCAAAAGCTTTATCGTAACGGATTTCCCCTATGAAACCGTTTACCTAAGCCCCATCAGCAGCGCCGCCCTGGCGGGCCGCGCCAAAAAGCCGGGGCTTTTATAAAGGCAGCACCGCCCCCTTTCCGCCGCGGCAGCCAATGCCCGAAGGAAGGCGGCAGTGCACAAAATATCAACTGATCTGATACAGATTTTTGTTTTAGCAAGCATTGGAGGAAAAAATGGCAGAAGAAATTTTGGAAAACGGCAGCACCGCTACCGACCATGAGTACACCGGCAGCGAAATTCAGGTTCTGAAGGGCCTGGAGGCTGTGCGCAAGCGCCCCGGTATGTACATCGGCTCCACCGGCCCGCGGGGCCTGCACCATCTGGTGTACGAGATCGTGGATAACTCCATCGACGAAGCGCTGGCCGGCCACTGTGACCATATCGAAGTGACCATCAAGCCGGACAACATCATTGAAGTGGTGGATAACGGCCGCGGCATTCCCGTGGATGTGCAGCCCGATACCGGCCTGCCTGCGGTGACCGTTGTGTTCACCGTGCTGCACGCCGGCGGCAAGTTTGGCGGCGAAAATTCCGGCTACAAGGTGGCCGGCGGTTTGCACGGCGTGGGCGCCAGCGTGGTAAACGCCTGCTCGGAGTGGCTGCGGGTGCGTGTGCGCCGCGACGGTGCGGAATATGAACAGAGCTTCCACCGCGGCGAGCCGGACGGCGAGCTGCGCCGCATCGGGTCTGCTTCCTCCAACGGCACCACCGTTACTTTTAAGCCGGATGCCGAAATGTTCCGCGAAACCACCGAATATGATTATGATACCCTGCTCAAGCGCCTGCGGGAAGAAAGCTTTTTGAATGCAGGCGTGCGCATCACTCTGCGTGATGAACGCGCCGCGGACGAAACCACCGGCCAGTACCGTCAGGACAGTATGTGCTACGAGGGCGGCATTCGCAGCTTTGTGGAGTATCTGCACAAAACCCGCGATCTGGAAACCCTGCACCCCGATGTGATCTATCTGAAGGGCCAGACCGAGGGCGGCGAGGCCGAGGTGGCATTGCAGTATAACTCAAGCTATAACGAGCTGCTGCTTTCCTTTGCCAACAATGTAAACACCCCCGACGGCGGCACCCACGAGGAAGGCTTTAAAAGTGCTCTTACCCGTGTGTTTAACGATTACGGCCGCAGTCATGGCCTGCTGAAAGAGAAAGACGACAGCCTTTCCGGCACCGATGTGCGCGAGGGCCTGATCTGCGTGATCAGCGTAAAGCTGAAGGAAGCGCAGTTTGAAGGCCAGACCAAGGCCAAGCTGGGCAACACCGAGATCCGCACGCTGGTGTCCGGCATGGTGTACGAAAAGCTCACCGAGTTCTTTGAAGAAAACCCCGCCGTGGCCAAGGTGATCTTTGAAAAGGCCACGCAGGCTGCCCGCGCCCGTGAGGCTGCCAAAAAGGCCCGCGAGCTGATCCGCCGCAAAAGCGTGCTGGACAGCGTGAAAATGCCCGAAAAGCTGGCAGACTGCCACGAGAAGGACCCCTCCAAGTGCGAACTGTTCATCGTCGAGGGTGATTCTGCAGGCGGCAGCGCCAAGCAGGGCCGTGACAGCAACACACAGGCCATTCTGAGCCTGTGGGGCAAAATGCTGAATGTGGAAAAGGCCCGCCTGGACAAGGTGTACGGCAACGATAAGCTCACCCCTGTGATCCTGGCGCTGGGCTGCGGCATCGGCGAAGAATTTGATCTTTCCAAGCTGCGCTATCATAAAATTTTCATCATGGCCGATGCCGATGTGGACGGCTCGCATATCTGCACCCTGATGCTCACCTTCTTCTTCCGCTATATGCGCCCGCTCATCGAGGCCGGATATGTGTATATCGCCCAGCCTCCCCTGTTTAAGGTGCAAAAGGGCAGCACCGTGCGCTATGCCTATAACGACGAAGAAATGGCACAGCTGAGCAAGGAAATGCCCGGTGCCCGCGTGAACCGCTATAAGGGCCTTGGTGAAATGAACCCCGATCAGCTGTGGGAAACCACCATGAACCCCGACAACCGCGTGATCGTGCAGATCACCATTGAGGATGCCGAAAAGGCCGACGAGGCGTTCACCATTTTGATGGGCGATCAGGTGGAGCCTCGCCGCCGCTTTATCGAAGCCAACGCCAAGTACGCAACGCTGGATGTATAAAATTTAAGGCGGCACTGCGCCGTTTCTGCCACTGCTGCGGCTGCGGCAGGCGTTATGGTGCGGTATGCCCCCAATAACCCTGTGCGGCGGGCCATGCGGGCCCTGCGAGGAAAAATCATGAAATATGGAAAACGAATAGCTGCGGCGCTGCTTGCGGCAGCCCTGGCCGCATGCCTGACAGGCTGCGGCGGCACGGCGGACTGGGCTTCGGCCAAGCCGCTGATCCAGCGCGCCCGGGAAATGAACAGCACCGATAAAGAAACCTCGGTTTTGCAGGATTTTCTGAAAAACTGCAAAGACGAAGAAGATTTTTTGGCTGCCGCCGAATATTATGAGGGCTGCGGTGAGCAGGAGCAGGCCGTTTCTATTTTGGAAACCGGCATTCGCAGCCTGCAAAAGCGCAAGGATAACGGCAGCGAGGAGCTGGTGGAGGATTATTTCTCTCTGCTGGCCAAGCAGGGAAAGCTGGAGGCCGTGCGCCAAAATGCGCCGGATCTGAGCAGCATTCCCGTAAACGGCAAGCCCTTCAGCGAGTATGACCGGGAAAGCCTGCTGGCGCTGATCCCCTCGGAAAATATCGGCTATGTGAATGATAACCCCGGCGATGACTATTATTATTACGATGCATCCTTCCGCAATGTGGATGTGAATGTAAACGGCTCCACCAGCAGCAGTTATCCGTATTACTCCATCAATTTTTACAATCTTGCCAGCGGCAGGGGCACGGGCAAGGGCACAGGCCCCGAGCCGGTATTGCCTGCCCCGTTTTCGCTGACAGGCACCTACACCGAATATCTGCAGGCGCTGGGCTTTACCGATGACCAGATCGACCTGCTGCAGGATTATTCCAGCGTGACGGTGTTCCTGCAGGAGCGAGATATGGAAATGTATGTGTACAGCTATTCCCCGGCCGAGGAATATCGCTATTTCCGCCTCAACTACAGCCTGCGCGCCTATGATGGCTCGATCGGCTTTAACTTTAACGAAAAAGGGTTGGACAGCTACGAACTTTCGTGGAATTCGTAACCCGGCCCCAAGGGCAGAAAAAATTGCCGGCCAGCTTTGCAGCATAGGGCAAGCCGTGCTGTTCCCGCATTGCGGGGGCAAAAGCGCTGCGGCCTGCCATAGAAATATTGATCAGACAGCCTGACAGAAAAGGGAGTCAAACATGGAAGAAAAATTTGAGATCATTCCCGGAACCGGCACCAAAAAGATCATCCGGGATGTGAAAAAAGAAATCGAAACGGCATTCTTGGATTACTCGATGTCGGTGATCGTGGCCCGCGCACTGCCCGATGTGCGTGACGGCTTAAAGCCGGTGCATCGCCGCATTTTGTATACCATGCACGAGCGCGGCAACGACAGCCACCATCCCACCCGCAAAAGTGCCGACACCGTTGGCGCTGTGCTGGGCAGCTATCACCCCCATGGTGACGCCAGCGTGTACGATGCCATGGTGCGTTTGGCACAGGATTTCAGCCTGCGCTATCCGCTGGTGGAAGGCCAGGGTAACTTTGGTTCGGTAGACGGCGACCCTGCGGCTGCTTATCGTTACACCGAGGCCCGCATGAGCAAGATCGCCGAGGAAATGCTCACCGATATCGACAAGGAAACCATCAACTGGGCACCCAACTTTGATGAAACCAAAAAGGAGCCCAGCGTTCTTCCCAGCCGATTCCCCAACCTGCTGGTAAACGGCAGTCAGGGCATTGCCGTGGGCATGGCCACCAACATTCCCCCCCACAACCTGACCGAAGTGATCAACGGCTGCATTGCCTATATTGACGACCCCGAGATCGAGCTGTCCGGCCTGATGGAACATATCAAGGGCCCCGACTTCCCCACCGGCGGCGTGATCATGGGCCACAGCGGCATTCGCGCTGCCTATGCCACGGGCCGCGGCAAAATCACCCTGCGCGGCCGTGCCGAGATCGTGGAAAATAAAGACGGCACGCAGGAGATCGTGATCACCGAGATCCCCTATATGGTCAACAAGGCCCGCCTGATCGCCAAAATGGCCGATCTTGTCAAGGAAAAGCGCGTAGAGGGCATTCGCGATATCAAGGATCTTACCAGCCGCAAGGGCATGAAGATCGTGGTGTATCTGCGCAAGGGCGCCAATGCCTCTGTGATCCTGAACCAGCTGTACAGCTTCACCCAGCTGCAGGACACCGTGGGCGTGATCATGATCGCGCTGGACAACAACACCCCCAAAACGCTCAACCTGAAACAGATGATCCAAAAGTATGTGGAGTTCCAGGATGAGATCGTGCGCCGCCGCACGGCCTTTGATCTGCAAAAGGCCGAGGAGCGCGCCCATATTCTGGATGGCCTGCACCGGGCTGTGGATATTGTGGACGAGATCATTGCCACCATCCGCGCCTGCAAGGGCGGCATGGCCGAGGCACGCCAGGCTGTGATGGATACCTTCCAATTTGACGAAGTGCAGGCCGATGCCATTGTAAAAATGCAGCTGGGCAAACTGGCCGGTCTGGAAATTCTCAAGATCGAAAACGAACTGAACGAGCTGAATGCTCAGATCAAAAACTGGAAAGACCTTTTGGCCGACGATGCCAAGGTGCTGGCTGTTGTGAAAAACGAACTCACGGTTCTGCGTGATAAATACGGTGATGAGCGCCGCACCAGCATTGAGCATGTGAGCGGCGAGGTGGACATTGAGGATCTGATCCCCGAGGAAAAATGCGTGTATACCCTCACCCACGAGGGCTATATCAAGCGCACCTCCGCCGACACCTATCAGGTGCAGAACCGCGGCGGCCGCGGCATCAGCGGCCTGAGCCATAAAGATGAGGACTTTGTGCAGGAGCTGTTTGTGGGCTCCAGCCATGATCGTGTGCTGTTTATGACCAACCGCGGCCGTGTGTTCCAGCTGAAGGGTTACCAGATCACCGAGGGCAGCCGCACCAGCAAGGGCACCAACATCGTCAACCTGCTGCAGCTGCAGGAGGGCGAAAAGGTCACCAACATGATCTGCCACAAGCAGCCCAAGGAGAATGAAGCCCAGGGCTATGTGACCCAGATCACCGTAAAGGGCCTGATCAAGCGCACGGCTGTGGAGCAGTATGCCAACATTCGCCGCAGCGGCCTGAACGCCATTGCTCTGAACGAGGGCGACAGCCTGGCATGGAGCGGCCTGACCACCGGCGAGGATGAACTGGTGGTGGCCACCCGGGGCGGCAAGATCATCCGCTTTGCCGAAAGCGATGCCCGCCCCATGGGCCGTATGGGCCACGGTGTGCGCGCCATCCGTCTGGAGGAAGGCGACGAAGTGGTGAGCGCAGGCATCTGCCGCCCCGGTGCCACCATCTTTACCGTGACCGAAAGCGGCAAGGGCCGCCGCAGTCTGGTAGAGGCTTACCGCCTGCAAACCCGCGGCGGTAAGGGCATTCTCAACTACAAGAAGGAGGATGCCGTGGCCGGTGTGGCTGTGCTGCAGGACAGCGATGATATTATGCTCATCAGCCAGGAGGGCATTATCATTCGTATGCACGCTTCGGATATCACGGTGCAGGGCCGCTATGCAAGCGGTGTGCGCGTGATGCGCGTGGCCGAGGGTGACCGTGTGGTGACCGTGGCCCCCACCGAGCGGGAGGACGATGCCGAAACCGCCAAGCCGGAGGAAATCGAGGAAGCCGAACTGACCCCCGAGCAGATCGCCGCTTTGGAGCAGAGCGAAGCTGCCGAGGAAGCCCAGCCCGACGACAACGAATAAAAACCAACAAGGCATTGCCGCACCGTTCCCGCCCTGCGGAATGAAACACCGCCGTATCGGCACTTAGGGCAACACCGCACAATTCCCGCCTTACGGCTTAAGCACCGCTCCGGCGGCTGCGGCACG
>OLGE01001923.1_pt1 | contig 19747 bp, 11 predicted proteins | sample 1605151 | NCBI WGS metagenome assembly OLGE01 (sample SAMEA3888912, study PRJEB22519) | human gut metagenome | biome: human gut; feature: human-associated habitat; material: faeces | place: Denmark | collected 2010
CCGTGGAGGAAAAGTCCGGCCCCGACAACGACAACTGGATGACCCGAACCGAGACGCTGTTCCGCGGCATCGTGGTTCGCTGCAAGGACATCTGTGACCCGGTGCTGGACATCGCCCTGAACGATATGTTCCGGGAGCGGAAGAAGGACGACATCACCGACCCTGCCGCCTTCCGGAAGCACTTCACCGCTCACACGACGGATGGCCGGGAGGCGGACGATCAGGTCACACCGCAGCTGCGTGACCTGGTACAGAAGCTGGAGGCATCTTCCGCCAGCGCCAAGCTGTGCGGTCTTGTCCTCCGTGGCGGCGATCTGACGCTGGCTCTTAACACAAGATATGTTTTCGCGGACGTCCCCGACGAGCTGGATCTGCGGGACATCGACGGCATCCGCAAGTGGTTCACCGCCTCGCTGACCGGTATGGGCAATCTGCTGGATCTGATAACGGAAAGCCCCGCCCTGACCGGCGGGATGGAATAAGGAGAAGAATATGGCAGAACAGAAAACGAATATGACAGACGAACAGCTGGCGCAGGAGCTGCGGAAAGGCAAGGGCGGCAAATTGGGCGGTAAGCTCCTCTCTCTTTTAGGCGTGGTCGTCGCCATAGTGGGTATCGTGCTGGGCGGCAGCATCGTATTGATCGTCATTGGCGGCGTGCTTCTCGCTCTGGGACAGATGGTGCAGGGAAAGCGCAAAGAGGCCGCTGACCGGCAGGTATTCGATACCCTCGCGCCGGAGGTAGTGAACTCTGTTTTTGAAAACGCTGACCTCTCCCCTGCCGAGCATACCCTGCATGTTGAGGATTCCCACATTCCTCTGCCGGCCCACTCCTGCCACACGGGCAACGGATATATCCGCGGGCTTTATGAGGGTCTGCCCACGGAAATGTGTACCGTCGTCCTGACGGACGTGGACGAGGTACAGCGGGAGGAAACGGGTCTGTGGGAAAAGAACGAGCGCGTAGTCTATACCGGTCAGTGGATGCTCTGCCGGTTGGGTACACAGCTTCCGACCGGTCTGACGCTCTGGCCGCGCGGGAAGCTGGATAAGCTTTTCAACTCCCGCACCATCAAAACGGAGTATGAGGACTTCAACAAGCGCTTCAATCTCAGCTGCGATGACGAGCAGTGGGCACTGCGATTTCTGAACCAGAGCCGCATGGAGCGGATCCTTCGCTTGGCGGACAGTGCCTTCAGCGAGTTCGCCGTTACGCTCTGCGGCGATGGGCGGCTGTATATCGCCGCCCACAGCGGACACAGCTTTTTCGATGCCGGCAAGGGTCGTGAGACACCGGACGCTCTGCGGCAGCGCTTTACCCGTGAGCTGAAGTGGTTCACGGACGTGATCGACACCTTCCGTCCGGTGTAAAGGAGGTAGAGATATGCCCCTCTGGTTAGCCGTCGTACTGCTGATAGCCGCGCTGACAGGGATCGCGCTGGCCTGTAAATACCTGCAAAAGAGCAAACCGGCGCGCGTTCTCTGCATCATCGGCTGCGTGCTGCTGGCGCTGGCCTGCGCCGTTTACATCGGTCTGACTGTGTTCTTTGTTGACGCGGTCAGTCATCAGGAACCCATATTGTAACAGCGACAGCGAGGGAGGGCATGCGCACCCTCCCTCTTGTACGCTTTGCTTCGCCAAAGCGCTGGAAATGGACGATCTCGCGGGCGCGCAGGAACTTGATGGCGTCGTTCACATCCGGGTCATCGCTGAGCCGGAGAATGTTGTCGTATGTGAGCCGCGCCTTCTGCTCGGCGGCCAGATCCTCCGTCAGATCGGCGATCATGTCGCCGGTGACGGCGATGGAGCCGGCCGACCACGGGAAGCCGGATGCCGCGGTGGGATAGACGCCCGTCGTGTGATCCACAAAATAGGTGTCGAAGCCCGCCGTCCTGATGTCCTCCTCGGACAGGTTTCTGGTCAGCTGGTGCACGATGGTGCCCACCATCTCCAGATGCCCCAGCTCCTCTGTGCCGATATCGGTCAGCAGGCCTTTCAGCTCGGCGTAGGGCATGGAATACCGCTGGCTGAGATAGCGCAGCGATGCGCCCAATTCCCCGTCCGGCCCGCCGTACTGCGAAATAATGACCGCGGCCAGCTTGGGGTTGGGATTCTTGATCTTCACGGGATATTGCAGCTTTTTCTCATAGACAAACATGACTCAGTTCCCCTTTCCGTCCCACGGCCACGGATCGCTGAGCCATTTGTAGCTGCCCGGCGTGATATCCGTCTGCATCAGCGGCCCGCACTGCTCCTGATACTTTTTCCGGCCTTCCTGCCCCAGCCGGATGTACGACCAGTACAGCTCCAGCGCCTGCTGGTCGTCGGAATGGGTGGTCAGATACAGCCCCAGCTCGTCAATGGCGAAGTCCAGTGCCATCAGCTCCAGCAGCGCGCCGTCCACCTGCGGAAAGCGGGAGCGCAGCTCCTTGTGAAACGGCAGATCCAGCCCGGGGAACAGGGTGCCCTGCCGCAGAGCCTCCTGATCGTCGTAGCGGACGGGATCCTTTCCCTGCACCGCCACATAGGGGAATGCCAGCGCTCCGCAGGACGGAAGCTGGCCGGTACCGTCACTGCAGGCCGGCTGCGTTTCGGCGCGTGCCGCCTGCATCGTTCTCTCTGTATACAAGAGAAGTTCCTCCTTTTTCGTCGGTAGTCGAACCGCTTTGCGGCTCGATACATCCTATGTCTGCGCTGCCGGCTCGGTTCCTGATAGGCAAAAGCAGAGAGGGCGTCTGCCCTCTCTGCTTTACACGTTTATACGATGTTATCCGCGCTTTCCGCGCCTGCGCAGCCACAGAGCCGCCGTGCCCGCGCCGCTGGCGGCGCACATGGCGCAGTAGGCCAGCGCGCCCATATCCCCGGTCTTGGGCGACCCCACCGGCTCCTCTGCCGCAGACGAGGAATAGTGATAGATGGTCACGCTGCACACGCCGGAGAAACCGGAGGCCGCCGGAATATCCACATCCGTCAGGCCGTTTACCGTGCCTACGGAGCGGGAAGCCGTCACGGTCGCTATGCCGCTCCTCCCCGCCTTCAGGGTGATCGTCCCCAGCAGGAACCGGCCGCTTCCATCGAACACCGCGCTCTCCTCGCCATAGTAGGACAGCGTAACGGCGGTGCCGTCCGCGGTGATCTTGCTGTTGGCCGCCGTACCGGCGCTCGTTGCTTCTACAGAGGCGTTATCGCAGTCGATATGCGTCTCCGCCGCCGGGAGTATGTCCGCGCCGGGAGTGCCCGTCAGAAAAACATCCACGGTGAACGTGTTATATCGCTCAACCAGTGTCTGGGATGCGGACAGCAGCAGCGCCGGTTGCGTTTCCGCGTCGGCCAGCGCCGTGACCGGCAGCAGGCACACCAGCGCCGCCGCCAGCAGCGCCGTGAAAATACCCTTCAGCTTCATTTTGTTGCCCCTTTCCTTTTCACTATCAGCAGCACCGCACAGGCAATGACCACCGCCGCCAAAGCCACCCACAATGCGGTATGCGTCTCCCCTGCCGGTGTATCATGGGCTTCCTTTTCCGCAGCGGCTGTATCTGTGCTTGCAGCTGCGTCTGTATCCCCTGTGCCCGCGCCGTCAGATGTGTCCTCCTCCGGCTCATACGCGGCGCCGGTACCGGCCACCACTGTCCCGTCGATGGAGGCGGTGCCGTCCTCGGCTACCTTGACCTCCGGCGTAACAGTCGCACCGGAAATGGCGACCGTCACGGCCTGCGGCAGCGTGACAGATACCTCCTCGCCGCCGGCCAGTGCAGCGCTGTCGCTGACAGTCAGAACAGCGTTGGTGCTCCCCGCCGTAAACGTGGCGGTGCCCAGCGTGAGCGTGCCCTTCTCATCGAATACGGCCTCCTGCTCCAGATAGCTGATGCACAGCCGTCCCTCCGCGTATGTGACCAGCGCCCCCGGCACCGTCACGGCAGCATCGGTACAGACGCACCCGGCGTAGATCACGTCCACCTGCATGGTCGAGGGAGCGCTCTCCCCTGCCCTGCCGTGCAGTGTGATATCCGCGGTAAAGCTGTCGCCGGTGCGCAGCGTTCCGGCAGGCACGTCAATGGAGATGGTATAGCTCTCCGCCGCAAACGCCATTGTCATGCACAGAACAGCAGCGCACAGCAGCGCGGCCAGCGGTAAAAGTCGTCTTTTCATTCGTTAGCCCTCCTGTGGAGCGGTAAGCAGCTGGTACAGCTGCTGGTAATCCAGAATATCCACCGAGCCGTCGCCGTTGCAGTCGGCTCTGTCGAGTATGTCCCCCTCGTCCGTCAAGCCGCCGGACAGGTAGTCGTAAAGAAATTGCAGATCAGAAATATCGGTAACGCCGTCGTTGTTCAGGTCAAACTCTGACCTGATGTCTGGCGCAAGATAGACGGTAAGGTCGTGTACCGTCACATCCGCATCGCCGCCGGAGGCGGTACCTATCCCGTGCCGGTAGACGGTGATCTCCGTGTCCTGCGCCGTAAGCGGGACGAAGGTCATGGTCAGCAGCACGGCGGGATTGTCCCACATTCCCTCCATCGTCCCCATGGAGCTGTTGCTCAGCTTTACCAGCCGCCGGGTGCTGCCCCGTACAGCGCCGCCGTCTATCGCGGTCAGATCCTCATGGGCGGCGGTATTCTCCAGCCGCAGCACAGCCGTATCGTAGCTTATTTGCGTGGCTACGGCGTAGTGCTCCAGCGTCTCCCCTTCCGGTACGCTCAGCAGCAGCGAAACGGTCAGCGGCTCGCCCACGGCGGCACTGCCGCTCATTTGCAGCGTAAGCGTGTACTCCCCCTGCGCGGCAAAGGAGGGGCAGATGCACAGCACACATAGAAGTAAGCTGCACAGCGCACATATTGCTTTTTTCACAGACTCCCTCCTCTGTCAGAAATACACCGGCGCCCCGGAGGTGCGCATCATGCGCACCTCCGGGGAACGGTCATAGCTCAGTTACCGGCCGGAACGGTAAAGGCGTTGTAGTGAACGTAGATCTGGATGGAATACGCATCCTTGGCATCCACCACGTTGTCGTGGTTCACGTCAGCGGCCAGCAGACCGGCCACGGACACCGTTTCAGTGCCCTTGTAGACGCTCTTGCCCACATCCAGCGCGATCTGCGCGTCCACAATGTTGATCTTGCTGTTCACATTGACGTCGCCGTACTTGACGGCCACGGCAGCGCCGTCGCTGACAGCGAAGGAGCTGTTCTTCAGCTTATCGGCAGCGTCACCGCTCATCAGCGTCACGGTCTCGTCGCCGTAAGCCAGCAGCATACCCTTACCGTTGCAGGTGATGGATTTGCCCTCCGGCACGTCCTTGATGTACGTGACCAGATACAGACCCGGCGCGAACTCGGACTCGCTGACCGTGTAGACCTTATCGACCGCCACATCAGCGTTCATCACACTGACAGCCTTATCAGCGGTATCGCCGCTGATGCCAGCCACAGCATCGCTGACGGTCAGCTTCACCTCATCCGCGAAGGCATCCACGTGGACAGTGACGGTAGCCACCAGAATACCTTCGGCGGCAGAAGCGGTGTTGCCCAGGAAGGAGATCGTGTTGTTTGCGTTATTGAAGCTGCCACCGTTACCCAGCTCCAGACCGCTGCCCGGCTTGATCTCGGTGATCTCACCGTCACCGGTGAAGGCCAGCTTCATCTGGGCGCAGGACAGGGCGCCGGCTGCGTTCATGTAGATCTCGTAGGTGACATTCGTGCCGTTTTCAATGGCTTCAATGGTTTCGGGAGCCACCACGGATACAACGATCTGCCAACTTAGCATAGGACCGTTGGGGCCCTTGATAAATACATCGCTGCCCAGGCTCTCGTTCATCTTTTTGACAAAGTCGGCAGACTTCAGGTCTTCAGCTGTCACGCTGCTGGCCGTCTGGTTCTCGGCATCAGCGGCAGAGCCAACACCCTTGGCGGCGGTATCCGCTGCGTAATAGCTGTTCCTGATAATGGCACCGGCCGCCGCACGGCCTGCCACAGCGCCGCTGGTGCTCTGGCTGCAATCGATCTTGCCGCTGTTGTAGCAGTTGCTGATCTCAGCCTTGGCAACATCGCCTGCAATGCCGCCCACATTGGCGCCGGTGGACTTAATGGTGCCGCTGTTGACGCAGCCCGTAATAGCGCAGCCGTTGCCCACATTGGCCACCATACCCGCCGCTCCGGAGCCGGCGCAGGTCACATTACCGGAGTTGGTGCAGTTGATGATGGAGCTGTTGCCGGAAAGGTTGCCCGCAATGCCTCCCGCATAGCGATAACCGGTGACATCCCCGCTGTTGGAGCAATCCTTGATGGTCGTAGAGTTATTGGCATACCCGACAAGTCCTCCCAGATTGTCCCAGTTGCCGCCCACGCGCTTCACCGTCACGTTCACCTCGGAATGGACGTTGGTAATATCGGCATAATCCACGCGGCCGATCACGCCGCCGGAGTGCGCACCAATCACATTCTTACTGGAGGTGAGCACCATGTTGCCCTGCACCGTCAGATTTTGGATCACGGCGTGCTTGGAGCTGCTTCCTTCCACATAACCAAACAGACCCTTGTAGGGAACCTGGGTATTCGTGCCGATATAGTCGATGGACAGATTGCTGATCTTGTGACCCTGTCCATCAAAGGAACCGGCAAACTTCTTGCCCCAGCTGTTCATGCCAATAGGCGTCCACTCAAAACCTGCCAGTTCAATATCGTTGGTCAGCACAGCAGAGATCTTGGCGTTGCCGCCCTTGTTGACCTGCTGGGCAAACCACGCCAGCTCCGCGCCATTGCTGATCTGATAGACACCGTTGGCGTCCTTGGCAGGCTCAGTGGCGGTCTTGCCGTCCCATGCGCCCTCGGCGGCCTTGACCAGCTTGACGCTCTTGGTCAGCTTGCCGTCCTGCACGCTGGAAGCATCCGCAGAGCCCAGCTTGCATTCGCCGTTATAGCACACATAGCCGTCCTTCGCGACAGAGTAGGTGTAGGAGCCATAGCCCAGCTTGTAGGTACCATCCTCCTGCGGCTCGATAGCCTTGCCATCGCTGCCCTTCAGGACAACGGTCGCGCCGTCCACCTTGCCGGCCTCGTCGGTGATGTTCAGCTCCACGTTGTACCAGACCTTTCTGGTCACGGGGATCTCCACATCCGCGAAGTGCTGGAAGGCGAAGGTCACGGTAACTGCGTTGAAGTTGGTGCCCTTACCGGCATCGGTCATGTAGTACATGGTGCTGAAGGGGTTGGCGGCGGAGTACATGCTGCCGTACACATAGCCGTTTGTGGCGGTCAGAACGGTTTCGTTCTTGCCGTCCTCAAAGGCGATGTCCTCAGGGACGGTGAAGGTAATGCGAGAGGTGTCCATCTGCTGATACTGCTCTGTTGTACCCTCAACCTCTTTCCCTGCCACAGTATAACGGGGTTTGAAAATCGTGGGGTTAAAGACGCCGGAGATCTTGTTGATAGAGCGGTACATGCCGTCGAAGGACAGTGTCACCTTGTCGCCGGGCATGATGGACTCGCCCTTGTTGGAGGCATTCTCCACATTAGCGGTCACTCCGGCGACCTTCACCAGCTGGTAGCTGTACTTGCCGTCCTTATCCGTCATCCGGATGATAACGGTGCCGCCGTAGTTGTTGGCATCCTTATTCATATCCTTGAGAGGAACGGTGTATGTACCCTCCGCATCCGTCAGCGCGGTGAAGTCGGATACGGTGCTCACCATGGTTGCGCCGTTCGTCAGACCGAGGGCGTACTCCACCTTCACTGCGTTCAGCGTGGTAAAGGTCATCTTGGGGGCGGTATCCGTCCTCAGATAATACCATGTGTCGTAGATATAGTCCCAGCCGGGCAGACGGGAATTGGCTTCAAAGTCACCGTTGAAGGGCACCCGTGCCTCCGCCTTGCCCAGCTCGTCCGCCACGATAAAGAAATTCACGCGGTCGGGGTTGGTGGCGGGGTAGAAACCGCCATGGGTCGCTTTGTTGCTCTTGTCCACGTCGATGGCGTCATAGCGGACGGCAAACACGCTGGTGCCGCCGTTGGCGTTGATATCCGCCCAGTTGTGGCGGCTGTTGCCGCCATCGATCTGCGTACCGGTTATCTCACCGGCCGCATCCTCGGCATAAGTAATCGTAGCGGGGCCGGACAGCTTCGTCCAGACAAAGTCCGGCTCCATCATGATATTACCGGCGTCGCTGTCGATCAGCTCCCACATGCGGTAGGCGCGGATGCGCTCGGTGCCGCTGCCCAGCGCCTTGGCGCCGGAAGCACTGACGAAGACCTGCAGGTCGGCCTCATCGCGCTTACTCGTCTGTGTGCCCAATTGGGAAAAGTCATGGCTGAGCTTGTTGGTCTGTCCGTTGACAAAGTCAAAGCTATAATCCGTATCCTTCGATACGCTGGACAGCCAGCCGCCCTTGGTCACATACGTACCGGTGGTATCTGTCATGCGCCAGGTATAGTTGCCGCTGTTCTTGGAAACGGCGTAAACAGCCGTCTTGGTATTATCCCCGTTATCCTTCCAGTCGACCAGCGTCTTCTGCTGTGCCGTATAGAAGTTGTTGTACTGGAAATAAAGCCCGAAATCTGCCGTCTTCGGCACGGTGACGGTCAGCTTCACAACAGATTCTATCTTGCCGGATTTGGTGTTTACAGATGTGCCTGCCGTAAGCGTCTGGTTGATCTGCTGTGAGAAAATGTAGGTTTCCGTATCGGTGGGATTGTAATAGACATTGAACAGGCAGGCATTGCCGCCGGCATAAAACAGCGTGGGATAATAGGCTTTGCCACTTTCCGTATAAGGCGTGCCCATCACGGCGTCGCACTGCATGATGGGGCAGCTTACCCGCACCGTAAAGTCCTTCTCACCGAAGTAGCTCTTGCCGTCAGCCATTATGGAGGAAGTGTAGATCGACAGAAGCCGCAGATAGATCTCCGTACCGCCGGCGGCCGCGCCGTCTACGTTGCTGTCGGCGGGCAGCTTGATCTGCATGCCGCCCAGAGAAACGTCGTATGCATTCGTCTCGGCGTTCCAGCCATAGCCCTCATAGACGTACCAGCCGCCCTTCACCGTGGCCTTCATGCAGTTGTAGCCGCTCTTTGTATCCTCTACATCGGTCACTGCGATCTCGTCGCCCACCTTGTTGGACTTGCCGTCGCTCTTCCACAGCTTGATGATAGGGAGCTTGTTGCCGTTGGTCTTATAGTTCTGATCCCTCCCGATGTAGAAGTTCACATCGAAGTCGAGATTTTCCGCCTTGTCCACATGAAGCGTCAGCGTCCAATAGGTCTTTTCCTCGCCGTTACCGCGGGAGTCACCGCCGAAGTCATCCTTTGCATAGAACCGGTACATATAGGTGCCCGGCTCCGTTTCCGTTAGGGAGACGGTGGTTCCACCAAAGAGCGACGCGCTGAAGCCCAGCTCCTCGCCCCACGTCTGCCCATTGTCGGTGGATCTCTGATAGAAGTAATTCTTCTCGGCGTTCAGCGTGTCATCGCCGTCCTCGAAGATCTTGCCGGTCTGCAGGTCGCTCAGCAGATACGCCGCACCGATGATCGAGTTGTCGGTAACGTCCTTCACGCCCTCCACCAGCTTGGGTGCCTTGTTCAGGTCTGCGCCGCACTTGTCGCACTTTCTGTCCTTGTTCTCGTCTGTGTGGACGCACGCGTTGGGATCAAACCGCACCGCCACATCGTCGTAGGCGAAGTAGGCGGGCTGGGAGAAGCCGTAACCGTTGTCACTGGAGCCGGTGACATTGAACTCCACCTTGGTGACGGCGCCCAGACCGGACAGGTCGAACTTCGTCCAATCCGTAACGATGTTCTTCGGGCCATTGCACAGATAGATGGACGCTTCGCCGGTCTTCGCGGATCCATCGTAGCCGGTGGCCACCAACTTGACCCAGTCGGTATCATCGATCTTGGCGGTCAGGCCGTTGCCGTTCAGGTAGCAGTTCAGCGCGTAGCAGATGTTGTTGACATACATGTGGTCGATCACGCGCGCCATGCCGTCGCCAAAGGCAAAGGACGGCAGGATCTGACTGTCCGTGTAGCCGGAGTTATCCTTGTAACCGTAGTGTACGGCAAAGTTGTTGGAGCCGTTGTGGCCGCCGCCGGTGCGGACATCGCCCTCGATACCCGCTTTATACACGGTCAACTGGCTCTCGTAGCCACCATTCGCAACGAAATCGCTGGAGGCATAGTTGGACACGGCATGACCGCCGCCCCAATAGCAGTAATTATCCCAGCTCTTGGGCAGCGTATGCTTCAGCTCGGTGTTCCCGGCATCGTACCAGGTATACGCCTTGCTCTCGTCCGTGGTGCCGCTGCCGCCGGGGTACAGCATGCTGCCCATGTACTGCGGGCTGTCGATCAGGCTCGACCAGTCGCTCTTGCCGGCAAAATTGGTGCCTCCCTTATAGTCGGCATCCTCAAATGTCAGCACCCGCAGCTCATAGCCTGCATTCTGCGTCTCCCCGGTAGAGGGATCGGCAGACTGTGTCCCCTCGGCGAAGGCGGTGATCACGGCGCTGTTGACCAGCGACAGCGTCATCACCAGCGCCATCAGCGCGGAGACGATACGTTTCTTGATGTTCATTTCTCTGTTCTGCATCTCCTTTTTTCTTTTTTTGCTTTTTCTTAAAAGTAAAGCCTTACGGCAAAAAGCACATTTCCGTGCTCCTGCCGTAAGGCCGGGGATGCAGTCCACGCATGCGTGGCCGCAGTCATTCCGCTTATCAGCTTCCCGGTACAGGCAGGAGCCTAAGGACATTCCCAAGCGTATCTGACTTATCCGCCGCCCGAAGGCGCGGCATCACAGTGACCGACTCGCGGGGCATCTCACCCCATTCCGCTCCCGGCCTGCCGGCCGGAGGGAACGTCCTTTATTCAATTTTTCTGGGCGGACAACAGCCGCATATACAGCGCCTGATAGTCCAGTATATCCACCGCGCCGTCTCCGTTGAAATCCGCCGCAGTCAGCAGCTCGCCCGTCAGCGGACTTTCGCCGCACAGATGGCCGAACAGCGCCTGCATGTCCTCCACGTTGACCGCGCCGTCCCAGTTGACATCGCCGCCTTCAGGCGCAGCGCCCACATCCCGGACTGTCACCCGCGCCACAGCCGGTGCACAGCGGGCGGCCTCTGTCCCTGCATTGGGGTCAATGCCCAGCAGGTAATACGTTCCCGGCTTGTCCAGCACAACGGTGTAGGAGCCGTTTTCGCCGGATGGCGCACAAACGCACTCTAATGAGTCATTATAGACCCCCAACGTCAGCTTGTCAATAGGCGTAAAGCTCTCCGTTCCGCCATCTGAGACAGATTTCGTATCATACTTCAGCGTCTGCACCGTCAGGGGCTTCCCTGCCGTCACGGTGTAGCTGTCCTGATCGAAGCAGCAGAACGCGCCGCCGTTATTGTAGAAGCTCCAGTCGGTGAACATGGCCACATCGATGGTATCTCCGTCCGACAGGAGGATATAGTCGCAGGTGGAGCCCCATCCGGTGTCCATCAGCGGGAACATGTGATTCCGGTAGTACATGAGGTTTTCATCGTGTCCCCAGAACTCCTTCATGTAGATGCTGGTGCTGCTGCCGGTGAGCTGGAGTGCGCCGAATCTGCTTTCGTAGGCCGGCTCACCGTTGATATTCGTGACCGGCTGATCTGTCCTGTAATCAAGGATCCCGCTGGTGCCCTTGCCGCACTTCTCCGCCGGCAGGCCCATGTAGTAGCGCTCCAGCAGGCAGATGTACAGGTGCAGCAGCGTAGGACGCTCGATCACCGTGTCGCCCACATAGCCGCCCTTACCACCCTGTGTGGCGCAGCGGTAGAGATCCTGCAGGCCGTAGTCCGCCAGATCGAAATACCGTACCGTCACCGGCAGTCCCATCAGCAACGTTCCGTCCTTGCCCTCCAGAGGCACGCCGTCGGAGGAGACGGTCACATACACCGTCACCTCCCCCGCCGGCGTTTCGTCATAGCCGTACTGCCGGGGGTCACCCTCAGCACCCGGCTCCACGGTAATGTGCAGCGTGACCTCCGCCCGCTCCTGTCCGCAGCTGGCAGCCACCACCGGGGCATACTCCCCCGCCGTGCGCGACGTGAAGAAGTACGTGCTCCCGGAAATGTTCGTTGTAGCCTGGTTCCTGTCGTCCTTGACCACGGAATACGTCAGCGCGTGTCCCTCCCTGTCGGTAAAGACCTCCTCCAGTGGTATTTTGAGCATACCGCCCTGCGTGACGGTATAGCTTTTTTCCGCCGCCGTGATGTGCCCGCCCGCTGTGACCGTCTGCGGCCACAGCATCAGCAGCGCCGCTGCCAGACACAGGAATCTGCGCAGCTTCGATCGGATATGGTGATTTTTCATGCCGCTTCCTCCTCTGCCCTGATGGTTGTGTACAGCGCCTGATAGTCCAGAATGTCCACCGCGCCGTCGCCGTTGACGTCCGCCGCCGCGCGGTAGGCTTCCTCATCGCCGCCCAGCGCGCCCTCCATCACACCGGTGGAGAGATAGGTGAACAGATTCTGCATGTCCACGGCGTTCCGCTTGCCGTTTCCGTCCAGATCGCCGGCCATAGACGGCTCCACCGTGATTTTCAGCACCGCCGCCGGGGAATTCACCTTCGTCCCCGCGCCGTCCGCGCCGTCCTGATAGAGACTGTGTGCGAACCGGATCAGGAATTCCTCCCCATCCGACACCTTCAGCGGCTCCTCATTCCATGCGGCGTAACGTATGGCCGTCCCATTCATTGTCCGCTCCGCCGGTACCATCCGCGTCAGGCCGTTTTCATAGGTGATGGTGATCTCCATACCGGTGGGGTCGAACATCTCCCCAGCCTTATAAGCAGTCTTATCCGGCTGCTTGGAAATGGTCAGCGATTCAATGGTACTGCTCAGCGCCATCAGATGGGCGGAGTCGTTTTTGAAGTACAGGGTGCCGTAGCTGTCCGTGATGGGGGAGCAGATGGCGTACTGTGCCTGAGCGTCTGCCGGGGTAAACAGCACGTAGGGTGTGGTGTAGGTGGTGGTCACGCCCTTCACCGTATAGCTCTCCTCCGTGGTCAGCTCCGCACGGGTCTGCCCCGGCGCATCCTTCAGCACCCGCAGCTTGCCCGGCGTGTAGTTGTCGAAGAAATAGACATACACGGTGCCGTCCTCCCCGCCATAGGCCGTTGTCAGCAGGCCGGAGGTCTGGGGATAGCCCTGCGTGGGCACGGAATAGGCGATCTTCCAGCCGGTCAGATCGATGACCGTGATATTGTGTCCGGAATAGGGCGTGAACTGTCCCGTGCCGGACACGCCGATGTACGCGCGGCCGTTGTACACCACCGGCGTACAGGTACTCATGGCCGGATGTGCCGCATCGCCGCCGTTCTCCAGTGCCACCGCCCGCAGGCTGCCATCATCCAGCAGCCAGTCGCCGCCGCTTTTCTCCGGCGCGGCCACCGAGTAGAAATACCCACCCTTGGACGTGAAATAGAACCGCTCCCCGTCGCGGGCGATGTTGCAGCGGATGTCGCCCCGCAGCCCGGTAATGGAATCCATCAGCCGCCCGTCAGCGGGATCGATGCACAGCAGCGCCGAAGTCTCGCTGATGCAGCTGCTGTCGCCATCGTCGGTGCCGATGAGCAGATAATCACTGCACACATAGGCGCCCGCCCAGTAAAAGCCTCCGGCGGAGGCATACGTCCACGTGGCCAGCTTATCCTCCGTGGTCTGTGCGGGATCCTCGTCCGTCACGCTGAGACACACCAGATTCGCCTGCGCCACCTCGCTGTTCCAGAAGCCGGTGTAGATGTACCCGTCATGGTAGGTGATGGGGCAGTTGGGCTGACCGCCCAGCCTGTCCCGGTAGATCCACAGGGATTCCAGCGTGGCGGCGTCAAAGGCCTGCACCGCGCCGTTGGACAGTCCAACGAAGATCATTCCCTCGGCATAGGTGGGCGAGTTGATGGCAAAGCTGGAGCTGTGATCCATCTGTCCCACCGCCACCGTCACGCCGGACAGGGCGTCCACCTTATAGAGCTTGTCGGCGGCGTAGACGATCAGATAGTCGTACCCGCCCTCGGTGATGGTGATCGGGCAACCCACCGCGCCGGAGCTATAACCGTCGCCCAGTTTGGATGCCCAGCTGAGCACCGCCTTCTCCGCCGTAATGGGCGTTTTGTCCGCCACAACGCCGTTGGAGGTATCGCTTCCCCGGAAGGAGCTCCAGTCAGAGGTGATACCCGCTCCATGGCTGCTTTCGGGTGCCTTTTTCATGGAGACGGCTATCTCCCGCTTCTCCGCGTCGGCGGTGAAGCTGCCGGACACGCCTACATAGCCCCTGCATGTGACCACATAGGTGTAGGGCAGCGTATCCACCAGTGCGAACGTGCCGTCACTCTCCGGCCAGATACGCGCCTGCGTCCGGCCGTCATACACGCATACCAGCGCGTCCCGGACAGTATTTCCGCTGCCGTCCGTCACGCGGAACGCGGTAGGCACCGCTTCCTTCTTGTTCAGCGTCAGCTGATAGTTGCGCCGTTGGGCGGCGGCTGGCATCTGCTGGCTGACCGGTGTGATCGAGACGCTCTCGCTGTCCTTTTGACTGTTCAGCGGAATCTCTACCGACACCGTGTCCGCCTGTACGCCCGTTTCGCTGTCCACGCTCAGCGCGTACCGCTTGCCGTTCACATACAGCCCGTAGGTCTTTCCGAAGGGCTTCAGCGTCACGGTGACGCTCTCCGCGCTGCGGGGAATGGTGGCGCTGTACTTCGTTACACTTCGGTCAAAGCCCGTCGCCTCTCCGCTTGCTGTCTTATAGGCGATGGGCACATCTGCACCCTCTGCCGCCAGGGAAAGCCCCGTTTTATCGGTCAGCGTGGGCGTCCTATATATGGTGATGACGTAGTCCTGATAGAAGGTCACGCCCTCTCCATCGCGGGAAGCCCGGATGGTCAGCGTCTGCGTAGCGTCCCCGGTTTTCAGGAAGTTGGTCAGATGCTGCCCCGTAGCCGTTGCCTCCTTGGGTCTGATGGCATACCCCGTCTCCACGGCGGTGAATGTATAGCCCTCCGCCTTCGCCCAGCAGTACAGGCTGCTGCTGTAATCTGCCAAAGAAAAGGCGTATGCATGCTTCGCATCCGCCGGGACGGCGAGACACACCTGGTCGTTGCTCTGTATTTTCGTGCCCTTGGTGGCCAGATACAGACTGTCCAGCGCGTCAATCGTGTCCGGCGTCTGCGCGTCCACAGTCAGTCCCTCCGCCGCGGTAAAGCCTCCTGCAGCGTGATACCACGTCTGCTTGTCCGTCACATAGGTATAGCTCTCACCCGGCACCAGCGCGAACCGGTCGAAGCCGCTTCCCTGCTCCGCTGCGCCGATCTCCGCATGGGCGCTGTTGAACACATGCACCGTCACGTCGCTGTCATGCCGCACCGTCACGTCCACAGCCGCCACCCGCTGTACCGTCAGCGTATACGTCCGGCTCCGTCCGCCGCTGCTGATCGCTACGGCGATCTCCGTCCCCTCTGGATCCACAGGCATCGTCACGGCTGTGCCGGACGGTGTCTCGTGTCCGTTGACCGTGACCGTGTAACCCGATGCAAAGGCCGTGGGCGTTATGACCAGCTTATTCGCCGTAACGGACAGCTCATACGTCTCCCTCTCCGGCGCAAAGCCGATGCTCTGCGCCACGCCCTGCACCGTCACCTCCAGCGCCGCCAGCGTAGGCGTCCGCACCACGGTCATATCGAACCACTGGTAGGCGGTGTAGCCGCCCCCGGTGTACTGCGCCTCCACCCGCACGGTATTTCCCGCGTCGGAGGCCGTCAGAAGCTCTGCCAGCGATGCAGCCATGCTCTGCCACGGCATACCGGTCTTGACCCGCTCCGCGCCGTGGATGTCGGTGTAATACCCCACCGGCCGCACGGCGGCGGTGCCGTATGTACCGCTCTCCGTCAGATCGCTGCCAGGCACACAGTAGAGATAGCTGCTGCTGACCGCGTCCGGCACATAGTATACGGCGGCGTGACCGCCACCGGCCTCGGAGGTATAGGCATCGCCCTCCAGCTTGCCGGTCGTCCGGTGCAGGATGGGCGCCTTCAGCCACTCCTTCCCGGCGGGGACAGCCAGCGCGGTAACGGCCTTGCCGGCAATGCGCACCGTTCCGTCTGTCTCCAGCGTCATGGTGCCCCGCGCGCCGCTGTGCCCGGCTTCCACCCGGAACGTATATTCGCCCGCCGCCAGCTGCACCGGCTCCCCGGCCTGAAAGACGCTCTCCGTACCGTAGGCGTTTTCAACCGTGACGGTATACCCCGTCAGCGCGCCGCCGTCCAGGTCGGTCACCGCCAGCGTCGCCGTCACCTTGTCCGCGCCGATGACCTCCTTTTCATAGGCGGCCATCTTCTCCCGCAGCGTCCGTGCCAGCGCAGCGTAGTCCGCCGTACCGGAGGAAAGCCCGCTCTCCGCCGCGGCGTATTCCGCCTCCGCGTACCGCAGCACCGGTGCGTCCGCCCCGTTATAGTCCGCCATAGCGCGCACCATATCGCAGTAGCCCGCCATGTCCTTTATCTCCGTGTCCGTGAACACGAACGCGCCCGCCTCTGCTGCGGGTTTTTCCAGCTTATAGTCGCCGGAGCTGTCGAACCGGCTGTAATTTGCCACCACGCCGTCAATGGACGTGACGAACCCGTCCGCGCCCTGCGTGAACGTGTGCCCCTCCATCCGGGAGAGCACCTGCCACACCGTTTCCCCCTGGGCGCAGTCCACATACTGCGGCGCGATGACCACGCCTTCGGCGGTGCTCACCGCCACGGCCATGCGCCCTTCTCCTGCCGCCAGCGCGGTGGGCACGCAGGATGCCGCCATCACCAGCGCCAGCAGGAATGACACTATCCTCTTTTTCACCGTCATCCCTCCAATCTCAATACAAGCAGCGGATCCACCGCTGATACAGTCGTTTCCAAAAGCCGCATTTCCTCCGGAACAGCTCCAGCGCGGCGGTCATGTCCTCCTCCGCCGTCTCCCGCTGCTCCGCCGTCACACCGCTGCCGCCGTACAGGGCACGGTCGTTGATGTCCAGCAGCTCGCCGGCGTCCAGCACATCTCCCGCCCAGCTTTGCAGCTCATCGCGCTGCTGCGCCAGCGGCACATTGCGCCGCACAGCCCCGCTGCACCACGCCAGCTCCAGCGCATAGGCGCACATGGCGGCCGCAGCCGCCCGGTCGTCCTCCCGGGCAAACAGCCTTTCCCGCCTGCGGCACACGACGGCGCGGCGCACCAAAAGCACCGCCAGCGCCGCGGCCAGCAGCCATGCGGCCACATACGCCCACCATACCGGTCCCAGATGCAGCCGGCTGAAGTAGTTGTAAACAGCGTCCGCAATGGTCTCCAGCCCGTCTCGATCCTCCTCCGGTTCTGTCTCCTCCACATCGCTGCGGCGGGTGGTCTGGGACAGGTTATCGCCGCCGTTCTCCGCGGCGGAGCCGTCCAGCTGGGCGTTCTCGTCCTCCTCGAACCACAGCCACTGCGGCTCCTCCATCACATCCCGGTAGCCGGGCGTCGGCTCAAAGGGTATCCAGCCCACGCCGTCCTCATAGTATTCCACCCACGCGTGGGCGTCCCGCCCGGTCAGCGTCAGTGTCGTCTCGCCCGTTCTGCCCTCCACGGCCTGCGGCGTGATCAGATACCCCTCCACATACCGGGCGGGGATGCCGTAGTACCGCAGCATCACTGCCGCAGCCGTGGCGTAGTGTACATCGTACCCGCCGGGGTCATCCGCCAGCAGCGCGCTGACAAAATCCTTTTCGCTGTCCACGCTCTCCGGCGTCTCGCTGTACGTCAGCGTATCGTCCAGGCAGTCCACTATCCGTCTCTTGGCCTCGTAGGAGGTGATGACCTCCGGCGCGTCGCCCAGATAGGTCGTCAGCGCCTTCTGCGTCTCCTCCGGGATGGTCAGATAGTTCTCATAGACGAAATCGCGGTAATACCCCTCAAAGGTCAGGTAATCCGCCAGCGCCTCCTCCTGCCACCTGTCGTTCAGCTGTCCCAGCAGCGCATACGCCTGCGCGGCAAGGCCGCTTTTTGCTGTAAAGGAGTATTCCTTCTCACCCGTTGTGCCCTCAGCATTTGGCACTGTGTCCCGCAGCTGCTCCGGCGAAATGACCGCTTCGCCGCTGTCTAAGCCATAGGGCGTCAGCCTTGTGCTGCGGCAAGCGCCCAGCACCCGGATATCCATCCGGACATCTGCCGCTTCCTGCCCCAGCAGTTCCGCCAGAGTGGACAGCTGCGAAAAGCTGTCGTACCCGTCCCGGTGCAGCTGATACAGCACCTCGCTGTTCGCCGTCATGTCGGCAGCGTCGGCTGCCTCCCAGCCGGCGGAGGTATACCGCTGCCCCACATAGCCCCGCAGGTACGCGGACATCGGCTCCGACATGGTCACGCGGAGCATGTCCGCGTCAGAATCGCTCCGCGCGCCCAGTGCCCGCAGGTCGCCCTCCGGCAGCACCTGCTCCGCGCTCTCATAGCGCAGCCGGTGTACGCCCCGGCGCAGCGCATTGGCAGCGTCCTCCGTGCGGGGCACGCTCTCAGAAAACAGCAGCGCCACCGCTGCCGTTACGATCACAGCCGCGATCAGCACCTGTGTTGCGCCGCCCCACCGGGCGCGGAGGGCGCGCTTATCGCCCTCTCCCGCCGGCAGCAGCACAGCGCCGCCGCACAGCGCCGGCAGCAGCCATTCACCGCCGACGCCGCTCCACAGCGCCAGCCACAGCAGCACGCCGCACACGCCCAGCCCCCACCGGGGCGCCCGCGCCGCCAGCGCGCCCACCGCCGTGCCCACATCCAGCTTGCCGTCGGGCCGCAGGGGCAGGTCCACCTGAGGATTGGTCACATAACCCCGGACATTCCCCGCCGGGTCGGACACAGCCAAAATCGTGCCCAACGGTCCGGTACCTTTGATTTGCAGGGTAAGGCTAGCGCCCTGGCCCTTCAGGGCATTGCCCATCATAGCGCAGCCGGCCAAAGTACGGCCCAAAGCTGCCGTGGCCACCGGCAGAGTCTTGTGTATCTGCCGGGCGCGCTCGGTAAGATCGCGGCTGCTGATGGCTGCCGCCTGGACCAGGCCATCGGAGGTGATGGCTCTGACAATTCTATCGCTCATAGCTTGAAAATTCCTTCTTTGTAATATAGTATGGGGCGGGTCGTCAGGTGCATCGGCCCCTACGGGTGCAGGCCAATATATGCACCCATGATTCACAGCGGGATGCGGTCACCCCGCCCCGCAAAAAAATCACTCTCGCGTGCAGCAGAAATAAATTCGCTGCTCGCCGTCCTTAGGCCGGCGCAAGCGGCAGTCGCCGTACACGCGGATATTTCCGAACCCGGCTTCCCGAAGCCAGCCGGCCAGCTCCTCCGGGGCATAGTACCGCTGCCGGTGCAGCTCGGTATCCCGGCGGTAGCGCCCGTCCGTCCCTTTGCGGAACAGATCCACCCAATACGAGCAAATGTTCCGCCGAAACTCCGTGCGCCACACGCAGTAGCTCTCCTCCGTTTCATCCAAAAACACCTGGCCGTCCAGGCTCTGAAACTTATCCAGGGTGTTCACATCGAAAACAAGCTCCCCGCCCGGGGCGATGAACAAATGCAGCCGCTGAAAGGTCCGCTGCACATCGGCGGGAGAGGTGAGGTAGTTGAGGCTGTCCAGGCAGCAGATGGCGGCGTCCACGGTACCGTACAGGTCCAGCCTGGGCATGGACTGGTGCAGAAAGATGGGCGCGATGCCCTCCACGCTGCCGCTTTTCATCATGG
>OLGE01001929.1_pt1 | contig 19711 bp, 5 predicted proteins | sample 1605151 | NCBI WGS metagenome assembly OLGE01 (sample SAMEA3888912, study PRJEB22519) | human gut metagenome | biome: human gut; feature: human-associated habitat; material: faeces | place: Denmark | collected 2010
AGTCATCGGGCATTATCTGAACATAAAACACTATCAATAAGTTGGAGTCATTACCCGGGTCCAGTTGCAGAACACCGAACAGACTAACAAAACGTAGGTGCCAGTTTGCTCTGGCGAAACGGGGTTTAACCTAAAACCGCGGTGGGGAGAAAACCTGCGCCAGGCCAGGCGGCCTGGCGCGAAAATCGCACGCTAACCCTCTTTACCAAAGCCAGTTTGCTGGATAAGCATCAGCATAACGCTGTTGACCCAGCTGTGAGCCAGGCTCTGGCGGTCACTCGCCACGTCAACACGTACCAGTTGCTCTTTGCTGACCGGCGCGGCGGAGATGCCTTCGATCACTACCCGGTACCAGACGGCGGCGGGACGGAGTTCGTTGGCGGGCGCAACCGGGTTCAGCGCCACCGGGCCGCCGTGACTCTGCGCCAGCATCAGATTAGGCAGACGGCGGATGGCGTCGTGGTCGATGGTCACTACCGCGCCTGCGAGCGGCTGCCAGCGGCCCTGCTGATAAACCCGCGCCGTCGCGCCGTCGCGCAGGCGGGCCAGGTCGGTTTCGCTGACCAGCGCCTTCACGCGCCAGCGGTGGGTGTCGATCACGCTTGCGATGCGGGTGCCAGGCGAGACCCAACTGCCGGGGCGCAGGGTCTGCTCAACGTCATGCACCACGCCATCCTCCAGCGCCACCAGCTGGAGCCGCTGAAGCTCAACGGCGCTGGCCCGCTGTTGAATGGCGTACTGGCGCGCCATCTGGTCGGCGACCACCTGCTTCGCCGCGCCGTTTTTATCGAGCGCCATCGCGCCGCGGGCGCTGGTCTGCCACGCCTGGCTTAGCGCCAGCGCCTTATCCTGCTCGTCCGCCGGGACGGGGGCCACCAGTTCAAACAGCTTCTGGCCCGCCTTGACCTGCTGGCCTTCCTGCACCAGCACCTTGTCAAGCTGGGCGGCATAGGGCGTGTAAACCGGCTGCGCCACGCCCGCCTCCATCACGCCGTGCAGGGAGACCTGCCCGGACCAGGGCAGAAAGACCGAAAGCCCCAGCGCGAGTGCGACGGCGACAAGGCGCAGCAGGCGCGCCGGAGCGATTTCCCGGCGGCGCGCGCGCCAGATTTTGAGTTCGCGAAACATCGGTTGCACCACAAAAGTGACTATCTCAATAAAAAACAGCACCAGCCCGAGCGCCTTAAAAAAGGCGTTGTAGACCACCAGCGCGATGCCGACGAACAGCAGTAGCCGGTAAACCCAGGTGGCGAAGGCGAAAAGGGTGAGGAAGCGGGCAAAGGCGGGCGAGACGTTATCCGGGATCGGATCCTCAAGCCCCAGCAGGTGCCAGCGCAGCCAGCGCTTCGCCCAGTTGCCCGCCCGTTCGTGCAGGCCAGGGTAGTCCAGCGTATCGCTGAGAATAAAGTAGCCGTCAAAGCGCATAAACGGGCTGGCGTTCACCGCCACCGTCAGCACCCAGGCGGTGGTGGCGAGAAAGAACAGCGCGCCTTTAACGTTGCCTTCCGGCGCGAAGCTCCAGAACAGCGTCGCCCAGGCCGCCAGCATCAGCTCGGCCATAATGCCCGCGCTGGCGATGGAGAGCCGGTGGCGGGACTGCGACAGCTTCCAGCTCTCTCCGGTATCGGTGTAGGCCATCGGCCACATCACCAGCAGCGCCACCCCCATATGGCCGACGCGTACGCCGTAGCGGGTCGCCATAAAGGCGTGCCCCAGTTCGTGCCAGCATTTGGAGAGGATCAGCGCCACCGCGAAGGCCAGCGCCCCGTTCCAGCTCAGGGCGCCGTGCAGCGCGGCCTCGACGTTATCCCACTGGCGCGCGGCCAGAACGACGCCTGCCAGCGCGGCGACGGCGGTCAGCAGTAGAAACGGCGCGCTGAAAAGCCACTCCACCCACGGCAGCATGCGGCGCAGGGCTTTCTCCGGGCGCACCAGCGGCAGGCGGATAAACAGGTAGCCGTGCAGAATACGCCGCCAGAGCGAGCCGCGCGCTTTGAACGCGCCGCGGCGCAGCAGCTGTTGCTGCTGTAAAAAGCCCAGGAACTGCAACACATCCTGTTCGTCCACCGTCATGGTGGTCTCCTGGCTGATGCTGTCGGCAATCGCCTGCGGCGCGCCGAGCGGCCAGCGGCGCAGCATCTCCAGCTCCAGCCAGCCCAGGCGGAAATAGAGGTTGCGCACCGGGTCGGCCAGATGCCAGGCGGGCGAGCCGTCGCGGTTGTTGCCCGCCGGGTGAATTTTTAGCTCGTCGCGCAGCGGCGGCAGCGGCTGCGGCTGCGCAAGAGCTGTCCCGCCCGCAGGCGGGAGCGTCGCGGCTGTTTGCATATCAGAATCCACACCAGGCGCGCAGCGTCGCCAGCGGACGACGGAAAATCAGATAACCGAGCAGGCTCCAGTCGCCGGAGACGCGGGCCGTGCCCTGCAAGCCGATACGGGCGGCGCTGGACGGGTCGGTTACGGTGCCGCGCAGCAGGTAGCTCGCGACGCCGTTCGGCGCTTCCACCGTCTCGTAACCGGCGTAATCCAGCCGCGCGGTCAGCGGGTGCAGCGGGGCGACCTTAAGAAATACGGTCATCGCCGCGTGCGGGTTCAGGTTGGTGGATTCCGCCGCAGGCGCCCAGGCGCGCACGCCGAGCTTCGTCGGGTCCGCCAGCAGGCCGATGCGCTCGCCGGTCTGTACCGGACGGCCCGCCCAGTCGTCCGGGTCGGTGTAGACAAACACGCCGCTGCTGCGGGCGCGGATCGACAGCTTCTCCAGCTCGCGCTGCAACGAGGCAACCTGCACCTTTTGCTCGCGCCATTTGCCTTCGGTCAGAGCCAGTTCCGCACGGGCGTTCGGGTCTTCAATCGCCTGCTGAGACGCCTGATGCATATTGACGGTGGCGGTCGCCAGCTCCGCCTGAGCAATGGCGAGACGGTTTTTTAGAGTCGTATCATCCAGCTCCGCCAGCACCTGTCCGGCCACGACCGGCGTGTTCGGCGGCACCTTCATCTGGTGAATCACCCCGTCGCTCGGCGCGGCGATCACTTCGCTGTTAAGCGAAATCACCTCGGCGGGCACCAGCGTGTATTCCCGAATCGGGATCAGCATAACCAGCAGCAGAAGCAGCAACACGAGACCCGCGCGTCGGCGCACCGTGGCGGGCAGCAGCCGTTGCAGGCGAGAAGGCCGCGCCACCAGCGCCCACCAGGCGTAGCCGTACAGGTTCGCCAGCTGGAGCAGGGCGTATTCGGGGCTTTCGACGCCAAGCTGCGTCGGCCACGGGGTATCGCGGGCCAGCAGCAGCAGGGCGTGCAGCTTGCCGTCCGGGCCGGTCAGCGCCAGCACCCAGACGTGGCCCGGCAGCCATTCGTCCCACTCGCGCGCCAGCGACTCGCTCAGCATTTCCGGCGACAGCGGCATCACGCGGGCAGTTTCCGGCAGCGCGGCGCAGCGCGGCGCGATGTCGCAGGCAACGGAGGCAAGCCACAGCGCGTAGGGGGTATTGCGGTCGGTGTCGCTCAGGCCGGAGTGCGCCGCAAGCTGGGCGCGCCCGGTGGCGGAAACGGCGAGCAGCGCCGCCTGGCGATACTCCACCAGCGAGCGGGTATCGTTACACATCACAAAACCCAGCTCTTCGGGGCTGCGCGCCGCTTTCACGCGCGCCGCGAGAGAATAGAACAGGGCGATGCTCACGAGTTGGTCGTCCCGCTCTGGCACTGCGCCGCCGCTTTCGGGCAGACTGGCGTCGCGCGGCCGCTCATGCCGGGCAGTACGTCCTGGGCGTCGCTGCCAAATTCCGCTTCAATCTCAATCGTCTGGCTCACGGCGTCCACGCGGCCGCTGATGTGGGTGACGGTCATCGGGTAATGCTTGCCGGTTTCACCCACCACCGCGTCAAGCTGCGCGCCGGGCGCAAGCCAGGTGGTCCAGCCTGACGGCACGTTGAGGCGCGCCTTGCGGGTGCCGTTGCTTACAAGATCGATAACCTGCGCGCCTGCGCCGACGCCCTGGCCCTCTTTGACGTAAATACGCGCCACGCGGCCGTCGAACGGCGCGGTAAAGCGGCACTGCGCCAGCTGCGCTTCAAAGATTTTGATCTGGCTGCGGGTGCGGTTCACGTCGGCGGCGGCAAGGCCAACCTCCAGCGCGCCTGCGGAATGCAGACCCTGCAATTTCGCCTTCGCTTCATATTTGATCTGCGCGGCGCTGTACTCGGCGTCTGCCGCGTCGCGACGGGCTTTCAGCTCGCTACAGTCCAGCGTCACCAGCAGTTTGCCTGCCTTGACCGTATCGCCCAGCTCAACGTTGACCTGCGACACGCGCCCGGCCACCACGCTTGATAGCGGGCTTTCCTGGTTGGCCATCACCAGAAAACGCACCGGCGCGGCGCCGTTGTCGGCGGTGGCGTCAGGCGCGCTCTCAGGCGCTGCGGCAACGGCCGCATCCGGCGTTGCGACTGCCCCCGCCGCAGCGGGGGTTGGGTCGGCGGCAAAGGCGCTGGCGCACAGCGCCAGGCCCGTCAGCAGCATGAGCGCGCGGACGCTGCGCCAGCCTTCGTTCACGTTGTTCATACCTGTTCCTGTTATTAAGGGTTACTTGCCGTCATCACGCCGGTGTCGCCTGCCGCTTTATGCAGGTCGGACACCACGGAGAGCGCGGCGGCTTCTGCCAGCGCGCTGACCGAACGGGTGTTGACGTCATTCGGCAGATAGCTGGTGTATTTCTGGTAGGCGACCTGCGCGCCCTGGGCGTTATAGACCGCCATTTCCCACACGCCGCGCTGCGAGCCTGACGCGCGTTCAAGGTTGAGGTTCATTTGCAGTTTCACGCTGTCGGCGCCGTTGCCCTGCACCAGCTGGTTGGCGGCCAGCACATGGGTGACCGACTGATAAATCGCGCTCTTGTTGACGCCCGCTGGCAGGCGGCCCAGGGTGACGCTGACCGGATGGCGGGAAACTACCGCGTCGGCGCTCTGGGTGAAGACCTGCTTCTCGCCCGCCACCAGGCTCTGGTTGATTTCACGCGACAGGGTCGGCAGATCGCTGCTGGTCACCTTTTCCGGCAGCAGGTCGATGCCTACCGAGTTCAGCACGCGGCCATAGGCGGACTGCGCCTGCGCGTAGGAGGCGGCTTCCTGGAAGCGGGAGACGATGGAGCGCGCCTGGGTGCGCAGGGATTCCAGGTCGCTTGAGAGCGAGTTGTCGGAACCGGCGCGGGAGATGCTCGCCAGACGCTGGTCGACGCGGGCGGACTCCTGGGCTATCTGGTAGTCGTACACCGCGAGCTTGTAGCGCTCAACCGAGACGCGCACCTGAGTCAGCACCGCCATGCTCAGCGCCATACGGCGGGCATTGTCGGTGGCCAGGCGCGCGTCGTTGGTGCGGCTGATGGCCGGCGCGCTCAGCAGCTTGAACAGGTTCATGGAAACGCCCACGCCGCCCTGCACCCAGCTGTTGTTGTAGAGGTAGCTGTTGGAGTCGTAGCTGATGCCGCCGAACAGATTCAGGTTCGGGAACAGCGAGGCGATCTGGCGTTTGGTTTCCAGCACGTCGATGCGGGTTTTGTAATCTTCTTCACGCAGCTCTGGGCGGCGTTCCAGCGCCATCTGCTCAAGCGTATCAAGCTGGCTTGGCACGCCGGAAAGCGCCGGATTGGCGACGTCCTGTAAGGTGAAGTCGGTGGTGGACGGCAGGTTCAGCAGGGCGGCCAGCTCGCTTTTCGCCATCTGCATCTCCTGGCGCTTCTGGTTCAGCAGCGCCACCGCGTCGAGCAGGGCGCGCTGGTACTCCAGGCCCTCGACCGGCGGCAGAATGCCTGCGCGCTCCGCTTCGCGGGTTTTCTCAAGCGCGGTCTGGATCTCTTCGGCCAGCGGCTGCGCTTCGCTCAGCAGACGCTGTGCGCCCAGCGCGCGCCAGTACGCGTCGCGCACCTCCTGGACAATATTCTGCAATACCTTGCGGCGACGCTCTTCGGCGATGTTGACGTTATCCGCCTGCTGCTTCGCGCGGTAGTAGCTCATGCCGAAATCGAGCACGTCCCAGGAGAAGGTGGCGTCGGCCAGCAGGTGCTCGCGCTCTTCAGAGGTGGACGGACGCAGGCTGACGACCCGGTCTTCGATACCGACGCTGGTGCCGCCGGAATCGTTGTCGCGCCAGCGGTAGCCGGCATCGGTCATCAACTTCGGCAGCATATCCTGCTGGGAGATATCCAGGATGCCGCGCGACAGGGCGGTTTCCATCATCTTCAGGCGGTAGTCGAGGTTGTATTTCAGCGCGCGGGCCATGGCGTCTGACAGGGTCAGCGGACCAGAGACCGGCTGCTGGTCGCGGTACATGGCGGCGCGGTCGGCGCTGACGCGCGCGCCGATTTCATCCTGGGTCAGCGGTTCAGGTTTAATGGTGCCGCAACCGCTTAACAGCAGCGCGGAAACCAGTGCGGCGACAGGGGCGAGCAGAGGCGCAGAACGTACGGCAGTCGGGGTTACGGCAGTTAAAGTCGTCATCATTGTTATGCTTAAAGTGTTGAGTTAACAATCCGGCGGCGCGGCGCCGCCGGTGTAAAAGGTTTTTGGAGTTGCGCGATTAACGATGCGGTGTGGCGCCTCCCACGGTGACCGGTTCCGGCGCGGCGACGCGGTTACGGGCCAGCGCGTCGACCTGCGCCGCCAGTGACGGCGCGCCTGGTCGGGCGGCGGCTTGCGGCACGATCACCACGCCCGGCGCGGCGGCGTGAACCTGCTTCGCATCAGGGGTTTTCTCGCCGCGCTCCTGCTGCACGGTGGTTCTTTCGTTGATGCGCTCGTTAAGCGGCGGACGTTCCGGCGCGTTTTCCAGCACGGGCGCAGGCTGTACGGATTTATTCAGCGAGAAGTGGCTGAAGTGATCGCCCAGCAGCTGCGAACCGATACCGGTGGCGGCGAAGGTGTTCACCACGCTGCGTTGCAGCGTGGTGTTTACCCAGCGGGTAAAGAGAATGCCGTCTTCCAGCACCGGCGTGCCGTTGTCATTCATGCCGCGGCCCAGCTCGGTAATTTTGCGGTTCAGCTCCACCTTGCGAGAGAACTGGTCGCTGTACAAGCCGTAGATTGCGGGCAGGATAAACAGACCCGGCGAATACGGCTGATCGAGCGACAGCTCGTAGTTGGTGTAGTAGCTCGGGAAGTGCTGATCGCCTGTGCGTACCGACTGCGGCGGCGTCACGCCGTGAATAACGATGGTCAGCTGCGCCTGGCTGGTATTGCCGTCGGCGTCGGTAATGGTGTAAGTGAACACCTCGCTCAGGGTGGCGTTGGCGTCCAGCGACGCCACGCGGCTGTTGCTGCGGTTCAGCACATAGCTGTAGTTGCCGCGGGCGTCGAGCGTCAGGGCGCCGAACTCGCCCAGGCTTACGCCGCCGACCGCGCCCGCGCGGTTGAGGTTCACGGAGGAAATCGCGCTCACCGGGCCGCCCGCCGCGGCGCCGTCTGCGCCGATAGCGTCGTTGCTAAAGACGTTGCCCGACGCCGCCTGCTGGCCGCGATCCTGGTCGATGCTGTTGTCGTCCGCTGCCGCGACCGGCGCGTCGTTGAGAATATTGACGCGCAGCAGGCCCGGCGCGCGGGTCTGCTGGCCGTTGACGGAGAACCGAATCTCTTCGCGGGTGGTGGATTCGCCCGGCTGGTTAACCGCCTGGGTCAGCGTGAAGCGGTATTGCAGCGTCGCGCGGCCTTCGCCGTCCACCTGGAAACCGGTGAGCGACAGCACGCCGTCCGGCGTTGCGATATCCACTGGCGCCTGGGCGCTCAGCGCCTGGAGCTGCGCAAGCGTCAGGGTCTGGCCGCCAATGGTCAGGCTTTCCACCGGCTCCAGCGACAGTACGGCCATCGCGCCCGTGGTGGTTTGCGCGCCGCTGGCCGTATCGACCAGACCTGCCTCTTTCACCCACGCCTCGGCTACGGGGTTCACCAGCAGGCGCAGTTCGCCCGTGGCGGTGCCGCCGTCGTTGCCGTCGCTCAGGGTGTAGTTCAACACTGGCGTAAAGCCGGACCAGCCGCTTGCCGGGGTAAACAGATAGCTGCCGTCGCGGTTAACCACCAGCGTGCCCTGGCCCGGGATCGTAATGATGTCCCCCGGCGCGTAGGTCGCGCCGCCGACGGTGATCTCCGCCACGTGCAGCGGGTCGCTGTCCGCGTCGCGGTCGTTGGTCAGCAGATTGCCGCTGACCGGCGTTTCCGGCAGGGTGCTCGCTTTATCCGCCACCGCGACCGGCGGGGTGTTGGTGACCTCAAGCGTGACCTGGGCGGTTTCGGTGACGCCGCCGCTGGTGACGGTATAGGTGAAGGTGTCCTGGCCGACGTAGCCCGCGTTTGGCGTATAAACCAGCTGCCCGTTTTCAATAGCGACGGAGCCGTGCGCGCCCTGGGTCACGCCGGTAATGGCCTGGTCCGGGTTAACGAAGCGGTCGTTGCCGAGCGCGTCAACGGTGACCGGGTCGCCTGCATGGGTGGTGGCGCGGTCATCTTTCACATCCACGACCGGCGTAACGGTGATAACGAGCAACGCGGTAGCGGTGCCGCCGTCGTTGCCGTCGCTGACCGTGTAGGTTACTACTGGCGCCGTGCCGTTCCAGTCGGCCACCGGCGTAAAGCGGTAGCCGCCGTTGCGCTCAATGGTCAGCTCGCCGACGCCCGGGAGCCGCGCGGTATCGCCCGGCTGATAAGTCTGGCCGCCGACGGTGAAGCCCGCGATAAACAGCGGATCGCCGTCCGCGTCACGGTCGTTGAGCAGCAGGTCGCCGCGCGCCTCGTAATCTTCCGGCGAAGCCACTGTCTCGCCCGTTGCGACCGGCACGCTGTTGGTCAGGGTGACGGTGACGTTGGCGGTTTCGCGAACGCCGCCGCTCTCCACGGTGTAGGTGAAGGTATCCTGGCCGACATAGCCTGCCACAGGACGATAAACCAGCTGGCCGTTTTCAATGGTCACCGAGCCGTGCTGGCCCTGATCCACATCGATAATCGCTTTGTCGGCATTGCTGAAACTGTCGTTATGCAGTGCATCGATAGTGACCGCAACACCCGCATGGGTGCTGGCCGTATCGTCCTTCGCGTCCGCCACCGGCGTTACGCTAAAGGCGAGCGTGGCGGTGGAGACGCCGCCGTCTTTGCCGTCGCTGATGGTGTAGGTCGCGGCAGGCGGCACGCCGTTCCAGTCGGCCACTGGCACAAAGGTGAAGCTGCCGTCGGCGCGGATCGTCAAATCGCCATAGCCTGCCAGCGTCGCGGTGTCGCCCGCGAGGTAGCGGGTGCCGCCGACGGTAAACTCCGTCACGGCGAGGGCGTCGCCATCGTCATCGTGGGCGTTAGTCAGCAGGTTCTGCGCCGCAGTGCTGTTAAGCGTGGTGTCTTCCGGCGTGGAAATCGTCGGTACGCTGGTCAGACGCGGCGCCACGTTGGTGACGTCCACGGTAACGGTCGCGGTTTCGGTTTTGCCGCCGCTGGTGACGGTGTAGTCGAAGGTGTCGCTGCCGACATAGCCCGCGTTCGGGCGGTAGACGAGCGTGTTGTTCTCAATCGTCACCGTGCCGTGGGCGGCAGCGGTGACGCCGGTAATCGTCTGGTCGCTGTTGCTGAAGCTGTCGTTGTCGAGCGCGTCGATCACCACCGGCACATCGGCATGGGTGCTGACGCTGTCGTTGACCGCATCCGCGATCGGGTTGACGGTAAGTAAGAGCGTCGCCACGCTAAATCCGCCGTTGCCGTCGCTTACCTGGTAAAGGATCGGCTGCACGGCGCCGTTCCAGTCGGCGACTGGCACAAAGGTATAGCTGCCGTCGGCGTTAATGGTCAGGTCGCCCATGCCTGCAAGCGTCGCGGTCTGGCCCGCCGCGTAAATCTGCGTACCGGTACTGAACTGCGTGATGGCAAGAGCATCATTGTCATCATCGCTGTCGTTAGCCAGCAACCCGGTGGCGGCGCTGCGCGTCAGGGTAGTGTCTTCCGCAGTCCACGTAAAATCATCGTGCGCCACCGGCGCAATGTTGGCGATGGTGACATTAACGGTCGCGGTTTCCGTTACGCCGCCGCTGGTGACGGTATAGGTAAAGCTGTCAGTGCCGTTAAAGCCCGCGTTCGGGGTATAGCGCACCTTGCCGTTTTCAATCGCCACCGAGCCGTTATTGCCCTGGGTGACGGCGGTAACGGCTTTGTCGCTGTTGCTGAATCTGTCGTTCGCCAGCACGTCGATGACTTTCGCCACGCCCGCGTGGGTGGTGGCGTTGTCGTCAACGGCGTCAGGGATCGCATTGTACTGAATGGTGAGCGTCGATGTGACGCTGCCGTTATCCCGGCCGTCCGTTGCCGTGTAGGTCACCACCGGTACGTTGCCGTTCCAGTCAGCCACCGGAATAAACGTCACGCTGCCGTCAGAAGTAATAGTCAGGCTTCCGTACCCCGCCAGATTGGCCGTCTCGCCTGCCTGCCAGGTGGTACCGTTGACGGTAAAATCGGTCACCGTCAGGGTGTCGCCGTCGGCGTCGCTGCTGGTATCTAATAAAAGGCCAGGGATACCGATCGGCGAGTCTTCACCGTTAATCGCTGTCCAGTGGGGCAGCGTCGGCGCGCTGTTGGTCAACGTCAGATAAACCGTGGCGGTCTCCTCGATACCGCCGCTGGTGACGGTATAGGTGAAGCTGTCGTTGCCGACGTAGCCGCTGGTCGGGGTGTAAACCACCTGGCCGTTGCTGATGCTAACCGTACCGTGCGCGCCGTCGGTGACGCCGGTAATCGCTTTGTCGCCGTTGGTGAAGCCGTCGTTGGTCAGGACATCGACCGTGACCGGGGCGCCCGCATGGGCTGTCCGGCTGTCGTCATGGGCGTCCTGCACCGGCGTGACGGTAATATCGAGGGCGGCGGTTTGCACGCCGTTGTCGCGCCCGTCGGTGACCTCATAAGTGACCTGCGGCACGCTGCCGTTCCAGTCGGCGACCGGAACAAAGGTATAGCTGCCGTCGGCGTTGATGGTCAGCGCGCCATAGCCCGCAAGCGTCGCGGTCTGGCCTGCGGCCCACGTCGTTGCGCCCACCGTAAATGCGCTGACTTTCAGCGTATCGCCGTCCGGGTCGCTGGCGCCGTTCAGCAGATTCTGCAAAGCCGTGCTGGTCAGCGTCTGGTCTTCCGCTGTGCTGGCGGTTTTGCCGACAACCCCGGTCGGCGCACCGTTCGTTAACGTTACGGTGACGTTCGCGGTTTCGGTTTTGCCGCCGCTGGTAACGGTATAAGTGAAACTATCGGTGCCGACATAGCCGTCGTTCAGGGTGTAAACCACCTTGCCGTTGCTGACGGTTACCGTACCGTGCGCGCCGTTGGTGGTGGCGGTAATGGCTTTGTCGCTGTTGGCGAAGCTGTCGTTATTAAAGACATCAATCACCAGCGGGTCGCGCCCGTGGCCGGTCTGGCTGTCGTTAAACGCATCCTGCACCGGCGTAACGGAGATATCGAGCGTCGAGGTGACGTCGCCGTTGGTGCGACCGTCGGTGATGGTGTAGGTCACCTGCGGCACGTTGCCGTTCCAGTCGGCGACCGGAACAAAGGTATAGCTGCCGTCGGCGTTGAGGGTCAGCGCGCCGTAGCCCGCAAGCGTGGCGGTCTGGCCGGCGGCCCAGGTGGTATTGCCCACCGTAAACGATTTCACCGTCAGCGCGTCGCCGTTCAGGTCGCTGGCGCCCGTCAGCAGATTTTCGCCGTTGGTAAGCGTTGTGTCTTCCGCCGTGCTGCCGGTTTTAGCCAGGCCGACCTGCGGCGCGTCGTTGACCAGAGTGAGGGTGACCGTCGCGGTTTCGGTTTTGCCGCCGCTGGTGACGGTATAGGTGAAGGTATCGGTGCCGACATAGCCGCTGGTCGGCGTGTAAATCACCTGGCCGTTGCTGATGCTAACCGTACCGTAAGCGCCGTTGGTCTTGCCGGTAATCGCTTTATCGCCGTTGCTGAATTTATCGTTGGCGAAAACGTCGATGGTCACCGGCGTACCCGCGTGGGTCGTCAGGCTGTCGTCAAAGGCGTCTTTTACCGGCGTGACGGTTATCTTCAACTGCGCCGTGGTCGCGCCGTTGGTGCGGCCATCAACCACCCGGTAGGTCACCGTCGGCACCGTACCGTTCCAGTCGGCGACCGGGACAAAAGTATAGCTGCCGTCGGCGTTGATGGTCAGTTTGCCATACCCGGTGAGGTCGGCGGTCTGGCCTGCGGTAAACACCGTGCCGACGCCGCTGACGGAGTAGTTAAGAATGCTCAGCGTATCGCCATCAGGGTCGGAATCGTTCAGCAGCAGGTTTTGCGCGGCGGAGCTGGTCAGCGTCGTATCTTCCGGCGTGCTGACGTTTTCACCCTGGGTGACCGGGGCGGCGTTATTCATCTGAATCGTGACCGTCGCGGTTTCGGTCACGCCGCCGCTGGTGACGGTATAGGTGAACGTATCGCTGCCGACGTAGCTCGTGGTGTTAGGGGTATAAATCACCTTGCCGTTGTCGATAACCACGGAACCATAAACGCCCTGGGTGACCGCCGTGATCGCTTTATCGCTGTTGCTGAAGCTGTCGTTGCCCAGCACGTCGATGGTTTTCGCCTCGCCCGAATGGGTGGCGGCGGTGTCGCTCACCGCGTCCGCCACCGCTGTAATGCTCATGCTGATGCTCTGCGCCGTGCTCCAGTGGCTGGTCTGGCCGCTGTTGAAGGCGCTTTGCAGATCCTGCGTGCTGCCCGCGGCGCTGACGCCGGTATCGGCGGAACTGGTGCTGTCGGAGACGCGCACCGTCAGGCCGCCCGGCACCGCGCCGTTGTAGTCGGCCAGCGGCACAAAGCGCAGCTGGGTCGAGTCGAGCAGCACCAGCGCGTTGGTTTCGCTGTAGCTTGTGCCAAGCGCAGTCCAGGTCGTGCCGTTGGTAGAGTACTCCCAGTGGCCGAGGCTTGCGTCGGTGGTGTTGCCGACGATCGCCACATAGCCGATAGCGCCGCTGGCGTTGCCGCCGATAGCGCCGCTGGCGTTGCCGCCGTCAGCAATTCCCGTCTGGTTGTCGGCGGCGTCGCTGTAGCTGCCAAGAATAGAGGTCAGCGTTTTGCCAACTGGCGTATCTTCCTGCATGGTCAGCGGCGTCGCGCTAATCGTCGGACGGTCGTTGACGTTAGTGACGCTGGTTGAGAGGGTGACCATCGCTGCGCTATAGCGTGAACTACTGCCGTTGGTTGCCGTTGATACAGTCTGGCCGCTGGTCAGCGACCCTGTCGTTGCGGTGGTGTCGCCGTTGTTGTTGGTTTCCACCAGACGTACTTTCAAGGCAGCAGGCGTCCCGAAGAAGTCAGCGGCAGGTACAAAGCGGACTTTGGCCGTTGCATCCAGCAGCAGGGCGTTGGCGTCGGTGCGGCTGCCAATGGCAGCCCAGGTCGTGCCGCCATCGGTGGAGTATTGCCATTCGCCCTGCGCGCTGTTGACTGACAGGTTAGTGATAGCCACGCCCCAGAAACTGTCAGCGCTGGTGCCGCCGGTTGCCGTAATGGACGCATTGTTGACCTGATCGTTCGGGTCCGAGAAGTTACCGGCAAACAGGTTGGCAATGGTGTCGCCGGTAATCGCTGCGGCGCTGGTGTCTTCGCTCACCGGGGCCAGCGTCTGGGTAGCGCCGACCAGCACGACCGGGGCATCGTTCGACGGTTTCACGGTCACGCTAAAGGTACGGGTGGTGACCAGCGCGGCGGAGGTGTCATCGGCGTAGCTGATGTCGCCCGGGTTCGCGTTCGGGTTATTGCTGTCGCCGGTAAGCGTGGTCGGGCGGCTGCCGTGGTTGGCGTTATCGTTCACCACTACGGTGACGTTAAAGGTGCCGTTCCAGTCGGCGGCGGTGACGCCCGCGTTGGTCGGCAGGTTCACCGTCAGGTTAGCGAGGCGGCTGTTGATCTGCGAAAGCGTGCCGGTAAGTGTGAAGCTGGTGGTGTTGACGCCGCCCGCATCAACGGTGCCGCCCGTCCCGCCAATCGTTTTAAAGGTAAAGCCGCCCGGCAGAGTGACCGTCACCGTCAGGCTGGCGCTGTCGGCGTCCGGGTCCGCCACGGTAATGGCGGGCAGGGCGACGGTCGTTGAGCCTTCGTTGACTGACTTGTCCGTCACCGTGATGGTCGCCGGATCGTTGACGTCGCTTGTGAAGACGCTGCGCCATGCGGTACTGACGTTCTGGCTCAGGCCGGAAGGCAGCGCGCCGTAAGGGTCGATAGCCGTGGTCGGCACCGCCGCGACGCCGGTGACGGCATCGTTCTGGCCGCCGTTGGCGCTGTTGGCGCTTGTCAGGTTGCCAGAGGCGTCGCGCAGGCGATCGTCGGCAATCACTTCCACACGCCAGGCGTTATCGGCGTTCGACAGGGCGGAGCCGGTCATGGCGACGGTCAGCGCCGCCAGGTACGCGTTCACCTGGCTCAGCGTGCCGCGGATCACCAGTGCGGACTCGCTGCCGTTATAGACGCTGTCAATCGTCACGCCGGACGTTGTGTTGCCGGAGCTAATGGTGATGTCGGATACGCCGGCGTTACTGTACTGCGCGGCGGTCATCGGCACGCCGCTGGCGTCGGTGATGCGCACCGTCACCTGCATAAAATCGGTTTCGCCGTCGGCGATATTGCCGCCGTCGGTGTAATCCGGGTCGGAAATCACAAAGCCGCCGACTTTGGTGCCGTCGACTACCGCCGGATCGCTGTTGAGGTAAACCGTACCGCCCGTTGCAGAGACAACCGGCGCGTCGTTCACCGGCACAATGGTGAGGTTCAGCGTCTGGTCGGCCGGGTCGGCCTGCACGGTGTCGCCGATATGCGAGTCGCCGTCGTCCAGATGCAGGGTGATGGTGACATCGCCCGCCGCTGCGCCGTTCAGGTCGTGGTTGACGTTGGCGCCGCTCTGCCAGGTGAGGCCGAGCGCCGCGTCGTTCAGCAGCGCTTCAATGTCGCTGGCGCGACCGGTCAGCGTCAGCGTGCCGGAGTTGTCGCCGGAAATCGTAACCGGCTGGCTGCCGGCGGCGCTGGCGGTGGCGCTGGTGTTCACGTCCGCGCCGCCGATGCCGAGGGTGCCGGACGGCGCGGTGATGGTGACGGTCACCGGCGTGCCGAAGGCGGCGGATTCGGTGTCCTGCACCACGATATTGCCGCCGATAAAGCTTGCCTGATCTTCATAAACGGTACGGTCCAGGTTGGTCACGGTCAGCGTGCCCGGATCGTTGATTTCCGAGGCGCGAATGGTGACGGACGCCGCGCTCAGGTTGCCGCTTTTTTCCGGTACGGAGGCGCTGTACCAGTTGTACTCGGTGGCGTCGACGGCGGTGGCCGCCGCGCCTCTGCCAGGCGTCGCGGGCTGGTTCAGCGTGCCGCCGTTAGCGCCTGCCGTCAGCGTGCCGCTTGCGTCGCGCAGGCGGTCATCGGCGATAGTCTGCACCTGATAGGTGGCGTTGCGGTCGGTTCTGAAGGTCACCGTCAGGCCCGCCAGCGCCGCGTTCACCTGGGCGCGGGTGCCGCTCAAGACCAGATAGTCGTGCTGGCCGCCGTGGGCGGTAGAGATCGTCGCGCCGCTGCCGGTCGCGTAACCCAGGGTCACGTCGCTGTATTCGCTGGCCACGAAGGCGCTGCCGTCCGCATGCAGCAGACGCACGGTCACCTGCAAATAATCGCTCTCGCCATCGGTCACGCCGTCTGTCAGATCCCCATCTTTGACCGAGAAGCCCGGCAGGGCGTTGCTCGTCGCCGTGGCGCTGGCGATGTTCTTGATGCCCGACGGCGCGGTCACTTCCGGCGCGTCGTCGGTCGGGCGGGTGTAGATCCAGAACGCGTTGCCGGTCTGCTCTTTGTCGCCGTCAGAAATCGTGAAGGTGAACTTATCGTCCGGGGTGGCGGGTTCGCTGTTGCCGCTGCCTTCGGTGCCGTCGTTCAGGTAGTAAATGTACCCGTTCGCCACATCCTGCTGGGTGAAGGAGGAGCCTTTGCCGATGGGGCTGAAGTTCACACCATCTTTGGAATAGGCCAGGGTGCCGTGGGTCGGCGCGCCGGTGATGGTGTACTGCACCTGCATTGAGCTGCTGTCGGAATCGTAGGCTTGCAGCATGGCGCTGGTTATCTGGCCATAGCTTCCTTCGGTGACGTACAGCGGGTTGTTGACTGGCGTGCCGCCAATCAGGTTCGGCGAGCCTGCGGTCACCGTCGGGTCGGCCTGGGTCGGGTCTTTGGCGATCTGCGGCGCGTCGTTGACGTTAGTTATCTGGATTTTCACCGTCGCGTCGCTGGCGGAGGTGGCGCCCCAGCGGTCGGTGGCCGATACGGTAAAGGTGGTGGAGCGCACTTCCGAGCCGTCGCTGACGAAGCGCAGCCCGGTGGTCGAGGCGCTGGCGGTAAGCAGCGAGGCGTTGAGCGTCTGGCCGACGGTAACGTCAACCCACTGCGAGCCGTTGTAGTATTGCAGCGTGCCGCCGTCCGGCAGCGTTTTGATGGTGAACTTCAGGGCGTTGGCGTCGGTCGCGTCGTTGTTATAGGCATAGTTGTTGGCGCTGGCGCTGCCGTCTTTGATCGTCGCGCTCTCTTCCAGCCCGTTGCTGCTGTTGGCGTCGTCCGGGTCGCTTATCGCTATCTGGCCGGTGGTCAGGTAAGCGGTTTCGCCTTCGGCGGTTACGGTGGAGGAGGGGCCGGTTACCACCGGCAGATCGTTCACTGGCGTGACGTAGATGTTCAGCGTCGGCGTCCAGATATCGGTCACCGGGTTGCCGTTAGCATCGAGCTTGGTCAGCCCCGCCGAGACAGAGAACGCCGCGGCGTAGACAAAGGTCTCTCCGCCGTCGTGCTGGAAGCGAATATTGCCGCTGTCGAGGTCGGCCTGCGTAAAGGTGGCGTATTCGCCGAGCGTCACCCAGCTGCCGCCGACATTTTTTTGCAGCTCGCCGCCCGTTGCGCCGTTCGAGAAACCAAGGAAGGTATAGACCACCTGCGAGGCGTCCACGCCCGTGGCGGTGTAGCTCAGGCCCGGCACGCTGGAGAAGTCGCCGCTGGTGCCGTTCAGTACGAGGATGCCGCCTTCTTCCACTTCGCCGCGGGCGTAGCCAGAGGTGAAGTCCACGCCCGCCCAGGTGGAATCGCGGTTGGTAATGGTGGTGACGCGATCCGGAATCGTGCCGGGACCGCCGCCCGTGACCACCGCAAGGCCGATGGTAAAGGTAAAGCTGGTCAGCGTTTCGGTGCCCGGCGTGTACACGCCGCCGATGCGGCTGTAGGTCGTGCCGTCGGCGTTCCAGCGCAGCGCAGCGGTGTTGTCCACCACCACAAAGTTGAAGCTGTCGGTGTCACCCGATGCGCTGGCGCTGGCGTACTGCACGTACTGCACTTTGCCGTCGACGATATCCTGCATGGTGAAGGTGCCGCCGTTTTGCAGGCGGTAGCCGTCCAGCGTCAGGTAACCGTGGGTGAGCTTGCTGTCGTCAACGATAAAGCTGAGGTGGTTATCGGTGGAATCCACGTCGCTTGCGCCGATCATCGCAGACGTAAGGGTGACGGCGTTCGCCAGATCGTCCACCTGCGCGTGCAGCGTTACGTTGTCCAGAGTCGGGTCGTCATCCACCGGGCGCACGGTCAGGGTAATGGTGCCGTCGGTGCTGGCCGGCACGCCGGTGCCGCCGCCCTGGTCGGTGACGCGTACGCCAAAGCTGTCGGTGCCCTGGTTTTCACTGCCGTCGTTAGCATAGGTCAGCAGATTGCGATCGGCATAGTCAAAGGTCTGGCCGACGGTGACGGCGACGCCGTTAAACCAGAGCGTGCCGTGGGTCGGCAGGGCGGTAATGGTGAGAGTCAGCGTTGTGTCGCCCGGATCGCCGCCGCCGTCCGCCTCTATATACTGGCCGACGTTGCCGGTGTTGACCGCATTGTTGGGCTGGCCTTCAAAGACCACGCCGCTGCCGCTAAGGGTCGGCGCCTGGTTCTGCGGGGTAATGTTCAGCGTGACGTGGACGGTATCGGACTGCGCCTTCGGCGTCGCGCCGTCGTTGATGACCGCCGTAAAGCCGTCGGCGGCGTTCTGGTCTGCGCCCGTGGCGGTGTGGACATACTTCACCTTGCCGTCGATCAAATCCTGCTGGGTAAAGATAGAGCCGACGCCCATCCGGTCGCCGTTCAGCGTCAGATAGCCATACTGCGGCAGGTCGGTCAGACCATAGACAATCTGCACGGGCTGCTGGGTGCCCGCCGTTACTTCCGCATCGATGGCGTTAAGGGTCACGGTGGTGATGACGCTGCCGCCCGATTCGATCTCCGGCACGTTCTGGGTGGCGTCGGCCACGCTTACCGGGTCGTTCGACGGGGTCACGGTCACATCGATGGATTTGCTGGTGCTGACGCCCGCGCTGTCGCGCACCGTGACGTCCAGCTTGCCGCTGGCGCCGGTGTTGCCAAGCTCGACGTCAGCGGAGGTAAAGGTGATGCTGTTAAGCCAGGCCTGCGCTTCGCTGGCAGTGCCGGTCATGGTCAGCGAAGCGTTGCTGGTCTGGCTGTCGCTGAGTTTGCCGATGGCGCTGTTGCTCAGGCTCACCGTGACTATGACGGTTTCGCTGGCGTCCGTGGTGCTGACCTGCCAGCCGCTGAGCGTGGCGGTATCGGCGCCTGCGGCGTTAAGGCTGCTCGGCTCGGCGACGGTGATGCCTTTTTCCGGCGCGGTGACTTCCGGCCCGGCCAGCAGGCCGTCGTAATCAAAGGCGAAGGTTTTCGCTTCAATGCTGCCGGTATGGTTTTCCAGCACCCAGTCGCCGGAAAGCGCCGCGCTGCCGGTCATGTCGCTGGAGGCCGCCACGTCCGCCTGAGTCAGTTCGGCGAAGCGGGTGATAAAGGCGTTATCCTGGGCGGAGACGTCGCAGCCGTAAAGCAGGATGTCGCCGCTGTCGCTAAGGCTCGCGCCGATAGCGCTGAGCTGTGAAGACCACGCCGAGAGGTTGTCCGCCGTCAGCACATCGGTGCCAAGCGTAATGGCGTCGGACGCGCCGTGGCTCAGAATATGAATGGCGGAAATATTGGTTTTGCCTTTCAGCGCGTCGGCAAGCTGGCTCAGACCCGAGCTGTTTTCATCGATAATCACCACCTGGCTGCCCTGCGGCACCTGGTCCACCAGCGACTGCCAGCCGGAGATATGCTGGTCTATTACATAGACTTCGCTGGCGGCGCTGCCCGGTTTTTCGCTTGCGGCGTCGGCTGTGGCGGCGTGGGGAATATCCAGCGCCTTCGCGGGTTCGGTGGCGCTTTCATGGTGCACCAGATCGCTTGCCGATGCCTCATGGATGGCGGTTTCAGCCAGAGCGGCTCCATCAAAAAGCTGGCGAGACTCAAGAGCAAAACGATGCGCACGCGGACGTAAACGACGGTTCTTTATTGTAGTCATAGGTTTACTGCTCTTAAAAAATAGAGTGACTGGATAAATATTCTGAGTTCAGCGTTGCCAGGAGCGTACACCATGTCGCCAGGCCAGAGGAGGGCAAACAGGGGATATATTCATCGAAATTATCGAATGGACGCTTAGCGCTCGAAGAATAAATAAATCTTAAAGGACAAACAAGACAGCGCCCTGCCAGCCCTGAAAAAACCAATACGACGAAAGGCTTAACCGTAAGCAAAATTTTATAATTAATTTCATTAGCTTAGCATTTGAATACTTTTAAAACAACTCGCTTTTAGTAACAATTAAGCAACGCTGAAAACCGAAA
>OLGE01001938.1_pt1 | contig 19649 bp, 14 predicted proteins | sample 1605151 | NCBI WGS metagenome assembly OLGE01 (sample SAMEA3888912, study PRJEB22519) | human gut metagenome | biome: human gut; feature: human-associated habitat; material: faeces | place: Denmark | collected 2010
ACAACACCATCCAAGCAATTCCCAACTCCTAATTAGCAGACTTGCTTTGTGTTGTCGGGCGGGACGCCCGACCTCCTATCTTTTCACCTTTTTACTTTTTTACTTTTTCACCTTTTTACTTTTTTTAAAGGAAACACCTGCTTTTCAAACAAGGCTTGTTTACAAAGCAAAGAAGGCTTCTTTACATCACAAACAAGCCTTGTTTGCAACGTAAAGAAGCCTTCTTTTCAAAACGACTGATTCGCCGTCCTTTTCTGACTGTTTATTCTCCGTTTCCCGTTACTTTCCTGTCACGGGGAAAGCCGAGATGCGCAAGCGTGCCGAACCCATCGGCACGAGGGTGATGTCGTCGAGTGTTTCGGCCTTGGGGGCATCCTCGCAGGGCAGCACACCGCAGAGTTTTGTCCTGTCGAGAGTCCACGACGGCACACGGCGGCCTTTGGCCTTGAACGTGTAAGGCACCGACTTCTGTGTCCAGGGAAAATCGTCGGCGGGCCAGGGGCGTGCCACAAGTTCTATGTCTTTCAGCGGGGCTGCCTCATCAATATAGAGTGAATAGTTCCACGGGCTGTCGGCGTAAATCTCCGTTGTGGGCCATTTCGATGCGTCGGCACCCTTCTGCCACTTGCTGTCGCCTATGGCTGTGGCCTTGCTGTCGCGCATGACATAACGCTCCTTGATGTCGAGCGAGAGGGTGAGCGGTCCGTAGTTCACGCTGACACTGTTCTGGTTCACCTGCCAACGGCGCATTGTGAGGCGCGGATGCAGGTGTAGTGTCACGCTGTCGCCCTTGCGCCACTGGCGTTCAATGCGGTAGTACCGGCCGCTGACGGGTGCCACTTCAGCCGGCACTCCGTTCACCGTCACCTCGGCACCGTCGCTCCATGAGGGTATGCGCAGGTAGAGAGGGAAGCGGCAGGCAGTGCCTTTTGTGAACGAGAGCTGCACTGTGTCGTCGAAGGGATAGTTGGTGGTTTCCTTCACCACAAACTGCTTTCCGTCGCCAACCTTCACTGTTGCCGAACAGGCGGCATAGAGGACGAATGCCATTCCGTCGTCGGGTGTGGCATAGACGAGGTTCTCCGAGTAGTAAGGCCAGCCCTGTGTGTGGTTGTGCTGGCAGCAGCGGCTGCTGAAAGGATTCATCGCCAGGAACGGTCCTCCGTTGTCGATGCCCGGACGGTGGTTCTCGGAATCGCTCTGAACCATGTTCGGAGCGGTGATGTAGCGCAACGCCTTGAAGTCGGGCATGACGGCTGCCGGATATGAATTGAATGCCACATCCTCGCAGTTTTCAGCCCACATCGGGTCGCCGGTGAAGCGCAGCATTATCTCGTCGGAAGCCATCTGCTCCACCATTCCGCAGGTCTCCACTCCCTGACGCGGGTCGATGTAGCCCATACGGGCATTCTCGTCGGCACCGAACATTCCGCCCGGCACCTGTCCGAAGGTGCGTCGGATGAGTTGCTGCACGTTGTACGAAGCGTGGAGCATCTGCTTGTCGGCGGTGAGCATATAGTATGTGGCGGGTTCGCGGAAGCACTCGGCGATGTTCACATTGTGCCAGTTGGGCAGCGATGACGGCTGACACCAGTCGGCGGTGTTGCGGTGAATCTTGTGTGCAAGGTCGATGAGGAAACTGTCACCGGTGCGGTTGTAGAGCCACAGCACGGTGTAGAGGTTGTCGCCGCCACGGCTGTTTTCCCAATAGTCTTCGAGGAAACGGTCGTCGGGCAGGGCGAGCTGCCAGCGGAAATAGCGTGTCATGAGGTCGAGCACACGCCTGTCGGCAGTGTATTCATAGTAGGTCTGCAATGTGGAGAGCATTATCATCTGCGCCCACAGTTCGGGTTTGCCGTCCTTTATGTTCTCCGGCCCGAAGAATCCGTCGGGTCGCTGACTCTTCAGTGCGGCTTCTATCCATGTGAACGCCTCGGCTTTCATGGTCTTGTCGTTGAGGATATAGGCGAGGTCGCTGTAGCCTTTGAGCCAGTAGGGCACCTCCTCCCAACCGTGGTCGCCGCCCGTTGTGAGCCAGGCGTTGTCCTTCTTCTCAAGCCATGCTGATATTTCTCCAAGCCGACCGGTGAGTCCGTCGCGCTGTAGTTCGAGCCATTTCTTCACCCATCCAGCAGGGGCTATGCTGCCAACGGGCAGTTTTATGAGGCATTGCTGCACCAGCGGGGCGCGGCTGTTCACATAGTTGCGGCTTTGGGCGGTGTTGTCGGGATGGTTCACCACCGTCACTATGGCGTCGCCCTGCGCCATTGCCGTAAGCAGCGAGGCTGCCATCGTGCACGAAAGGAGCGTGCGTTTCAAGAGTTTTTCCATATCATCTGTAGTTTTTTAATTCAACTTTCAAGAGCTTGGAAATTGAAGGTGTTGAAGAAGTTTTTCGCAAAATTCAAGGAAACTCCGTTCCCGCTGGCCGTAAAAAGTTCTTGCCAAGGCAAGCGGCATAGCCGAGCGACAGTCAATGGTTCTTTGTCTGAATATTCAGCTGTAAGACTTTTGGATTTAACTTCCCTAACTTCTTTGACGCCTTCAACTTCTTCACCTCCTTAAACTTCTTTACCCCTTTAACTCCAACACTTGCAAAAGTGCTGTCATTAATATATGTGTCAGATTCATGGCTATGTCGTATGGAGTTGTCAAAATGATGTCGTAGGTAGAATGTTTTTTTAAGGATTGAAATTTTGAGAATTGTACTGTGTGTGGCAATTTGTAAGGTCTGTTCTTTTGAAAAGCTTTGATTTTTATCGCTGCGGACCCGGCATCACGCCGTATCCGCAGCGGAACAAAAATCAACTATCCATCATTTTAAAAACAACTTTATTTTGCTTTGACGGTATTTCGTTTCACTTTGCGCTTTCCGCAAGCTTGTCGGCGAGCACTTTCATCCAGTAGCCGCCAATCACCGAGCGTGCCTTGAATGCCACGAAACGGCCTGTCTTGGTGTCGCTCCAGTCGCTGATTGGCACACGGGATTCGGTCTCGTTGATGTAGTCATACAGCGGATTGACGAATTTGAGGAATGTCTTCGTGTCTGCCGACATTGCCGCTGTCCACATTATCCAGTCGCTCTTGGTGTAGTCCTTGCGGCAGTCGAGCGGCAGTCCGTAACGGTTCTGCTTGCCAAGGTAGTACTTCACCTCGCGCTGCATGGCGTTGTTGGGGAAGATATTGGTGTTCCAGAGCTTGTCCCACACCATATTATACTTCTGGCTCCATGTGTCGGGGCGGTCGAAAGCGAGGCGATAGTGGTCGCCCTCACGCGCTGTCTGCTCCCATTTCACAGCCATCTTGCGAGCTGTCGCCATGTATTTCTCTGCTTCGGCATTGTCGCCGCGGAGCTTTGCCATTTCTGCAAATCCCGCCACACCCATGATGGCTTTGATGGAGAGGTTGGCATTGTGCGCCCAGTGTCCGGCGAAGTCGTCGGTGCAGAGCTGGTTGCTCGGATCCTGACCGTTCTCCACAAGGTAGTCGGTCCAGGTGCGCAGCACATCCCAATACTTGTCCACATAAGAGGTGTTGCCCTCTATCTTTGCTATCGTGGCGGCAAGTGTGAGCATGTTGCCGGCCTCCTCAAGGGGCATGTCGCCGCCATACACCTGACCGTTGGCAATGGGGTATGTACCCAGATCGTGTGCGGCGAAAGGCTTTGTCCAGCGTCCCGACAGACTGTAGTCGAAGATACTTGTCATCATCGCCTTCTGCAATTCGGGGTTATACACGAGGAACAGCGGTGCTTCGGGGTATGTAAGGTCCACGGTGTTCACGCAACCGTTGGAGTTGTTTTCCTTTGAGAAGAAGAGGAGGTTGCCGTCCTTGTCCTCAAAGAGCTTGTGGGCTGCAATGACATGACGGTAGGAACCGGAGAGTATTTCGGCATACTTGGTGTTGCCGGCAGCGAGTCCGTCGTCATATATGCGGCGGTCGAGGTCGCGGCAGCGGCTCATTATCGTGGAGTAGCTGCCCTGCAGCTTCTTGAAAGCATCGAATATGGTCACGCTTCCGCCGTGTGCCCAATAGCCTTTGTAGCGGTTGTACATATATTCTATGTCTTCAATCTCGTCGTAACCGATGAGGGCGAAGCTTGATTTCGCTGACGAAAGGGTACCGAAGTCGTGTGCGTATGCGAGTGTGGGCATCTGCGACGCCTTGCGGCATACTATGCTCTTCGCGCTTGCAGGGAGTTTTCCAGTGCCGATGAACGCTGCCTTCACATCATTTTCCGTGCCGAGTGTCACATCGCCGTTGATTGCCGGGAGATAGAGGTAACCCCAGTCTATGCAGATGGCGTCACCTTTCTTGGCGAGTATGGGCTGCTCAATGGTGCCGGTGCGCACATATTTCACACCGTCGTGCTCAACAGTGGACGACACTGTGGGCTGCGCCGCCTTATTGACAGCCATAAGCGGAGAGGTGCCGAGGTAGAACTGCACGTTGTGGCTCTTGCCGTCGGTGGGGCGTACCTGATAGGAAATGTAATTGATGGGAGTGGAAAGGAGGTCGTAATCGTCGATGAGCATCGGGGCGGTGAACACCACGTCAAGCTCCACAGGACCGCATCCGAACGTGTAATACGACGATGTGGCGAGCACGCTCACCTGCTTCTGCTGTGCCGTCTCCACTCCAGTGTTCTTCTTTGCTATGTTGCGGTAGAGTCCGAAGTCGATGTATGCACCGCCGAGATTGTTGTGGCAGTGTCCGGCAATGACGTTCTTTCCGGGGCGAAGCAATCGCACTGCCTCGTCGCTGAGACGCTCTTTCACACCCTCACGGAATCCGTCGCCGGTGCTCACCACCTTGGTACCGTTGATGTAGAGTTCGAAATTGTCGTCGTGGGAGTACATCACCCAAAGCTCACCTTTCAAGTCTGCCTCCGAAAGGTTCACAGTGCGGCGCACATAGATGTCGGAATTGAGTTCGCCCCATACGGTATTGACATAAGCGAGGCCCTCGGAACCGAAGGCGGCGCTGCCTTCACTCCATCCGTTGGTGTCGTAGTCGGGGGCTGTCCAGTTGCCGTTCGGGGTCTTGCGTGTATATGTCGCTGTCCATGCGCCCTCGTCTGCCATGGGCACAATGCTCTCCAGCACCTGGCTTTCGGCAGCTCCCATGAAGCGGTAGGTCTTGCCATCGACACGCAGAAGTCCTTCCAGCGGCTTCTCGTCACCGGTCCAGTGGGCTGTTGCACCATCGGTAAGACGGTCGTAGGGCGACCAGACAGAGAGATAAGGGTCGGAAACCACGAGCGGGACTGACGGCAGACGGAGCTGTGTAGCCTTGTATGGTCGGAATGTTTCTGGGGTCTGTGCATCTGCGATGAGTGCCGTAGCAAACATTAATGCAGACAATAATATTTTCTTCATTTTCGTTTTTATTTATTTCGTTTAAGATTTTTGCTCATCCAAATTTATTAAGTAATCCCTTTGCAATCCTTTTACCTTAAAAAAGAAAATACGCCTATTGAATGCTACTGACTATTACCAAATCCTATAAAAAAGTATCTTTTAAAAAGAATGTATTTAATAAAACAGAGACAAAAGCAAGTCTCACGACTTTCTCCTCCGTTGCTTTTCGGTTGCAAAGAAACTAAGATTTGAAAAAACAGAGAAACAAATTCTGTTCAAGGAATAGAAAAAACTGACCAAAGACAAGCATCTACCGACATTTGAACAGTTTTTATTAAAAGTCCTTTTTACTTTTTTACCTTTTTACTCTTTTACTCTTAAAAGTCTTTTTACTTTTTTACTCTTTTACCTTTTTACTTTTAAACACCTTCTCCACTTTATTTGCAGAAAAGGCAAAAAATGCGTAAGTTTGCAAACGATAAGCAATAGTGTCAAACAATCATCATACAATGAATATAAAAGCATTCTTCCTTCTCGCCGTTGCCGCCCTTCTGTTGTGCTCATGCAGCAAGAGCGACACTGCCGACAACGACCTACTCTTCGACAACAGTTGCCAGCCGCAAGCCATTCTGCACAACGGCAAGTACTACTTCATAAAGCAGGACGAGTTGAGCGCACGCATAACACTGTGGTGCGCCGACGACATAAGAGACATAGCGCAGGGCGTGAAGAAGACGGTATGGGTGCCAAAGGATTCGGCGGCACTGAAGAACATCTGGTCGCCGGAGATACATCACATAGACAACTGCTGGTACATCTACTACGAAGCGGACGACGGCAACAGCGACAACCACCACATCAACGTGCTCGTCAATCCATCACCCGACCCCATGAAAGGCGAGTTCACACACAAAAGCACACTCATGACCAATCCAGAATGGAACTACGGTCTGCATCCCTCCGTGTTCTTCGCCAAGGGAAAGCAGTACCTCATCTGGTCGGGGTGGCCAAAACGCAGGTCGGAAGAGGAGACGCAGTGCATCTACATAGCATCGATGAAGAACCCCTGGACGGTAGAGTCGGAACGCGTCATGATCTCTGCACCAATATACGAGTGGGAACGCCAATGGGTGAACCCCGACGGCACACGCTCGGCCTACCCCATCTATGTGAACGAAAACCCGGAGGCATTCCTCTCGAAAGACGGCAAAAACATCATCATCTACTACACGGCATCGGGCAACTGGACATTCTTCAACGCAATAGGCATGCTCTATGCGAGCGTCGATAGCGACCTGCTCAACCCCAAGTCGTGGCACAAGCATCCCGAACCAGTGTTCATGTCGAACGAGGAGAAAGGCATCTATGCGCCGTGCGACATCTCCATCGTCCCGGCAAAAGACGGTAAAAGCACATGGCTCCTCTACGAATCGAAAAGCAAAAACGGTTCCGAATACGCCAAGAACATCCGCCTCAAACGCATCACCTACGACAAAAAAGGCTTCCCCGTGTTCGGAAAACCGGGAGAAAAAAATTTATAGTGTTGCGGAATTAAAGTTATAAAATACTATGAAATCGTTATTCATATTACAACTTGTATGTTGCGTCATTACAGCCATGCTAGCATTACAATTAGCCATGACAAGTTTGCAGGTGAGATGGAAGGTGTGGCGTTACGAAATATCAAGATGGATTCTCGTTGCATCCATGCTATTCGTCTCCGTCCACTACCTCTTACAGATGATTCATGGACTCCGTGCACAAGGTACCGATGTGGGCGCAGCATTCAACATATTGTTCTATACCCCAGTGGCATTAGCCATCACTCTCTCCATAATCAACATAGAGAGCACAGGCAACAAAGTGCGCCGTTATTGTTTACATAGTATGATGGCATACATACTCATCGTCATAGTTTTCGTCATTGGCATATTCAAAAGTCAAAGTTTACACATTGGCAATATGCTCTATGTGATGCTTGGTCTTTTTGTGGTTAGCATGGCATATTTTATTTTTATCATTCGCAAAGAAATAAAAGCCCGAAAGCAGAAGCTCATGGAGAATTTCGGAATAGACTTGATTCCATACGTGCGCTATTCGCAAGCCAGCATCATTTTGCTATACCTTGCTGCTGGACTCCTGCCTGCAGCAATCCTCTTCAATACCTTATTATATATAACAGGTCCCTTGATATTACTCTCTGTCATCTTTTTCGTCCACACTTTCATTGCTATGGGCTATTACATCACCCCCAAAGAAGTCATTCCTGAGGAAAATGACGCAGAAGCAAAAGTCACGGAAGCAGAAGACATGAAAGACGGCAAGAACACTCTTGGCACAAATATCTTGACAGCTAATAGAAAGATGGAAATTGAATTAGCCCTCAAGAAATGGTGTGAAGAGGGATTTTATAAGGACTATGAAGTTAACATCTATTCGTTAGCTACCAAGTTGGGATACAAGAAAAACGAACTGACAGAATACTTCAATCAGTCAGAATACACCAATTTTAGAACCTGGCTTAGCGACTTTCGTTTTAATGAGGCAGTTCGCATGATGAAAGCCAACCCCGAATATAGCATTGACGCTATTTCCACAGAGTGCGGTTTCTCATCCCACACATGGATTTATCGTATATTCAAACAAAAAACGGGCATGTCACCTAGCCAATGGCGCAAACAGTTTGTCTCCATCTAAATGTATATTTTTGTAATTTCGTATTAAACCCAAATCGGTCATTAGACCGAAACAGGCATGTTATAAGAGAATATGTCTTTCTTTTCCACTCTGCTCTAAACAAAGACGAAGCTGAGTGAAAATCTAATGACCGGGGTTAAATAGCATTTAAAAAGTAGTAGCTTTCCTAGGAAAGCTACTACTTTTTTTGTGGAAAAGCTACAACCACCATAGAAAAGCTACCATCACTTTCAAAAGGAAAAAACTATTTTTGCACCCGAATCAACAAATAATGAAAATGACAGGAACAGAACCACCCATTTCAATTTCAGATGGAAATCTCATCATGATTGGTGTAGTGATTGTGACTGTGTTTATCATAGTGCTCATCCTTGCGATGATAAACGATTACCGTCTCTATCTAGGAAATCATTGGAAAAAGAAATTCAGTTTCGTAGATTTCGTCAAGCAAGAACAATTCTATATTTATATACTGTTGTTCTTTCTTCTTTTGGTAGTTTCGGAATTGTTGTTACAAAACGAGTATTCATTTTAAATCAACAAATAATTATGAAAAAAACGTATCTGTCATTATTCACCCTCGCAATAGGAGCTGCGATGTTTACTGCTTGCACTGACGATGACAACAATGGGGAAAACGGAAATCCCAACATACCCCTGGCAGAACTGTCCAAGCCAAAGGCAAACCCTTGGCTGGCACAAGAGGAATACAGCATCACCCATTTCAATTCGGCGCAGACCGATGCTTTCACAGCAAAAGTGAAGGACGGCACGTTCTATGCCGACCTGGCAAAATGCAAGGCAACAAGCAGCGGTCCTGTGAACCTCATGACGCTCGCATCCACCTCCCCAAAATACATGTGGGGAATGAGCAGCGACAGAGTGTCTATCATAGATGTATCCAACGGCAACTTTGAAAGACTCGCAGAAGCTGGTTTGCCTGGAATAACAATGAAGAATCAAGAACAACTCAACATCTTGACATCCAGCTACTCATCTTACTCAGAACTTGCAACAGCCGTAACCGGAGTGCTAGGCGCTGCCCCACAAATGTCTATAGCCAATGGAAACTATGTGCTGTGCGACAAGGACAACTATGTATATACCAATGCTGGACACATTATGGCAAGGTACAAACTGAAGAACCCCAATAATCCAAAGGAAGGCATAGAGCTAGACAGTCAGATTAAGCTCACACCATATATCAACAACTCTTACACTCTGGTGGGAGCTACCATGACATACGATGGACACTTGATCGTGGCGGCACAGAATGCTCTCGTTGTACTCAACCGTGAGCTGACCACGGTAGAAGATACCTACCCACTGACAAGTACCCAGATATTGACGAACTCAATAGCAGTGGACGAGAACGGCGGGGTATATGTGGCAAGCAACAACAAGGAGGCCAACGGCAAGGGACTCATGCAAAAGTTGATATGCAAGGATGGAAAATTCTCTGACAGCGAGAGCGATGGAGCTTGGAAAGCCGAGTATGACGGAGGTCCAATGGCACCATGTATCAAGCTCGGATATGGCACAGGATCAACCCCTACACTAATGGGATTTGGCAACGACGAGGACAAACTCGTAGTGATAACAGACGGAGCAAAGAAAATGAAACTCGTAGCTTTCTGGCGTGACGCCATACCTGCCGATGCCAAGCCTTTAGATTCCAGCAACAAGCGTTTGGCTGGAACGTTCGACATAACGTGCGGATTACCAACCTCTACCGAATGGGTACAGTCGGAGCAATCCGTAGTAACCGCAGGATACGACGCCTTTGTGGTGAACAACATCAGCCAGACAACGGAAAAGATAAACGACAAGATTATAGGCGTGCTGGCAATCGGTCCTACCGTAGAGACTCCTAAAGGTGTTGAATGCGTGAGCTGGAATACGAAAGAAAACAAGTGGGAGGCTAAGTGGACACGTGCTGACGTCAGTTCACCAAGTATGATTCCTGCTGTAAGCACATCGTCAGAAATGGTATTCGTAAGTGGATGGAACGATGCCACAGGATGGGAAGTAACCGGACTCGACTGGCACACTGGCACCACACGCCACCGCACAATCCTAGGCAAAGACAATCGGGCCAATGGAGCATATGCCATCATACAGTTCTTTGACAATGGTGACTTACTATACAACTCGGTGTCTGGACCGTTCAGAGTGGAAATCAAGTAAAACAGAGTGAGAACAAAAAGTATATTAATATAAAAACCAAGAAGTATGAAAATCAAGCAAATTATCATGACCTCATTGCTAAGTTGTATCACGGCAATGACATTCATCGCATGTTCCGATGACGACAGCAACAACGGTACAAAATTCCCTTCCCCGTCACCCAAGGAGCAATGGGGCGCAACCCTGAAAGGCGATGGTGAAGTTCTCGGAGCATACCCAGACTTATATTCCAATTATTGGGAATACACCTATCAGGCAGACAAAAACAGTGACAAGATTTTATGTCTGAAAGGAGAATACCCTCATTGCAGATATTTCAGCATATCACTATACAATGATGAGACAGGAGACGTTTTCGCAGGCATCGACGACCAAGACATCTCAGCAGACAAAGGAAGCACAAACCCTTTCGTCAAGACCACTTCGGGAAAGAACTATTTCACCCTCTATGTGGTGCCAAATGGAACGTCACAAAGCGTAATAGACAAACTTGGTTCAAAGAATGTGGTGAAAGTTGCAGAAGGTGTGAACAAAGTAGCTATAGCTCTCAGACATTATCTGGGTACTACTGCTGATGGAAGCCAAAAAGACGAATACGCAGGAGTAGAACTACCAGCCATCACTGCACTCGACATGAACTTGCATGAGACTTCCGTGCCAGAACACGTTGCATCAAATGTCTATAAGGTAACATCGAAGGTGTTTACACAGAAATCCGACGAAAACAAGGAGATGCCATTCTTCCTTGCTCCAGTCGGCAGGTACTATCCAAACAACTCCACGTCATACCTTTATGGAAGAACGCACTTGCGCGTGGACTCTGTGCTCACATTCTCCTTCATACCAGCCACAGTGCCTACAAAGCCTGAGGAATACAGAAAAGCTGTGACACGTTACTGGTCTATCTGCATTGGCTCAGCAAGCGACACACGCTCATACATGTCTGTATGTGATACAAAGGCTCGCTATGCCGATGGCAAGAAAGCAACATTTGTGGTTTGCTTGAAAAAGAATCCTAAGCTTTCTGCCATACAGAGCAAGGTGAACGAAATGAATGCCAACGGAGGATATGTCAATCTCTTCATTTGGGACAGTGAGAAAAAGAACATAGACGGCAATCCTATCGGAGAGATTGTGGCTGTCATGTACAGGAACATTCTTCCCTACAAGAAATGGGAACACTCCATCGCAAACATGATACCTACAGCTTACAAGGATAAGGATGGCGAACCTATCGACCATGTGACCGATCCCGACAAGCAACTTGCTCACAAAGCTCTTGGCGACTATGGACCACTTGGTGTAAAGGTAAGCAACGACGATTTCTTACAGTAATGCCGACTTTCATGAACCTACTACGCCAACTCGCAAAATGAGGGTTAGCGTGGTAGGTTCTCTACTTTTTTTCGTTTTACAGCATATAAGGTAAAAGAGTAAAAAGGTAGGAGGTCGAGCGTCTCGCTCGACAACACCGCTCAGACAATTCATAATTCTGAATTCATAATTCATAATTTTGGCGGAGCAAGCGGCGGGCAAGCGTATGAATGGTTGGCTTAGTGTGTCGAGCGAGACGCTCAACCTCCTAACCTTTTTACCTTTTTACTCTTTTACTTTTTTACTTTTAAAAATCACTCCAGCGGTTCCGTTCTCAGTTTCACCACGCATCCCGTGACGGGGTCGAGCAAGATGTGGGAGGTGATCTTCTTGCCGAAGAGTGCGCCGTTGAGCATCTCCACCCTACCGAACTGTGCGGCGTAGGTGTCGAATGTCGCCACTTCGTTGCCGCCGTTGCTGAGTGTGAGGCTTATCTTGCCGGGCAGACAGACACCGAGTTGGAAGTCGTCCTTCTCCTTCTTTGCGGCATTGGCTTCGGCAGGAAGGTCGGGCATCACGCCCTCGTTGGTGACAGTCACCTTATAGGGTGCACCCGAATAGTCGTCGGCGGTGGTGAATCCGAACTTGCGCGAGAAGCGGAATGCCGTGAACTCCATTTTCTCCTTTTCGGGGACGAAGGTCACTATGTGCTCCACGGTGTCACGGCTGGTGACGCCGGTGAACATCTGCATGAGGGCGCGTTCCATAGTGTCGAGGTTGCCGAACATTATTCTCAGCTGCTCACCGTCCTTTGGCATGTTGTCCGCCTCGCCGCGTGAGAGTTGGTTCCGGCTGTCGCGGATGTCATACACCTCCTGCGCCACGAGCTGCGCCATCTTGGGCAGATTGCCTGCCGAGAGGATGTCCTGACTCATGAAGTCGCGCGGATTGAGCGGTGCAGCCTTGCGTGCCGGCACAAACGGCTTGGGAGCCACGGCGTCAGGAGCCTTGTCGTTGATGGCCTTGAGCACGCCGTTGCGGTCGCAGTCGATGTTCAGCACACTGTGCTTACGGTCGATGGCGACGGTGTATTTGCGGTCGGCATCGGGCTGCCCCTCTGCCGAGAAGCTCACGCCCACGATGCGGTAGTCGGTGCTGGGCTTCTTCGAAGCGGGCTTCTTGAAGTAAAGGTCGGAATAGTCGGCGAGTTCGCCGGGCTGGAATGTAGTCTTCTCCACGAGAACCGACATTCTCACGGCTGTCTTCGGAAGGAAATACGACAGTCCGTCCGTCTGTTTCTGGGCGAATGTCACGGCAGAAGACATGACGGCAAGGGTCAAAGCTGTGATTCTAAGTTTCATAGTCGAATGATGCTTATAGCCGCAGTGCGGCTCGTTTGTTTATGTTTTTATTTCTTTTCTTACGCTTACGGTGGGGTGTCAAAGTCTCCCCCGACTCTCTCCTTCTCTTACACGCACCCAAGACTCTTGAATGCTTCGGGCAGGAAACTGATGATGTCCGAGGCGGTGAGACTCTCTCTTCCGAGGCGTTCGGCAGCGAGGTCGCCGGCGAGTCCGTGCAGCCATACCGCCGTTATGCAGGCGTGCTTCTGGCTGTAGCCCCGTGCCAGCAGTCCCGTCAGTATGCCGGTGAGCACGTCGCCGCTTCCTGCCGTCGCCATGCCGGCATTGCCGGTGTCGTTGAAGAGCACCTTTCCGTCGGGCAGACAGATGGCGGTGTAGTGGCCTTTGAGCACGATGTAGCCCCGCAGGTCCTCTGCCATCTGACTCGCTGCACGCAGACGGTCGAAGTCGCTGTAACAGGTGTTGCCGTAGAGGCGGTCGAACTCCCGCGGGTGCGGCGTCAGTATCACGCCGCCGGGCAACTGGTCTATCCATGCGCCGTGGGTGCCGAGCATGTTAATGGCATCGGCGTCGAGCACCAGAGGGCATTGTGTCTGCTGTATCTCACTCATCATGGCAAGAGCGGAACCCTCCTCCGTGCCGAGTCCCGGACCTATGCCCACTGCCGTAATGCCGTCGGTGGGCACGGCTTCGGAGAAGTAGTCCTCACGGTCGAGTGCCACGATGGCTTCGGGTACGGAAATCTGCATTATGTTATAGTTGCAGCGTGGCGTGACGGCGGTCAGCTTGCCCACGCCCGAACGCAGACAGGCTCTTGCCGCAAGCGTGGCGGCCCCAGACATTCCGTAGGCTCCTGCCACGAGCAGGGCATGCCCCATAGTGCCTTTATGGGCGAAGTCGCCGCGCTGCATCATCTGCCGTCTGACATAGTCGGCTTCCACTATCTCGTAGCGGCACTCGGCACGCTCCACATACTCCGCCGACAGTCCTATGTCGAGCACCTTCACCCTTCCGAGGAAAGGCTGCGTGTCGGCGAAGAGCATACAGAGCTTCCTGTGCTGCAACGTGAGTGTGAGCGTGGCCCGTACTATGTTGTTGCTGTCGTTGGCGGTGTTGTCTTCGGCGAGCAGTCCCGACGGCATGTCGATGCTCACGATGCGTGCTCCCGACTGGTTGATGTAGCGCACGAGCGAGGCGAAGCCGCCGCTGAGCGGGCGGTTGAGTCCCGACCCGAAGAGTCCGTCTATCACCACCGTGTCGGTAGTGAGGCGTGGCGGGTCGAAGTCGTCGGTAATCTCGTGGAACAAGCCATCGGGCGCCGTCGCCTCCAGCCGTTCCCTGTTCGCAGTGCAACCGTCGGAGAGGCGGTGATGGACATTGAAGAGAAATGTCTCCACACTGTAGCCCCGCTCCGTCAGCATCCGCGCCACGGCGAGGGCGTCGCCGCCGTTGTTGCCCGACCCTGCAAAGACTACGATACGCGCACCTGCATCCCACTCCTCCACGATGGCGTCAGCGATGGCTGTCGCCGCACGTTCCATAAGGTCGATGGAGGCTATCGGCTCATTGTCGATAGTGTAAGTGTCGAGTTCGTGTATCTGATTTCCTGTTAGTATTTTCATATTACGATTATACGCAAAACCGACATTCGGCTTTACATTATGCAAAAATACAAATTTTGCAGGCAATACACAATTTTTTAAAAGTAAAAAGGTAAAAAAGTAAAAGAGTAAAAAGGAGGTTTAAGAGTAAAAGAGTAAAAAGTAAAAAAGTTAGGAGGTCGAGCGTCTCGCTCGACAACACTAAGCAAGCCTGCCACTCATACGCTTGCCTCCACCGCTTGCTCCGCTAAAATTATGAATTATGAATTCAGAATTATGAATTGTCTGGGTGGTGTTGTCGAGCGAGACGCTCGACCTCCTATCCTTTTTACTCTTTTACTTTTTTACTCTTAAACAGTTTTTTTTACTTTTAACCCCCTTTTTCTATCACTCAAAATAGAAGCTGAGCACAATCAATTTGCTTTTCGCCTCGTTCACCGACATGGTGTAGGGCAGCATACTCTTGTCCGTGAGGTCGGCGGAGTGGTTGGTGTCGAGGCTGTTGCCCAGTCCGAAGACAAACTTGAGTTCGGGGCGCAACTTGAAGAAAGGCAGGTAGAAGTCGCAGCCCACGCCCACCTCGGCAAAGAGTCCGTAGCGTTTCAGCTTGAGGTAGTCATTGGTCTTGCCGCTGAGGTTCACCATGGGCGACAGTCCCGCCATGAGATACGGTCGGTGGTTGTTGAAGCGCGGTGCGGCGAAGATGACATCGAAGGCAGTGGCGATGTATGCCGTCTTCAGGTCCTGCCGTGTCTCGGTGGGCCGCCCATCGCCGTCGAGCTGCTTCATGTTGTGGAATGTGATGTGTCGCGCACCGAAATACATCATCGGCGCGACACGGAACTGGAAGTGCGTGTTCAGACGCAGCTCGCCGAGCACACCCACATTGATGCCGGGGTCCCAGCGGTTCTGGTCGGCAGTGACGAGAGTCTCGGTGGTAGTGCCGTCCTCGGCAGTTATCTGCTGCGGACCGGCGTTGAGGAGTTCTATGTCCTGCATGTGCGTACCCACCACCACTCCGAAATGGAACTGGCGGAGGTCGGTGTACGGACGGTTCTGCACCGTGCGCTCCTGGGCGGTGGCGCAGAGTGCGGCGAGAAGGAGTATGAATGTTGCAACGTGTCTCATCTTAATCATATAACGCCTTTTTACGCGCAATATTGTGTCGGAAGAACCTTGAGTTGTTCCCGGCACTAAAAAAAGCGGTTGCCGACTTCTCGACAACCGCCTCCTATGCGATATTAATCCGTTCCTTATTCTGGAAGGCTGATAGCACCCTGAGGGCAAACATCAGCGCAAGTGCCGCACTCTACGCATGCGTCAGGATTGATAGAATACTTCTCACCCTCAGAGATAGCTCCTGCGGGGCATTCGTCGATACAAGTACCGCAAGCGATGCAGTCGTTGCTAATTACATAAGCCATGTTAAAAATATTTTAAATTGTTATTAATGTTTTTGTTCGACAAAAGAGTGTTACCTACTTTTGAACGCTGCAAAGATACATCTTTTATCTGGAATACCTACTAATGAGTATTCATTTTTAACGAAATTATACAAATAAATTTAAAAGTAAAAAAGCGGTTTAAAAGTAAAAGAGCAGTTTAAAAGTAAAAGAGTAAAAGAGTAAAAAAGTAAAAAAAGACCGGCAAAGCAAAAATAGGAGGTCGAGCGTCCCCGCTCGACAACACTAAGCAAGTCTGCAATTCATCCGCTTGCCTCCGCCGCTTGCTCTGCCGCTTGCTCTGCCAAAATTATGAATTATGAATTCAGAATTATGAATTGTTTGGGCGGTGTTGTCGAGCGGGACGCTCGACCTCCTAACTTTTTACTTTTTTACCTTTTACTTTTAAAACAAGTCTTCTTTCACCCACAAACAAGCCTCCTTTCACTCACAAACAAGCCTTGTCTGCACCCAAAACAAGCCTTGTTTTCACCACACAGATAACGCCACTGACTTTCAATTAGTTACCACACCAAAACAAAAAAAAGGAGGTCGAGCGTCCCCGCTCGACAACTCTAAGCAAACCTGCCATTATAAATTATGAATTGCTTGGGCGGTGTTGTCGAGCGGGACGCTCAACCTCCTATACGAATGGCAAAAAAACAGGAGACCGAACAAAACGCCCGACCTCCTGTCTTTTTTATTTTTTTACTTTTAAAAGTCTTTTTACTTTTTTACTCTTTTACCTTTTTACTTTTAAAAGTCTTTTTTACTTTTAAATCATTCTCCTCCCCAAAGATCGACATCATCAAGCGTCTCGCCGGGAGTAACTTCATTTACTCTAAAATTATCAAAAGTCCTATTGTCTTTGTTCATTACACTTGCACCGCTCACGCAGACATCATCCATCTGGATAACATATATCGCTGGTGTTATATATTCTTTCTTCATATTTCCTCTTTACTTCTTTACTTTTTTTCCGTTCACAATATATATTCCCTCCGGCAGACCTTCAAGCGATGAGCCGTTGCGCACGCGCTGACCGTAGAGATTGTACACGCCGTCGGCATAAGCAGCCTTGGTGTTGGAGAATATCGGGTCGGCTTCAACATCCTCGATGGCAGTGGCGTTGTCGGCGATTCCGTCGATGTACAAGAGCACATCCTTGGCAGGAGCAGTGGAGTTGAGCGCGGCGTCGGTGCCATTGGTGAGTTCAAACCAGCAGCGGAACGCCTTGAGGCCATACTGCTTTTCTGCCGGCACCTTCCACATTTCACCCTTGTTCATGAAGTAGTCGCCGGCGAGGTCGTCGCGAGTTTCGCCGCCGTCGGTGTAGAACACACCCCTATTGCCATTCACATAATATGTCTTTGCCAAAGTTCCCTTGCACGCCATGCCCATACCGCTTGTAGAGGCGTTGGTCACGGTCGTCGACACCCAATGCTTGTCGAATGCCGTTCCGAAGAGGGAGCGGTCGAGGGTCACCTCCGGTATGGTGTAGTGGTTGGCTGCGATGGTCACCTGTCCTCCGGTGTAATAGTCTTTACCTTCACCATCGTATGTAATGCTCTCATTCTCGCCGAGCCAATACTGGTTGGCATCTTTTCTGAGTCGCGGCGTGGTGTATGCGGCATTGGTGCCGGCAGCCTTAGTCGGTTTGATAATGTAGGGAGTGTATGCCTCGAGCATGATGTCGGCATCGCTGCTGCGATCGACAGTCTTGAATCGAACGCTGTTTTCGTTAAGCTCGTAGAGTTCAGCCAAGAGCACCTCAGAGCCGAAGGCGTTCTTCATCTGTCCATAGGTCAAGCTGACGGGCAGGATGAGCGTGTTCCATTTGTTGAGCGAGAACGAGCGGTTCAGATGGAGCACGGTGTTCTTGTAATCATAATATGTTTCCGTCAGATAACGCATATCGGGGTTGTTCTCGTCAAGCACAAGTTCTGGTGCTTCGAGAGCGTCGCCGGCATAAAGGATGCGGAAATCGTCGAAAGCAGTCCACGCAGTGGTTGTGTTACTGTCATCACCGTCCACTTTGATACCAAAGAGAAGAAGTGCAGCACCATATTCAGATATATTAGCAGAAGAGACATAAATCATTACTTCATCTTCATATTTGTCTGCATAGAAAGCCTCGCCGGCCTCAAGCATATTCTTAGGGCCATTCGCTTCAAGAGGGTTCAGCAGTGTTTCTGAATTATCACCATTCATATAATTAGTAACATAAAGTTTTGCCTTACCTGTATTGCTAAAACCCTTACATCTGAAAATATACCATCCCGGCTTGCTAACGGCAAGTTGTTGATTTATACCATTTTTATTATTTGTAATACTTGCACAGAAATATTTACCATTCTCGTAAAGATAATCATCCGTGCAATTATTACCTACGTATGTCGCATCTGTAAATTTTTTATAGTATCCATCCACACCGGAAACAAGATAACCACTTGTACCACTAACTGTAGAAAACCATCCGGTATAATCTGATTTACTGTAACCGAAGTGCAAACTCTTTCCCAAGAAAGAAATATCAATAGGAGCAGAAACACTTGATGGTGATTTATCGAACAAATTATAATACTCTTCTACGGTCACCAGCTTCCACACCTGATAATTGCTGTTAGAAGTTTCAGCTATTGCGTTACACAGATTACCATCAGCATCATCGAGAGTTGCCGTGAGGTATCTGTTGCCGTAGGTGGACAGTCGATATATCTTGTTAGTAGCAGAAAAACCTTCTGCCTGTTCAAACTTCCAGCCAAATCCGCGCGAATCATCTGTCGGCAGACAGTCGAGATAGACTCCGTTTTTGCGAGGGTCATTGTCTATGTACTGCACATAACTGTCTTCGTTGTCTTTATTGGGAGATGCACCAGAATGTCCCATCACAACATTCTGATGCGTACGGATATTGTAGATTCCATCAACTTTTGACTTTTCATATATCCATAGAAACATACCTGTGTTGTCCAAGGTAGCATGACGACCGTATGCGCCACCAATATTTAAAAACTGCTGCGTAGCAACATTCATCAGCATGAATGTGTGCTTATAACCTTCCGCAGTTCCGGGGTTCATACGATGCGTGTTATCAGTGTTGATAATGTCGGCAGGGTCGGCGCCTACCAGTCTGCTTACATCAAGCTGCGCAGAGCCGGTCTGCGCCACGGATGTGCCAAAAGCGGCACAAAGGAACAAAAGAATTGCAACAACGCGAAGAGTCTTTACCCCCCCCATGTGCAATTTTGCGAATAAATGATTCTTTTTCATTATTTATAGTATTATTTTTGTATTTATTCGATGTTTGTCCATCAAAAAAGTCGGCGAAGACATGACAGTTTCAGCAGGAGCAGACAGCGAGTCTGCCTCCACATAAAAGCGTAAATGTCACAACGACATATCGTAAGGATTCTTTCAGCGATTTGGTTTCGTCCTATAATCTTTACAAGATTGCAAAATTACGAATAAAATTTTATACGCAAAGCCTTTTCGCATATTTTTTTAATATTAATGCAGCAATTGTAACAGGATTGTAACATGCCTATAATTTGTATGCAACAATCGCAAAGACTTTTAAAAGTAAAAAGGTAAAAAAGTAAAAAAGTAAAAGTTAGGAGGTCGAGCGTCCCCGCTCGACAACACTAAGCAAGTCTGCCATTCATACACTTAGCACCATAACTT
>OLGE01001964.1_pt1 | contig 19446 bp, 11 predicted proteins | sample 1605151 | NCBI WGS metagenome assembly OLGE01 (sample SAMEA3888912, study PRJEB22519) | human gut metagenome | biome: human gut; feature: human-associated habitat; material: faeces | place: Denmark | collected 2010
TGGTCATGGCGCGTTCTCCGCATCGCTGTCCTCTTTCTTACGGAGGCTCATCTGCAGATGTGATCCAGTTGCCGGATATGGCCGAATGGCGTTTTTCAAGGTACAGCAGCCGCTACCTGCGGCTTTGATGTAATTGTACCTTGGACAATCTCACTGCAACAGAGACAAGCTGGCAGGCTTCTTACACTCTTTGTCAGATTTCAAAACTCTCCTCCAATTCAGAATGAAATGCTATCACGGTTTTAAGCATTTGCCTCTTGTCATTACACGCTGTACCCAGTAAGAGATAATCCAGCGAAACACCAAAACAGTGCGCCAGTTCAACCGCAAACTCAACAGAACCGGTTCTTTGGTTACTTTCAATTTTCACGATGTATGTTCCAGACACATTCAGTTTTTCTGCGAGTTGTTCTTGAGTAAGCTCCCTTCTTTTTCGCAGTTGTCGGATTCTTGCTCCGTATGCTTTATGGTCAAAGTACATTTTTCTGCCTCCGTTTCGTCATTTTGAAAATCGCAAATGACGGAAACGGCGGGTCACGGCGATGTGCTCTGTATACGCATAATAAAAAGCGGACAAAAAGCCAAGGATGGCCGCAAAGGGTCATCCTTGGCTTTTTGTCCGCTTTGTTATGTTGTCTGGGGGCATGGTTAGGCGGCCTCTCAAATATTTCCAGAGGCCAGTGCGCTCTTGGAATCTTGCCGCCTATACCAGCGTTCTCTACATTATTGTATCCTATGAGTATATTGCTCTTTATTAGTTCTCCATGCCTTCTGCAATATCGTTGCCAAAATCACAGGTGTAGTGCCATTCCACTACATCGCCGTCCTCAAGCGGGTGAGATTGTGAGTCCACATTGGGAATCGTTCCATTTACTGTAAAAAGCCACGCGGACAAAGGTCCTGCCGTAAATTCAGAAACGCTGCCAATCTGAGTAATATATGCACTATCTGCGTCCCACTCTCCATCAACTTCGATGTTCTTTTCCCTGCAGACACGTTTAAGCAGCGTGTACGCTGTATCATTTTCATATAGTTCCACGGATACAGCAGGAAGGATCTCTCCGCCTTTTGGTATGGCGTTTGCATCTCCTTCATAAACGTCCAGATGATTCAAAAGTGTGACACAAGAGATAGAAATGGTCACTGTGCCCACAGCAATAGGCTTGATGTCATCCGCAGGATCATATAGGTTCTTCTCTTTATCCTTCGTTTCCTGCTGAATGTTCGTATCATTGTCTTCCTGTAGCCTTCCTTTCTCCCCGCATCCCACATTGACAAACAACAACATCAGTACCATCAGGATAGTTAATAGCCTTTTCATTCTTTCTTTCCTTTCTTTTTTAATGACTCATTTATCCACCCATACCACTGCCGAGATCTTCTCCCAGGTCGCAGGTATAGCGCCACTCCACCACATCGCCGTCCTTCACCTGATAGCGGGAGCAGCCGTAGTTGGGATACCAGCCGTTCACGTTGTACATCCAGCCGGACAAACTGCCCACATCGAACTCGTAGAGATTTTGGATGCCCTCAATATAGGCGCTGTTGTAGAGGGGCGTCCAGCTGGATTCCATGTGGATGGCATTGTCCCTGCAAACCCGCTGGAGGACATCGAATACGCTTTCGCCCTCGCTGAACTCTACCTTCGTGGCAGGAAAAACAATGCCGTCCGCCGGCACGAGAAACTTCTTGCTCTCCACGCACTTATCCATGTTGTCCAGGATCGTTTCGCAGGAGATGGAGAAGGTGCAGGTATGTGTTGTGGTGGTATCCACCGTCGTGTCCTGTGGCTCTACTGGATTAGGTTTCCCCTCTGGGACAGGCTCAGTCATGTACTGATCCTTATCGCCGGTGTCCTCCGGCTGTTCCACCTGCGTCTGTCCGCAGGCCGCGCAGGACAGCAGCAGGAAAAGTGCCAAGAGCAGAGAAAGGATATGTTTGTACTTCGCTCTCATGTCACTGCTCCTTCTTGATGCGGCGGTAGCGGCGTACCATGGCGAACGCCAGTATGCCGGCCACAATGACCGCCAGCAAAATCGCGCCCAGCGGTGTTTCCGTCAGGGCGGCGCCTACCACCTCGAACACGCTGCTGCCTTTGCCGTCGGGGCCGAATGTGCCGTTCTCGGCAGCTTGAATGTAGGTCAGGGCGGAAACAGTGCTGGTTATTCCCATCGTCGGGTCATCATACCCCAGCGTATCCAGACCGTCCAGCGGCACGTCCACCTCAAAATCGCTGATAAATCCCACGCCGTCCACATAGAACGTCCGCATGGCGTCCGCCACGGTGTTCCCATTCTTAACGAACCGCTCATCGTCTATGGAGATATCCAGCTTATCCATCAGGTTCAGCATCGACAGCGTCACTGCGCCGTTGGGCGTGTCCCCCCAACACTCAAAGCTGCCGTCAGCCAGTTGCACGGAGGACAGGTATGTCAGTCCGGCCTCGATTGCCGCAGCGACATTTTCCTTGTCCCTGTACGAAGCCAACGCACTAAGCGCGCTGATCGTCTCGGGTACGCTGCCCTGCCCAATGGCTGTTTCTCCCTCTTTCGCGGTGGCCACGCTGTAACCATAGAAATCATCAAAGCCGCCGTCCAAGGTCTGATCTGCCAGTACGCGGGTGATGAACTGCTCTGCCAGCATATCGCCGTCCACGCCGCGGGAGCGCCACACCTCCGGATCAATGGAAGCAATGTCGTACAGATAGCTGTTGAAATTCTGAGTAGATGTAGGCGCCGCTTTAGAGGTATTCGTCAGGGGCACTATGTAATCCAGCCCGTTGATGTCGCCGGGGTCCATGCCCAGATACTGCATGGCGCGCACCGCGCCGGCAGCGTAGGTGTAAGAAGCCCTGCCCAGATAGGTTTCACCGCCGGCACCCACTATGACAGCCATGATTTCCCGCAGCTTCGCCTGCTCCTCCTCGGTCATTTTGATATTCATTTTTTCCCGTGCCAGTAATTGCCTAGAGAATATGCTGATGTCACTGGACGTTATATAGTGGGAGCCGCCGTCCAGCAGGTAGCTGTATTCCTCGATGAGCTTTTCCGCCGACAGCTCCTCTGCCAGCTCCCCCGACTTTTCCGCGATAAGCTGTTCGTAATCCAGCTCCCCACCGGCGTCGCCGACGCTTCCGGTCGGGGCGGTGATGCTGCCGCCGACAACGGGGGCCGCCTGCAGCATGACCCGCAGCTGCGCAAGACCGGGAAAGGCCGTTTCATTGATGTAAATTCGTTCCTTCACATATTCGTCAGGGTCATCTGGGTCATCCATTGTCCCCCATGACGTTATAGCCCATCCTACCGGAAAATATTTTCCAGTAGAATACGACCATCCTATCAGCTCACGGTAAAAGCCCTGTCCGGGGGTCCTCGCCTGCTCCGCATACGTACTCTGATACCAGCCCATCATACCGTCCAGCACGGTGCGGTCGTCCTTGGTGAAGCGTTCGTCCGCGAGGGAAATGCCCAGTGCCGCCAGCATTTCCAGCACCGCCGCGTCCTCCGCCACGTCCTCATCGCCGTACCTGAGGAAGCCGCCGCTGGGGAGCTGCTGCTCGGAGAGATAGTTCAGCGCCTTGTCAATGGCCGCGGACACGTCCGTGCGGCTCTGGTAGGGTGCAAGTGCCTGTACAGATTTGGCAGTCAGCAGAATATAGTCGAAGCGGTCCGGCTCGTCGTCCACGCCCGTTCGCTTCAGTTCGATGGGCCATTTGGAGGTATAGCGGAACTCGCCGCTGCTCTGCTGGCGGGCAAGCGCTTCGGTCAAAAGCTGCTCCCGCAGGGCGTTGAACTCGTCGGTCCTGCCTGCGTCACCGGCGGCGTCCAAGTCCATCAGCATATCCAGCCGGTCCTCGTCCGCGTCCACCAGTTCCGGCCTCTGCATGGCGGCCAGAAGGTCATGACCGGCAAAGTCGGCCACATCCAGTCCCATAGCCGCCACCGTGCGGACAGCGCCGGGAACATAGCCCGCCTTGCCGCGCTTTGCCGCAATGTCCATCCAGTTCGCCAGCGCCCGCAGGTAGTCGTCATAAAAGCCGTCCGGCACGTCTGCGCCGGAGGTCCACAGGGCATAGACGTTTTTCGCATTCTCCTCCTGTGTGGCCGCGGCGAGGTAGTCCTTGCTCTCGCTGACACGCTGGATGACCAGTTGCGTCACCGTCTGATATGCCTGCTCCGCCTCGTCCGTCCAGCCGTCCGCAGGGGCGGCCTGCACAGTCGCGGGCAGGAGCATGATTGCTGCCAGCAGAGTGGCCAGCAGCTTCGTCATGTGTTTTTCCATGTTATCACTGCTCCTTCTTGATGCGGCGGTAACGGCGGATCATGCCGAAAGCCAACAGTGCAACGATGATAACAGCCAGCAGGATGATCCCCAGCGGCGTCTCCGTCAGGGCGGAACCCACGATCTCGAACACGCTGTTCTCTCCGCTGCGGGCGCCGACCCCGGCGGTCTGGAGATAGGCAAGGCCGGAAACCATCTGGAGCCGGTACGGATTATAGGTGCTGGTACTTAAGGGCGTCTCCTCCTGACCGGAAAAGCTCCCTCCATCCTTGTAGAATACGCGTAAGGCGTCCTCCAGAGTACGTCCATTCTTGACGAACCGCTGGTCATCCAGCGGGATATCCAACGCTTCCAGCATATCCGCCACGACCAGCGTACTGCCCCAATTCCCCCCAAATGTTCCATCCGGCTGCTGTATCGAGGACAGGTAGGCCAGCCCCTTTTCTACGGCCTCCGCGATGTACGCCTTGTCCTGATGCGGAGCCAGCGCCTTCAGGCTCTCGGCAGTGTATTCAATATTCAGAATGATATTTGAGCCTCCGCTGCCTATCCCCAGCGCTTCCTCTTCCTCCGTTATTTCCGCAAAGTATTTCCCCGGTCTGTAATCCGGTTTGAATCCGCCGTTGGACATCTGGTAGGAGAGGATCTCCTCCGCGTATTTGTCCACCATCGTATCCACGTCCACGCCGCGGGAGCGCCACACCGATCCATCTACCGCGTCAAAATCCTGCAGCGCCGCTGCATATTCAAGCTGGTCCATCTTTTCCAAATTCATCAGCGGGGCAAGGCAGTCCAGCCCGTAAAAGTCTCCCGGGTCAACGTCGATCGCCGTCAAAGCACGCACCGCACCGGGGGCAAAGGTCCACGACGTCCGCCCCATCAGGTATTCGCTGCTGACCCCCATCAGGTTCCCCATCAGGTCACGCAGCTCCTCCTTCTGGCTTTCGGACAGCTTGCCGTCCTCCAGCTTTTCCAGCGCCAGTATCTGCTTTGCGTAAGTGGAAAGAGAATTACGCGAAACGTTCCCCGGCTGCTCTCCCCATTCCCGTGTTGAGACGACCCAGTCCTCCATTGCGGCCCGCTCTTTGTCCAGAAGTGCCCCATAGTCTACGAACACCTGCTCCAGTTCCTTCGCCTCCGGCACGGTCAAGGCGGGAAGGGCCGCCTTGTCCATCGCGGCATCGGCTCGCACGGCGCTCAGCCCACGGTAGGGCTCGTCCGATGAGTAGATCCGTCTGATGGCCAGTGCCTCTGCGCAATCAGGGTCGTTCGGGTCGGGATCTCCATAGACAAGCTCGCCGCCCCACGTCTGTGTATCCTCATCATACTGCCACCGTCTGTTGTTCGAATAGAAGCCCTGTTTAACTTCTTCGTCTATCTCGACACTTTCCGCCTGATACCAGCCCATCATGCCGTCCAGCACGGTGTGGCCGTCCTTGGTGAAGCGCTCGTCCGTGAGGGAGATGCCCAGCGCGGACAGCATTTCCAGCACCGCCGCGTCCTCCTGCACGTTCTCCTCGCCAAGCCGCACAAAGCCCCCGCTGGGAAGCTGCTGTTCGGACAGGTAATCCAGCGCCTTGTCGACAGCGGCGGACACATCCTTCCGGTCCCGATAAGCCGCAAGGGCCTGTACAGACTGCGCCGTCAGCAGGATATAGGCAAAGCGGTCCGGATACTTGGCCACGCCCCCTCTCGCATCACTGAAAACATCTCGCCGCTTTTGAGACCGTTGAAGCGAAGCTCTGTTCCGGGTATTGTGGAATAGCGGAACTGACCGCTGCTCTGCTGGCGGGCAAGGGCTTCCGTCAGAAGCGTATCCCGCAGGGCTGCAAACTCCCCGGTCTTGCCGGCGTCACCGGCATAGCTCAGGTCCAGCAGCATATTCAGCCGGTCCTCGTCCGCGGTCACCAGATCTGGCTCCCGCAGCGGGTCCAGCAGGTCATGGCCGGCGAAGTCCGTCACGTCCAGCCCCATGGCCGCCACTGTGCGGATGGCCGTAGGGATATAGGCATACCGGCCGCGCTGCGCGGCTGCGTCCAGCCAGTCCGCCAGTCCCTGCAAATATTCATCGTAGAAGCCGTCCGGCACATCCGCGCCGGAGATCCACAGGGCGTAGACGGCCTGGGTGTTTCTCTGCTGGACAGAGAATCGCCGATCGTCCCTGCTCTCCTCCACCTGCTGGATGACCAGCTGCGTCACCGTCTGATACGCCTGCTCCGCCTCATTCGTCCAGCCGTCCTCGGGAGTGGCCTGCGCGGTCACGGGCAGGAGCATCACCAGCGCCAGCAGGGCGGTCAGCAGCTTTGTCATGTGTTTTTTCATGTCACTGCTCCTTTTTGATGCGGCGGTAGCGACGAATCATGCCGAAAGCCAACAGCGCGACGATGATGACCGCCAGCAGAATAGCACCCAGCGGCGTTTCCGTCAAGGCAGAACCCACGATTTCGAACACGCTGCTGCCCGTACCGTCCGGGCCGAACTTGTCGTTCTCGGCGGCTTGGAGGTAGGTGAGGGCGGAGATGTTTGCAGCCGCCATCCTGTACTGTTCATAGCTGTCGAAATCGCTCAGCAGTGTATCCAGCGTTTCATCCACCTCCGTATTTGATACCAAACCCAGACCGTCGATATAAAAAGTGCGCAGCCCATCTGCCACGGTATTGCCGTTCTTGACGAGACGCTCGTCGTTCAGCGAGATGCCTGCGGCGTCCATCATATTCAGCACGGCAAGGGTGGCCTCTCCGTTCGGTTGGCCGTTGGCGTCCGGAAAGCTGCCGTCCGCCAGCTGCACGGAGGAAAGATATTCGATGGCCTTGTCTACTGCCTTGGCGATATACTCCTTGTCCATGTGGGGAGCAAGAGCCGTCACGCTCTCTGCGGTGAACTGCACTTCTTCGCGGGATGTCAACGAATCCATCAACCACTCGCTGCCGCTGTCAAGGGCGTAGCTGTAATTGCCGTCAAATTTGCCGCTTGGCATCTGCTCCTGCAGTATTTTGGCGGCGTACTTATCCACCACGCTGTCGGCATCCACACCGCGGGAACGCCACACGGCGGGGTCAACGGCGTCAAAATCCTTTAATCCGTCAAACACATCGCTCCCCGTCTTGTTGACGACGCCCGTCAGCGGGGCGAGAAAATCCATACCGTTCACATCCGCGGGATCCATGTCCAGCGCCTGCATGGCGCGAACGATGCCCCCCGCGTAGACGGACGACTTCCGTCCCATCAGGTACTCGCCGTTGGTGCCCGTCAACTCCTGCATGGCGGTCTGCATGGCTTCCTTTTGCTTTTCTGTCAGCCCACCCTGCGCCTTTTCCAATGTCAGGATATTTCTTGCATAGGTACGAAGCGTATTTTCCGAGACAATGGTGCCGGTGGGCACCCATTCACAGGTTTCTTCGACCACCCTGTTGACCGCATCGGCCTGCTTCTTCATCAGGCCCTTGTAGTCGATGGACGTCTGCGCCGTGCCGCTGGCCTCCGGCGCGATGACCGTGCCCGTACTGCGCGGTGCCGTACCGTGTATCGCGCTCAGCCCGATATACGGCGCGGCGTTGTCGTATAGCCTGCGGGGGACCGCCTTCCCTCCGTTTTCGGGATCATCCGGGTCGCTCATCTGGCTCCAACTGCCTTCATACCAGCCGCCCCGCGATTCCCAATATTTCCACCAAATGTCCTCCCTGTAAAAGCCCTGTCCGGGGTCGGGCGTCTTGTCAAAATAGAAACTCTGATACCAGCCCATCATGCCGTCCAGCACGGTGTGGCCGTCCCTGGTGAAGCGCTCGTCCGTGAGGGAGATGGCCAGCGCGGCCAGCATTTCCAGCACTGCCGCGTCCTCCTCTACGTCCTCTGCACCATACTTGAGGAAGCCGCCGCTGGGGAGCTGCTGCTCGGAGAGATAGTTCAGTGCCTTATCTATGGCCGCGGACACGTCCTTGCGGCTTTGGTAGGGCGCAAGAGCCTGTACGGACTTTGCAGTCAGCAGGATATAGTCGAAGCGGTCCGGCTCATTGTCCACGCCCGTTCGTTTCAGTTCGGTGGGCCATTTGGAGGTATAGCGGAACTCGCCGCTGCTCTGCTGGCGGGCAAGGGCTTCCGTCAGAAGCTGCTCCCGCAGGGCGCTGAACCCGTCGGTCTTGCCCGCGTCACCGGCGGCGTCCAAGTCCATCAGCATATCCAGCCGGTCCTCGTCCGCGTCCACCAGTTCCGGCCTCTGCATGGCGGCCAGAAGGTCATGACCGGCAAAGTCGGCCACATCCAGTCCCATAGCCGCCACCGTGCGGACAGCGCCGGGAACATAGCCCGCCTTGCCGCGCTTTGCCGCAATGTCCATCCAGTTCGCCAGCGCCCGCAGGTAGTCGTCATAAAAGCCGTCCGGCACGTCTGCGCCGGAGGTCCACAGGGCATAGACGTTTTTCGCATTCTCCTCCTGTGTGGCCGCGGCGAGGTAGTCCTTGCTCTCGCTGACACGCTGGATGACCAGTTGCGTCACCGTCTGATATGCCTGCTCCGCCTCGTCCGTCCAGCCGTCCGCAGGGGCGGCCTGCGCGGTCACAGGCAAGAACATGACGATTGCCAGTAGTGTAGTGAGTACTCTTATGAAATGCTTTCTCATTTGATCTCCCTCCTGCGGCGGACGACCACCGTCACGGCCACCATGACGACCACCGCACCGCCGATGATAAGGAACAGATTTCTCTGCGCCGCGTCTGTCTGCGCCTTTACCGCAAGTACGGCATCCCAGTTCTGGACGAGTTCCTTGTCATGGTCAGACAGTGCCTTGTAGCGCTTCACCAGCCTGTCCACCGTGGACTTCTCACCCAATCCCGGTTCGGCCATGGGAACGATCTGGCTTTCTATGTCCGCATTGATGCTCTCTATCTCCGCGTACAGCGCGTCTATGTCGCTCTTGGCCTGCGTCAGCTTGGTCATGTAAGTATCATAGCCGTCAAAATTACGGCTCATTTTCAGCTTGTTCAGCAGGGCGGTCACTTCCTCGTCATTCTCCGTGCTCAACTTCTTGGGCAGGGCGTCCGCCTGCTGCTGGTCGGCCTCGGTAAATTCGTAGCTGCCCGCGAAGGATACCTCGCTCTCCTCCGGCGTCAGTATCTTGGCGGAGACGCTGCCGGGACGGAAGTCGTACAGGATGCTCATGCCCTGCGCCTGCCGCCACACGGCTGCCAGCGCCAGCAGGGCCTGATCGGTGGCGATGCTGTTGCTCTCGCCTGCAACAGCGGCGGGATTGCCGGGGTCGGACTCATAGGAGTGGGCAAAGCCGCCGTCCTCCTGCTGGTAGTAGAACAGGGCATCCAGCAGATTGATGCCGTTCTTGATGAAGCGGGGGTCGTTCTGTGGATCAACGCCGATGGAGCACAGCGACACGATGATCTGCGACACGGACTCGGAGTTCCGCGTACCCCAGCTGCGGAAGTCGCCGGTGTCCAGCTGCAATTTGGACAGACAATCCAGCGCCTTATCTACCGGGTCCTTCACGTTGAAGGTGGCGTTCCGATAGTAGGGTGCCAGCGCCTGTATCGCCATGGCGGTGATGTCCGGGTCGGCGGTGCTGCCCTGGGCGAACCGCAGGTTGAAACCATCATCGGGGAGCTGGAAGGACAGTATCTTCTTGATCATCTCCGTGCGGGTGTAAGATGAGCCTGCGGGGATGTTGTACTTCATGCTGTCCAGCGTGATAAGTCCCCACAGCCAACCGTTCAAGCCCTGCGCCCCGATGTCCACGGTCTTGCCGCGGTCATACACGCCGTCCGCAATGAGGTTGATATCATTGCCATCCGCATCCTTGCCGAAATGGGTGGGGTCGCCGCCGCAGGCCAGCACAGCAAGAGAGATACGGTGCCACTCGGTGGCCTTCACCCTGTCCAGCTTGTCCGGCTCACGGTACTTCTGCTCGACGTAGGTCTGCAAGGCCGCGAGATAGGCGTCGTAGTCGTCTTCCACACCGCAGCGGCTCAGGCCGATGGGCAGCCAGTCTGTGGCGGAGCTGCCCGCGTAGGTCAGCTCATCCCCAGAGAGCAAATTGTCGGTTTCAGACAGTCCCAGCGCAGAGCGCTTCTGCGCCATGATGCCCTGAATGGCCTCTGAGATCTGCGCCACCGTGTATTTACCCTGCGGCACGACCTGCCGCTGGTTCTGCTTTTGTGCCGCTTCCGCCTGCTGCGTCGTCATGGGGCTGACGGTGATGCTCACATCACCGGTGAACGTACCGTTCTTGAACTGCACGCGGCCAATGATGTTGGAACTCTCCACCGGCGTGATGCTGCCCCATGTTTCCTCGCTCCATTGGGCGTCCTTACCCACCTGTATCTCCACCGTGCCGGTGAAGAAATCCGGGTGATCCAGTGTCACGGACTGCACATAGTACATCCCATTGATGGAAATGCCGCAGGAGGCTTCATCTTCTTTGTTTTTACCCACGGCCAGCGATACGCGGGCGACCTTACCTGCGGGCAGGGTGTGCCCTTCGTTGGCCGTCAGGTTCAGCACATCCGCGCTGTCAACGCCTGCTTTCTCGAACACCCAATAGGGCAGATCATTCCCCGTCGGGGCGTTGACGGTGATGCCGTATCCCGCCGCATAAGTCAACGGCATACTGCCAAGCATCAGCACCAATGCCAGCAGCAGTGCCGCCCAATTCCGTACTTTTCTTCTCACAGAGGCATCCCTCCTGTTTCCGTTTATATAGCCGTATTCGCGTGGACGGAAATTCCGCCCACGCGAATCGGCAGACTGCTCCCCAAGGAGCCGTCTATTTCACTTATTTCTTGCTGGTCGCATCGTCATGTTCGTCGCGCTTGACCTTGTGGTAGCGGCGCACCGCGCCCACGATGACCAAGGCTGCGATGACGGCCACGATGCTCCAGACGATGATGGGATTCTCGCGCACCACCGTACCGATGACTTCCCACACAGAGTTGCCGCCGCTGCTTGCGCCGCCCTCGGCCTCCTGACCGTCCGGTACATCCTCCGGAGCCTCGGTGGTCTGTGTGTCGTCAGGCTCGGCGTCAGGCTCCTCCGCGTTCTCGGACAGGCTCTCCATCGTCACCTGCTGGGCATCCAGCCACTGGGGGAAGGTCAGGGACGTGCCGCTGCTCTCCCAGTTGGTATACAGCCGGTCTGCCAGTGCCAGCAGGCTGTTGGTGTACTGCGCGAAGATACTCTCGTAGGTGCCGCTGGCCATACCGCCGCCGGTGGTCAGCCACGCGCTGAACGCGGCCTCCGTGCCGGATTCGATATACTTACGCAGCATCTTACCGATGGTGTCGCTGCTCTGACCGTCCAGACCGCTGTGCTCGTTCAGGCTTGCCAGCAGCAGAGCCGCCAGATCCTTGGCCTCGTCGGTTTTCTTGCCCATGGCCGCGACAGCCATGTTGTCAAGGCTGTTGGTAATGAGCGCACGCAGCACCTCGGGAGAATTCTTCAGCCACTGGGTAAAGGTCTTGCCGCTGCCCTCGGCGCCCCATGCGCCGTAGGCGGCAAGCACCAAGCCCTTGACATTGTACTCCACTTCCAGATTCAGACCGTCCTGCAGGCCCTCATCGTTCTCGTCGCCAGCACCATCGCCGGTGTCTGTGCCGGTGCCGTCACCATCACCGCCGTTGCCGCCAGTGCCATCGCCGCTGCCGCCGTTGCCGGTGCTGGCGAAGGCTGCTACCACCAGCGCGTTGGCCTCGCCCAGCGTGAAGCTGTCGCCGCTTTCCAGCGCCGTGGTGCTGCCCGTGCCCATCAGGTCCAGTGTCAGGCTCTTAAGGCCGAAGGTGTTATCCTTGGGCGTGGCCGTGACGGTCACACTGGTGCCCTTCATGCCGTACACGGCATTCTCCTGATACTCGCTGCTGTGGCTATTGGCTTCCAGACTGGCCGTGCCGCCAGTACCGTACTGCACCAGTGCGCGGTAGACGCTGAACTCCGTGTTCGGGTCCTCGATGGGCTTGGGATATGCTCTACCCGGGCCTGCAGGCATCTGATTTTGGCCACGCCGGGTATCCTGCGTCCAGTAGTTGGCGTGTGCGGCGGTGCCGCCGTCCACGCCCCAAGCTACCTTACCGCTAGCGAAATCAGCCAGCGTGGCCCATTCGCCTGCGCTGTTCAGCTCTGTTGCGCTGTTGGCCAGATAGTAGCTGTTGACAGCCACCGTTTCATTGCGGCCGAACATCACGGGAGCAAGCGCTACATGGTTGTTGGGAGCGTAGGTAAAGCAGTTCTTCACGTCACGGCTGGTAGAAATACCAAACGCACGACCCTCATCGTTTGCTTTGATCGTACCGGTGTTGTAGCAAAACTCCACGCCGATACTTCCGTTACTGTCAATGCCTGCCGCAACGGTCTTGCCTGTGATGGCACCCGTGTTGCTGCAGCGTTTTACCCAGCTGCCATTATTTGAAATGCCGCCTGCACCACTATCGGTACTCGTTACCACGCCGCCGTTCACGCAGTCCTCTATGTTCGACGCGCCCGTTGCGATACCCGCCGCAAAGGCACTGCCCTGAATAGCTCCGCTGTTCGAGCAGTTTTCAATCCGTGCGCCGCTTTGGCTGCTTCTGACCGCCCAAAGTCCGGCGGCAGTATCGCCGGTGACAGTGGCGTAGTTATGGCAGTTGGTGAGCGTAGGGCTGTTATCGCCCAGTGCGGCGCCGATCCCGCCGGCAGCTTTCTCGCCGGTAATGCTGCCGCGAATGACGCAGTTCTCCGCAGTGCTCACACCGCGGCCCACAAGGCCGCCGGTCAAGTCGCCGCCCTCGACCGTCACATCGGCCTCAATGTTCCGCAGGGTAACACCGAGGCCATATCCGTTCCATGCGCAGGCGATCAGTCCGCCGCACCAAGAGTTGCCGCTGCCTGCGGCCACCACCGTGCCGCTGAGCTTCAGGTCCTGATAGGTGCGGGACCGGTTACCCACCGCTACGCCGAACAGTCCCGCAAACTGCGTATCGCTGCGGACGTTCAGGCCGGTAATGCTCTTGTGGTTGCCGTCCAGACTTCCAGCGAAGGTTCCGTTCACGAAGTCATTGCCGATGGGCGTCCAGTTTTCGAAGCCGCTCAGGTCGATGTCGTCCGTCAGCCTGAACCACTTTTCCTCATAGCTGAAGTGCTTGTCGTTGACCTGAGGCGCCAGCGCCGCCAGCTTCTCGCCGTTGGGGATCTGGTACGGGTCTTCCGCCGTACCGGTGCCCTCCCAGATGCCCTCCCACTGGGCGTAGAGCGTGATGCTGTCGGAAAGTGCAATGCTCTCACCGGGCGTGTACGGCGTGCCGCCCGCATCCTTCCAGCCATCGGGCGTGCCGTTCTCGTGGATAAAGCCCAGCTGGGCATCCTCCGGCTCCAGAACGGTGTACTGCACCGGCGTAAAGCCGCCCGTGGCCGCATCCGCCTCCAGCACCACGTCCGCACTCACCGGCGAAGGCGCGCGGTCCTTATTGATGCCACCATTGGGGTCGTAGGTCACGGTGACCAGCTTGGCCGGGCAGGCCGCATCCATTTCGCCGTTCCACGTCCGCATATGACGGGGCAGGTACACCGGTTCAACGCCCGCAGGAGGCGTGTAGTTCACGAACCATGGCGTATTGCTGCCGCGGTTTTTATTCAGCTCGTCCACCAGCGGGGATGTATCCTCGCCCACCGTGTAGACGGTCACGCCGTTCTCCGTAGTCCAGCTGATTTCCTTCTGCGTCTCCTTGCTGACGGTGTACTTCTTCTCCGCCGCGCCGTTGACGCTGCAGATGTAGTAGTTGTTCTCCGCTGCCTCTGTGGTGCTGTGGCCGCTGATGCCGAAGGTCTTGCCCTCCGCACCGGTCACATCGCCTAGATTGTAGCTGTTTTCCACCTGATTGTTGCTGCCGATGCCGCCGGTCCAAGACTGGGCGCCGGTGGTGCTGTTGCGTACCGTGCCGAAGTTGGCGCAGTCACGCACGGTACCTCTGGCAGCCACACCGCCCACATAGTTGCTGTCGATGACGCTGTCCACGGTCACATCGCCCTTGTTCCAGCACAGAGTGACCGTACTGCCGCCGCAGCTGCCCGCAATACCGCCGACAACATTCTCACCGCTGCCGCTGACACTGCGGGTCACGGTGATATTGCCCTCGTTCAGGCAGTTTTTGATCTCAAGATCGCCGCTGCTGCAGCCCACGATGCCGCCGACATACTGGTTGAAGGTGTAGCCAGACACGGTGACCGCCGCACGGTTGACGCAGCGACGGATGCCGGCGTCCCGCGCGTACGCGGCGATACCGCCCGCGTAGCCCGTGCCGCCCGTTCCCTGCGCGACGACAGTGCCCTCCAGCGTCAGATCGCATACCGTGCCGTACAGGTAGCCGAACAGGCCCGTATAGGTGCCCCCGACCGTCTTGATGGCGGCAGTGATCGTATGACCGGCACCGTCAAAGGTGCCCTTGAAATTCTTGCTGGCGTCTCCGACAGGCGTCCAGTCGTAGCCGCTGACGTCGATATTGGCGGCCAGCTTCACCGTCTTGTCCTTGAAGTTCACCGGGCCGACGGTATATCCGTCCGCGTCCTTTGCCTCTCCGTGTACCAGATCGGCAAAGCCGTACAGGTCCGCCGCATCCAGCAGCGTGTATTCCGTGTCACTCTCATGCCCCACATACCAGCTGATGTCCCCGTCGGGATGATGGCTGATATTGTAATAGAACTTCAGATCGCTCTCGCTCCAGACGAAGCTCCCGAGCTTTGTGGGCATCTTAGGGTTGTAACGCACCACATAGCCCTCCAGGATGCCGGAGGCGTCCACGCTGACTTCTGTGTTAGTCCTGATATAGATATACTGCGTATTGCCTTCGGTCAGGGTGGTATAGCCCTCGGCGCTGAATTTCACCGCCATGTTCTCCGGACCGGAGGTCTTCTCCAGCGTCATCTCCCACAGGGTATTGCTGAAGTCGCCGCTGTTCTTCACCAGCGTGGGCCGCTTGCCTTCATCGTCCAGCCGCCATATCGCGTAATTGCCATTGCTGCCGCTGAACTTGCCGCTCAGCTCCCAGACCACGCGGCCCACAGCAAATTCCGCCGCCGTGCGGGCGCCGGCGTCGTTCTCCGCGCCAAAGGTAGAGCTGTCCGCCAGATAGAAGCTATTCGTCACCGTGCCGGTGCCGCCGGCGACCTGTGTGTTTTTGGCGGTCTCGTTGTAGTAATAGCCCTTAGTGACGGCGCCCTCGTTCCGGCCCACCAGACCGCCTGTAACGGCATTCTCGCCGCCGCTGACCGTGGCCGTGGACAGGCAGTATTCCACCGAGCCGGATCTTACCCAGCCCACGATGCTGCCGGCGCTGCCGCTGCCGGTCACCGTGCCGCCCTCAACATCCACGAAGCGAATGGTTGCGCCATCCGTCACGCCGAAAAGTCCCGCGTTCACGGCGCTGACCTTCAGGCCCTTGATCACGCACGGATCTCCGCCGTATGCCAGACTGCCATACCGCATCGCCGCATTGGCGCCGTAGAAGTTGCCGCGGAAGGGTTTTTCCTCCGTGCCGATGGGCGTCCAGTCACCGGTCAGCTCGATGTCCTTCTTGAGGTTGACCGTCCAGCCCTTGAAGTCCACGCCCTTTTCATTTACCAGCTCGGCCAGGAAGCGCAGCTCCGCCTCCTCGCTGATGTTGAAAGACGTGCCCTTGGTGTTGTAATACCAGGCGTTCACGCCGTCCTGCACGCTGAACTCGCTCATGGTGCCGTAGTACAGCGTCACAGCGTCTCCGGCGCCGGCGGGGACGGTGTATTTCGTCGTGCCGTCGGCCTTGATCTCCTTCAGGTTTTTCAGATTGCGCACGCTGGCGTCCTCGTCGGTGAAGTAGATCGTCTCGCCGGTATATCCCTCTGCCAGCGTCAGCGTCAGGTCCGTGCCCTTATCGGCCGCGCAGCTGGCCAGCTGCGCGCCGCCGGTAATGCTGATCTTCACCTGATCCTCCACGGTGGATCGCTCCACGCACTTCGTCAGCCCCACTACCGTCAGCTTGGAACGGTCCGCGGCCATGTCGAACACCGGGTGCGCCGTTCCGTCCTCGGAATTCCACAGGTACAGCTCCTTCGTAAAGGTCACGGTGCCGTCCTCCGCCTTTTCGCTCACGGAGTTCTGGAAGGCGTACACGTTCAGGCCCGCGGCCGCGCCGGCGGCAAAGCCACTGCTGGGGATATAAGTGCCCTGCGTCTTGGCCGTGTCATTGTTCACATTGTGGTAGCCATAGACCTCCGAGCTGGGGCTGGCTCCCCACACGCCGACAGCATAGCTGCCGTCGGTCTGATCGCCGGTGTAGTAGTACCAGCAGCCGCCCGTCATCGCGGGGTTATTGCCCGCCACGCCGCCGATATAATAACCGCTGGAGGTGACCGAGCCGTAGAAGCCGCAGTTTTCAAGCTTGGCCGTATAGTAAAGCTCGCCCGCGATACCGGCCACATAGTTTTTCGAGCCGCCGTCCACTGTGCCGGTCACGATCAGATTGCGCACCGAGCCGCTGAGGTAGCCGAACAGGCCCTGATGCGCGTTGTCAGTCTGGATGTAAAGGTTGCTGATGGTATAGCCCTTGCCGTCCAGCGTGCCTGCGAAGGACACCTGATTGCTGCTGCCGATAGGCGTCCAGTTCGCCGCCGCAATGCCGTTCGCCTCGTCAGCGCCGTGGCAGAGGGAGGACAGGTCGATGTCGTTCCCTAGCACGACCGTCTTTCTGGAGAAGCTCTCCGTCTGCGTGTTCACCAGTTGGGCAAGATACGCCAGCTCGCTGGCGTTCTTGATGGTAAAGGTCGTTTCCGTCTTGTGCTCCTCGTACCACTTGGAGGCATTGAAATCGTCGTCGCTGGCATAATAGATGGTCACGATCCTGCCCGCGTCCTTCAGGCTGACCGCCGCACCCTCCGCGCCGATCTTGGTCCAATCGCCCGTCTCGCCGAGACGGTAGGAGAGCCCTTTGCCGGTCAGCGTGACCGTTTCCTTCGCCACGATGCCGGTCTGGAAGGCTTCGCCGTTCAGCAGCACCTTCGCCGCGGAGGTATTCAGCAGCGGCTTCAGGGTAAGGAGCCTCTCATTTCCGGCCAGAAACTGGGGGTAGCTCGCGCCGCCATCCTTCCAAGGAATGTCATTCGTCTTCAGGGCGGCATTCAGCTTCTCCACGGCAGTAGACACAAAGTCTTCCGCCACATAGGTGCCCTTATAATTGCCCTGCACATTGTGGTAGCAATTTGTGGCGGTGCTGCCGCACACGCCCAGCTTGCTTGCGGTGTCATCCGTGCGGAAATACCAGCTGTTGCCGGCGTTGCCGTTGCCGACCACGCCGCCATTGCTGTTGGTGTCGTCTCTCTTTGTATTCTTCTTTGCCGTCACCGCGCCGTAAAAGCCGCAGTTCTGCACCGTGCCGGCATTGTCGCCGACCACACCGCCGATGAAGCGGGTGTTCTTGTTTTTCGCGTTGACGACGGATACGCTGCCGCAGACGATCAGGTTCTGCACCGTACCGCTCTGCACACGACCAAACAGGCCCTGATACAGCTTGTTTTTAGAGGAGGTCCACTCACCCGTCAGGCTGATATACAGACCGCTGACCGTGTGGCCGCCGCCGTCAAACATACCCTTGAAGGGATGGCTCGCATCGCCGATAGGCGTCCAGCTGATGGCGGTATCCTCATCGACCGCATAGCAGAGCTCGGACAGGTCGATGTCCTGCTCCAGCTTCACGGTCTTGCCATCGAAGTTGTCCCCCTCGTTGACCGTCTGTGCCAGCCACGCCAGCTCCTCCGGCGTTGTGATTTTGTAGACGCCTGCATCCTCTTTGACCTCGTAGGCCGTCCAATCCTGATCTCCCGTCGCCGCACTCGCCGCAGCCTGCGGCGCGGCCAGCGCCACGGCTGCTTCTTCCGCTTCGATGCCGCCGATGGGTGTCGTCACCGTCGTGTCCTCGCCATTGGCGTAGACACCCATGCCCTCGGCAAACGCCGCGGGTGTCACCAGCGTCAGCGTGAGCACCAGGCTCATCAGCAGGCTCACGATGCGCCGGGACATACTGCTTGTCCGTTTCTTCATGTAATCTGTCTCCTCTCGTTGTTGAACGTATCTATGTAAAAACTATTTAGTTACCGCTTTTCGGCATCACCACATACAATTTGCCTGTCTCCGGGTCTTCGTACACCGTGCCCTTCTGCTCGAAGCTGCTGGAGGACTGGATGTCCTGCTCCATCTCTTCCGCGTTGTCCAGCTCCTGCATCTGCTCCCGCTGGAGGATCTCCACGCGGGTCTTGCTCAGATCCACGTTCCAGTTCAGTATGACCGCCGCCATCAGCCCGCAGGCGAACACCAGCATCACGTCCGACAGGTTCGCCAGCCCGGACATGGCGTCCACCTCCTCCGTCACCCGGCGGCGGGAGGAAAACTTACCCTTCAACATCGCTCGTGACCTCCTCCAAAACTGCCTCCATCAGCGTTTCCAGCGACACCATATCGTCGTTGTACCAGCGCTTGCGGATATGAGAGATGACGCTGGCCACCGCCGCGCTGATAACGCCCGCGATGGTGGTATCGAACGCCACATTCATGGACTCCGACAGCGTCACCGTGTCGCCCTGTCCCAGCGCGACGATGCCGGGGCCCAGGGGTATCAGCGTACCCAGCAGGCCGAACATGGGGCCTAGCTTGGCGATCATGTCCGTGATGGAGGTGGTGCGGGCGTTCCGCGCCTCCTCCGTGGCCAGCAGGCGCTCCGCCAGCGCCGTCAGGGTGTCCTTGGGCAGCCCCCGGCTCTCCGCCAGCTCCAGCAGGGCCTTCTTCTGCCGCCGCAGCAGGCCGCTGTTTTCAATCAGCTCCGCAAGGCCGTCCGCGCCCGCCGTATGTACGTTCCGCAGCAGATGAGGAACGTCGCATTTGTGCTTGCGGCGCTCCGCGATGTACTCCACCACGATGTCGCCGATCTGCCAGACCGCACCGGACATCAGAATTATCAGTATAATGAGGCAGGGGATCATCAGCGCCTGGGCGATGGTATGCAGTATTTCACTCAAAGAGATCATGGGTTTTCGCTCCTATTCTTCCTGTTTCTCGCCCCGCAGGTGAGGCGTATTCTTTTCGCTGCCTGCCCCTGCGGGGCAGGCAACACATTAAATTGTGTATGTGGTTTTGATTTTGCCGTTCAACAAAGAGAGGAGGTGGGAGGGGCGGCT
>OLGE01001971.1_pt1 | contig 19406 bp, 18 predicted proteins | sample 1605151 | NCBI WGS metagenome assembly OLGE01 (sample SAMEA3888912, study PRJEB22519) | human gut metagenome | biome: human gut; feature: human-associated habitat; material: faeces | place: Denmark | collected 2010
CTGCCGACAAGTTTACGGCGCAGAACATCACCAACGTGAAGGTTCAGTGGGAGCCAGGCCAGCAATTCAAGAACCTGCTCGACGAAGCAGAATTCAACCTCGTGGCTAGCCGAAGCGCTCAGGCTGCCGTAATCAAGGCAATCAAGGAGGGCAAGACCAACGTGGACCTCAACGTGCCTATTACTCCTGACGGAGGTGGTGATGGCGACGGAACCCAGGGCGGCGGCAGCAATACTGGCGGCAGTGGAACTTCCGGAACAGAAGGCAGCGGAACGCAGGGAGCTGGCGGTAGCGGAACCACTGGTGACCAGGGAACCAGCGGCGGCAATACCGGCAGTGAAGACGGTAGTGGCGACTTTGTAGATCTTTAAAAAGTAGAAGTCTATGAAGAAGGATACCTGGAAAATGGTGATTCAGATTGCTATCAGCATTCTCACCGCAATAGCCACTTCGCTCGGTGTTTCCAGCTGCATGTAAGCAGCAGGAAAGCAGAAAGTAAGATGCAGGAAAGCAGAATGAAATCTGCATGTGATTAGTTTTTGAGATGATTTTATCTATTACAACCGCTCCTCCTATATATATAAATAGGTGGAGCGGTTTATTTATTTCCGCAGGTGTCATTAAGGGTCAGTGTCATTAAGGGTCATTAAGCTTTTCCGGTCATTAAGGTCACGGTCATTAAGGTCATTAAGGTTTTTCCGTTGGTCCAGGGCTGATAGCATAAGGTAAAACAACATTTATCTATTTTTGTGTGTTATTTTTATGAAAAATGTTTGTTTTTCCAAGAAAAAATCTTATTTTTGCATATTGAATAGAATTAATATATATAAGGTATGAATAAACAACAACTCGCAAACAAGATATGGGCATCGGCAAACAAGATGCGCTCAAAGATTGATGCTAACGAATATAAAGACTATATCCTCGGACTCATCTTCTACAAGTTTCTGTCAGACAATGAGGTGAACTATATCCTGAAGGATATGAAGGGGGCTTCTGATGAGGAAAAGCAGGCAGCACTGGAGAGCCTTGTAGAAAACTATGAGGATGAGAACTCAAAAGTCATCATCGACTACTGCAAGAACAACATAGGCTACTTCATCGAATACAAGAACCTCTTCTCCACATGGCTGCAGCCCAACAGCACCTTTACCGTAGCCGATATGTCGGTGGCGCTGAACTCTTTCGACCGCCTCATCAGTCCCAACTACAAGGCCGTATATAACGGCATCTTCAAGGGCCTGCAGGCAGGACTGAGTAAGCTGGGCGAAAACCCTGCAAGTCAAACCCGTGCCCTGAAAGACCTCATCAAGCTGATCAGGGATATTCCTACCGACGGTTCGCAAGACTATGATGTGCTGGGCTATGTATATGAATATCTGATAGGCAATTTTGCTGCCAATGCCGGCAAGAAGGCTGGCGAATTCTATACTCCTCACGAGGTGGCCATCCTCATGTCGGAAATCGTGGCCGAGCATCATAAGGACAAGCATCAGATAGAAATCTACGACCCAACATCAGGTTCCGGTTCGCTGCTCATCACCATCGGTAAGTCGGTGGGGCGCCATATTGCCGACAAGAACCGGGTGAAATACTATGCGCAGGAGCTGATAGAGAACACCTACAACCTCACCCGCATGAACCTCGTGATGCGTGGAATCCAACCGGGCAACATCAACACCCGCTGCGCCGACTCACTGGCAGAAGACTGGCCTATCATCAACTCCGGCAGCGAGATTGGTCAGCCGCTCTACGTGGATGCAGTGGTGAGCAACCCACCCTACTCCCAGCACTGGGACCCGAAAGACCGCGAGACCGACGCCCGCTTCAAGGACTATGGCGTGGCGCCTAAGTCGAAGGCCGACTATGCCTTCCTGCTCCACGAGCTCCACCACCTGAAGCCAGACGGCATTCTCACCATCGTGCTGCCCCATGGCGTATTGTTCCGTGGCGGCGAGGAGGAACAGATCCGCACCCGCCTCATCGAGAAGAACAACATCGACGCCATCATCGGTCTGCCAGCCAACATCTTCTTCGGCACAGGCATTCCTACCCTCGTGATGGTGCTCAAGCAGCATCGAGATAATGACGACGTGCTCATCATCGACGCAAGCAAGGGATTCGTCAAGGACGGCAAGCAGAACAAGCTCCGTGCCTGCGACATCAAGAAGATAGCCGACACCGTGCGCGACCGCAAGAATATTCCTGGCTTCTCCCGCAAGGTGAGCCGTGAGGAGATAAGAGAGAACGGCTACAACCTCAACATTCCACGCTACGTGGATTCGAGCGAGGCAGCCCAGCCTTTCGACATCTACGCCACCATGTTTGGCGGTATTCCGAATGCCGAAATCGATGCGATGCAGAAGTATTGGGACACGCTGCCTTCGCTGCGCAGCGCCCTGTTCCAGCCCGAAGCTGACAAGCCTTATTCTGCCCTGAAGGTGGAGGATGTGAAGACTGCCATTGAGCAGAATGAGGATGTAAGAAACTTCAAGATGCAGTTTGCCCAGGCATTCGGCGGATTCGCCGACAGGCTCCATCAGCAGCTGATAGACCATGTGATGGAAGTGCGTGAACTGCAGGCTCAGGACGAGATTTCTACCGATATATTCCGCCGCCTCAACCCTGTTCCGCTCATCGACCGCTACGCCGTTTATCAGGCTTTGGCAGACCACTGGCAGTCTATCATCATCGACATCGAGACCATTCAGGAAGAAGGCATCCGTGCTGTGCGCGAGGTGGAAACCGTATATAAATTGGTGAAGAAGAAGAACGATGAGGAGGTGGAAGTACCTGATGGACTGAAGGGTCGCATCATTCCTTTCAGCATGGTGCAGCAGATGAAGTTCCAGTCAGAACTGCAAGCCATCGCCAATCTACAGTCGAGAGTGGAAGCCATCAATGGAGAACTCGATGAGTTGCGCGACAGTTTCACCGAGGAAGAAATGGAGGCTTATTGCGACAGCGAGAAGGACAATGCTCTCGACAAGAAGAAGATTACAGCCGACGCCAAGCCTAAGGCAGATGTAGAGCCTGAGACGAAGGATAAGCTGAAGAAGATGGTGGCGCTGTGGAATGAGCAGTCGAAAGCCGACAAGCAGAGTAAGGCCGACAAACAGGCTTTGGAAGAAAAGACCATCGAGGCTATCCGGAATCTCACGGACGAGGAAGTAGCCCAGCTGCTTCACATGAAGTGGATTGACCCTATCTGCGAAGGCATTGACAGCACCCTGCGCTCAGTGCTTGCCGACCTGGAATCAGCTGCCCTTGCCCTCAGCGAGAAATACGCCGTAAGCTACAAGCAGATCAACGACGACATGGCTGTGGCTACGGGCGAATTGGCTGAGTTGGTAGATCAGCTCACGGGCGATGAATTTGCCATCAAGGGACTGAAAGAGTTGGTGAAAGAATAAAACGAAACAAAATGACACAAGAAGAATTAAAAGATATTGCCCGTTGTGGTGAAACCACCACAATCCAGTTTAAAGAGCAGTTTACTGGGCAGAAAGAAATCGCTAAGGAGATGATTGCATTTGCCAACACCCTTGGCGGACAGATATTCTTTGGCATTAAAGATAAGACAGGCGAACTGGTAGGCTTGTCTTATGATGATATACAAACCATCAGCCGTGAACTGGGAAATGCAGCCAACGAACATGTACGCCCTACCATTTACATCACCACCGATGTGGTACGCGCCGAAGGTAAGCATTTTCTGGTATGCGCTGTGGCACAAGGAAAGAACAAGCCCTATAAAAATCTGAATGGAGAAATATGGGTAAAACAAGGAGCTGATAAAAGACGTATAACGGAGAACTCTGAGATATTGGCTCTATTTCAAGACTCAGGCAGCTATCAGGCAGATGCAGCAGGGATGCAGGAAACAAGCTTCAATGACCTCGACCGCTATGCTCTGAATGATTATCTGAAGAAAGTTTATGCCCTGGATCTTGAAAAGCTATCAGACAATGCAGATCAGATGCTAAAGAATATTCATGTGCTCAATCATAATGGAATCCCAACGCTTGCAGGCTATCTCTTTTTCGGTAAACATCCGGAATACTACTGCCCTACATTTATGGTGAAAGCCGTATCATTCTTTGGCAATGAACTTGCCGGAACACAATATCGTGACACCAAGGAGATTGTAGGCAACATGCCACAAATATATGAAAAGAGCATGTCGTTCATGAAGTCGAATTTGCATAATATACAAGAAAAGGGAGCTTCGTTCAACTCGCTCGGCAAATTGGAAATCGCAGAAGAAGTGCTGGAGGAAGTATTGCAGAACGCACTGGTACATAGAGACCTGCTCCGTTCTGCACCCATAAGAATATTTATTTTCGACAACAGAGTTGAGATTATCAGCCCTGGAGCATTGGCTGGTGGACTGACCGAAGAGGATATTCGTAATGGCAAGACTTATCAGCGTAATCCATATATGGCGACATTTGCCACTAATGCCTTGCATTATAGAGGTATAGGTTCGGGAATCGTGCGTATATTGGCTGAGTATCCTGAAATCGAGATTGTTAATGACGTTAGTGGTAAAGAGTTTAAGATGATTATCCCAAGAACTATCCAAAAGAAAGGCTTAAAGGATAGTGATACTACCCAAAAGAGGGATATTACTACCCAAAAGGAGCTAGAAAGTGATAAAATCACTATCCAAAAGGGGAATACCACTATCCAAAAGAGCGATTCCACTATCCAAAAGGATTTAGATTCGTCACAAAAAAAGGTGCTGCAGTTTCTCAAAAAGAACCCACAAGCAACCATAGACGAAACAGTAGAAGCTATAGGAGACCTTTCTTTAGGTGGTGTGAAATTTGTCATCAGTAAACTACAAAAGAAAGGCTTGCTCAAACGTGTGGGCGGAAGAAAGCACGGAGAGTGGCAAGTCTTAATCTGATGGTGCAGAGACGAACTGGTTAGTACCGCTAACCAGTTAAAACTTTTGACACGAAAAGTGGGACTGACAAAATAAACGATAGAGAGACCTTTATGAAAGGTATCGACTATTCTTATTATTATGAACAAGAAGATTGAATAATATGATGAAACCAAAAATAAGATTTAATAATAACAGTTGGCAAAAACATAAGGTTGGAGAGCTATGTGATTTGCTAACAGGCTATCCTTTTCCTGGCGATAAAATACTAAACAGAGGAAAAAATCTGTTAATGCGTGGAATAAACATAACAGAGGGTAGAATTCGCCACTCAGACGAGATAGACCGTTATTATAATGAAGATACTATAGGACTCGAAAAATACCGATTACAAGTTGGAGACCTGGTGATTGGTATGGATGGATCAAAAGTAGGTAAAAATTCTGCCCTTGTAACTAGTAAAGAAAACTATTCTCTATTGGTTCAACGAGTAGCGCGATTGCGTAACGAAGACAAAAATCTGATAAATTTATTAAATATGTAGAAGAAATGAAAACGTCTTCAGCCATTCCTCATATATCTCCTGCAGATATTCGGAACTTTCCACTATCATTGCCAGAAGATTCAAATGAAAGAAGACTTGTAGCTTCCTACTTCACTTCTCTCGAATCTCAGATTTCCGCCTCCACCTCTCGTCTTGCCTCATTAAAGCAGATGAAGGCGGCAAGCCTGCAGGCTATGTTCCCGCAGGAAGGAGAAACTGTGCCTAAAATTAGATTCAAGGGGTTTGAGGGGGAATGGAAGAAAGTGAAAGCTGATTCGATATTCAAAACCTTTAACGAAAAGAATCGCCCAGACTTACCGGTTCTTTCTGCAACACAAGACAGAGGAATGGTTACACGTGAATCTATTGGTTATAATATTTTCCATGACACTTCTAATGAAGCAACATACAAGCATATACTACCAGGACAATTTGTGATTCATCTTCGTTCTTTCCAAGGCGGTTTTGCTCATTCTGAAATAGAAGGAATTGCATCACCTGCATACACTATAATGGATTTTAAGAATAAAGATTTGTATCATGATTACTACTGGCGATATGTTTTCATGTCCAAAGAGTTTATTAAGCGACTTGAACTTATTACCTATGGAATACGTGACGGACGTTCGATTAGCTATGATGAATTTAAGGAAATGTCATTCCTTGTTCCATCCAAAGAAGAACAAATAAAAATTGCTTCGTATCTTAAGAATCTCGACCGCCAGATCTCCCTCCAGTCTCAGCGCCTGGAGAAGCTGAAGCAGATCAAGTCTGCGTGTCTTGACAAAATGTTCGTATAAAATCATTTAAAACATTAGAAATTATGGCAGACAATATACAAGGGTTCATCAAGGAACTCGCCTTTGAGGAGGCGTTGACCCATCACCTCCTCGACCACGGCTGGAACGAGGTAATCAAAAACCCTACCGAAGAGCAACTGGTGCAGAACTGGGCAGACATCATCTACGACAACAACCGGGAGATAGACAAATTAGGCAACTACCCACTTACCGCCTCGGAAATGAAGCAGGTGATGGACCAGGTGAACATGAAAAGTTCTCCCTACGAGATGAACCGATTCATCAACGGCAAGCAGGTTTGCATCAAGCGCGACAATGAAGCCGACACCAACAACTTCGACAAGGAAGTGTATCTGAAGATTTTCGACCCCATGGAAATCTCTTCCGGACAAAGCCGCTACCAGATAGCAAGACAGCCTAAATTCAAGACTGCCGACTCGATGCTGGGCGACCGACGGGGAGACATGATGCTCCTGATCAACGGAATGCCCGTAATCCATATCGAACTGAAGCGAAGCAAGATAGACGTGAGTCAGGCTTGCTATCAGATCAAGAGATACGTACACGAGGGCATCTTCCAGAACGGCATCTTCTCGATGGTGCAGATCTATGTGGCAATGACGCCCGAAGAAACCCTCTACTTTGCCAACCCAGGCACGGAAGACCGATTCCAGAAGCAGTTCTACTTTCATTGGGAAGACTTCAACAACACCATAATGAGCGACTGGAAGCAGGTGGCTACCAATCTGCTCTCCATCCCTATGGCCCATCAGATGGTGGGATTCTACACCATTGCCGACGACAAGGACAAGACCCTGAAGGTGCTGCGCAGCTACCAGTATTTTGCCGTGAGCAAGATAAGCGACGTAGTGAAGAAAACCAACTGGGACGACCATCTGCACCGGGGCGGATTCATCTGGCACACTACGGGTTCGGGCAAGACGATGTCGTCCTTCAAGAGTGCACAGCTGATAGCAGAAAGCGGAGATGCTGACAAGGTGGTGTTCCTGCTCGACCGCATAGAACTCGCCCTGCAGTCGCTCGACGAATACCGCGGCTTTGCCGGCGAGGGCGACGAGATTCAGGACACCGTAGATTCCTCGGTGCTGCTCGCCAAGCTGAAGAGCACCGACAACGACGACCGCCTCATCGTAACCTCCATCCAGAAGATGAGCAATCTGAAAGAGGGAGCCTCCATCTCCGGCGGCGGAACCATCACCCAGGAACTGCTCAACAGCATTGGTCAGAAGCGCCTCGTATTCATCATCGACGAGTGCCACCGCAGCGTGTTCGGCGACATGCTCGTCAGCATCAAGCACACCTTCCCGAGGGCTCTGCTCTTCGGCTTTACAGGCACACCGGTGTTTGAAGAAAATGCCAAGCATGAAATCACCACGGAGACCCTCTTCGGCGACATGCTCCACAAATACACCATCGCCAGCGGAATACCCGACGGCAATGTGCTCGGCTTCGACCCCTACATGGTGAAGACCTACGACGATGACGAACTGCGCGAGCTGGTGGCGTTCCATCAGATAGACCTCAGACTGAAGGAGGAGAATCCCTTCAATCCCACAACTCCCAAAACCACGGAAGAATATCTGAAGCTCATCAGCGAGAACGAGGAGTTCGGAAAAATCTACGACCGCTTCGTCAACCAGCTCAAGATGCAGGAAACCTACACCGAGAACGGCAAGCCGGTAAAGGGCATTGAGGCTTATCTGCCGAGAGACATCTACGAGTGCGACAAACACCACATAGCCGTGGCCAACGACATCATGAAGAGTCGCGAGAAACTGAGCAAGAACGGTAAGTTCCACGCCATGCTCGCCACCAAGAACATTCCGGAAGCCATCGCCTACTACAGGCTGTTCAGGAAATATCATCCGTCGGTGAACGTAGTGGCTGTTTTCGACAGCAACATCGACAACAGCGACGGCGGCATTGTGCGCGAAGACGCAATCAAGGAGATGCTTACCGACTATAATGCCAAGTACGGCACGAACTATCAGCTTGCCAACTACGCCAAGTACAAGAAGGACGTGGCGAAGCGACTTGCCCACAAGAAGCCGTACATCAGCATAGAAAACGACCACAGCCAGCAGATAGACCTGCTGATAGTGGTGACCCAGATGCTTACGGGCTACGACTCGAAATGGATCAACACGCTCTATGTAGATAAGGTGATGAAGTATGTGGACATTATCCAGGCATTCTCACGCACCAACCGCCTGTTTGGTCCTGACAAGCCATTCGGCACCATCAAGTACTACACCAAGCCCTACACCATGGAGCAGAACATCAACGATGCGCTGGAGGTGTACGTGGACCGTCCGCTGGGCGTGTTTGTGGATAAGCTGGAGAAGAATCTTTCCAACATCAACCAGCGCTTCCTCACCATCCGCGACATCTTCCATTCGCACAAGATCATGCACTTCGAAAAGCTGCCCGACGGCCGTGAATCCAGGAATATGTTTGCCAAATGCTTCAGCGAGATGACCCATCTGCTGGAGGCTGCCAAGCTGCAGGGCTTCGTATGGGAAAAGAGCGAATATGAATTCCAGCACGGCAACACCTATACAAAGGTGAAGATGGAACTGGACGAGCAGACTTATCAGATTCTGCTGCAGCGCTATCGTGAGCTCTTTGAAGGAGGTGGCGAAGGTGGCGACCCAAAGGAAGCGTGGGAATACACCATTGACACCTATATTACGGAGACGGGAACGGGAACCATCAATGCAGACTACATCGACTCGAAATTCCAGAAGTTCATCAAGAACCTCTATACGGAAGGTCCGGGAAGCGAAATGACCAAGGAGGCATTCGAGGAACTGTGCAAGACCTTTGCCACACTCTCGCAGAAAGACCAGCGCACGGCGCTCATCATCCTGCACGACATACAGAGCGGCGACCTGCATCTGGAACCGGGAAAGACCATCAACGACTATATTGCCGAGTATCAGATAAACGAGCTGAAGAAGCAAATCATGAATCTGAGCGAAGCCACCGGAGTAAACGAGAGCCAGCTCATCAACATCATGAGCAGCAATGTGAACGAACAGAATCTGAACGAGTTCAACCGGTTTGAGAATCTGAAACTCACGCTCGACCTTCAGAAAACCCGTGATTTCCTGGTGCGCATCACCGGCTCAGCCTGTCCTCCGTTCCTGGTAATGCCAAAGGCCGACCAGATATTGCGCAAGTTCATCCTGGACCCTGCGGCACGCGAGCGCATCCTGCTGGCGTGGCTCCACGACGACGTTACAATGGACAATGGTGCAACCCCACCAACCACCGAGGAAACAACGCCTGCTGCAGGGGAAGGTAATTCTGCTGACGAGAATACAGTCGGGGAAGCTACAGAGGAAACTACAGAGCCGAACATCGACCATATAAGAATCAGCATCCGCAATATTCTCCACTCCACCCTATCGGGTGTGGCAGAACAGATGCGTCCTCAGGAAGAAGTGCTCAACAGCGTGTTCTACGTGCTGAATACCAAGACACTAGCATCGCTCGACGGCGTAGGACTGTTTATCAACAGAGCCTTCGCCAACCTCTATGGCAAGCAGGCCACGATAGTAGATAAGCATGTGGCATTCAATCTGTTAGTCACCAAGTTTGAAGCTTATCTCAAGAAACTCTATTATCTGATGGAGAACAAGGAGGTGGCTCCTCGCTTTGAAGGCGATCCTGTGACATGGAAGGATGTGATTCATGCAATACGTCCATTATGGCAGCTGAAATATAATGAGAAGTCGGAGTATCAGACTCTCTACCAATATCTGCTGATCATCAAGGAATGGCGCAACAAGGAGGCTCACATTTCTCCAACAGCTTCTGAGCAGGAGATTGATGCAGCCATCAGCATCATCATCACCATGTATTTCTTTGCTACAGGTTCCTGCATCGCAGAACTTGAAAGCAACGGGCAGGATGTGGAAGCAGCTGATGGAGTTATTCCATATAAACTGCCAGAGGATGATTCCGCTTCCTATGCCTATGCGGCAGAAGATAAACATCGGGGTTAGAAAGAAATCGAGGGTGTGTCATCAGCTCATGACACATCCTCTTTTACTAACTATCATTTCGGGGACTTGTCGTGTCATTAAGGTCAGTGTCATTAAGGGTCATTAAGGATTTCGGGTTTTAAAATTCTACTTCTTTTACAGTTATTGCTCCTATCGTATCATAGGTTGCAATCTTCAGAAGAAGTCCAAAGAAATCCTTCTCATCCAATCGCCAACTTCTGCAGACTATCTTTCTGTTTGCTCCTTCTGGAAGCATATTGGTAAAAACAGGGAATATTTAAACTGTTTGACGAATCTCATATTTAACCTCCATGCCAAGGATATCCATGATTTTTTCAACCGTCGATAGAGATGGGTTGCCTTTTCCACTCTCTATTTTCTTGATGGTAGAAATGGCTATCTCAGACATGTCTGCGAGGTCTTGCTGTGTAATCCCCAAGGCCTTACGCTGCAATTTCATTACTTCTTGAATTTTCATATCAAGTAGTGTATTATATTGTACTTTTTGTGCAAAGTTAAGAAATGTTTTGGGATTAAACAAGCAAAAGTATCATATAATGTTCTTTTTATGAAAAATTATAATTTCATGGGTTTTTATTACTTTATTTCTTTTTATTTGCCCTATCATTCAATCATGATAGTACAGCTGACTAAACTTTATTGAAAATGCGAATACACTGTGTGCGCAATTGAATTGGTCGCTATGCGTTTTTTAGATATATTCATTGTTTTTGCACGTAATAATCTTATGAATATTATGTGCAAAGTCGGTGATTATATTCTGATACTCAACAACATAAACAAAACAAGCACCCAGACAAATACCCAGAAACGCAGTACATAAAAAACTGATGATAGCATTGCTAATGATCAAAAAAATGAAGAATACTGAATGTGAGGTTAAGAATACTGAATGTGAGGTTAAGAATACTGAATGTGAGGTTAAGAATGAGCAATGTGAGGTTAAGAATGAGCAATGTGAGGTTTAAAGTGAGGTTAAGAATACTGAATGTGAGGTTAAGAATGAGGTAAAGGTGAGGTAGATGGAAGGTGCTTTCTGCAATTTTCCTGTTAAGAAGCACCAGGGTCAGGAGTGTTGACACTACGACAGAGAGATTGGGAGCCGTGACATGGCAACACCAGTTGATGAAGATAAGCATCAGCACGACCAGGTAGGCATAGAGATTTCTTGCGCTCTGAAACATGGCCATCTTCCACATAAACCGCTTCATGAATCCATATTCCTTCCTGTAAAGACAGAAAAACGCTGTCAGCAGGAGGAAGGGAAAAGCAAACCGAATGAGGGTTAATATCTATATCATAATTTTCTTTTTTACTTGTTATTACCTTTGTCGAGTGATTCAAGACGCTCGGCAATTCTGTTGTTTAACTGGATGTTGTAACTGGGCGACATCTGGTCAACGGTAGGGTCTTTCGCCAGTTCTTCATCAGCTTCGATGAGAAGACGGAGATAAATATCTACATTTGAATTGTGGTCTAACTTCTCTGTGGACATGGCTGCAGTCGATTTGCCATGAGGCTTTATCGGGAGCATCGTATCAGGGTCGATGTCATCAGGCAGTTGGTAAGCCGTCTGTATGCTTCGCATTACGAAGATGCAGAAGACTATCATCAGTCCGACAATCGCCTTGGCCATGATGTTTAAATCAAAGAGCATCAGAACAAGCACCATTAACAGGATGGCTATTATATAGAATGTATATACTTTTCGTTTAGTACTCATAATCGCTTAATTCAAGTTTGATGATTCCGAAGGATGCTTTCTCTATAATGTATTCGACATCACGCCGGGTGAGAGTGCCCTTCTCTACTCTACCCTTGGCGCTTGGATCTTTTTTACAAAGAGCTGCCAGACCCTGGTTCAAGTCGTATTCATTGATTTTCCAGGTTCGCTTCTTTCTGAAAGAGTAATGATCCCTGTAACTCTGGAGCGAGAGTCCCTTGTAAGACAAGGGCTTCAACACCCCATCCTGCAGGATTCTCATCTCTACCAGCAGTTCCGTATCTTTAACTATTATCCATGTTCTGTATCTTTGTATGATGTCTGCAATCAGGTAATACGTCTGTTTGTTCATCTAGAGACCGCAGTTGAAATCATTCATGATCTGTACGTGTTCTCGCTTTGCCCGGAACGTGCTGCGACGCTCGTGCAGACGGAGGTCTTCGAAAAGATCTGCCGACATGAGTTCGATGGAGTTGTAAATCGTCACATTCAACTCGTGGATGAGTCCATCGGCGGAAGTCTTGCAGTTGATCTTGAACATCCTTTCGGTGACCGGATAGCAGTAGGCGCAGCATTCATGTCCGAACACCGTATGGACTGATGGCTCCAGATGGTAGAGAATGGCAAGGTCTGCATTCATTTCGAACATATCAATCACCTTGTCTATAGGCTGTGGGATATGAACTTCGTAGGGAAGAATGGCGTAATCTTCGTATGCCTTTATCTCGCCAATCCAATAATTGTCAATCAGTTCTGGCAACAGCATGGGGCCGGATGCCTTGAATTTGTAGATAGCTTCCTGTAACATGATAATGAAAGATTAGAGGGTTGATATGTAAAGACGCATCAGCGATTACCAGCGCATCCATCGAGAGATAGGGCTGCAATATCATCCAGAGATAGGCATTGGCTTGGATAGCATCTCTGATTTTTCCTCGCTTCAAAGCGTCACGACAAACCTGGGCGTTGAGAATCAGACGGCGGTCTGTTCGCATCGACATGAGGACGAGGGTCTCAGAAGCTGGCAACTTATTCCTTGAAGCGGATTTGTAGATGGCAGAACAGATGTCTGCCGTATGGTTGGTGATTTCCGTCATTCCAATGGATGAGCATTCGTCGATATGAGCGAGAAACGTGCGGAAATGGCGGTCTTCCTCATGCAGGAACGCCACGAGCTCCTTTCTTGACTTGATGCCATGCGACTTAGTGCTCAGCAGGAACTTGGAGTAGTTGGCCAAGGCTCTGTGAACTTCCAGGTCGTAGGCAGGAGATTGATCCAAGGTTGCGAAGAACTTGGTGGCATTCTCCTTCAAAGAGCCGAGTTCCTTGTTGTCCTTATATAAAGAGGTGTGGAACTTCACGTAAGCCACATCGCTCAAAGTACAGTTGCCAGTCATCGCCAGCAGTTCTGTGCGGATGGAGTCTGAAATCAGATCATACTTCATGGAAAGCCCACTGTGCGCATTGAATGAAGGATCCTTCCTGATGTAGTTCAAGACGGTATCTCCATACTCGCGCCACTGGTTGATGTAGTCTGCAAGATGCTCTGCATCAGAGTCTGAATGCCCTTTCATTGTCTGAAAGAAAGCCTGGTATTGTTTCAACGCATCTTCAGAAGACTTGAAATCATATTGACGACTTCCACTGCATGAGGTGATCATGAGTAAGGCACATAAAAAAAGCAAGTGAAAGAATAAACTCTGCTGAGTTGTTTTTCTTTCACTTGCTTTACTTTCTTTCATTTGGTTTTTGAGACCTGTTGCTGAAGAGTTACCGAGGCAACCGACAAAACTGTTCAACTGTACTGTATTCCTATTATCCATTGGCATGTAATTGAAAATTTTGCGTGCAAAGATACAGATAAAATTCCACATTAACGACACTACAATCAGACTTTATGTTATTTTATGTTTCATACTCTTTGCAGTATGATTCTTGCAGGTGTGCTCCTAATTTATAAATTAGGTTAAATCCAGTCTGCTGAACCAACAAAAACAAGCAGTATGAATCCATTTCTGAATATAATTTGTATCTTTGCAGAAAATCGTGCCTAATGCAGGGACAATCCTGCCGTAAAAAGGCGCATAACTATCAAGTTATCAGTCAATAAAACATTTTGATATGGCAAAAGTAGGCTACATCATGGCTACATCCCAGTATGACAAACTGGAAGAAGACCGCAAATGGATGAACGAGTTCGGTTGTGTAAGAATCATCGAGGAAAGTGATGATAATGAACGCCACAGACCGCTGTGGAAACAGCTGATGGCAGCATTGCAAAGAGGCGATGAACTGGTGATTCCGAAATTTTCCAACGCCTTGCGTGGCAGTCGTGAACTGGCAATATTCCTGGAATTCTGCCGGGTCAAGGTCATTCGCATCATCAGCATCCACGACCGGATTGACTCCAGCAACATCCTGTTTCCGGAAACCAAACCATCTGACGTGTTGGTAATGATGGGTTCACTGCCCGACGAAGTCCTTGCTCTCAGGAAATCAGCAGAGCATGTAATCAAGCTGCAGGAGAAGATGATTGTGTCCCTGCCTCCTGTTTCTGCCAGCAAGATGCAGAAGCTCGACAGAGAGAAGACTGTAGTGAACCTCTATGTTGCAGGACATCCGATAGATGAAATCTGGAGAGCCAGCGGATTCAGAAGCAGAAGTTCCGTATTCCGCATTCTCAACAAGCACGGAATCAAGCTCAACAGAGGCAACCACTCCGGACCTATCAAGAAAAGAGACACAAAGTAAACAAGACAAGACATTGAAGATTAGAGCATGAAGAAGATACTTTTCCTACACGGATTCTTCGCCACGGGCAGCTGTCCGATGGCGAAAGCCTTGAAAGAGGCGTTTGAGGGGACGGCGGTGGTGCTGACTCCCGACCTCCCTTTGCACCCCAAGGAGGCACTGAAGGAGATTCGCTCCATCATCGACCGGGAACAGCCCGACTTGCTTCTGGGCAACAGCTGCGGCTCTTTCCTCGCCCAGATGCTGGCTCCGGTGGTGGGCATTCCTGCCCTGCTCGGCAATCCGTATTTCATGATGACGGAGTTTCTGAAGGAGCGCATCGGCGAGCATGAATACAAGGCACCGAGAAGGGACGGCAATCAGCGGCTGGTGATAGACGAGGCGCTGATTGAGGAGTTTGCAGAGCTGGAAGCCGTGCAGTTTGACCATTGCAACCCTTATTATAAGGATCGTGTGTGGGGACTTTTTGGTGAGCAGGACACCCTGGCTCACTTCTCCCCTCTCTTCCTGGAGCATTACAACCAAGCCTTCCACTTCCCTGGCGGCCATACACCTACTGAACAGGAAGTGAAGACCTGGTACGCTCCTCTTGCCCAGAAAATGCTAATGGAGTTTTCAGCAAAGGAAGAAAGATATTTCCAGCACTTTAAGGGCGGCAAATACAAGTTCATCCATTCCGCCTTCGACTCAGAGACCCAGGAGCGCATGGTGGTTTATCAGGCTCTCTATGGAGACCAAGCCTATTGGGTTCGCCCAGAAAAGATGTTCTTCGGGAAAGTTACGAGGGACGGCAGAACTTTTAATCGTTTCACAGAGATAGACATAAAATAAATGATAAAGATACGTTGCGTAGTAGAACACATTACCTACCAAAATCAAGAGAATGGATATTCCGTGATGAGGGTTAAGGTCAAGGATTATTCTGACCTTGTTACCTTGGTGGGCAACCTGCTGGATGTACCAGTGGGTGCTGTACTATTGTGTAATGGTGACTGGAAAGTCGATAAGCGATACGGACGTCAATTCGTATGCGAGACGTGGGAAGAAGTGATGCCTGCAACTGTATATGGCATAGAGAAATATTTAGGAAGCGGACTGGTGAAAGGCATTGGTCCGAAGTATGCTCATCTGATAGTTGAGAGGTTCGGTACTGATACCATCGAGGTAATTGAAGATGACATCGAACGACTATATGAAGTGGCTGGCATCGGTAAGAAACGTGTAGAGAAAATCCGAGACAGTTGGGAGAAACAGAAGGACATCAAGAATGTAATGATCTTCCTGCAACAATACGGAGTAAGTACCGCTTATGCCGCCAAAATATATCGCCAGTACGGCAAGGAAAGCATCGACAACGTGAAAGAGAACCCTTATCGCCTTGCAGATGATATTTGGGGTATCGGATTTAAAACCGCTGACGGTATTGCCTCTAAGATGGGCTACGAGAAAAACGATTTGAGACGTTGCAAAAGTGGCATAAGTTATACATTAAATGAACTTTCCAACGAAGGACATGTATATGCTATAGAAGAGCAGCTTATAGAAGCAGCCAAAAAACTGCTTGAAGCAGACGAAGAACCTATCAGACAAGCCATTTCTGATATGATTGCTTCGGAAGATCTCATCCGTGAGAATGAAGCTATATATCTGCCTCCATTCTATCATTCTGAACGTGGAACGGCAAAGAAACTCTTGACCTTAATAAATAGTCAAGGAGCAAATAACCTCGGATTAAAGGCTGATATTAAAGCGATTGAAAAGGCCTCTGGTATAGAATATGACGAGGTTCAGATTGCTGCCATCCAACAAGCGATCCGCTCGAAAGTGATGGTACTGACTGGCGGTCCTGGTACAGGTAAGACCACAACTACGCAAGGTATTATTACTGCGTATAAAACGGCAGGAATGAGGATTTTGCTTGCATCACCTACTGGCCGTGCGTCCAAGCGAATGAGCGAAGCTACCAATATGGAAGCCAAGACCATTCATAGACTATTGGAGTTTAATCCACAAGATGGTTACAAACGAAATGAGGAGAACCCACTGGTAGGTGATGCGCTGATTGTGGATGAGTGTTCCATGATTGACATCATATTGATGTATAATCTAATGAAGGCTATTCCCGAACACATGCGCTTAGTGCTTGTGGGTGATATTGACCAGTTGCCAAGTGTTGGAGCTGGCAATGTTTTGCGTGACATTATTGACTCCGAGAAGATTCCCGTAGTTCGACTAACCCGCATCTTCCGGCAAGCTCAATCCAGTAGAATCGTAATGAGTGCCCATGCCATCAACCAAGGGCATTATCCAGATACGAGCAACGGCAAGCACACCGACTTCTTCTTCATCAAAAATGAAGACCCGGAACAAGTGGCGGAAGAAATAGTAAAACTTGTGAAGTATCGCTTGCCAAAGGCTTACAATCAGCCTTTAAGCAACATCCAGGTACTTACGCCGATGCAAAGAAGCGTGGTAGGTGCAGCCAACCTGAACATGATGCTACAGCAAGCACTCAATACAGCAACATTGGGCATAAGCCGTGGTGGTACAACCTATAAGTTGGGCGACCGTGTGATGCAAATACGTAACAATTACGACAAGAATGTGTACAATGGTGACATCGGAACTGTAGAAAAAGTCAACATAGAAGACCGCACACTATGTGTCAACTTTGACAACAATCTGGTGGAATATGAAGCAACGGAGCTTGATGAGCTAACATTGGCCTATGCTTCTACCATTCATAAATCGCAAGGTTCAGAATATCCGATCGTGGTAATCCCAGTTTTGATGACTCATTTTGTGATGCTTCAGCGCAACCTCATCTATACAGGCATTACGAGAGCTAAAAAAATCTGTGTGCTTATCGGCCAGCCAAAAGCTCTCGCTTATGCAATACGTAATCTGACGGTAATCAACAGAAACACCAAATTGAAAGAACGACTGCGTGGAGAGATAGAAGCGAACAGTGATTCTGGTCTCCACATCAGCAGTAGATACATACTTCCTGAGGAACAGCCAATGATGGCTGCGGAACCAGAGCCAAATCAAGACATTAGAAATAATATTAAATGATCATATATATAGCAAGAAAGATGTATCTTTTCTGATATGGTAAAGGTGTTTAGTATAACAGATATAAAATAATTGGATAAAAATGAGAAAAGAATCAAGAGCAATGGATAGTCTATGGGCATTGGAAGTAATGCACAAGGCTCCGTATATAACTGTAAGTTTCATTGACGAAGAAGGAAAACCTTACGGTTTACCTCTTTCACTTGCATCAGATGATGATGTGAACTGGTATTTTCATGGTGCCTTGGAAGGCAAGAAACTGGAGGCAATCAAGACTCATCCTGAGGTTTGCCTTTCAGCCGTAACCCGTTGTGCGCCTACGGTTGGTCCGAAGGACGGCAGTTTCACCCTGCAATTCAAATCAGCCATTGCATTCGGCAAGGCAGAAATCGTGACAGATGAAGCAGAGAAGATTCATGGTCTCCGGCTAATCTGTGAACGTTTCCTTCCTCAACACATGGATGCTTTCGACCAGAGCATCGCCCGTTCCCTTTCACGCACGGCTGTTGTTCGCATCACGCTTACTGAGCCACCAACCGGCAAACGCAAGCAGTATGATAAGGAGGGCGTGGAAATGAAATATGGGAGAATGGAATAAATCTCCGATAATGGTAACATCTTCCGAAAACCAGGTATAAGCTTTTTTGGAGAATGTGCGTATCTTTGCACCCAAGAAAAATTCTAGGAGCCTCTCATTGCAACCTATACGATGGTGGTGGGAAAGGAATGATTCCTTGGGACAACATCGAAGAGTTCCTGAAAAAGAATTAAAAAAAATGATACAATGAAGAAAATAATCGTAATCTCTACCAGTCTGCGTACTGGTTCAAACAGCGACATGCTCGCAGATCAGTTTATCGAAGGTGCCAGGGCTGCAGGTCATGAAGTGGAAAAGATTTCACTTTCAGGAAAGGACATCAAGTTCTGCAAAGGCTGTCTGGCTTGTCAGAAATTGGGCAAGTGTGTCATCAAGGATGATGTGAACGACATCATGCAGAAAGTGCTGAATGCCGATGTGGTTTGCTGGGCAACACCTATATATTATTATGAGATGAGCGGACAGATGAAGACGCTCATCGACCGCATGAATGCTTTGTACTCGCTCGACTACAAATTCCGAGATGTTTACATGCTCACTACTGCTGCCGAAGATGAACCAGAAGTACCGAAACGTGCTGAAGCAGGATTGACTGGATGGATTGACTGTTACCCTAAGAGCCATCTTGCTGGCACGCTGTTCTGCGGAGGTGTTGACGCGCCACGCACCATTGAAGGCAACCAGAAATTGCAGGAAGCATACGAGTTAGGAAAATCTGTTTAAGGGATAACTATTAAGGAGGGCTTTTATGAAAGCTTTTGCAACATTCATTATATTAACAACGCTATCGCTCAACATTATGGCACAACAAAAAATAGTACAGACAGCAGGGCGCACCCAACTGGGTGAGTTTGCCCCAGAGTTCGCTCACCTCAACGACGACATTCTCTTCGGAGAAGTATGGAGCCGCAATGACTTGCTTTCATTGCGCGACCGCAGTTTGGTAACAATCACTTCGCTCATCAGCCAAGG
>OLGE01002033.1_pt1 | contig 18892 bp, 17 predicted proteins | sample 1605151 | NCBI WGS metagenome assembly OLGE01 (sample SAMEA3888912, study PRJEB22519) | human gut metagenome | biome: human gut; feature: human-associated habitat; material: faeces | place: Denmark | collected 2010
GTGGATGAGGAGTAAAATTGAAATTTTGAAACAAATATTGCTATAAATTGTCTTCAAACACCTCATCCGTCAGCCTACGGCTGACACCTTCCCCCACTGGGGAAGGCTTTCTTTTGTTGCCGATTCTATGTATCTCCAAAACTAATTTCTGAATTTAAGATTTTTCGACACTCTGGTCCTCACACATTCCGCGTGAGGATATTTTTAGTTGCAGACAAAATACTTTTTATAAGCCTTCTCCAGTGGGGAATGGACACATATGCGAAGCATGTGTGTCGGCGTCGCCGAGACAGGGCATCATGGGTGGAGCAAGCGCGTTAACGGATGGAAAGCGTATTTTTTATTTTGGCAGTTGGCTACACTTGGATTTTGCATGGTAGGGGTCGGCGCTTGCGACGACCTGAAAAGTTCCATAGCATGCAGTCTCATTTCTCCGCTCCGTTTTAACAAAAATCCGCCGTTTTCATATAATACACCGAGAAAAATAACGCGGAGGGGACGAAAATGGCAATTCCTTTTACAAAAATGCACGGCGCGGGAAATGATTACATATTCATAGATTGCATGAGCGACAAAACGAAAATAAAAAATCCGGCAGAGCTGGCACGGCAGATGTCGCCTCCGCATTTCGGCATCGGAGCGGACGGCATAGTGCTGATACTTCCCTCCTCCGAGGCTGATGCGCGAATGCGTATGTTCAATGCCGACGGAAGCGAGGGCAAAATGTGCGGTAATGCTCTGCGGTGCATCGGCAGATTTCTCTATGAGCGCGGATACACCGGAAAAACCGCACTCGTAATCGAAACGGCATCAGGCATACGCCGACTCTGGCTGAAGCTTAAAGGCGGCAGATTTGTCAGCGCACTTGCCGATATGGGGCGAGCATCGTTTCTCGCCGCCGATGTTCCCGTGCTTGCCGCGCCCGACCGTGAGGGCTACATCACAATCGGCGGGCTTCTCGGCGGCAGTTGCCGCGCCACCTGCATTTCCATGGGAAATCCGCATGCCGTCTTTTTCACCGATGACCCCGAAAAAACAGATCTTGCGGGAATCGGCGCGGCGCTCGCTAATCACCCGCTCTTTCCCGAGGGCGTGAATGCGGAATTTGCCCGCATTGCCGGAGGCGAAATATATATGCGCGTATGGGAGCGCGGCGCGGGTGAAACGCTCGCCTGCGGCACGGGAGCGTGCGCTTCTGCCGCCGCCGCCGTCCATCACTGCCTGTTACCGCATGATACGCCGATAAAAATTCATATGCGCGGCGGCGATTTTGAAGCCACTGTAAAAAAGAATTTCCGTGTTCTGCTCTCGGGCACGGCGGAAACCGTTTTTGACGGCACATTTTACGATACGGAGGATAAGCTTTGATTTCGGCAAATGAAAATTTCACGCGCATTCCCGAAAATTATATTTTTGCAGATGTGGCACGGCGGCTGGCAGATTATAAAAAAGAGCATCCAAAATCTGATGTGATAAACCTCGGCATAGGCGATGTAACGCTTCCGCTTCCGTATCCGATATCACGTGCCATGGCTGAGGCATCTCTCGAAATGAGCACACCGTGCGGCTTTCGCGGTTATCCGCCGGATGGCGGTTACCCCTTCCTGCGCGAGAAGCTGGCGGCACGGTACGCGGATTTTGACATTGCGCTCTCGTGGGACGAAATCTTCATCTCCGATGGGGCGAAAAGCGATCTTGCCGCCATTCAGGAGCTTTTCGATTTCTCATGCGCCATGCAGCTCTCTCCCTCATATCCCGTTTTCGGTGAAAGCTGTCTGCTGCGCGGCAAGAGGCTTGTTTCGCTGCCCGCCACGCGCGAGAACGGATTTCTTCCTCCCCCGCCAAAGGATTTCCCGCTCAGCGGCTGTCTTATCTCAATCTGCTCGCCGGCAAATCCCACAGGCGCGGCATATGACAGGGCGGGGCTTTCCGCATGGGTCGATTTCGCACTCAAAAGCGGTTCGCTGATTATATTCGATTGTGCATACGAGGCATATATCCGCGACAGCCTTCCGCACAGCATTTTTGAAATTCCAGAAGCGAAATACTGCGCTGTTGAGACGGGCAGTTTTTCAAAAGCCGCGGGAATGACCGGCGTGCGATGCTCTTGGTGTGCTATCCCGCGCGAGCTTCGCATAAGCGGTGCCGAGGTGCGTGCGCTCTGGTCACGCAGGCAGAATATGAAGTTCAACGGCGTATCATACATAATCCAGCGCGGTGCCGAGGCGGCACTCTCCGAAGAATGCAAGCCGCTCCTTCGCTCAAATATCGACTATTACGCGGAGAACGCCGCTATACTCGCCGAGGTACTCCGCCGCCGCGGAGTATATTTCTCGGGTGGCAGAAATTCGCCTTATCTCTGGCTCCGGTGCGATAATTCGCAACGGTTTTTCGAGGCGCTCCTGCATGCGGGCGTAGTCGGCACGCCGGGCTCGGGCTTCGGTGCGTTCGGAGAGGGTTATTTTCGCCTGACGGCATTTGCCTCGCGCAAAAATATTATCAAGGCAACGGCACTGATGGACAAATTTTTACAAAGTGATAACAATTTTACCTTATATAGCCCTTGAAAAATGGAAGAATATATTATATACTGTAGATGAAAAGACAATTTTTAAAAAAGAAAGGACGAAAAACTATGGAACTGACAAAAAACAATTTTGAAAAAGAGATACTCTCGCATGACGGGCTCTGCATTGTGGATTTCTGGGCTTCATGGTGTATGCCCTGCAAAATGCTCTCTCCTGTCATCGATGAGCTGGCAGAAGAATATCCCGAAGTAAAAATCGGCAAGGTAAATGTTGATGAGCAGGGCGAGCTTGCCGCAAAGTACGGCATTGCGAGCATACCTACGCTTCTCTTTTTCCGCGGTGGTGAGATAGTGAACAAATCCGTCGGCTACCGTGCAAAAGAAGCACTTGCAGAGCTTATCTCGGAATCATGAGAGGTGCAATATGGGAAAAGTACGCCTCAATGAAAACAAGGAAATAGTGGAAAATATCCGTGAGGGACTGCGCCGCACAGGCGGCTATTGCCCCTGCAAAACAGCGCATACGGAAGACAACAAATGTATGTGCAAGGAATTCCGCGAGCAGATAGCCGACCCTGATTTCGAGGGTTACTGCCACTGTATGCTTTACTACAAGGAGAAATAAAAATGAAGCAATTTGAAAATACAGACCTCATTGAAAAACAGATAAATTCGACCTCGGTATTCCGCGGCAGACTTCTCGATGTTTACAGCGATGATATAGAGCTTCCGAACGGCGATAAGGCAAAGCGCGAATATATCCGCCATGTCGGCGCGGCATGCGTTGTTCCGATAACGGACGACGGCAAGGTGATAATAGAGTATCAGTACCGCTATCCGGTCGCAAGAGTGATGACGGAAATCCCCGCGGGCAAGCTCAATTCCAAGAGTGAGCCTCCGGAGGAAGCAGTGCGCCGCGAGCTTCTCGAGGAAACGGGTATCACGGCGGGCAGGCTCATTTACCTCGGCGAGCTGATACCCACCTGCGCTTATTCGGATGAAATAATACATATGTATGTGGCAAAGGAGTTGAAATACGCAGAGCGCAAGCTCGATGACGATGAATTTCTCAATCTCTGCGAGGTTCCGCTCGAGGAGCTGGTGCACGAGATAATGGAGGGTAAAATCCCCGATTCCAAAACACAGGCTGCCGTGCTTCGTGCATATCTGCTCGAAAAAGGTATCTGAGGAGGGAGAAAATGAGTTACTCCGTAGAATACAGAAAAATCCCGAGCGGTGATAAGATTCATTCGCTCAATGTGAAGGTATATATTCCCGATGGAGAGAAAAAAGGTATTCTCCAGATAAGCCACGGCATGACCGAGCATATCGAGAGATATGATGATTTCATGGGCTTCATGGCGGAAAACGGATTTGTCTGCGTTGCACATGACCATCTCGGTCACGGAAAGACCGTGCGCGGAGATGATGAGCTCGGCTTTATCGCCTCCAAGGACGGCTGGCGCATCATGGTTGAAGACGTTTTCACGGTCGGCTCTGCGATAAAGGCTGAATATCCGGCACTGCGCATGGTTCTGCTCGGACACAGCATGGGTTCGTTTATCGCGCGGCTCACGGCATTTTATCACCCTTACTCATATAATGCACTGATAATCATGGGCACCGGCGCAAAAAATCCTGCGGCAGAGGCAGGAATCGCGCTCACTACGGCTATTGCCGCCGCGAAGGGCGAGAAATACGTATCAAAAAAGGTTGATGATATGGCATTCGGCTCCTTCGGCAAGAAATTTGAAGGCGAAACACCCTACGACTGGTTGACGCGCGACAAAGAGAAAATATCAAAATATGCCGAGGATAAATACTGCACCTTCAAATTCACCGTTTCCGCAATGCGCGACCTTATGACGCTCAATAAGAATGCAAACTCGCGTGAGTGGTTCCGCCATATGGCGATATCCGGCATACCGATATTCCTTGTCTCCGGCTCTATGGATCCCGTCGGCGACTACGGCGCAGGTGTTACAAAGATTTATGAAACGCTCCGGAAAGCCGGTGTGCGTGACCTCACAATTAAGCTCTATGAAGGCGCACGCCACGAAATACTCAACGAAACCTGCCGCGATACGGTTTATCGCGATATTCTCTCATGGATGACAAAGAAAGTATGAAACCGAGTAAAGGTGAAGAGTGGAAAAGTAATAGGTAAAAAGAAAAATCCGCATATGCGGATTTTTCTTTTTGGTGGAGTGACCGATGCAATGTCCGAACTGTTTTTCATGGATTCAATTTCTTCTGAGGTCGGTATGGTGATAGGCGTATCATCGAAAGTAAGAAATACTTCAAAATGATCGTCATAAACAATTATTGCTTTTACAAACCCGTCAATCAGGCGCTCCTTGTTCTTCTCTATTCTAAGATCGAGCTTGCGGAATTTATCAAGTGTGAAGAGAATAAATTCTTTTGAGATTTTCGGCTTCTTGTCTTCCTCTGCTCTAATATTCGCCGTAAGGCTTTCTTCCTCGCGTTCCAATTCCTCCAGCCTTGAGCGCGTGGTCCGTGTCACAATTCCTTGTTCTATGGCTTTCATAATGTTGTCAATAGAGGATCGTACCTGTTTCAACTGAGCCTCAAGTGCGGGAATCATCTCATTTTCTTCGCTTAAAAGTGCCATTACATCGTCTGCCATGCGAGCAATCGTTTTGTCATCACTCAGCCAAGAAGTGATTTTTTCGATGATGATATTTTCTGTCCAATCCTTGCGGAGAGCTTTACGATCGCACTCATGACGCTTTGCACTTGCGCATTTGTAATAGCGGTAGATCACGCCGTTGGGTTTATTTGCACTGTCACCTACAAACATGGAATGACAGGTGCCGCAGAAAAGTTTTGTCGTCAGCAGATATTTTTCCGGAGCCTTTGCCTTGCCGGTTGCGTGTTTGTTCTGCCCCATACGAATCGCTACACGGTCAAAAATATCCTTGGAAACAATAGCGGGTATCGCATCGGGAACGGAGATATCCTTATAAGCATACTCTCCGATATATCGACGGTTGGAAAAAATACGGGCGAGGGAGTTCTTATTGAAACGATTACCTCTTGATGTTCAGATGCCTCTGGCGTTAAGATCTTCAATGATTTCGGTAATGGACTCTCCGCCGGCATACCTGCGAAACATTTCAATCACAAGCGGTGCCTGCGCAGGATTGATCTGATAATGCTGTTCCTCATCAATCATATAACCGAAAGGAACTGTTCCGCCGTTGAAACGGCACTTGAGCGCGTTTTCGGTCATGCCGCGGGTTACCTTTTCGGCGAGGTCAGCGGAATAGTATTCCGCCATACCTTCCAACACCGATTCGAGGATAATTCCTTCCGCACCTTCGGAGATTGCTTCGGTGGCGGAAAGAACGCGGACATCATTCTTTTTCAGCATTGCCTTGTACTTTGCCGAATCATAGCGATTGCGGGAGAAGCGGTCGAGCTTCCATACGATCACCACATCAAACGACTTCTTTCCGCTGTCCTTAATCATTCGCTGAAACTCGGGACGATTGTCGGTCTTGGCAGAATAGGCGCGGTCAATATAGGTAGCGACAATATCAATGCCATTCTTTCGGGCAAACGCTGTGTTTTCTCGGATCTGTCCCTCAATCGACTCTTCACGTTGGTTATCCGAGGAATAGCGTGCATATATAACGCCTCTCATCATGTGCCTCCTTTCGGTTTTGTCGATAAAGATTATACCACATCAAGTTGTATTTATCAAGTGTAATATCCAATAATATTATATATGCGTTTTCAACAACACAATATAATTGCATAAGACAAAAAGCTCAATATGATATCAATTCGAGCTTCAATAGAAAAGCAGTATGCAAACCCCTAGTTGGGCTTACATACTGCTTTTTAAGAAATTATTGATTATCTTGCTTTCATAAAAAACACTATGACATAAAAACAATAAAGATGACATTAAAACCTTGCATTTGGCATAATTCGGTGATATACTCAAATTGTCTGTTGGTATAAGTTTACAGACGAGAAAGGTATGGTTTATGTTACCTATAATTGCGGCTATAAATGATGAGAGCGACAGAGATTTTGTCGAGGATATTTATAATAAATACGGCAAGAAAATGTATCTTGTTGCATTTGGCGTCCTGAAGAAAAAAGTGGATGCCGAAGATTGTGTCCATGATGTGATAAAGATAATTATTAATAACATTGAGCGATTTCGCAATGCTGATTATAACCACTTGATAAATCTGATTGTAAAATGTACCCGCAATGATGCAATAAACAAATACAATAAGGAAAAGAAAAAGCGTGAAATCGAAACAGACTTTCATATAAGGCTCGACGCTGATGGATTTTACAAGGACATTGAAATTGGACTTGCTGATAATTCCGAGCATTTTGATAACATTCTGATAAATGAAGAAAATAAAAAAAGGCTTGCCGAACTTATTTCGGGTCTTGATGATATATACCGTGATGTTTTATATCTTAAGTATCAGATGTTTATGTCCAACTTTGAAATTTCGAAATTGCTTTCTGTTTCGGAAAATGTTGTGAATGTCAGACTTTGCAGAGCAAAGAAAATACTGCTTAAGACAAGGAGCGAAGAATTGTATGAACTGCGGAAAAATTGATAAATATGATTATCTGATAGCCATGGCAACATTGGATGCCGGACTTGACGATGCTGAGATGTTTGAAAAGTTGGACGCATCTGAAGTTGTATTAAGCAATTGTACTATAAACAAAATAAATAACTTGATAAAGTCAAGCAGAAAATGTAAGACAAAAGATAACTCGAAAGCAAAAACCGTGCTTTCAAGGGTGGCTGTGATTGCGCTTGTAGTGATGTCGATTGCATTTGCGGCGATGATGAGTGTATCTGCTATCAGGAATGCCATATGGAATACTATTGTTGAATGGTACGATAAGTACATATCAATTGATTACAAGCCGGAGCAACCTGAATCTGTTCCTGCCACAATTGAAGAAATCAGAAAGCCCACTTTATTGCCGCAGGGAGCGGAGGAAGAAATAATTACTAATACGAGCGTTGTGTATTTCTCAGAGTATTACTTGGGCGACGAATGTATTATGTCGTTCAAGCAATCGGTATTGGATTCCGAAGAATCATATATTGATGCTGAGCTGGGAACGATGCAGAAAATAAAAATCGGTAACTTTGAAGCAGTAGCACTTATATATCAAAAGAATGATAGTATGAAAATTTTGTGGAATGATGGCGTATACGAATATAGCTTAACAGGATACCAAATAGATGCCGAAACATTGGTGACCGTCGCGCAAAGCGTGTCGGATTTGTCAATTTCGCCAAATTAACGGTGATATCTTGTTGAAATTTAACGAAAATAAAAAAACGCTGGGAAAATTGTAATTTTCCAGCGTTTTTCTTGTTATATAAAACGACAATAAACAAAAAAGAGAGGTATTAATTATGAAAAAAATTGTCAAATTATGCTTGCTGACCTTGACCAGTATTCTTGTGCTGTCTTTAATGACCGTATCTTGCTTTGCGGCAAAACCTCCAACGGTCGCACCGCTTTGGAATAATATTTCGGAGATTGATTTGATCGTTGGCATTAGTGGCAATAACGGAAACGCCACAGGAACATTGATAAAGCAGCCCGGTGCAACAAGATCTGAAGGAACTCTTACATTATACAGGCAAGTCGGTGATAACTGGATATATGTTGATTCGGCATATAAAAGCTCCACACGGGGACTTGCAGTAAGCATTGATTTTTATGCCGAAAGCGGAGTGCAGTATAAGGCTGTATTTGAAGGCACGGCATATCGCGGAGATGTTGGAGAAAGCCATACGATAACAAGATATAAGACTTGTCCGTAAAAATCATATCTAGATTGTTTTCTTCGACAATTTGTGATTTCGTTTTACACAAATAAGTATACAAAAACAAGTAATGGCGCCTCCCCAATATTCAACAACAAAAAGACATTAAATTTTAGGAAGGACTAAAAAATGAAGAAAATATTTACAAAACTATTATCTGTTTTTATATGCGCGCTTATGATAGCTTATCTTTTGCCGACGTCAGTATATGCTTCGGCTATAAACAGGATTTCAAAACCGACTGTACAGGAACAAGGGCAAAGTGTGGATGGAGATGCAGAACCATACGCTATCGGTGAAGATATTTCGTTACGTAATGAAAATACTAAGTATATTCGGATGTCGGACGGTTCATATCATGTTGCAATGTACGAAACTGCCGTCCATTATCTTGACGAAGATGGAGATTGGGATGAAATTGACAATACGCTTGTATCTTCTTCGTCAAATGATACAGATGGTTTCGCCGGTGTTTCAAACTTAAAGGGCAAGTGGTCTGTAAAGTTTGCAAACAACAGTAGCTCGTCAAAGCTCGTAGCAATAAAAGATTCAGAATACAAGCTCAGTTTTCATCTTGTTAATGCAAATAAAAGCAAAGCGGCTACAGTTATTCAACCGGACCTTTCGGAAAACGACGAATCGTCTGTGCTTGAACGCATATTGATTGTCAAAAAAGGCATTTCAAGAGTTAAATATTTGGACATTCTTGATGGAGTAGACATTGAGTATGTGATGGTTGGAAATTCTATAAAGGAAAACATTATAGTAAAAAACAAGTCCGGTAATTATCAATATGTTTTTGATATGAAGCTTAATAAGCTTACTGCAGAACTTATCGATGAGAAGTCTATCGTTATTAAAGACGAAAAAAACGGAGATGTCGTGTACACGATGACGGCTCCGTATATGGTTGATGCAAACGGAGAATATTCAAGTAATGTTTCGTATAGACTTGAAAAAGTAAAGAATAAAGAATATCGTGTAACCGTTCTTGCTGATGAAACATGGATGAATGAAGAATCTCGAGCATTTCCAGTTACCATAGATCCTCCGATAAGCGCAGGTGGATTCGATACACAGAATGTTGATGACGCACATGTTAAGAGCGGAAGTCCTGATCAAACATTTAACAGAGAAGGATATCTTTATGCCGGATATGACAGTAATGCCGGCGCGGGTAAAAACAGAATATTTTGGCGTCTTAACACTCCGCCTTCGATTCCTTCGAACAGTGTAATTGTAGATGCCAAACTTTCATTGGGGCAGTTGAGCAATAACGGATACTCGGCTGTTGCAAGTGCTAATTTTTTAACGCTTGCACTGAGAAAGGTCGTCGAAGAGTGGAACGCAGAGACGATAACATGGAGCAATAAGCCAAATGTTGAAGATACGATATACGATTATCAGAACACAAACGCAACACTTAACGGGCAGTACCTTACATGGGATGTTACAGCCATCGCAAAAGCGTGGCATTCAGGAGAAGAAAACAACGGCGTTGCAATCTATCCGGATGTTGAATACGATGGTCAAGGTAACGGTAAGTGGGCAAATGCAAGATTTATTTCCTGTAACATGCCAAGCAATCAAAGTCTTGCGCCAATTTTTACAGTGACATATCGCAACACTACAGGGCTTGAAGATTACTATACGTATCAGACACAGTCTATTGGCAGAGCAGGCGTCGGATATATAAGCGATTACACTTCCCAACTTACACTTGTAAATACTGATATCGTTAAAAGCAGTACGATCTTATCATTTAACATAAATCATATTTATAACGATGGTCATACCGGGTCATTCTATACCGGAATTACTGCCACGGGTGCTTCCACGGAGTCTCCTGCAAATTATGGAAATATGAAGCTGGGCTACGGATGGAAATTGAATATCCAAGAAACCGTATATTCTGTTACTTTCCAAGTTCCAAAAACATCGTCAAAAGAGTCATATTCGGTAACATACCTTGTCTATAACGATGGTGATGGAACAGAACACTACTTTTGGGGAGACCAAGATCAAAACCCAAACCTCTTTGTTGATGAAGATGGGCTTGGGTTGGAAATATCAAAGTCGAATAACACGTATGTAATGAAAGATGCCAAGGATAATGTTAAAACCTTTGTCAATGGGCTTCTTTATAAAGTATCGGATGCGAATGGCAATACAATAAAAATAGTTTATAATACTTCGAATGGTCAGCCCACAACAGGCGCCAATCGAATAGTTCGGGTTGTCAGGTATAACAGCGGATATCAGACAGAGAGTTCTGCTGAGACAATAGCGACATTTACATATGATTCATACGGCAATTTGACTTCTATAAAAGATTCTATAGACAGATCAACCGACTTTACATATGTCGGCAATTTGCTTACCGCTGTTCAGTACCCGGATTCTCAAACAATTCAGTATGGATATCAATACAAGACTGTAAACAGTCAACAGATTGCATTTTTGAGCACGGCGTATGATGCGGAGTCCAAATATGGCATTCAATATACGCGCGGAAGTAACTGGAACCCTTATGCAGTTACATATGTGAAAGAATATTATAGCAATGGGACAATTGTTCAGTATGGTCAAGAGTTCTCGGTAACCAATACATTTGGTGAGAAGACGGAATATCGTTATTCTGGGCCAGACAGTATAAATGGAAATGCGGATGACATTATAGTAACATACCTTTTTGATTTCAATGGTCGTTCTGCAAATGTTTATACGACGGATGTCACATATAATACTGTCTATGGTGCAAGCACAGTAACTTATACGCCAAATGCTTCAGATCGAACAAGCCTGTTTAAACAGCGAAACAGAATATCTTCGCTTGGAAGCATCGGCGTCGCACCAAGAAACTATATAGCCGATGGCAGTATAGAGTTTACCGGAACTACGCTTTACATGGGCGGAAGTCAAGGCACATACTGGTCATCATTCGGAGGCACCTCGAGTATTTCTGCTTCGATTACATCATTAAAGCCAAGAACGGGAAATTATTCTATTAAGTTAACATCAACATCTGCAAGCTCCGACGAAGCAGGATATACATACAACACCGGTAATATGACTTTAAAAGCGGGACAGACATATACTTTTTCCGCGCATGTTAATCTGGAATCTTTTTCCGGATTATCGTCGGGAGGTGTATATCTGAAAGCCGCATCCGTATCGGAAACATTCGTCGGCAATAAAGTAAAAACTGATCTTACAACAGATTTGATAGAGAACAACTGGCAAAGGCTGAGCGTTACTTTTACGCCTACCGTTAACGGAGTGTTCAATTTAAGTTGTTGTGTAGTAAACGCAACAGGAACTGCATATTTTGATGACTTCCAGTTGGAAGAGACTTCTGCACCGTCTTCATACAATATGATTTCGAACGGTGCAATGAGAACAGAACAAGCATGGTATACAGGAACAAATGCCAATTCGGAATTTGCCGCGGCGTTCATTGAAGATATCATATACAATTCTATCAGTATATCAGGCAAAATGACTTCACCGTCGTATTCTTTCCAGGAGATAAATGTCGGAAAATCTTCTAACACAACATTTATTTTATCCGGATGGGCATATGCGAAATCCGTTACATTGGAGGATACACATAAATTTAATGCCGAGCCTGTAAGGTTCAGCCTGAGCGCATGTATTGAATATTCGGATGGAGTTCTTGAAGACCATTTCATAAATTTCAATCCGGATATAATGTCTGAATGGCAATACACATCAGGCGTAATTGTGCCGAAAAGAGCCAATCAGACAATCAATAAAATCACAGTATACCTTAACTATGGTTTTAATGCAAATAATGCATTTTTCCGCGATATAGCTCTTGTTGAAGAAGAAGTACAGACATATAGCTATGATGATAACGGAAACTTGATAGCAGCAACTCAAACCGACAATTCAACAATAACATCAAGTTACGAAAACAATAACATTACATCTATAAGCCAAAACAATAAAAATTACGAGTACACTTACAAAACGACAGGAAACAAGCATCTGCTTGACACTGTAAAAAATGCCGGTGTCACAATGAAGTTCACCTATGACAGTGCAGGAAATGTCACAGGAACAACTATTTCAGGCATTAGTTATGACAAGACATTGATTTCATCAACAAGTTATACGAATAACGGCAATGCCATAAGCAGTTCTACTGACGCGAGTGGTATAACAAAGAGTTATTTGTATAATGATCGCGGATTGCTTGTCGGAGAAACAGATGCAAACGGCGTGACAATGCGCTATGATTACCACGCCGGGAATGACCGTCAGACGGTTGCTTACATTTCCGGGCTTGTGTCAGCAAGCTATAATTATCTCAATGGTGCACTTGATAATATTATCCGCGGAGGCTACATAGCCGGAGATTCTGAAAAGAAGAATCAGATATATACATTCAACCGCGATAACTTTGGCAATGTTACAAGTGTAAAAGTAGGAAACTATACGCTCGTTACTTACACATATGGCTCGAAGAACGGACATCTTACACGCACAACATATGGCAACGGAACTTACATAGACAATGTATATGATAAGCTCGATCGTGTTGTGGAAATTAAGGTGAACGGTGAGACAAAATATAAGTATACATATGCGGGAAATGGCGATTTGTACAGTATTGAAGATATTGACAGTGACATAAAATTCTGCTATAATTATGACAGTCTCGACAGATTGATATCAAGCTATCAGCTGATAGGTTCCAACATAACTCTTCTTACTCAATATGATTATGACAACGAAAACCGTGTGTCCGTTTATCATTGCGGTATCGAGGGAGCTGCAGGCGGAACTCTCGGGCATACCTATAGCTATACATATAATTCAAATGACGGAAATCTGTCAAAAATCAGCGTAACAGGCAACAATATTTACGGCGACAATCTTGTCTATACTTATGATAATCTGAAGCGGCTTTCCAGGAAGAGCATAACCGGTCAGTATCGTACGCTCGCTCAGGAATATGGGTATCGTAACATTTCTTCCACGAGAACAACCCTTCAGATTCAGGATTTGACATGGACTTTGCAAGGCACGACGGCACTTGCATATTCATACACTTATGATGCGATCGGTAACATCACAGAAATAAGAAAAGACGGCTCGCTTGTTGCTTCATACACATATGATAGCCAAAGTCAACTTAAAAGCGAAACTCTGTACGATCAGGATCTGTTCTACACTTACAATTATGACAGCTACGGAAATATTCGCAGTGTATACAAGCGTCAGTACAGCACGAATGCCCTGATCAACTATGAATCCTACGACTATAACGATTCATCGTGGCTTGACAAGCTGACATCATATAACGGAACCGGCATAACATATGACAGCATCGGAAACCCATTATCATATTACAATGGCGGAAGTTATAGCTTTACATGGGCTTCGGGAAGAAAACTTCAGACCTCATCTCACAACGGTGTAAACTCTTTTTACGCATACAATGCTGACGGGCAACGAATAAAGAAAATCTGCAGCGGAACAATATATAACTATTATTATTCGGACAGAGCGCTCGTGCGCCAGACCGGAGGAGGAAACACAATCGACTTCCTATATGATGAAAACGGAAGTGTTTACTCCATAGTATATAATGGCACGCAGTATTATCTTGTAAAGAATCTGCAAGGCGATGTAACGCAGATACGCAGCGTCTATGGAACCGTTCTGGTAGAATACGCATATGACGCGTGGGGCAATGTGCTTGATATAAGCGGTACATATGCATCGACGCTGGGTCAGAATAACCCCATACGCTATCGCGGATATTATTACGATTCAGAGACAAGTCTCTATTATCTCAACAGCAGATATTATGACCCTGCGAATCGTCGGTGGATTAATGCGGATAACAGAATATCTGGTATTGGTGGTTCAATACAAGGCTACAATATGTTTGCATATTGTATGAACAATCCTGTGAACATGAGTGATCCAACAGGTAATTGGCCAAGTTGGTCTAATCTTTTAAAAGGCTCTGCGTGGCTTGCAATTGGCATTACTGCAGTTTGTGTTGGTGTATCTGTTTTGACTTGCGGAGTAGCTACACCAGCAATGATGGCTGTCGCAGCTGTTACAGTTGGTTCCGGAGCTTTAACCGCTGTTAACGGGGTAGCAGAGATTGGAGAGGCATTTACAGGGTACAATGTTGTAAGAGATACTGTATTTAGCGGTAATCAAAAGGCATATGACATATATGCAAATACAACAGCCGCTGTTGCAGAAGTGGGAACTGCTGTTTGTGGTGGGTGGCTGAAATCATCGTCTACACAGACAAAAATAGCAGATAAAACATTACAAAATGTTATTGATAATCCTAATAGTGTTACTAAACTCTCTACGGATAAATTTCATAAGATTGCGAATAAGTCTTCATGGGAATTTAAACCCACCCAAAATAATAAAGGATATCGTGCTCTTAAGGGTGATATGTCAATTCGTTATAATATGAATGGCACTCGTTTTGATACTGCTCATTTCGGTGGATCACCATACTGGGTAATATCTTCTGCTAAAAATGGTACGATTAAGATAATGATGCCTTAAATGTGGAGGGAAAGCGCATGGAAGATTATGAAAATAATTGCTATAAGTTTATATTAAACTTGGCAAAAGAACTTGCACAGGATTATGATGTTCAATATCAACATATGGAAGAATTCGCGAGATGGAATTTACCGGAAGAGATTGCGTTAGAATGGATTGATGCTAAAGGTATGGTTGATGTTTTGGAATGTAAAAAATGTATTCCAAAAGAAACACTTGATTTGTTGCGGGAAATAATGAATGCATTTATTTTGGAGTTTGAAAAGATTGATAATTCTGTGTGGACACATGAGGCGATGGAAAAAAGTGCTTTTTGGAATATGCAGCGTTTAAATGCAAGAAAAGCCTTAGATAAAATGGAAGCGTAAAACAACTATACCGGCAAGCAACGCCTTTTGTGATCAAAATATCGAGATAAGTTCAAGCTATAGAATGTTATAGAAGTACTTTTGTAAAGAATCTGCAAGGCGATGTAACACAGATACGCAGCGTCTATGGTACGGTTTTGGTTGAGTATGCATATGACGCGTGGGGCAATGTGCTTGATATAAGCGGTACATATGCATCGACGCTGGGTCAGAATAACCCCATACGCTATCGCGGATATTATTACGATTCAGAGACGGGGTTCTATTATGTATCCAGCCGTTATTACGATCCTGAGATCGGTCGGTGGATTAATGCAGACAACGTTATAGCTGGTGTTGGTGGAGATTTAAAAGGATACAATCTTTTTGCATACTGCTTTAACAATCCAGTTAATATGGATGATCAAGCTGGAAACTGGCCTAAGTGGATAAAGAATACTGTTAAATGGGTAGCAAAGAATATTGTTAAGCCAGTCGTAAAAACTGTTCAAAAGACTCTTTCAAAGGTTGACTTAACATATTCTACTGGTGTCAATGTGAGTGGAACACCCAGTGCATGGATTTTCAATGGTCAAATTGGCGTATCTATGGATACTAAGGGAAATGTTGCGATCCAAGCTTCTGGCGGAGGGGGTATTACCGGAGGCGATCCTGGTATATCTATAACGCGCTATCAAAGTGTAACAAATGCTCCCAACATTGACAAATTGAATGATGCCTATTATCAAGTAGGTGGCTCAATAGCTGTGCCTATTGAGGGTGTTCCTGTCGCGGCTGGTGGAGACGTAATGTTTATGCCAGACCCAGCATTAAACACCGGATACTTCGGATTAACTGGAAATGTTGGATTTGGTACACCTGGAAAGGAGTTTCATGTTGAATGGGGAACAACGGTTACGCTACCGTACACCCAATTTAATGTTTATGAGGTTGCGAGATCTGTGTACATTAAAATTATGGAGTGGTAGTATGAAATTAAAACGAATTTATCTGCTTCTATCATTTGTATTATTGATTGTTATTTCTACAAATGCAATAAAGGTAAATGCAATGAATACAGGATTTTTTACAGAAGATCTTTCTGATGAGACAAAAACTACATTTGTGGCAAGTATCAATGTATCACTATTAAGTGCCGAACCTGAAAAAAGAGGAGTCCTATGCTTCGATGTAAATGAACAGGGATTGATTGCGATTGGACAAACGGGTTCCCAAGACAAAGAGATTTGCGTATATACGTCTCAAGGAGAGTTCTTGTATGGATATACGTTCAATTGTACTCAAAGTTTTTGTGTTGAATGGGATGAGCAACACGTTAATATTTATTTCATTCGTAGCGATGTGATAATATCGCTTGATTCAGACGGCAATATATTAGATATTAAGGCAGTACAAGATACGATCGATAACAACTCATACAGAAATTCGCTACTGTATTCAACAACTCGGACAGTTGGTAATACTACATATCTAATTAGAAATGATATGGGAATATTTAACTGGATTGCTACGTCTTATTCTCAAATTGTCACCATTGATGCTACAGGTTCGGAATCTATTATATATGATGTGAATTCAATGCAACTTACGAAAACAATAGTAACCATCAGCCTTATTTGTGTATTTGTTTTTGTTGCTGTCGCAGTTGTCATTTGGCAATTCATTAAGTTGAGGCGCGGTAATTAATCATACCAGCAAGCATCGCGTTTGGTCACCCAAACACAGACTTGTTATGAAAATTCCCGAAATCTTTCGGTTATCGAGTGTTTGCAAGCCATAAAAGGTTTCGGGAATTTCCAATTGCAATAGATATAATCTTAATGGCACGCAGTATTATCTTGTAAAGAATCTGCAAGGCGATGTAACGCAGATACGCAGCGTCTATGGAACCGTTCTGGTAGAATACGCATATGACGCGTGGGGCAATGTGCTTGATATAAGCGGTACATATGCATCGACGCTGGGTCAGAATAACCCCATACGCTATCGCGGATATTATTACGATTCAGAGACGGGGTTCTATTATGTATCCAGCCGTTATTACGATCCTGAGATCGGTCGGTGGATTAATGCAGAACCTAATGTTGATTACGGAAAATTTGATGAAGGTGCTGGACTTATTGGATACAATGTTTATGCTTACTGTGCCAATAATCCAATCATGTTTATGGATCAGACCGGAGAGAGCATTACGCTTGCCTGCATTTTAATCTTTGGTGGAATAGGACTTTTAGCTGGAGGGCATTTCGCTGCAAAAGCATCAAAAGCGAAATTGGGCTATGTGAATGGCTGGTGGGTTGTCGGAGGAATGGTTGCGGGCGGAGGAGTAGGAGCCTTGCTAGGTTGGGGCGTTGGAGCCGCAGCAACAGCAATCGGTGCATATTTAACTGCTGGGTCTGGTGGAACTCTTGGAACTGTAATTTATTCAAATTGGCAACAAGCAGAACAAGCGTTAAGAAAAGCATACAAGGGAATTGTGCAAACATTTAATACTCCTTTTGGGAAAAGGATAGTCGATTCGTTTAGCAGAAATGTTATTCGTGAAGCCAAGTACGGTTATCAAGGATTGTCGCAGTTTATCCAAGAGGAAATAAATAAGGATGTTTGGATACTGAACAATACTGGTGTGAAAAGCATAGAATGGCATTTTTATTGGAGTCAAGTTTCAAATTCAGGTGGACCTTCGGGACCATTGCTCAAGGAATTATTAAGACATGGAATCAAAGTAATATTTCATTGACAGGAGAAAATATATGTATTGGAAAAGAAAAAAATTGAAGTATGATATTCTCATTCCTCCGCTTAACAAACCATTAGACATGCTAAACTCAGAAGAAGCAAAAACTTATTTCGAGTGGTATATCAATTCCATTCCGTCAAGAATCGAATATCTGAAACATATTTCAAATCTGCAATTGGATTTCTCTCCCGAATCGTTAATACCTCTATGGGGTTGGTTATTGAAGCAAGCAGAGATTGAAAATACACCCAAAGCGAAGCTGAAAGAGCTGAATAGCCAGATGAAAGCAATGCCATGTGACATGGCAAGCACGGTGGCAGAAGAAAATAAAGTACAATTTTCTTTGCAGACAGAGTATATATTGCGAGACATAGCTATGTATTTCGGAGAAGTTTGCGCGCGAAATAATCCGACTATATATTGGGGACTTCATACAGATATAGAAAAGGACTCCTTTGTAAACAGACCAATACTGATGGGCTTTCTTGACAGGGACTTCTCTCCGCCATTTAAAGCAGAGTTTGACCCGACATTTACGGTGAGATGTATTGCATGCAATCTGTTTGACGGAGATGCTTCAAAACAAGATTTGAAATGTATATATGATAAATGGAAGAGGATGATGTGATAAAAAATTTGTTTTAGCTAATTTTGTATAATATTACAAGCGCCACGCTGAGGTCACGGCACTTGTCATGAAAATTCCCGAAATCTTTCGGTTATCGAGTGTTTGCAAGCTATAAAAGGTTTCGGGAATTTCCAATTGCAATAGATATAATCTTAATGGCACGCAGTATTATCTTGTAAAGAATCTGCAAGGCGATGTAACGCAGATA
>OLGE01002034.1_pt1 | contig 18885 bp, 13 predicted proteins | sample 1605151 | NCBI WGS metagenome assembly OLGE01 (sample SAMEA3888912, study PRJEB22519) | human gut metagenome | biome: human gut; feature: human-associated habitat; material: faeces | place: Denmark | collected 2010
GTTGTAATTCCCTGTTATCACTTGGTATGGTATAATTTAAAAAAGGCTCGATATCCTCAAATTTAGTTGTAATTCCCTGTTATCACTTGGTATGGTATAATAACGCACAACATAAACAGGAATACCACCCGGTTGTAATTCCCTGTTATCACTTGGTATGGTATAATGTAAGATATCCACCACGTCGAGCCTTGGCAGTTGTAATTCCCTGTTATCACTTGGTATGGTATAATAACCGCCGCTTGCCTAAATAAGTACACCCAGTTGTAATTCCCTGTTATCACTTGGTATGGTATAATTATCCATCACAGGCAATTTCTGCAATCTCCGTTGTAATTCCCTGTTATCACTTGGTATGGTATAATTATTGCTGATACTCGTCCTCTAAGGACTGCGTTGTAATTCCCTGTTATCACTTGGTATGGTATAATTCAAAGCCATAAGGAAAAGAGTGTCAAGGGGTTGTAATTCCCTGTTATCACTTGGTATGGTATAATACATAGTCTCTATTTTCGGAACTCGTACCGTTGTAATTCCCTGTTATCACTTGGTATGGTATAATAAGAATAGACTCCATATCGTTTTCGCTATGTTGTAATTCCCTGTTATCACTTGGTATGGTATAATAGTACATGGGATCGAAAGCGAAGATCACAAGTTGTAATTCCCTGTTATCACTTGGTATGGTATAATATAAACGAGAAGGGAGCGTTGAAAGTGAGAGTTGTAATTCCCTGTTATCACTTGGTATGGTATAATACAACATAGACAGGAATACCGCCCGTCTCCGTTGTAATTCCCTGTTATCACTTGGTATGGTATAATAAAGACGGTGTTTGACAAGTAGGCTACATGTGTTGTAATTCCCTGTTATCACTTGGTATGGTATAATTTTTGATAAAATATGGCGCATGATCATGTTGTTGTAATTCCCTGTTATCACTTGGTATGGTATAATTCTAGATTGCACATCATTCATAATGCGACAGTTGTAATTCCCTGTTATCACTTGGTATGGTATAATCGAATTTGTTCACGAAACGGTTTAGCTAAAGTTGTAATTCCCTGTTATCACTTGGTATGGTATAATTTGTATGTGACACCGAATCGCAGAAAGCTAGTTGTAATTCCCTGTTATCACTTGGTATGGTATAATTCGAACCCCTGCAAGCCGCCGTCTGCAAGTGTTGTAATTCCCTGTTATCACTTGGTATGGTATAATTGTGCAGTGCAGTATGTAAAAAAACTTTGCGTTGTAATTCCCTGTTATCACTTGGTATGGTATAATATATTTTTCACGTTTATTTTACCGTGTTTTGTTGTAATTCCCTGTTATCACTTGGTATGGTATAATAGGGAGCACAAATCCCCACGAACTACAGGGATTCGTGGGGATTTCATCTAAAAAAAATCTTTAATTTGGAAGTTAAATTCTATCGAAAATCTTCTTTTTTCAAAAAACATCCATTAATTCTATTGATTCCGGGGTGTCATCGAACGTTTTCGTTCCTAACATAATTTCCATAGATTCATACTGCTTTTCTGTTAAAACCAGCGCACGTACTGATCCTTTTAAGGGCAGATTTTGTTTTAAACGCTGTTTATGCATTGCAACTGCATCCATACCATTGCATATCCTGGAATATACAGACCACTGCACCATATTGTAGCCATCTTTCAATAAAAACTTACGAAATTTTGCGGCATCCTTTTTCTCTTTTGCAGTTACTACTGGCAGATCAAAAAATACTAACATTCTCATAAACCTATTCATAGCTATGTACCTGTAATTGCATCAGTTCCGGCAACTCCAAATCTGATCTTTTTCCCTGCAAAGCACTACTGTAACTTGCCACCAGCATATCAATACAATTACTGATAATACGTTTTTCTCCTTTCATATCCATATCATAATTTATAATACCAAAAATACCACGTTTTCTTTCTGGCGTAAGATCGCTGTCAATTTCTGCTATATCATAATTTTGGGCTACATACAGGTCAACTAACGGACGAAATGGCTCGATCATATCATCCGCCAAATTAAAATTATTCAGCTCACTATGATGGAACACTCCAATCGAAGGTTCTAATCCATAACAGACAATGGAGCGGGCGATCAGACCTCTTACAATAGCATAACCATAATTTAACGCCGCGTTAATGATATGATCATTACCGCGTGAAAATCCTAATCCATACAGACTTTTAAAATAAAAAGCTGCTGCTTTCGCCTCCACATGTGTTCGATCGCCTGACTGGACTTCTTTACACATTTTCATCAGTTCTTCTGATCCATCCAGTTCAAGGTAGGCTAAACACAATGCCTGGTTTCTTATTTTCTGAACCACGATCTGCTGCCAGAGTCTTTTCTGTAAGGGCTTTCCTGCCTCTATCTGATATTTCAGAATTTTAAAATGGCGACTGTGCCTTACCATGGGAAGCAATACTGCATTCGGAAGATGTTTCTCATCACAGACATAAACCGCGATTCCCATATCTGCCATTTTTTGAAGTAAATAAGCTGAGACAGTTACGGTCTGATTTTCTATAATGATACAGTTGATATCCTCCAGTGGAATCTGTCTTGCTATGTCTGTTTCAATATTTAGCTGCTGATTTTTGATAGACAGATTTACATGACTGTCTATCTTAATATTTCGAAATCCCATTTATCCCCCATGTTTTTATCAAGAAAACCCCATTCGTTTTTCACTTCTTACTACTGAAACATGACCTAAAACATCTATCTGACATTTTTCAAGCACATCCAGACTTTGTATACCTAAGCCTCTAAACTTATAACGGCTGTCATGTGCAATTCCTTGTATATTAGCAGCCGAAATATCTGCGCCTATATAGTATGCATACGTTTCTTTTATACCCTCCATCCCACCATTTACCATTTTTATAGGTATATCTTTTTTACTCTTTATATGTATTAAATCCCTCGAATACAAACTGAATAAAAAGTCCTTATCCTCCATAACTTTCCATTCTCCATATGGCTTATGTGCTGTCGCAGCCCTATTCGGCAACACCTTCTTCACCACATCCGCCGTATACACCGGTACAAAATAATACTTTCCATTCACATGAAATACATCGATTCTGACCATACCGCCATTTTCTGCAATTCCATTTCCGGAATCCACAAATACACCCATCGTCTGTTTCTTCTGTATCTTGACTTTCCGTACTACCGGACCTTCTGTACCGTCTGCTTTCGGCTTATGAAAATCCTGAGCAAATGCCTTTTTTGCATCGTTTCCATATAACAACAACTGTTTTTTCAATGCCTCGTATAATAAAAGGTCACTTTGTGGGTTATAGTAGCCGTCGATTTCTCCATCTTTATCCAACTTCAGATCTGTCAAAGCCGTCTTAGTCAATACGATTCCTTCATCCTTAAAATGTCTCGGACTGCGGATCGTATCTGCATGTGCAGCCCCTGTTACCTTATGATTTGGCATTCTTGAGACAAAAATCGGACGAAGATTTTCATAATCATACTCTGGATAATCCAACTCCAAAGCAACATCAGAGTGTGTATCTAAAAATCCCTTCGGATCATCCCCCATTCTCACATCCAGTTCTGTCCGAAATAACTCCCACGGTTTTGGAATATGAACACCAAATATCTCATCCCATTCTGCCCTGCTGTAATCTTCCGGTCGAAAGATTTCTCCTGTCTCCGCATCCACAAACTCTGTACCTTTTGAGTAACATCTCTCCCTTACTTTTGTATAACGCGATATTTTCTGGATCATGCCATCCGTACAGCAGGCGATGACAACCGCATCCATCGCATGATGTGTATCTGTCTCACGATTTTTCTGAGGTAATCCCCAGCGTTTTCTTAAGTACGCCGTAATTGCTCCATTTACCGCGCGTACCTGTTTTTTCTTTTCCGGACGGTTTAACGGTGCCATTTCAAGGTTCTGACGGATCATATTATAAATAACGGTTGTAATATATTTTGTATCCGTTAAGTTACGCTCTTTAAATTCACTACGCTCTTCCTCTGAAAAATGTTTTTTCAAAAGTTTCTGCTGTTTTTTATAATCCCGTATCGTCGTCTTCACACGAGTTTCAAACTCATTCCAACGCTGCTCATCATTTCCCATGTATTCATAAGGTGTCCTGTTTCCCTTTTGGCGGTTTTCCTGAGAAGTGACAAGTACCTTATTCCGAAAACTGTCATCAAATGTAATACTGTATGGCAAAATATGATCAATATCATACCCCGGTTTAAACAGTTCTTCCAATGGAATAGTCTTACCGGAATACATACAGATTCCCTGCTGTTCCTGCCACAGGCGATATTTTAAAATATCCTGTCCGGTTGGTGATAATTTTCCCAATTCCTGAATCTGCTTTTTCACATCTTCGTTATTCTTCTGGCGTTTTTCCATATCACCTTTTATTTTCCGGCGTTCTTCAAAAGTCTTTGACATTTCTCTTGCAAGCTCAATATTGATTGCCTGTGGACTGCCATAGGTACGGATAATTGCATTGATCACTTTGACAGTCTGTGATACAGAACGCTTTACTACCGGATTTGTAATCTCATTGATCGTCTGATTCACCTTTTCTCCTGTTAATAACTTCTGCTTAATCCCCTTAGAATCCGCCTTAAAATCATATCCGGCTTCCTCACATGCTTTATCATACGTCATGCCTTTTTCCAAAAACGGGATAATATTCCGCATCGCTTTCATCGAAAGATGCTGAAACTTCGTCGGTGTATACGCCAATAACCCTTCCATCTCTATCGGTACAAGTCCCAGCTTAGCCAGCCGCTCCGTACGACTGTCATCATTCTTATAACAGGTCAGGATCGTACCAATCTCATCAAACAGATCCCTGACTTCATTTTCTGTCAGATATTTCACCCGTTCTTCCAAACATTTCTTGTAATCATGGTAGTATGGCATCCCAATAAATTTTGCTTTTTCCGTATTTTGATTTTCTTTTTGCTGTTCTTCTTTCGTGGCAGCTTTTTTATAATTTAAATTATAAAAAAGAATATCCTCCGGCAAACCTAACTTCTTGCGAACTGCTGCGTACTTCACTTCCTTCTGTGTGAATAACAGCAAAGTCAGTGCCCGTCGTTCCTCTTCTGTAAAGTTTCTGGTCTCTCCATCCTGGTTAACCAGTTTTGTATGATTTATTTTCTGCAGTGCCACAAAATATTCTGCCGTATAAGTTCCCTTTGCGCCGCGCAGCTCCCCCTGATCTCCAAGAAATGTACATTTTCCAACTCTGTCCGAAAAACCTTCCATCGCATATGGACTTGGCTTTCCATCCGGCTGCATGCCTGGTCCTAAATCAAAAGATCTCTGACTTGTCATGATTTCCAAATATTTTTCTTCTAATTCTTCCGTCGCTTTTTCATTTCCAAGACGTCTCTGGCTGGAAAAAATTTCTTTGACTTCTTCCACAAGCATTGCCCTTAACATGGTGTGCTGATAATTTTCTGCTTTATTGCGTGGGGTGAGAATATATCCCTTTTCTGACCAGGAACATCCGGTTCGAAATGCTTCATCTAAATAAATCATCTCCCCGACCGTACGATATCCCTTTTCCTGCATCCGCTTTTGATTTTCATCCGTCGCTTTTAAAACTGCACCATTTTCCTTTGCAGCCGTCTCCGCCTTTCTGGTTGAACGGAATCCACGATGTTTTGCAATATGAAGCAACACCTGTGCTAATTCTTCATCCGTCAGTTTCCGGTCTAATGCCTCATAGCGAAGCTGATAAACATCCGGTAACCCTGCCATGTTATATCGTTTCAGAAAGTCATCAATATTTATCAGACCCTGATTCTCAAAGAGCCATTTGATTCTGTCTAAACGATGTTTTCTTCTTCTAAGCCGCCTTCTTGTCGTTCGTGCAGCTCTCCTTGGTCCCGCCAAAGATTCACCTGTTTTCGGGATTTCTGCTGTATCAAATATCCTTACCCCAAGGTCTACGATACGAACCGGCTCGTCATCACTGTTGTTCTGTAATACCGCCCAGCCGACGGATGCAATACCAATATCCAACCCAATACGATAATCCATTTTTTCGTCCATGTTCCTTCTCCTCTCATCTGAACCGTTCTCTCTCATACCAGCAAACGGGACAACTGTTTTATTCTGCGCGCTTCAACAATGATCCGCATACCGGTCATTGTCATGAATAAACTTCTGTATAAAAGATAATCCCATTCCGAAGAATGGGATTAGAGCTTTTAGGTTTCTTACCTTATTGTAATAACCTAATTATCACTTGGTATGATATAATTCTCTTAGATTATACCCCTGTTTTCGACGATTGTAAATATCTGTTTTTGATTTTTTTCATTTTTCCTTCAAAAATCATGTAAAATTATTATTCCATATCCTGTAAACCATAACCAAATCTTTCTAACACAGACATCAGATTTGCTGTTTTATTATCATAAAATTCACTGTCCGGTTCTGCTTTTTGAATGATCAGTCTCTCATACAGTTCCTCTACCCCGCCTCTGACATAATCATGAAACATGGACTGATAAGCCTGAAATTCTTCCTCCGTCTCCGCACCCCGGAATGCTTTTTTTACTGCTTCCTCAGCCGGCATGCTTTCTTTCGCATCCAGCATGATCATCATCTGCATAATAAAATCTAATTCTTCTTTTGCATTGATGATCTGCTCGGCTAAAATGCTCTTTGTCCCAAACGGCGAGAAATCTTCCTTTGCTTTACGGTCTACGCGAAATCCCACCACTGCTGCCACCATATACAGATCGATCAGTCTCCGGAAACAGGTATGCTCATAGTCACCTTTTACCCACAATTCACCTGCCATCCTGGCATGCTTTCCATGAAATTCAAACTCCTTCTTAAAAAACTCATAATTCCCCATCTTTTGTTTCCCCTTCCTCTACTGGTCAGACTCTACTTTCCGTATGGACGCATATGCCTCGTCGGCCGCTTTCTCAATATGATAGGATGCACCGACATATTCATCGAGTCCTGTGTACTTCCAGTCCTTGTCCAGCATAAAAATAATTACCTGTTCTGATACTTCCGGCAAAACTTTTGCAATCAGACTGATATTTTTATCCCCCAGTTTAGAAAACGGTCCGTCTAAAACAATCGGCAGTGTATCTCCTCCACTTTCCACTCCAAGATGCTCAGCCTTTTTATTTCTGCTGTATTCCATGATTGTAACGATAAATGCAAAATTGCGTGCGATTTTTTCGCCCTCTGACAGATTCTTCTCTTCGCGGAAACCCACATCTGTCGGATATAACATCTGAATCTCATAATTTTCCGTCAACTGTATTCTTTTATCTTTCGCATTGAACATACGCTCAAAATTTTTTTGGATCTGTCCGTTTAATTCCAGAAATGTCTTATTCTTTTTTACCTCAAAATCATTTTTTAATCTTGTATATAATGCTTCTGCCAAATCTACACGCTCTCGCCATTTTTTATTTTCTTCGCTCTTGACCTCCTGGCTCTTCATCTCCGCTTCGATCCGTTCAATCTGCCGCTCAAAGTTTATAATCTGTCCCTGCAGTGTTCCCTTTTCCACCCCTAATTTACTGTTTTCACTCTGATAATATTTCAGCATTTTTCTTTTTTCAGCAAAGTCTGTCTGCCTGTCCATCTGCTGTTCCATCCCGGCTAACTGATTACAGGTTTCCTCGTAAGCCCGGATGCTCTGATCCACATTTTGCGCATCTTCTCTTAAATCATCATAAACAGAATTGCTTTGCCGGTTCCAGCGCTGTCCTGTCCGTTCAAACTCACCCAGCAATGAACCAATATCTGCCGGCGGAAGAAAATTTCTCTGTTCCATCAGACATTCTAATTCCTTAGAATCCGGTAAAATCGGAGTTCCACAGATACATCTGCCTGTTTTTATAATATAGTCAATACTTGCCTGATGCATATGCGGTATGTCACGCCGCTCTCCTGCAACAGATTTTACCATTTTCACAGATGCCTCTATCATCGGTTTCGCAAACAACATATAAGCTTTATCACTGAATAAATTTACCAGACTTTTATATGCAGCAACTCCTCTTTCCGCCTGCGTTCTTCTTACTACTAATAACTGGTTATATTTTGCCTGCAAAATTTCCGTATTCTTATTTTCAAGAAGATACTGCTGCACCTCCTCTATTTTTTCATTATTGTTTTGTATATTGATTTCGATATTTTTTATCTTATCTTTACACTGCTCTATCTCATGTTCCATGCGATTCCGGTCTTTTTCCAGATTATCATACATATTACCAGAACCTGATATCTTTCCTTTGAACTTTTTAATAACGGAATGACTTCCCATATCCTTCAAATGCCAGATTGCAGCCTGATACGCAGATAATCCGGTCAGTGTATGTACAGACTCTTTGATATTTTCACGCACACCGTTAACAGTTACATCATTCCATCTCTCTCCATCAAACAAAAAATAATGTGACAGATTTTTGGGAAATAATTCACGGATTACCTCTTCTATTTTTTCCGTTTCCACAGAAATACCGGCATTTGGATCATCCTTTTCTGATATTTCCAGTGAAACTTTCTTATAAAATTCTTTTGCGATCAACTGTGGATATGCACGCGTATAATGGATTTCACGCTTGATCCGGTATCTTTTTTCATCATCAACAGCAACCAGTTCCACCGTAACATCCGCTTTACTGTTCGCATCCATCATTGCCAGAATATCATTGTTTAACAGCTGGTAGTCTTCCTGCTGCTTTCCGCGTTCTGTCAATACCGCACCATAAAGCACCCAGCGAAATGCCTGTGCAATTGTCGTCTTGCCAACCGTATTATCTCCCAGCACGACAGTAACATTTCTTTTTTCATCGCAGCTGAACTCGATTACATTCTGCCCCTTATACCTCATAAAATTATTCATTGTAATGCTCTGGAATTTCATGCTATTCTCCCCCTAAGTCTGCTACACTGACATCTTCGCATAATCAACTATGATCTTTGCAAGTTCCTCAGCCATCCTCTGATCTGTTTTTGCCTTGCTCCGCAAATTTTTACGCTCCACATGAAGAACCTCAAAAATCATATTCCGCATTACTTTTTCACTGACCTCTTTCATAAAATACCTCCATCCTGCATTGTTCTTTCGTAAAACAATATCTTTATCTGCACTTTCCAAGCCGTATTTAACTTAATAAAGTACTGATCCGCTCCCTGATATCCCCCTTCAGGAAATCATACCGTTCCCTTAAAATCTGTTTTACCTGATCTTGTGGTATATCCGAATTTGTATAAGCCGTAATATGCAGTTTTGCTTTTGCTTCCGCGTTGATCTTCTGTACATAATCTTTTAAGGATTCATCGGATATTTCCTTATTTGCTTTTTTCGTTATGTACACAAAATTTAAAGGCGAGTTGCAGATATTTTTTTCATCATCACGAAGTTTTTTCGTAGATTCCCCTACCTTTTTTACTGTTCCAAGCGGTATAATATGATGTGCCTCAAATCTTTCTGTTTCATCGGAATATGCACTTAAAATTTTATTTTCGTCAAACATATCCTTATATGTCTTTGACAGCAGATACTGACACATAAACATGCGCATCACTTTTTTCGGGATACGGTCTTCATCCGCCTTTTCCATCAGTAAAAACTTTTCATCTGAAAAATTCTGTGCTTCCAACACATAATTTTTGATATTTGCAATCCAGTCAACATTCTCTTTTCGGCTGGATGCCTGCATTGTCTTTACCATGGTCTGAAGATGCGCGATCATCTTTATATTCTGATCTTTATCATACTCGCCGGAAAATAATGATGACCAATACCACGCTTCTAAAATATCGTGAACAGTTTTATCGTTAAACCACTCATCCTTTAAAAATATAACTGCCACTAAGACAATCATCAAAGAATAATTTATTTCCTGGATATTCCGGATTCCGCATCTGCTCTGAAAGAAAAACATTGCCCTGTCTATGGCATCACAAACCTTTTTCGCATTATCATTAATATCCGTTGGTGCTAACATCAGAATCTGCTTCTTCTTTATATAATCTAATTTGAATTTATCCGGTTCAAATAACTTGTTATTGCAATACAGACACAGCACATCTAAAAAAACATCAATATACTTTCCTGCTATGTCATTCTTTTCCTCGTTATAACATCCCGTACTGATGGATGCATTGTATTGATTATTTTGTATTTTTTTCCCAATCAGGGGAACAATCTGATCCGGTAAGACCTGTTTGTCATAACTTTTTTCTTCCTGAATATACCTGACCAGACGACGATAAAAATTATCTGTACTTACTTTTGCAACTCTCGCCATAACCAGATCAAAAGTATTTAAACTGATTCCTCCACGATTTAAATTCTCATAGATATCGATCGCCCTGTCACGCTGTTCCCCCGATACCTCAATCTTATTCAACGCCATATTCTTTACACAGGAATCCAGATAATTTGTCAGACAGACTTTCCACACCATTTGTTTTTCTTGCACTTTTTCACCGAACTTAGAATGATCTTCTTTTATTTCATTACAGTTTTCATCATTTCCAAAAATCTCTGCTATAAAATCATTCTTATTTTCATCCGGCAAATCTGTAAAATGCTGTCTGATCTCATCTCCGATTTTACCTGCAATATCAGAGGTGATCGTATTATAGCGCAGCATTATCTGCGCCTTTTTTATATTTTCCGGTGCCACCATCAAATACAGCGGTACTAAATATCCATCCTCATTTGTCAGGCAAAAATCATCCAGACGGGTCGACAAAGACTGCTGTGGATTATACGGCTCTCCATCCTGATTAAAAAATGCGGCACATTTAATAAACGGTAAAATATCCGCTGTCAGAAAATCCGGTTCCGCAGAATCTGATATGGGAAAAGTCAAATTATGGACTCCAAACAGATCTGCCTCTTCTTTACAGTTCTCCCACTTTGGAATTCTTAAAAAAAATCTTCGCTGTAATGCCCGTGAACTCAATTTTGAAAACATTTTACATTTTTCATAAATCACATTTGAAAAAACATTCGTAAGCGCTGTCATACGCTGCTGTCCATCCAGTAGAAATTCGACCTCACCATCCTGGCTTTGATATGTATTTTTTTCTTTCATACCGATTGACTTCGATGCATACTCATCCGGCTTTGATTTCAACAGTAAAATACTCCCTATCGGCATTTTTGCCAGAACTGATGCTACGATCTTTCTCTGTTCTTCATCCTTCCAGACAAATCCTCTCTGAAAATCCGGCAGCAGCATTTTATCCTCCGCAATTTTTCTGACAATCTCTCCAAAATCCAAACGTTGATTTTCCATTTTTCCTTCACCCTTCTGCAATTTCTTCTATCGCATTGATTAATATTTCCAACTCACTCTGCTTTGTAAAACGTCCGATCCCCACCCGGATCACGCCGCCATATTTTTCATCTTTCAAATATTTATGGATCAGCGGTACACATTGATACCCTGTTCTGACCGCTATATGATAATCTTCATCGAGCAGCATCCCAACTTCATCCGCACGGTAACCCTCTATGGAAAAAGAAACAATTCCGGTTCGTTTCATTTCATCCCAAGGCAGATACAGTAAAACTCCGTCTATTCTTTTTAGCTTTTCAATCAGATATTCTGCAAATTTTCTTTCTTGTGAAAGTTGCCTTTCCATGTCACAGCACGCTTCTAAGGCTGCATGTAATCCTGCAATCGCAACTATATTGGGGCTTCCCGGTTCTAAGATTCCCGGCATTTGTCCTTGCATATCAAGGTTTAAGGAATCACTGCCTGTTCCACCCACAAGAAACGGTTTTAAAGAAATATCCCCCTCACTGATAAATCCTCCAACTCCAAACGGACCATAGAGTGTTTTATGCCCCGCAAAAACATAAAAATCGATTCCACTCTCTTTCAATTTTACCGGCACAAGCCCAAGCGCCTGTGAACCATCCACCGCCACAACTGCTCCATATTGTTTTGCTGACTCTGCCACCTCATTGATTGGCAGAATGTAACCTGTCACATTGCTGACATGACTCATAACAACGACTGTTGGATGTTCTCTGGTGAACTGAAACCTGATCTGTGACAAATCTAATTCTAACGACTCCCTGTTTAATGCAAGTTCGATAATTTTAAATCCATATTGTTTCTGGTAATGATACAACACTCTCATCATTGCATTGTGCTCAAAAGGTGAAACATATACGATATCCGTCTGTTTCCATTCGAGTCCCCCTAAAATCACGTTACATGCAAGCGTAGCAGAGGCTGTAAACACAACCTCTGCTACATCATCTGCTCCTGCAAGTTCTTTGATCTGTTTTCTTGTACTCTCAATCAACCCGGATGCCTGCCGCGCCAGCGCATAAGAACCCCTGCCTGCATTGACAGCACCGGTCCGCGCAATTTCATCCATTGCCTGATATACACATTCTGGTTTTGGAAATGTCGTCGCTGCATTATCAAGATAAATTTCTTCCATAACCAATCTCCTCTTCTCTTACTGTAATAATCCCTCTAAAGTCTGCACCAGCACTGCAACCTTCTGATTTGTTTCGAGCGTATTCCCAAAGTCCTCCAATGCCTCTTCTAACATATTCTTTAAGTAAAGGCTCGTTGTATCCGAAATATCCGCATTATAATACTTTTCTATGGCATTTCCATTCTGGTCTGTCAACAGGATACGACTGCTGCCACCTGCATCTTTACCATGTTCCTCAAGTTTTTCAACTTCAGCTTTTACCGCGTGCAATTTCTCCTGAAATTCTACAAAGTTTGTATCATTCCAGTCCTCTAAATATACCCCTGATAAAATATAAGACAACGCTGATACAATTTCTCCCTCATCATTGGTAGAAAGTTTCTCTAAATAATTCAAAAATTCACTCTCTGCCGTTGCCAGTACATGATTTCTTGATGAATAATTCTGTGCCAGATACCATTCGTGTAAACATGCTTTCAGACTCACATTCTGCGTTTTTCCAAATTCGCGCTTTATGTTTCCTGCGACCTGTTTTTTTAATGTAATAAATACATCATCTAATATTTTTTTACTTTCTTTTAAATCCTGTGCCGTTTGCTCAAAACCAGGTTCTCCATAGCATGCCGGAATTTTTTCAAATAACAATTCTCTTGGATTGATTTCTGCTCTTCTCAACAGATTCCTAAGTTTCTTTATCGATCCACTTTGATTTTCCGGAAGATTTAGTGTTATCATCGTGTACTGGGGAAGTGACCGATACCATTTCTGCATGCAGGCAGCAATCTGTGCGAATCTGCTCTGTCCGGAAAACTTCTCCGTATCACATTCAAAAATCTTTTCCAATTTTTTTAAATATTTTTCTTTTTCAACGGTTTCCAGCTCCAGATACAATGCATAGTTTTCTGGAAAATCATTCACATGATTCAGGTTATCCGAAGTAATTTCCAGCTCTTTCTCCCCAATATAAATGACCGCTGTTCCTTCAATTTCAGATAATTTTTTTGCCAGAAACAATGGAATCACTCCTCGCCTTGCGCCAAAACATTTTCCCTGCAATCGCTGGTATAATATCTGAAAAGACTTTTTTTCACCTGCACATTCCGCAAAAAAACGATCTATCTCTAAACTAACTTTCTGACAGCCCTTATCCCCTCTGGTATGCACAAATGCAGCACGATATACCATAGCCTCCGGCATGGTTCCTTTTTGGTACACAGACAGATCCTCATGCCCTAACATTTTATCGATCACCTGATTGCGCGCTCTTAAATACTGCTTGCCGATGTGTTCAATATTTAACAGTTCATGGTTTACACGCGGCGCGTAGCCATAATATTCTCTGCAGACATCACTTAATATCTGATTAAATTCTGCGGCCGTTGTACACTTTTCTTTTTTCTTTTGCGTCTGGAGAACTATTACCTTTCCGCTCTCCGGCAGATAATGCTCTTCCAGATAGATATTAATTTCAAACCGGATATCCTCAACACATAATTCAAGTTCCTGCAGCAGCACTTCATTTTCTTCAATAAAGCGTTTGTCCCCTTTTAACGTCATAACCGCCTGATAGCGAAGTAATAATTCCTCTTTGTCAAAACGTTGGTCGGACACTAACACAAGAATTCTTTTATCCGCCAGTTTATCTAACTGCTTTTGTATCTCATCTGTTTGGGGTTTTTCTTTTTCCGGCATCACTATAATTTTTCCGTCTGAAAACTTTTCATCAAACAGATATCTTGTATTTTCCAGGGCAAAAAACTCTTCTGAAAACATATACTCATACTGAAAATAGCGTGTCATCGCATATTCCTGATTATACTGCTTTGGCAGTTCATACTCTGTGTCTGCAGCCTCTGACAGAATCTGGCAAAAATTACAGTGCCCTTTTTGCTCATCCATCTTCTTCGTGATTTCTTTTTCCACATCAACGCCTGCATTGCTGCGGAATGCATATACTCCGACACTGCTGCGGAACATTAAAATCCCATCTTTTTTTAATTTTTCCATTGCAGGACGATACTTCTTTTCCGGGTCCATCCCTAATGCAAGACAGATTGCCTGATCCTGTGCAGGAAGTTCATCCTCTCTATGTAACATACGGATTACTGCGATTGCTTTTATGACAGCTTTCTCATCTTCCGTTTCCGCTTTTCCCAGCGCATACTCTGCCTTCAGCCACTCTGAATGGATCATCGGTACATCTTCGGTTTCACGGAACATTGATTTAAAATAATCATAAATTTTATCAACGCCTACCCAGTTTTCTTCATTCCGCTCTAACAGCCATGATAAACTTCCCTGTCCATCATCTGCTAAAAATGTAAATATTGTTCTCTCATTCTGTGCAACACGTTCACTGATATGAAGTAATGCATACGCAGCAAGCGGTGTCAGCGGGAAACATCCTTTGGCAACGATCCGTTCAAAGTCCTGCTCTGAAAATAATTTCTGAAAACATGGAAGCTGATAGGATAACTTCTGGAGCTTCCCCTGCTCATTTTTCACAATCTCTTTTTCATATTGTTTCGAAAACGCAGGTTCTTCCTTCCGGATTGAATTGGCGATCAATTCATAATTATTTTGTGCGGATACGACGAAAGATATCTCTGAAATTCTTCCTTCTACTCCGCGAAACGCATTTTTCATGGAAGTGTCTATACTCCTGGTATACTCATGAATACTTTTATGTGCCACCATTGTAAAAAATAATTTCTGATCGGAACTTTCCGCCAATTCGCACATATCCTGCAGCGTTTTCATATCCTCTGCAAAACCGGATTTCTCATGTCCTTCTATATATTTACTGAATTCATCAAAAATAATAAAGATGCCCTCATAACCACATTCTTCTGTCAGACTTCTTATAATCTGCTGATATGACCGTATGGTCTCAGACTGCATCAATGGCATAAAAGTGCTTCCTGCCGTCAGCATCGGATATAATTCTTTAAATAATTCCAATGACTGTTTATGTTTTCTTTTCAGATTCTTTTTCAAATCCTGCACATCTGTCTGATGTTCCGTCAGATACTCACAAAATCTGGCATACACATCCGAATATTCCTTTTCCCACTTTTCAAGGATTCTAAGTGCTTCTGTGAATGCAGTCTCCGGTGCAATATCCGACAAACCATTTTTCTCTAATGCCTCGCGCAGTGCGAATAATAAAATCTGATTCATGGAAAACCCCGGTACAGAAGAAACCAATACCGGTAAATATTTTTTATTCTCCTTCCGGATCTGCGTGACTAAATCCGCTGTCTCCGGATCTGTGATCTTTATTTTTTCAAAAACACTCTGTGGCAGGTCACAGGAAAGAATTGAAAGCAATACCAGTAATAAATGGGATTTTCCCTTTCCATACGGACCGATTAAAACAGTTGCATGTTCTTTTGCCTCTCCCGTCACAGCTTTTAAATATCTGCGCAATATCAACATGGATGACCGTGTCGGTATATAATGTTCAATTCTTCCATGATCTCCTATATCAAGCTGCAAATTGACTGCTTTTTGGAAATTACGGTTGATATGTATTAAGTTTCTCCATTGTTCCATTCCGGCAACTCCTATATGTCTTTATCTTTCGTAATAATTTTTTACGATCATTTCCCCGGTCAATCCTTTTTCCCAATAAATCATATTAAGACCTGCAGTGCGGTTCATTACGATCTTATCTTTTTCCTCCAGACGCTCTAACATCTCTATCAATGCTGTACGTTTCAACTGCAGTATCTTTCCTGGACTGTCCATTTCTTTCCACAGATCATCCAGATAAACAGACGTACGGTTTTTTTCCTTATCTACCAATAAAAACCAGACAATATCCTCCGGTAATTTGTTCAGATCTGGCTGTTTTCTGTAGTAAATCCCCTCTGTATTTTTCAATAATCCTAACTTTCCAAATGGACTGGCGTTTTTTTCTTCGGGATTTGTCTCCTTTGCCGGCATATACATCCGCAAAATTGCATCACAATCTGCATAGACAGAACTCTGCGCAACCTGCACTTCATCGTCTAAATCACTGAGTAATGTCTCCATCTCATCATATAGCTGCTGTTTTTTAAATTCCTCATAAGAAACTTCATTAAAAAATAAATTCCATGCCGTTGCCAGTTCCCGGTTTTTTGCAATTTTGCAATGTATCAGCCATAATGTAAAATAATCTTCCACGCATGGATCATGTGCAAGAATCAACTGACCAATCGCAGTGAGCATAACACCCGTTTTCGGAGAATCTGTAACCAGCTCTGCTGCCCTGAGCCAGTACCGGATTGCCTTTGCCATATTCGGTCCCACTCCAAGTGCATCTGCTCCATAATTTTCTGAAAAAACTTTCGGATTACGGTCTACTTCATATAAACCCTTATTCAGCCATCCTTCACGAAGGATAAAACTTTCATGCCCTTTAAAACGGTATTTATTTTTTCCCATTATTCTTTATCCTCCGTCCGCTGTCTTTTGATTGCCAGAACCTTTCTCATATAGCATCCAGCCGTAAAATGGTTCACACATTCGCCACAGCGTTTACATTGTTCGTCTGAAATATGGTACTCAATCTCCCCATCTTTATTTTCCCTGATAGAAAGCGCATTAAATCTGCACACACTCTCACAGGCCAGACATCCCATACACATCTGATATTTTGTGAGCTGACATTTTATTCTTTCTTCCGCCGTTTTCAAATCTTTCGCACCGGCTATTTCTGTTTTTAAAATGGTAACTCTCAAATTGGTTGTTCCAATCCGCCCCTGCAGTTTCAAAACGATCTGCTCTCTTTTATCAAGTACAAAAACCTCTCCCAGCCTTGTATTTCCCATATCAAAATTCAGATACCCGAATGGACGGAATAGTTCATACAACTGTTCTGAAATTGGACGCTGTAATTCATAATTGAACGAATTTTCCTCCGTGGCACATGGTGTGAATGACACAACGGATTTCTGTGCATACGCAACACCATTTCCCCCCTGTCTTGCCTTCCAATACCCATCATCCACATAAACCTCAGCATCTTCTTTTCCAATGCTTGTTGCAAAATCAATCAGCATCTCTCTAAAATGCTTTGACTGCTCATGCATATGTACCTTAGATAAAAATTCAGACCAGCCACTGTTGTTCGGACAGCACCAACATCCAACCCTCGCATAGCCAAGACGGTATGCATCGTTAAAATCAATTCCTGTTGTAAGAATATATAACCAGATGTCAAAATCCATCCAGTCGATAATAGGTGATATGATCCTCTGTTTTGTGATCTTCGGACTGTCAGACTCACGCTCATACTTGCTCCTGCTTACTGACTCACTGCGCCGGATCCCATAAAAAGTCAATATCTGCTTTTTGTCCCTGTATAACGAACGAATTTTTTTCTGTATGGTTCCCGTTTTAAAAACAGTACAGCACCAACGCATCACACGACTCGGCGGACCGATCAGTTTGCACAGTTCCTCAAAATCTTTTTCCTTATTGCGTGCAGAGATCACAGGTGTTTTAGGATGATTTTTCTTAAATCTTTCCACATAGGTATAGGTAAATGGAAACTCCAACGTTGTATCCCCGAAAATATGCATGATCTGAGGTGTGCTCAATGCACGTAATACCAGATTCGAAGTCACTGTAGAATCTTTGCCTCCACTGAATGAAACAAACATATCCATTGCACCAAACTCACCCACTGCTTTTCGTATATAATTTCCTGCCTCCTGCGTGATATACTCATACCGTTCTTTATTTGCCTCAATAAAGCGTCCCGTCATCTCATCAAAATAACAATAGGTATTCTGTGTACTATATTTTTCATATTGTCTGCGGACTTCATCTGCATTGATCTTTTTCAGTTCTTTTACAGAAAAAGCAATCTTTTTTCCGTCCACAAAATAATGGTTTCCCGTTCCATTCCAGACTGATTTTTTCAGAAATTCAAATGGCTTTTGCAAGATAATTTCGATTAAAAGTCTTTCCTCTGGAAATACAGGCCGGACGTCCGTTGTAAGCTTTTTTGCCTCCATCCCGCATCTGCTGCATCTGTTACCATACAGTGGAACATTACATTGTCTGCACCAGTATATCGTAGACTGCACGTCTGCCCTGCCTCCACAGCACTGACATGTACTTGTCTCGCATACGGTTCCAAAACATGGCTGTTTTTCTGTTGTTTTTTCATTTCTATTGTGGCAAATATATGTTATCATGTATCTTTCTTTATAAGTAGAATTTATATAGGTATTTTTCTTAGAATTTAAGAATATATAATGACATTATATTCTTAGTTTAAGAGAATTTCAATCAGATATTATCCAGAAAAGAAAGATTTTATAATTTCAGGCAAAATAAGTAAAAATGCAAAACTGTAAATATATCAAAAAAAGCCTTGAACTTTCGTTCAAGGCTTCTTCCAAGCAGGGGA
>OLGE01002041.1_pt1 | contig 18845 bp, 13 predicted proteins | sample 1605151 | NCBI WGS metagenome assembly OLGE01 (sample SAMEA3888912, study PRJEB22519) | human gut metagenome | biome: human gut; feature: human-associated habitat; material: faeces | place: Denmark | collected 2010
GGTTCTTCCCGCCATCACACAGCATCGTACCTCCGCTTCCGGCTTTTGGGAGATTCCGGGAGCGTCATGGCCAGCTGCCCGGATGATCCGGCCCATACCCGCAGCCGATAACGCCGCCCGGATCGCCGACACAGTTTCCCATTCTTACACGCAGTCTTTGTGATCTGCGTGTCGCACTCTCATACTTACGAGGTCTTGATCTCGTTTGCCGCAAAATACCGGCAGCCGCAACCGTGTCTGCCAGCGTTCATGCGGGCGGTATATGTCTCACGTGAGTTTTGACCGGGTGTTTCTGTCGGGCGCCGCACGACCTTGTCTCGCGTGAAAAAGGCAGCTGCCACAAAAATAAGCCTTTTCGCTTACTTGTGGCAGCTGTTCTTTGTGCGGTCTTATCTCAATGAATTATCAGGACGCTTCCATCAATGTGCTGGGCTGGTAGGCTTTCTGGCTGGACTTTTCGCCGGTCTTCCAGAAGAATTTGCCGGTGAAGCCATATACAATGGCCAGTACAGGGCACAGCCAGCAGAACATGGCAAAGGGCAGATACGACATGGTGGAGACCCCCAAGGTGCCCGCCATATAGGCGCCGCACAGAGACCACGGAACCAGAGGGCTGATGATCGTGCCGGAATCCTCCAAGGTGCGGGAGAGGGTCTGGGGCAGGAGGTTTTTCTTCTTGAACTCGCCGATATACATTCTGCCGCCCACCACGATTGCCAATGTCTGAGATGCTGTTGCCATCAGCAGCAGCGTGCACGTCAGGACAACAGCGGTGACAAGTCCGCCGGTAGACTTCACCAGAGGGTCCATTTTGGATAGCAGAGCCTCCAGCAAGCCGGCCTTTTCCATGATGGAGCCGTACAGCATACCGAGGATGCCCAGAGCCGCCGTCCACAGCATACTTTGCAGCCCGCCTCTGTTCACCAGCCGGTTGAACTCGGGCAGCGCGGTGTCAATGGAGAATCCGCTGTCCAGAATATTCAAAATACCGGAGAGCGACTGCCCCTGAACGAGCATCGCCAACACCACAGCCACCAGAGTGGAGACCATCAGCGTGGGAATGGAGGGACACTTGCAGACCGCCATGACAATGACCGCCACGGCGGGCATCTACGGCAGTTCTCTTTCCAGAGTATATCACATAGGGAATTTCACTTTTACATTCAAGTGCGAAACGCTGTAAAGCATATATACTATACGAAGACTGGAGCTGAAAACTTAGAACGCTTTCTGCGAATCTGTATGTCCCTGCGCAGACAGTCCATGCATATGGAAAATGGGATTTGATTGAGTTTCAGAGCGGTTTGTGCTACAATCATTCTGAAACTATCTGCCATTCAGGATACAAACGCCACAGAAAGTCCAGAGGAAACGTCAGCATGACCAGAAGCGAATTTGACCGGAAATACACATCACAGCTCAACCCGCAGCAGTTGGCGGCGGTACACGCCGTCGACGGCGCAGTGCTGCTTTTGGCCGTACCCGGCAGCGGAAAAACCACGGTGTTGGTGACCCGGCTGGGCTATATGCTCTGCTGCTGCGGGATCTCTCCGGACGCGATCCTGACCATGACCTACACCAAGGCGGCCACCAGGGAAATGCAGAAGCGGTTCGTCCGGCTTTTTGGCCAGGATTGTCCGCAGGTCCCGGAGATTCGCACGATCAACGGCGTTTCCTCCAAAATCATCGATTTTTATACCCGGACACATGGCAGCGGAAGCGCCTTTACAGTGGCTGAAAATGAAGGAGAATTGGCAAAAATCGTTTCCGATCTGTACCGGGAGCTCAGCGGCGAGTTCGCCACACAGAGCGTGATCAAGGAGCTTCGCAAGGGGATCGCCTATGTGAAGAACATGATGCTTGGCAAAGAGAATATCGTTGAATTGGACACCGGGTTTGACCAGTTCCCGGAGCTGTATGCACAGTACAATCTGGCACTGCGGCAGCGCCGATGGATGGACTATGACGACCAGATGATCTACGCCAAGACCATTCTGGAAAATTATCCGGATATTCTGGCCCATTTTCAGGACGCCTTCCCCTATATCTGCGTGGACGAGGCGCAGGATACCTCCAAAATTCAGCACGCCATCATTCAGCTGCTGGCCCGGAAAACCGGCAACCTTTTCATGGTCGGAGACGAGGATCAGAGCATCTACGGCTTCCGGGCCGCCTACCCGGACGCGCTGATGCAGTTTGAGCAGACCTATCCCAAGGCCCGGGTGCTGCTGATGGAGGAAAACTACCGCTCCACGCCGGAGATCCTCCATCTGGCCAACGGGTTTATCCGGAAGAATACGGACCGCCGCCCCAAAACCGTCCGCCCCACCAGAGTGTCCGGGGCGAACGTACACCTGATCTCGGCGGCAGACCGCACGGCCCAGTACGCATGGCTGCTGGACATGGCGGCCCATTGCGATGGGCAGACGGCGGTCCTGTACCGCAACAACGACAGCGCCCTGCCGCTGATCGACCTGATGGAACGGCAGGACCTTCCCTTCCGGTGCAGACAGATGGATGACACCTTTTTCACCCATCGGATAGTTGCGGATCTTCTGGGCATCATCGCCTTTGCCAATGACCGGAAAAACACGGAGGCGTTTCTCCGCATCTACTATAAAATCGGCTGCGGCATCACCAAAAAGGCCGCGGAATATGCCTGTGAAGCCTGTCAGCGCTCTGGGAAAACGGTTCTGGAGGAGCTGCTCACCTTCTCCCCTCTCTCCCAGTATGCCCGGGACAGCGCTGCCGGACTGATGGACCTGCTGCCGCAGCTTCTGGAGGAGACGGCGGCCCGGGGCTTGAAACGGATCTGGACGGAGCTGCGCTACAAGGATTATGTGGAACAGCAGCAATTAGACGGCAACAAGTTTGAGATCCTGACCCTGCTGGCGGAACGGGAAGCCGATCTGAATACGCTGGTCGCCCGGCTGGACTACCTGCGGATGCTGGTCTCCGCGCCGCCGGAGCCCTCATCGGAGGGGCTGATCCTCTCCACCGTCCATTCCAGCAAGGGCCTGGAATATGAAACGGTTTACCTTCTGGACGTGCTGGATGGGATCCTGCCGGCCGTTACGGAACCGAAGGGCCCGGAGGAGGAACGGCGGTATCAGGAGGAGCGCAGGCTCTTTTATGTGGCGATGACCCGGGCAAAGGACCATCTGTACCTGTTCTCCTGCCTCGACCGCGGCTCTGCGTTTATCAGAGAATTGCAACGGGAGCTGCCGGTGGAAAAAACCGAGGAGGATGACCTCTTCGCCGCCTTGCGAGAGGAGCTCTGCGGAAAAGCCTATTACCACGGACAAAAAGGCCGGGGCACCATCAAGGCCGCCTGCGAAGGGCGCTGCATGATCGCCTACCCCGGCGGCGAAACGGAAACTCTGACCATCGGCCAGATGTATGACCGGCGGCGGGTCCTGCGGGCCGCACCCAGCCGCACCGCCGTTCAGGGAAAGCTGCGGGTGGCGATCCCCCCTGCCGGGCAAACTGTCCCGCAGCGGGACAGGAGCCTGACGTCGGAGGAAACGACGGCGCTGATGGCCGGTGCGGTACGTGGCCGGAAGGTGATCCATACGGCCTTCGGCGCGGGAACCATCGTCAGCTGTCAGGGAGCCGTTATGACCGTACAGTTTCCGCAGTCCGGCGAAAAGAAATTCGTCCTGCCGGATGCCATGCGGCGGGGCCTGCTGCGCTATGACGACGACGCTCTGGTATAGGAAATCGCGCAGTGCGCTTCCCTTCGTCTCAATCTCTCAACTATAAGGAGGATTTTTGTCAATAACCCCCACCAAATCTAACGATTTGGAGGGGGCTTGCGAGAAATCGTAAGCCCTGATTGACTACCCTAAGTGTTTCGAGCACTACGTTACTCAAGAATGTAAGAATAGGCACCGGCGGGCGTGAATCCGAACCTGCCGCACTGCGGTGTGTGATTAAAAGCTCTGAGGGTAAGGAGCGGTGTTGCACACGAAAACCTTGAGATAACATTGGGTACGGATACCTGACGGCCGAAAGGCCGCGTGGCTTTTTCGTTAGCCACAATCAAAGAAGAAGGAGGAAGGCATCATGCCAAACAAAGTGTATGTCATCAATAAACACGGGCGTCCGCTGATGCCCTGCTCCCCGGCAAAAGCCCGTCATCTGCTGGATGAAGGGAAAGCCAAAATAAAGAAGAGGACGCCCTTTACCATCCAGCTGCTTTTTGGCAGCACCGGCTATACGCAGGAGGTCATCCTCGGCGTGGATGCCGGCAGCAAAACAATCGGACTTTCGGCTTCTGCCGAAACGGAAGAACTACTCTCCGCAGAAGTAAAACCTCGGAATGACGTGGTGGATTTACTATCCACCCATCGAGAGTTCCGCAGAGCCCGGAGAAACCGCAAGACCCGGTATCGCAAGCCGCGCTTCGATAACCGAGTCCGCAGCAAGCACAAGGGATGGTTGGCGCCTTCTGTGGAGGTCAAAATCCAAGAGCACATCACCTCAATCAAGAGGGTTTGCCGCATCCTGCCCGTGAGCAAAGTGGTCATAGAGACCGCCGAGTTCGACCTGCAGCTGCTGAAAGCCATTGCGGATGGAAAGCCCGTTCCGCAAGGTGAGGATTACCAGAAGGGCGAGATGTATGGTCACTACAATGTACGGCAATACGTGCTTTGGAGAGATGATTACACCTGTCAGTGCTGCGGAGCACACGCAACCAAGAAAAAAGAGGTCCGGCTTCACGTCCACCATCTGGAGAGCAGGAAGGTAGGCGGCGACGCCCCGGACAACCAAGTTACCCTTTGCGAGAGTTGTCACGAGAAACTCCACAAGGGGTTGATTACGGCGAAGGACTTCAAAAAGCGTAAGCGTCGCTCCACACGGGATGCCACATTCATGGGCATCATGCGGAAGACTTTAATGCAGATGCTCTGCTCTGAGTTGCCTATCCCCGTTGTCAAAACGAGAGGCTATATCACAAAGGCAACCCGAGAGAAGTTGCTTGTGCTTCCAAAGAGCCACACTAATGATGCTCTGGCAATCGCGCAGGGGAAGCGCGGCTTCAACGTTGGATACCTCCCGGAAATTGCGCAAATCGATAAGATTTGCACGATTCGTCCGGTGAGACATCACAACCGCCAGCTGCACAAAGCGGCCATTCTCACGGGAGGCATCCGTAAGTCCAATCAAGCAGAAAAGTACGTATTTGGGTATCGTCTTTTTGACAAAGTCCAATTTAACGGACAGGACTGCTTCATTTGGGGAAGAAGACCTACCGGAATCTTTACCATTAAAACGATAAACGGGAAAATGATAAAGGACGGCATTTCTTTCAAGAAATTAAAACCCGTAGAAAAATCCACGAGTTATTTAATTGCTTGATTTTAATACACGAAAGGAGGGAACGGCAATTCCTCACCGCCCAATGCTTCACATTGGACGGTGTACCCTTGCCGTAACAATGGATCTCACAGAGCGCAAGATCACGAAAATCGCACGGGAGGCCAGCAAGCTGGCCGTCCGGACGCTGAAGGAGGACGGTATCGGCACAGCGGAATACGATTTCATCCATCTGGTGCGCCACCATCCCGGCATCACGCAGGCGGAGGTCCGGGAGCAGCTCCGTGTGGACAAGGGAGCCGCCGCCCGCCGGGCGGCCAGTCTGGAGGCCAAGGGCTACCTGATCCGGCAGGCCAACCCCAAGGATGGCCGCAGCCAGCTGCTTTTCGCCACGGAAAAGGCGGAGGGCCTGCGGAACTCCAAGGCGCAGGTGGAGACCACCTTTTATGAATGGCTGCTGGCGGAGCTGCCGGAGGCGGAGAAGGTCGCTTTCTGCAAAACGCTGGACACCATCTATCGCCGTTCCAAGCAGGAGAGCCGGGCGGGGTTCCCCCACATCACGGCCCTGACGGAGCAGGGAGAGGGGGAGCGCCATGAGTAAGCGACAGCTTCCGCCGGACCGGGTCAGCTCCTATTTCCGGGCGGAATCCGGGGTGCTGGCGGTCATCACCGTGACGGGTCTCCTCTATAATATAGGTCTGGTGGCAGGCCCGTGGTTCGAGGGACAGATGACGGAAGCGCTGGCCCGAATCCTCTTGGGAGAGGGCAGCTTTTCCACCATGGTCTCTCTGGCGGCGGGGTACATCGCCGTCATCGCCGCGGTGCAGGGACTTCGGTTTTTGAAGCGGTTCTATGTCCGGCGCTTTGCCAACAAGGTGAACCGCCGCATGAAGCGGGTCCTGTACGGCGCGCTGGTCCGGTCGGATCGGGAGGACTTGGAGCGTGAGGGCGCGGGAACGGTGCTGACCAAGGCCATTTCCGACGTGGACGACTGCGCCGAGGGGATGCGGAAATTTACCACGGAGGTATTCGACACCGGCGTGGCCTTGGCGGCCTATGCCGGGATGCTGCTGTGGTATGACTGGCGGCTGGCGCTGCTGTCCATGGCCTTTCTGCCGGGGAGCTACGCGCTGGCGGAGCGGATGAAGCGGCCCGTCCAGCGCACCGGCGCGGCCTTCAAGGAGCAGGCCGGGGCCTTGAACGCCGCTACCATGGATCGGGCGGTCAACGCCCTGACCTACCGGGTCTTTGGCCGGGAGGAGGAGCGCCGGGCAGCCTATGAGGAGCACCTCACCGCTTACGAACACGCCGCTGTAAAGGCAAACCTGTGGACAGCGTCCCTGCCGCCGCTGTACCGGGTGCTCTCCATGATCGGGGCGGCGCTGATCCTGTATTTCGGCGGGAAAAACGTGCTGGGCACCGGCTGGACGGTCTGGTCCATCGCGGAATTCACCACGTTTCTGGCCTGCTTTACCAAGCTGGCCACCAAATCCTCCAAGGCGGCAAAGCTGTTCAACGCAGTCCACAAGGCGCAGGTGTCCTGGAAGCGCATCCAGCCCCTGATGCGGGAGATCCCCGCCGTGCCCGCCGTTTCCACGGGGAGGGTGGAACGTCTGGAGGTCCGGGACCTCACCTGCGGCTATCCCGGTGACGTGCCGCTGTTCTCCGGGCTGGATCTGACCGCCTGCCGGGGGCAGATCATCGGCGTCACCGGGCCGGTGGCCTGCGGCAAATCCACGCTGGGCAAGGCGTTCCTCTGCGAGCAGCCCTACGGCGGCAGCATCCGGCTGGACGGCCGGGAGCTGGCGGAGCTGCCCCAGTGGGAGCGGACGGGCCTTGTGGGGTATCTGGGCCATGACCCGGAGCTGTTCAGCGGCACGATCCGGGAAAATGTGCTGCTGGGAGACACGGGCGATCCCATGGACTACCTCCGGGCTGTGTGTCTGGACGGCGAAGTGGCGGCCATGACGGAGGGGCTGGAGACCCGGGTGGGCACCGGCGGCGTCCGGCTTTCCGGCGGTCAGGCCCAGCGGCTGGCGCTGGCCCGGACGCTGGCCCATCAAAGGCCTCTGCTGATTCTGGACGATCCCTTTTCGGCGCTGGACCGGGCCACGGAGACGGAGATCTTCGCTCATCTGCGGCGTCTGGCGGCGGACAGTGTGGTGATTCTGATTTCCCACCGGCTGTACCTGTTCCCGGAGCTGGATCGGGTGATCTGGCTGGAAAACGGGGAGGCCAAGGTGGGGACCCACGAGGAATTGGTGGGGAATAATCCGGATTACGCGGCACAGTTTGACGCACAGAGGGAGGAGAACAGCCATGAATGACCGCAAAAAAGCAGTCCATGTGGGGACTGTGGTACTGGAAACGGTGAAAGACCACCTCTGGCTGTCCTTTACCATTCTGGCGGTGGTGGCAGGGGCCGTAGGCGCGGCGCTGGTGCCGCCGCTGGTGCTGGGCCGCATTGTGGACGGCCTTACCGCCGGGGAGGGGCTGACCCTCCGCCTGCCCCTGTGGTATCTGGCCTTCACCGCATTGGCGGGAGGGCTGGAATCCGCCCGGGAGAGCGCGTTGACGGTATTCGGCCAGAAAACCACCCACGCCCTGCGGAGCCGCCTGATGGAAAAGGAGGGCCGCCTGCCCGCCGACGAACTGAACCGTCAGGAGCCGGGGGCGCTGGTGTCCCGCTTCGTGGGGGACGTGGACACGGTGGAGACCCTGTTCACCGCCGGGATCATCAGTATGGCGGCGGATGCCTGCCGGATCCTCAGTATTCTGATCGTGGTGTGGCAGTGCAGCCGGGGGCTTGCCTATCTGCTGCTGGCGCTGCTGCCGGTGCTGTTCCTCTTTACCCGGTTCGTCCAGAAGCGGATGCTGCACAATCAGCTGAAAAACCGGAAGGCGGTGAGCCGGGCCTCCGGATATGTGCCGGAGACGGTGCGGAATCTCCGCACCATCCGCACGCTGGGCAAGGAGACCTACATGGAGACCCGGTACGATGGCGCGCTGGGGGAGAGCTACCGGGCCATTGAGGGCACCAACTTCTATGACGCCCTGTATTCCCCCGTGATCCTCACGGTGAACTCCGCTGTGGTGGGCGCGGTCATGCTGTTGTCCGCCTCCGGAGACCCGGCGGTGCTGACGCTGTTCGGCATGACCGCCGGTACCGCCGTGACGGTGATGAACTACATCAGCCAGATCTTCTCCCCGCTGGAAAGTCTGGGCATGGAGATCCAGACCATCCAGTCCGCCGTGGCGGGCGTTCGCCGGATCAATGACTTTCTGGCCCAGCCGGAGCAGGAGACGGTGGCCCCGGAAACGGAAAATCCCGCCGCTCCCATGGTGGAGCTGCGGGATGTGGACTTCGGCTATGAGGCGGGGCAGAACGTTCTGCACCACTTAAATATGGAGATCCGGGAGGGAGAGCTGGCTACCCTGTCCGGTCGGACCGGCGCGGGAAAGAGCACCGTGTTCAAGCTGGTGCTGGGGCTGTATGCCCCCCGGCGGGGCACCGTCCGGATTCAGGGCGTGGATCCCCGGTCCCTCACCGGCCCGCAGCGGCGGGCGCTGTACGGCTATGTGGAGCAGCGGTTCCATCCGGTCCCCGGCACCGTCCGGGATCAGATCACCCTGTATGATGACACCATCACAGAGGGACAGATCCGCCGGGCCGCGGAGCTGGCGGGACTGGCGGAGGCCATCGGCGCCCTGCCGCAGGGCTATGACACCCCCTGCACCCCGGACATTTTCTCTCAGGGACAGTGGCAGCTGTTGTCCATCGCCCGGGCGGTGGCGGCGGACCCCAAGCTGCTTTTGCTGGACGAGATCACAGCCAATCTGGACGCGGAGACGGAGCGGGCGGTGCTGCGGGCCTTGAAGAGGGCTACGGCGGACCGGACGGTGCTCTCCATTTCTCACCGGGTCGGGGCGGACACGGGACGGCTCATTCCCATTGGGGAGGAGTCATAGCCAGAAACCGGGCCAGCGCGGGGTTGGGGTTGGTGGTCTGCCACGCGGCGATGATCTCCTCCACCTCTCCCTCGCCGATGAGGGGGACAAACACCAGATTGTCGGCGTTGTAGAGCTTTTCCACGCAGTAGGCGGGGAGGATGGAAATGCCTTCCTCGGCGGAGACCATCATGAGGATGCTCTCCGTGTCGGCGGAGCGGAAGAGGATGTTGGGCTTGTAGCCCGCCTCGTTGTAAAGCTGCATGAAAAAGGCGTCGCCGTAGGAATCGTCGGCGGCGTCAGGGGACATGTAGAGGATGGTCTCTCCCCGCAGCTCCTGCCGCCGGAGCTGCTGCCGCTGGGCCAGCGGGTGTCCGGCGTACAGCGCCACCACCAACCGGGCCTTTTCCACGGTGCGGCAGGCCACGCCCTCCTGGGTTTTCAGGTTGGTACTGTCCCAGGTGAAAATGATGTCATATTCATGGTGCAGCAGTCCCGCCGCCAGCGCGTCGGTGGAGCAGCGGTAAAAGGTGATGAGCACGTTGCTGTTCTGCTGGTGAAATTGGCGGATATGGGCGGACAGGTCGCTGCGCTCGTACCCCCGGACGTAGCCCACCCGCAGCGTGCCGGAGAGGCCGGTGGAGGCGTCATGGACCCGCTCCTGCGCCCGGCTCATCCGCTCCAAGATCCCCTTGGCCTCCCGGAGGAAGATGGTCCCCGCAGGGGTCAGGCTCACGGGCCGGGTGCTCCGGTCAAAGAGGGGACAGCCCAGCGCCTCCTCCAGCAGACGGATCTGCTGGGTGATGGCGGTCTGGGAAATATAGAACTGCTCGGCGGCCTTCGTGAAGCTGCGGCTTTCCGCCGCGGCCACGAAATACTTCAGCTGATTTCGATTCATAATGCCCTCCCACGACACAAAATAAGTTTTTCTTATTTTATCATGAAAAAATCCCCCTTGTAAAGGGGGATTTTTTCCGCTAAGATAAGTGCATATTTGTTGTGTGTAAGCGAGGTACTTGAAAATGCAAAGAGAATCCTTCGGCTCCCGGCTGGGCTTCCTGCTGGTGAGCGCGGGCTGCGCCATCGGCATCGGCAACGTGTGGCGCTTCCCCTATATCACCGGCAAGAACGGCGGCGGCTACTTCGTCCTGTTCTATCTGGTGTGCCTGCTGCTGTTGGGCGTCCCCGTGATGACCATGGAACTGGCGGTGGGCCGCGGCGGCCGCAAGAGCGCCGTGCTGGCCTACAAGAATCTGGAAAAGCCCGGCTCCAAGTGGCACATCCACGGCTGGTTCTGTCTGGCGGGCTGCTATCTGCTGATGATGTATTACACCACCGTCACCGGCTGGATGGTGAACTACTTCGGCAAATTCCTCACCGGCGGCTTCCACGCCGGTATGACCGGCGACGAGATCTCCGGGATGTTCGGCACCATGCTGGGCAGCCCCGGCTCCATGGTCATCTTCACGGAGCTGGTGGTGGTCACCGGCCTGATCGTGTGCAGCTTCGGCCTTCAGAAGGGTCTGGAGCGGGTGACCAAGGTCATGATGATCTGCCTGCTGGCACTGATCGTGGTGCTGGCGGTCCACAGCCTGACCCTCTCCGGCGCGGCGGAGGGCATGAAGTTCTACCTGCTGCCCTCCGTGGACACCATCCGGGAGCACGGTCTCGGCAGCCTCATCACCGACGCGATGAATCAGGCGTTCTTCACCCTGTCTCTGGGCATCGGCGCCATGGAGATCTTCGGCAGCTACATGAGCGATGAGCAGACCCTCCCCGGCGAGGCTGTCCGCATCTGCATTCTGGATACCTTCGTGGCCCTCATGGCGGGCGCCATCATTTTCCCTGCTTGCTTCACCTTCGGCGTTGCGCCCGGTGAAGGCCCCGCGCTGATCTTTCAGACCCTGCCGCCTCTGTTCGTGAACATGTCCGGCGGCCGCTTCTGGGGCACGCTGTTCTTCCTGTTCATGGTGTTCGCCAGCTTCTCCACGGTGCTGGCGGTGTTTGAGAACATTCTGGCCGTCTGCATGGACACCTTCGGCATCAGCCGCAAGAAGGCTGTGCTCATCAACGGCGTGCTGCTGGCCCTCCTGAGCCTGCCCTGCGTGTTTGGCTACAATATCTGGAGCGATTTCCACCCCATTCTGGGCAAGGACGTGCTGGACAGCGAAGACTTCCTCGTGAGCGGCCTGCTGCTGCCCATCGGCTCTCTGGTGTATCTGCTGTTCTGCGTCAGCAAATGGGGCTGGGGCTTCGACAAGTATGTGGCGGAGGCCAATAAGGGCGAGGGCCTGAAATTCGCCAAGTGGCTGAAGCCCTATTTCCAGTTCATTCTGCCGGCGCTGATCGTTGTGATCTTCCTGCAGGGCCTGCTGTAAAGCGGAACAGTGTTACAGCAATAGAGGGGGAAATTTCCCCTGTACGGGACATTTTCCCATCAGCCTGCACGGTGAAATGACCGGAAATGCAAGAAATATAAGAACATAGGAGGCGTGTCAACAGACACGCCTCCTATGACTTTTATTGGGGGAATTTACAGAGACCGACTCATGCGATGTTACAGCACCAGCGCCTCCTTCAATACCCGGAGGGAGGTCAGGTGGCCCTCCAGCATGGGCATGGTTAGATCCTCCATTTCCAGAGACACGTCGCCGTCATAGCCCGCCATCCGCACGGTGGAGAAAAACTCCTTCCACCACTGGGCGCCGTGGCCGCAGCCCACAGCCACGTAATTCCACGAACGCGTGCGGAACTGGTCGATGGGCTTCGTGTCCAAAAGGCCGTTTGGTCCGGCCATCCGCCGCTCCGGGCGGGAGTCCTTGCCGTGGACGTGGTAGAGAGCGCCCTGCTCACCCAGCACCCGGGCGGCCTCGATGGGGTCGCCGCCCATCCAGAACAGGTGGGAGGGGTCCAGATTCATGCCCACCATGGGGCCAACGGCCTCCCGCAGACGGAACAGGGTCTCCGGGTTGTATACCAGCTGCATCCCGTGGTTTTCCAGCGCGATCTGACGGATGCCGCAGTCCTCCGCCATACGGACCAGCTCCTTCCACTTGGGGATGGCCACCTCATTCCACTGGTAGTCCAGAATGTCCTGAGTCTCCGGCGGCCAACTGGTGGTGATCCAGACGGGGGTCTTGTCGCCGGGACAGCCGGCGGGCAGGCCGCTCATCATCACGATCTTCTCCACGCCCAGCAGCTTCGCCAGACGGAAGGTTTTCTCCGTCACCTCCCAGTCCTTCTGGAAGGCAAGGGGGTTGCCGGAGCAGTTCAGGGCGCACAGGGCGATATCCCGGCGGCGAAGCTGGTCCATCCAGCGCTGCCGGGCCGTTTCGGAGCCAAGCAGTTCGTCCAAGTCGATGTGGGGCGCGCCGGACCAGTTGCCGGTGCCGATCTCCACCGCCTGAACGCCCTGCGCCACGCAGAAATCCAGCATGGCCTCAAAGGGCATATCCAGCGTGCAGGTTTTAATAGAAAGCCGCATAGGGTTGACCTCCTTGGTCATTGAGATTGGGTGCCGCCGCAGGGCGGCGCATGAAGATCGTCTTTTTTCGCGGGGAGTTGAGGGGCGCTATTCCTTGGTGAACCACAGGTCCAGATCCACAGGACCCTCGATGCCGTCCACAACGCCGCTCTCGCTGTACTGCCAGAGGGTCACGCCCCGGTCCAGCGCCGGGACCGGGCCGTAGCTGGCCAGCCAGACCGGCAGGTGCGCCAGCTCCTCCATGCCGTACATACTTCCGGCCCAGTGGAGGTTCATGTAGACCACCGGCTCGTAGCCCGCCTGACGGATCACGTCGCAGAAGGCGAGGGCGTTCTGGGTGGCCTGTTCGCCGGTGAGATCGTCGGTCCGGGCCTCGTCCGCCGTGTAAAATTCCAGATCATAGGCAATGGGGCCGCTGACGTTCGTCCCCCGGAGCCGCTCCACCACGAATCGGGCTTCCTCGGCGGCTTCCTCCTCCGTGACGGCCTGAGAGTAGAAGTAAACGCCCACCGTCAGCCCCGCATTGGCGGCGTCGGCGGCGTTCTGGGCGAAGGCGTTGTCCTCCACCAAAGCCCCGGTGCCGTAGCCCCGGAAGCCAACCCGCAGCATGGCGAAGTCCGCTCCGGCGGCTTTTACGGCGGGCCAGTCCACGTTCCCCTGATAGCTGGAAACGTCCACCCCGGCATAGGCGGTAACGCCGGGGGCGTCATATTGGTAAAACGGCTCCCTGCGGGTCAGGGCTTCCTCGTTGACGGAGATACCCGGCCCCGGCGCGGTATGGGCCCGCCATTCCAGAATACCCCAGATCCCAAGGCCCGCCAATACCAGCACCGCCAGCAGCCAGCCACGGCGGTTGGGCGCGGCCCGCTTGCCGCCTTTCTTTTTTTCTTCCATATGTGTTCCCCCTCTTTTCTGCTCATAGACTACCACCGGCGGCGCTGCCTTTGGTGAACAAAGTCTGAATTTGCCGCAAAAAGGGGAGGGGACGGTTCAGGTTTCCTGCGCCAGCATCCGCAGGGCGAACAGGGTGTGGAGCGCCGCGCCGGTGGGGAGAACGTCCTCATTGAACACCACCGCCTCGTTGTGCATGGGCTTGCCGTAGCGGGGGTCCTCCTGCGGCGTTCCGGCACCTAACAGCAGATAGGCGCAGGGCAGCGCATAGGTGAAGGAGGCGAAGTCCTCGGAGCCCATGCCCCCCTGATCCAAACGGTACACCTTTTCCTTGCCCGCCAGCTCCTCCGCCCAGCCCGCGACCTGCTCCATCAGGGCGGGATCGTTTACCAGCGGCGGCGCGGAGGCGATCTCCTCCACCTGGGCGCTGCCCCGGAAGGCCGCCGCCGTGTTTTCCGCGATGACCCGGATGCGCTCCATGATCCGGGCGCTGAGCTCCCGGTCAAAGGTGCGGATGGTGCCCTCCAGCACGGCCTCCTCTGGGATGATATTGGGGGCCTGTCCCCCCTGGAACCGGCCCACCGTCACCACGGCAGGCTTCTTCGCGGAGATCTCCCGTGCGGTCAGCTCCTGCAGGGAGAGGTAGATGTGGGCGGCGATGTTGATGGGGTCCACGCCGGTCTCCGGCATGGCCCCGTGGCAGCCGGTGCCCCGGACGGAGATCCGGAACAGGGTGCAGCCCGCCATGAATGTCCCCCGGCCGCAGAGCACCATGCCGGAGGGGGTGCCGGAGTTGACATGAAGGGCCAGCGCCGCTTTGGGCGACGGCGCATCCTTCAGGACCCCGGCCGCCAGCATGGACTTGGCCCCGGTGAAGCCCTCCTCATCCGGCTGGAACACCAGCCGCACCGTGCCCTTCAAGTCCGCCTGATGCCGCTTGAGTAAAGCGGCGGCGCTTAACAGCATGGCGGCGTGCATATCGTGGCCGCAGGCGTGCATGGCGCCGTTTTCCGACTGAAAATCCAGCCCCGTGGCCTCCCGGACCCGGAGAGCGTCCATATCCGCCCGGAGCAGCACGCACCGGCCGGTGTCCTCACCGGTGATGTCCGCCACCACGCCCCCGGCCAGCGGGCGGGGCGTATATCCCAGCGCCGTCAGCCGTTCCGTCACATAGGCGGCGGTGCGGGGCAGGGAGGGGCCCACCTCCGGGTCCCTGTGCAGGGTCCGGCGATCCGTCAGAAGCTGGGGCTTCAGGGCTTCCGCCTCCGCCAGCAGAGCTTTGGTATCCATGGTCATAGCACGTCATCCTTCCTTTGAACTGCGCCGTTTCCGGCAAGCTTATAATACGGTTATTATACCGCAGGGCGATGCATTGTCAAACACCGCCGGAGAAAAAACGGAGCTGCGCCAAGCTTCTTTTTCATTTTTCTGATAGGACTTCGGCGAGAAAAGTGAGTGCGGACTGTCTTGACAGCTGCTGGCGGCGCTGGACTGAGCGGCAGAGGCACTTGCCGCAAAGGGCAGAGCTTGGGCGTGCAGATCAGCCAGTTCTGGTGATACAGGCCAACCAAGCTGTGAAGTAAGCGGGACAAAGTGTTTAAATTTTTGCCGGGCAGAAATTGAGATTTGGAAAAATTGATTAATAAAAGGCGCACACCTCTTCCAAAGCAGTTTGGGAGGGGTTAGCCTTTTTCCTTACAGGAGGCTGTGATCCCGGGACTGAAATTCGGACAGGATTACTACGATGATCTGCTGGCGAAATACACCCACAAGAAGGAGCTGTTCCTCAAGGGACTGGATGATCTGCACATCATCCACAACGATCCGGAGGGGGCGTATTATGTCCTGCTGGACATTTCCGAATTCGGCTATGACAGCGATCTGAAATTCTGCGAGGATCTGGCCCGGCTGGTAGGCGTCGGAGCAGTGCCCGGCTCCAGCTTCTTCCGCGAGCCGGTGAATCATCTGATCCGCTTCCACTTTGCCAAGAAGGACGAGACGCTTCTGAATGCCCTGAACCGACTGGAAAGTCTTCGGGCAAAAATCCCCTCCCGCAAAAGGAACTGAAAGAGACCGCTCTCAAGCGGGAAGCCTCACAAGAGCAGGGCCTATCTGTCAGCCGTGCTGCGAGAAACCCGCGCTGTCCGAGATTGCAGAGATATTACCCCGGCGTGGTATTTCTGCCGTCCATGACCGTGGGGGCCACGGACGCCCACCACTATGAGCAGATCTGCGACACCTGCCTGCGGTGCAGCCCCTTCATGGCGGAGCCGCAGGAAGCGGCCACCGGCGTCCACGGGACCAACGAGCGCATCCCGGTGCGAGCCTATTTGCAGGGCATTCGGGACCTCATCGACCTAATGGAGCACGTGAACCTATCCTGCTAATGTGCTAAGGCGCGTATGTGCATCCGAGACCGCACTTCAGAAATTGAACGAGTGAAAAAGCTGCCGGGGAGTTAAAGGCACTCCCGCATAAGGACATCAACAGAATACCGTTCATGAGCAAAGCGCGAGGCCACCAGAAAATCTGGTGACCTCGCTTTGCATTATACAGGCTGATGCCCCTTACTTGCCCTGATAAGTGCGGAACAGGAAGGTGACGATCTGAGCGCGGGTGCAGCCTGCGTTGGGGCTGAAGGTGGAAGCGGACGTGCCGTTGGTCACGCCGTTCTCCACGGCCCAAGCCACAGCCTCGGCGTAGAAGTCGCCGGCCGCCACGTCGGTGAAGCCGTTCACCGTGGTGGGAGCGGTGCCCATGGCACGGTACAGGAACGTCACGCTCTGGCCGCGGGTGCAGGTGTTGTTGACGCCGAAGGTGCCGTCAGCCAAACCGTTGGTGATGCCGTTTTCCAGTGCCCATGCCACTGCGTCATAGCAATAGCTGCCGGGGAGCACGTCGGCGGGAACCTTAGCCGTGCCCTTGGGGGCGGGAGAACCGGCGGCACGCCACAGGAAGGTGACGATCTGGCCACGGGTGCAGGGATCGTTGGAGCCGAACAGACCGTTGGTCTTGCCGTTGGTGATGCCCTTCTTCACAGCCCATTCCACAGCCTTGGCATAATAAGCGTCGGCGGGAACGTCCGCAAAGATGGAAGCAGCCTGCTCCTCGACAAACTCAGCGGAAACAGTAACCTTGCTGCCGGGCATGGTGAAGGTGTACTTGCCGTTGCCCTTATCGGTCAGCTTGAGCTTATTGCCGCTGGCGTCCTTGACGGTGAGTTTGTCCAACTCGTAGCCCTTATCAGGGGTCACGGTGACGGTCACCCGGTCGCCCTTGGAGGCGTTCTTGGGGCTGACGGTCACATCGCCGTTCTTGGTGCTGGGGGCGGACACGGCATAACTACCAGAAGAGCCGCTGGAGGAACTGCTACTTCCAGAGGATTTTCGCGTCACAGAGACGGTGCAGGAAGTGCTTGCGGCCGTGTAAGTATCGCTCTGCTCAATGCTCGCAGTAAAGGTGTAGGTCTTCGTGATGTTGGGCAGGGAAACCGTATAGGTTCCACCTCCGTTGTCCTTCACCGCAACAGTGCTGTCATCGCAGGTCACGCTCACAACGGCGTCAGTGGGTGCTTTGGTGATAGTCAACGTTACCGTACTGCTGCCAACCATGCTCTCTTTGTCGGGCATAATGCTGACGCTGGAAATGGTTCTGCAAACCTGCGTATCGAGCATAACATCGTAAGCACCGAGCACGCCGGAAACATTGTTTGCACTGTCAATAGCATCGACGGCAACACCATAGTTTTCTTTGCTGACTGTATAGCTGTTGCCATTCAGCTCGGTAGGAGCACCGTTGTTGTAGACTGTATCAGCAAGATACTTTACGTATTCCTTAACGGTCTTCAACAGATTTTCCTTGGATGCTTCCAGTGCTGCATTCGCTGCCTCAGCCGTCTTTGCGGCCCAGATATCGGAGTAGCCTTTTGCCAGAGCCGCCTGAATAGCCGGGACCTCGCTGTACTTCATGTCAGAGCCGGGAACCGTGGTGGAGCCGAGCTTGGTGGACTCGATGTAGGAGGTCCACTGCGCCGCAGCATCGCTCGGGGTATAGATCGTTGCAGTGGCTTCGGAATAGCCGTAGCGCAGCGTGATCGCGGCAGTGTTGCCGGAAACGCTGACAGAGGTGACCTCTGCGCCGGCCTTTTCAGACAGCACTTCAGCAGCCTTAGCCGCGATTGCAATTTTGTTCCATTCCGTGTTCGTAAAGTCGGCAGACTCCACCAGCGCCTTGAGATTCTCAATGGGATCCTTGGCATACTCCGTAAGCTCTGTGATCTCCGTCGGATTCTCGATAGCCGCCTTGGCGGAGGCCTTTACGATCTCGGCGATCTCCGGAGTGAATTCGCCGGGCCAATCCTTCTTGACACCGCTGTTCGCGCTGTTAGGCGCATACGACAGTGCGCTGTAGAAGTCGCCGGTCGTGAAGGTGATCTCCTTGCTGTAAACGTCCGTAAGAACCTTTGCGGCCACAGACGCACCGGCAAGATAACGACCGGTCTCATAGCTCATGTGCGTATTGTCACGCCAAACCAGAGAATAATTTGTCGTGACTGCTGCGGTATGCAGCGGCTTGGTATCTTCCAGATTCTTAGCCTTGCCGAGGTAACTCGTCATCGCAGTACGGATAAATGTAGCGCCGGCAACAATGAAGTTGGGATTGCCTTCCACACTCTTTTCAGATGCAAGCTTATAGTTTTCCAGAGAATTATCCGTATAATGCGCTGCATCCTCGCTGTGATCCAGCCAATCCATAAACCATGCAACCTGAGCCGTAGGCTGGAGCAAACGGAGATTCTTGATGGTATTGCGCAGGTGGTCGATAAAGACGTAGTTGGAATTAGTGCTGCAGGACTCACGATAGTCCTGAATGATGATCAGATCCCAGGTGTTGGCAGCAGGATTCAGCGACTTGAAATAAGCCCCCGTTACATCATGTTTACTCGTTGCAGAGGAATCATTGACCTTATCCACAACATCCTGAATGCAGCTCTCATGAGAATAGTTGGTCTCATTGCTATTAGAATAAGACCCATCCAGACCGATCTTACGGGAGCCGAACACGATCCGGCTGAAGGTCACCTTGGTGCCGTCCAGCTTCGCGTTCACATCGTTGAGGATGCTCTGCATGTAGGTGGTGTAGTCATCCGTGTGGCTGTTGCCGATGCAGAGGATGTTCAGTTCCTTAAGCTGGAACTTGATGT
>OLGE01002044.1_pt1 | contig 18830 bp, 20 predicted proteins | sample 1605151 | NCBI WGS metagenome assembly OLGE01 (sample SAMEA3888912, study PRJEB22519) | human gut metagenome | biome: human gut; feature: human-associated habitat; material: faeces | place: Denmark | collected 2010
TAGTGAACACATGTGTTCACATTTCATAACTAAGAAGTAATGGATTGGAGAGGTGCTTATGGCAGATAAAATTGGAACCGATGAATATGGGGAAATACTTATATATCAGACTGATGATGGGCAGACAAATATAGAAGTTAAAATAGAAGATGATACAGTATGGCTGACACAACAGCAGATGTCAGAGTTATTCCAAACTTCTCTAACAAATGTAGTAGAACATATTAAGCATATTTATGAGGAGGGTGAATTAGACGAAATTTCAACCTGTCGGGATTTCCGACAGGTTCGAAAAGAAGGAAATCGTGAGGTGACAAGGCAGATTCCTCATTATAATCTTGATATGATAATATCTCTTGGATACCGAATTAAATCAGTGATTGCAACAAGATTTAGACAGTGGGCGACACAGAGATTAAAAGAATACATGATTAAGGGGTTTACGATAGATGATGAGCGACTGAAAGGTAATGGTGGAGGAAATTACTGGAAAGAATTACTGGATAGAATCAGGGATATCAGATCTTCAGAAAAGGTCTTGTATCGTCAGGTTCTTGATTTGTATGCTACGAGTGTAGATTACAATCCTCATAGCGAAGAGTCTGTTAGATTCTTTAAAATTGTTCAGAATAAACTTCACTATGCAGCACATGGTCATACTGCGGCAGAGGTTATATATCAGCGGGCAGATGCAGAAAAGCCATTTATGGGACTTACTTCATTTTCAGGTGAATTACCAGCATTAAAGGAGATAGGAATTGCAAAGAATTATCTTGAAGAAAATGAACTCAAAGTATTAAACAATCTTGTTTCTGGTTATTTTGATCTGGCTGAAATTAATGCAATTGAGCATAAGCCAATGTATATGGATGATTATGTAAAGCAGCTGGATAGTGTGTTGTCATCAGGAAATAGAAAACTTTTAACTGGAGTTGGTTCTGTAAGTCATAAACAGGCGTTGGAGAAAGCAAAGTCAGAATACAGAAAATATCAGGAGATTACTTTGACGCCAGTCGAAAAAGCATATCTTGAAAGCATTAAAGAGGTTTCCAAGGAAGTAAAAAGGAGATAACATCTGATGAAAAAACAGCAGAAATGTTACATATACACAAGAGTTTCCACTTCCATGCAGGTAGATGGTTACAGTCTGGATGCACAAAAGGACAAGCTTAAGAAATATGCAGATTATCAGGAAATGTCTATCGTCGGGGAATATTCGGATGAGGGTAAATCGGGTAAGAGTGTGGAAGGCAGACCACAGTTTAAACAGATGTTATCGGATATAGAAAACGGCAAAGACAATGTTGATTATGTGCTGGTATTTAAGCTGTCAAGATTTGGAAGAAATGCAGCAGATGTTTTATCATCATTGCAGAAAATGCAGGATTATGGGGTTAATCTTATCTGTGTAGAGGATGGGATTGACGGTTCCAAGGATGCCGGAAAGCTTATGATATCTGTGTTATCTGCGGTAGCAGAGATAGAGCGTGAGAATATCCTTGTCCAGACAATGGAAGGCCGCCGACAGAAAGCGAGAGAAGGCAGATGGAACGGCGGATTTGCACCATATGGCTATCAGCTGGTAAATGGTGAGCTTATCATTGCAGAGGATGAGGCAGAGATTATCCGTATTATATATGATAAATTCGTCAATACAACGATGGGAATGGCTGCGATAGCTGCATTTTTAAATAACAGTGGTTATAAGAAAAAGCTTCGCCAGAATAACACAATTGAAGGTTTTTCTACATCATTCGTCAAGGGTGTGCTAGACAATCCGATATATTGCGGCAAGCTCGCATTTGGCAGAAGAAAAAATGAGAGGATTCCGGATATAAGAAATGAATATCATATTGTAAAACAAAAGGATTACTTGTTAAGTGATGGAATCCATGAGGCAATCATATCAGAAGAAATGTGGAATCAGGCACACAGAAAGCGTCAGGAGACAGGCGTTTTACAGGTAAAAACACATAGTCTTGAGCATGAACATATTTTATCAGGAATTATCAAATGTCCTGTCTGTGGAAGCGGTATGTATGGCAATGTAAACCGCAAGAAGCATCCGGATGGAGGTTATTATAAGGATTATTTCTATTATGCCTGCAAACAGCATTGATACTTCGGAGCTTGACAGAGAATATGATGGATTAAAAGACAGACTGAGCCAGACAGCTGGGGCGAAAAACAGGCTTGCTGACCAGATGGATCATTTATCCGTATCGGATAAGAATTATGACAAAAAATATAATGACATGCAGGAACGTTTGGACAAGCTATATGATGAAATTACTGATATTGAGAATGCCATGGAAGAAGTCGAAACAAGACTTTATAATATCAGGCAGGACAAAATCTCAGAAGATAATGTTTACCAGTTCCTTTTATTCTTTGATAAGCTGTATGATAAATTTACAGATCTGGAAAAGAAGACATTTTTGAAGAGCTTCCTGTCTGATGTATTTATCTATGAGGAAGAGCAAAAGGATGGCAGAATATTAAAAGGTCTCCGGTTTAAATTTCCGATATATATGAATGGCAGAAATGTATTGGGTGTGGATCGGGACAACGAAAGTACAGATGAGACTGTGGTAGCACTACACCATCAAAGGCCGACTGTAGGATCCCAAAACAATCCAATATCCGGCGGGCAATAGGTGAACACGAAAAATGCAACCGTAAGCAACAGCAGGACAGCGGCTGCGGCTTTCGTCGACAGAAGAGAAGACTTGCGATACCGTTTGTTTTCGACAAACAATGACAGAAGAACCCCTGCAAAATACAAAGCGATATTTAAAGCATCGTAGTTTCGGCCAAGCACACCCCGCAGCGTATAAAATCCGACCACAATCCCGCCCATTCCGGCGAGGATACCGAGAATTCTTGCCGGGAGAAACTGTTCCGGAAGCATATTGCCGCGGAGCAGCACTTCGAGGATGGTCAGAAGCAGAAACGGGAAAAACAAAAGTTTTAAATGCTCCCAGGTGGACTCATTTACAGCTGAGAATAACCCGACGACAGCGTTATCTCCGGCCCATTCATAGGTGAAATGGAGAAGAACACCCAGTACAGAAATAAAAATAAAACGGAACAGATTGGTTTTTAAAGACATAGATTCCTCACGGTTTTATAATTGTTAGAAACAGTATATGAAATTTGAACAGCTTTATGCAGGCATCAGCCGTTTTTTGTGAAAATATGGAAAATTCTTACGTTTTTCTTAACCCATTTGAAACCGAAAGCATACCATGGTAAAACAGGGGTAGCAAAAAAGAAGCTTGGAACCGATACTACCGGAGCACGGATTGCAGATGGTAAAGTATATTATGCGACCTATCCGGAAGGTGGAACACACATGAATAAGATGAATGTGTATTGCTGTGACCGGAACGGAAAGAATAATAAACTGTTATTCACACAGAATGTTGATGACGAAAATGGCTATATTATTCCGGAAGAATTTACTGCAAAGAAGATAACATTTGCAGTAAGTTCAGAGAAACTGTCCGGTTCCGAAGAAGATCCGGTAATAGAATATGTTTATGACTGCACCACAGAGCAGATCACAAAAGTGGAAAAATAGTTACTGTTCGCAGGGAGACCTGCGAACCGTGACAGAAAATAAATGATCATATTACATAATGATACATAAAGATAAAGTGACAGACACTTCCACCCATCACGAACAGATGGAAAATTTCATGGCTGCCGAAGTATTTGTGAAGTGCGTTAAATACCGGAAGTTTCAGAGCATAGATTACACCACCGATGGTGTAGATGATGCCGCCCGCTAAAAGCCAGCCAAATGCGGCATGCGGGAGATCCGTCCACAGCCGGGCAAATACCGGCAGGCACGTCCAGCCCATGGCAATGTAAATGATGGAAGAAAACCATTTCGGACAGGTGATCCAGAGTCCTTTGACAATGATTCCTGCCACTGCAATTCCCCATACAAGAGCCAGAAGGGTATATCCAATTCTGCCGCCTAAGATGATCATGCAGACAGGGGTATAAGATCCGGCAATCAGAACGAAGATCATCATATGATCAAGCTTCTGAAAATTCCGGAGTACCTTAGCAGATACATGACAGATACTGTGATAAATGGTGCTTGCCGCGTACAATAAAACCATACTTGTAGCAAAAATTGTCATGGCAAGCATATAGGTTGCATTTCCGTGAGCTTTTATTAAAAGTGGTGAGGCTGCGATCAAAGCCATCAGGCAGCCGATAAAATGTGTGATGGCGCTTCCGGGTTCCCGAATTGTTAATTGCATAGTAAAATCTCCTTTCTTACAATGTGTAAATAAAAACTAACTAATGTAGTATTAAAAACTATATCTAACATAAATAAATACTATGATATATTGGTGCGCATGTCAATAATAATTATGCATAAAAAAACGGGAATAAAATGCCGTTTCATTGACACAAGTTCAATGTTTGTGTATTATGCAGTTAGTTAAAACTAACTGCGTGAATAGTATGAAAAGAAAGGATTTCTGATGTATGAATAAAAATAACAGGAAAGAAAAAAAAGACAATTTAAATATTTTGAAGTTTATCGGCCCCGGACTGCTGGTAACAGTCGGGTTTATTGATCCGGGAAACTGGGCATCCAATATTGCAGCCGGATCGGGGTATGGATATACCCTGCTCTGGATGGTAACTCTTTCAACGATTATGCTGATTATTTTACAGCACAATGCAGCGCATCTGGGGATTGTGACCGGATTGTGTCTGTCTGAGGCAGCGAGTCGTTACATAAACAGAGTATTAAAAAACGTGATTCTTGCGACTGCGGTAGCCGCTGCCATTGCGACTGCGATGGCAGAGATTTTAGGAGGTGCCATTGCACTGCAGATGCTGTTCCACATTCCGATTAAAGTGGGCAGCATGCTGATCCTTGTCGTGGGCTTGTTCTGTGAATTTACCAATGCATATAAAAGGATCGAAAAACTGATCATGCTTTTTGTCTCTCTGATTGGTTTTTGCTTTTTAATTGAAATCTGTATGGTGAAAATTGACTGGGGAGCTGCCGCCACAGGATGGGTAAAACCGGTATTTCCATCGCATGCGATGCCGGTTATCATGAGCGTGCTTGGCGCGGTTGTCATGCCGCACAATCTGTTTTTACATTCGGAGATCATTCAGAGCCGGAAGTGGAATCTGAAAGAAGAAGCGGTGATTCAGAGACAATTGAAATTTGAATTTAAGGATACGCTGTTTTCCATGATCATCGGATGGGCGATTAACAGCGCCATGATTCTCATGGCGGCGGCGACGTTTTATCAGAGAGGGGAAAACCAGGTGGATGATCTGACGACTGCGGGAAATATGCTGACACCACTGCTTGGAAATGAAGCAACGGTGATTTTTGCCATTGCCCTTTTACTTGCCGGGCTTTCTTCAAGTATTACCGCAGGGATGGCGGGAGGAACGATTTTTTCCGGAATTTTTAATAAACCTTATGATATTGCGACGAAAGAAACCAGACAGGGTGTTTTGATTACGATGATTCCGGCAGCGCTTATCATTCTGCTGATTCGGTCTCCGTTTCAGGGATTGATTTATTCCCAGATGCTTCTTGCAGTACAGCTTCCGATCACTATTTTTACGCAGATTTATCTTACCTCGTCCAAAAAAGTGATGGGAAGGTATGCAAACAGTACCGGACTTAAAATGGTTCTCTGGGCAATTGCAATTGTAGTTACAGCATTAAATATCGGGCTTTTTGTGACGGGCTTTTAAAAAGACGATAGTTTTTTCAGAAATTCTCTGGGTGTCATGTGGAATTTCCGTTTAAAAACTTTATGAAAATAGGAAAGGTTGTGGAATCCTGTGGCGAGAGAGACCTCCAGAATGGAGGTGTTTCCCTGTTCAAACAGTTCTACAGCCTTTTCTAATCGCAGATTGTTGAGGTATTCCACTACGGTCATGTTCATGTGTTTTTTGAAAAAACGCATAAAGTAATATTCGCTGAAATAGCATTGGGCAGCGAGACCGGCAACCGTAAGCGGCTCGGCATAGTGCAGATGGATATAGTCCAGTACGGTTTTTAATTTTTCAGAGGCGTTTGCGGTGTCGACAGATCGTTTCCCGTCCGGGGTACGGTTCTGCAGGAGCAGGAAAATAACCTGCAGCAGTAATGCCTTAATGGCCAGTTCGTATCCCTCAACCGGATTTGCAAAGAGAGAACTGATCTGTGCAAAAATTTTGCGCAGAGATACATAAGCCGGATGGGTTGGACGGATCAGACAGGGAACCGACAGTTCTTCATTGGTCAGTGGCATCAGATAACGGGTGGAGCAGATATCGGTCGCATTTCCACCGAGAAAGTTCATGTGAAACACATAGGTTTCGGACTGGTAAAGCGCAGACTGTCCGCGGGAGACCGAGTGCAGCAGCAGAGGCGGGATAAAAATCAGATCGTCTTTTTCCACAGCGTAGGAAGTAAGGTCGATCTGGTAGTTGGCATCTCCTTCGGTGATGAGTGTAAATTCAGCCTCTTCGTGCCAGTGCGTTGTTATGACCGGATAATCCGGCTTTAAAGAAGTGATATATTTCTGTATGGGGAAGGTCGCGTCACCGTGACGGGCATCTTCTTTCTGTTCAAGGGCAAGTGTCTGTAACCGTTTCATGGAAAATTCTCCTTTGTCTTATGAGAGCAGTATTGTGTTATAAAAAGTAAGAATTATGCAAGATAATTTTGAAATTCCAAACTATAATGACAGTATAATGTTACAGAAACAAATTGTCAAAGGACATGGAGATACAGGCGAAGGAGGACATGGACATGCAGAAAAAATGGTGGCATGACAAGGTGGCATATCAGATTTATCCAAAGAGTTTTTGCGATACAAACGGAGATGGGATCGGTGACCTGCGGGGCATTATTTCCAAACTGGACTATTTAAAGGAGCTGGGAGTTGACATTATCTGGCTTTCTCCAATCTATAAGTCCCCGTTTGTGGATCAGGGCTATGATATTTCGGACTATTATGCAATCGCTGAAGAATTCGGAACGATGGAGGAATTCGACGAACTGCTTGCGGAGGCCAAAAAGAGAGATATGTATCTGATTATGGATCTGGTTGTCAATCACTGCTCCGACAAGCATGAATGGTTTCAGAAAGCACTGGCGGATCCGGACGGACCGTATGCCGATTATTTTTATTTCCGGAAGGGAAAGAATGGAAATCCACCGAGCAATTACCGTTCTTATTTCGGGGGAAACTGCTGGGAGCCGGTACCGGGATCGGACAAATATTATTTCCATATGTTCGCAAAGGAGCAGCCGGATTTAAACTGGGAAAATCCAAAACTGAGGGAAGAAATCTACCGGATGATCAACTGGTGGCTGGACAAAGGACTGGCAGGTTTTCGGATTGATGCGATCATCAATATTAAAAAAGATCTGGCATTTCCGGATATGGAGCCGGATGGTGACGATGGACTGGCAAGCTGTTGGCGTATGGTCGAAAATGTAGAAGGTGTCGATGCGCTGCTTGAAGATTTAAAGAATCATACATTTGCTAAAAAGGATGCATTTACGGTAGGGGAAGTATTTAACATTGGGGTGGAAGACCTGCCGGACTTTATTGGAGAAAATGGACATTTTTCTACAATTTTTGATTTCAGCGCCCATATGCTCAGTGACGGGGAACACGGATGGTACGATGCGCCACCAATTTCTTTTGATGCGTGGAAAAAAGCAATCACAGATTCCCAGATGCGGGTACAGAATGTCGGGTTCGAGGCAAATATCATTGAAAATCACGATGAGCCGCGCGGCGTTTCCCGTTTTCTGCCGGATTATGCGCAAAATGCGGACGGGGCAAAGATGCTTGGTACAGTAAGTGTTCTGCTGCGTGGAATTCCGTTTATTTATCAGGGGCAGGAGATTGGCATGCAGAATGCCAGATGGAACAGTGTGGATGAATTCGATGATATCAGTACCAAAGACCAGTACAGGGTGGCGCGTGAGGCCGGACTTTCGGATGCAGAAGCACTTGCCGTATGTTCGGTCATGAGCAGGGACAATGCACGGACGCCGATGCAGTGGAAGGATGCGCCGCAGGCGGGCTTTACCTCGGGAACTCCATGGCTGAAAGTCAATGATAATTATCCGGTGATCAATGTGGAAAAAGAGGAAGGGCAGCTGGATTCGGTTCTGCATTATTACAGAAAACTTATCGCATTGCGCAAATCTGGGGAATATCGGGAGTTGTTTACTTATGGAAAATTTGAGCCGGCATATGAGAATGCAGATCACGTAATGGCATATTACCGCATCCTGCAGGGGCGCCGGGTTCTGGTAGCGGCAAATTTTGGAACAGATACCATAGAACTGGATTGGGAAGTTCCGGCAAAAAAGGTACTTTTATCAAATAAAAAACGAACAAATGCTGAAAATAAGCTGATTTTAGAGAAATGTGAAGTGTTTGTGACGGAATGTAAATAGCGTTGCAATCTTATCGGATTTTGATATAATGAGAGCATACACGAATGTCTGTTTGGGGAGAGGAAAGGTATGCCGCAGTATATCGCAATTGATCTGAAATCATTTTATGCATCCGTAGAATGTGTGGAGCGTGGACTTGATCCGCTGACCACCAATCTGGTGGTGGCGGATGAAAGCCGCACGGAAAAAACCATCTGCCTGGCAGTTTCTCCATCCCTGAAAAAATATGGGATTCCGGGAAGGGCCAGGCTTTTTGAAGTGGTTCAGAAAGTAAAACAGGTAAACCGCAGCCGAAAAACCGGTGAGCCGGAATTGTCGTATATTGCGGCACCTCCGCGGATGGCACTTTATGTGGAATACAGTACGCGGATCTATGATATATATCTGAAATATGTGGCGCCGGAAGATATTCATGTATATTCGATTGATGAAGTGTTTATGGACGTGACACATTATCTGAAAACCTATGGAATGACAGCTTATCAGCTGGCGCAGACTATCATTCTGGATGTGCAGGATAACATTGGGATAACGGCCACTGCCGGGATCGGAACCAACCTGTATCTGTGCAAAATCGCAATGGATATTGTGGCAAAGCACATCGATGCGGATGAAAACGGTGTGCGCATTGCCCAGCTGGATGAAAAAAGTTACCGTAAACTGCTTTGGGACTACCGGCCGATCACGGATTTCTGGCGTGTCGGACCGGGATATGCGAAGAAACTGGCAGAAAACGGAATGTATACCATGGGAGATGTGGCGCGCTGCTCCATCGGAAAAGAAACCGATTATTATAATGAAGATCTGCTTTACAAACTGTTTGGTGTGAATGCAGAACTTTTGATTGATCATGCCTGGGGGTACGAACCGTGCACGATTGCACAGATCAAAGCGTATCGTCCGCAGACGAACAGTTCCGGATCGGGACAGGTATTGCAGTGTCCGTACCCGGCAGATAAAGCAAGGATTGTTGTGCAGGAAATGACAGACCAGCTGGTACTGGATCTGGTGGAGCATGGATTCGTGACGGATCAGATAGTGCTGACGGTTGGCTATGATATCGAAAATCTGACAGACCCGGTGCGGGCAAAAAGATATCACGGGGAAGTGACTACGGATCGTTACGGAAGAAAGATTCCAAAGCATGCGCATGGGACGGCAAATTTGCAAAATCATACATCTTCTGCCATTACGGTAGTAGAAAAAACACTGGAATTATATGACAGAATTATAAATCCGGATCTTTTGATCCGCAGGATCTATGTTACGGCATGCCATGTACGCACAGAGCAGGAGGCACAAAAAGAACAGACTTACGAGCAGATGAGCCTGTTTGATTTTGCGGAAGAAACCGAGGAACAGAAGGCACAAAAGCAGGCATTGCAGAAGGAAAAACAGATGCAGAAAGCCATGCTTTCCATTAAGCAGCGTTATGGGAAAAATGCCATTTTAAAAGGAACCAATTTCAAAGAAGGGGCAACCATGCGGCAGCGCAACGGACAGATTGGAGGACATCGGGCATGAACCGGCTGGAAAATACGCATCGTTATGATGACATCATAGATCTGCCGCATCCGGTTTCGAAAAAGCATCCGCAGATGCCATCGGAAGACCGGGCCGCACAGTTTTCTCCGTTTGCAGCATTGACCGGTTATGAACGCGCCATCCGGGAAAAAGAAATGCAGCATGAGGAACGGATGATGCTCGGGGAGGGCATCAGCAGGGAAACTTATGATTCAGAATAAGGACAACATATTTTTTATGATTAAGTTCATACGATATACTAAGCAGGAAATTTGTGTGGTATGAAATGGCAGACAAAAAACAATGGAAAAGATATGTGGGGTATGCACTGTTTCTTTTCCTGTCATACAGCATTGGAAACGCAGCGGCTGTTGTAAGTACAATGACACTGCAGCCGGAGAAAGTGGAGAAAGAAATGAAAACAGTTGCAATTACCTTTGATGACGGGCCGAATCCGGAATATACACCGAAATTGCTGGACGGATTAGAAAAACGTGGTGTAAAAGCCACTTTTTTTCTGCTGGGAGAAGAGGTAAAACAGTATCCGGATGTCGTCAGACGGATGCATGATGACGGACATCTGATCGGTGTTCATTCTTATAAACATGTTAATTTTAAGGAAGTGGGCACGGCATGCACTTTGCAGCAGATTGAAAAAACACAGAAGGCGATTTATGATGTGACGGGAGAATATGCAGGATATATCCGTCCACCTTACGGATGCTGGCAGAAGGAACTGGATGCGCAGGTAAATCTGATCGAAGTACTGTGGAATGTAGATCCGCGGGACTGGGCAACGACCGATGCGGATACTGTGGTTCAGAGAGTTCTAAAGGATACTAAGCCGGGGGACATTATTCTGCTTCACGATGCTTCGGCGTCATCTGTACAGGCGGCATTTACGGTCATAGATACCTTGCAGAAACAGGGATATTCGTTTGTCACGGTCGAGGAGCTTTTGTTAGAGTAGCATACTTGAATGTTCCGGTGATCTCGTGGTAAAATAACTAGCAGACCCAATCATTACAAGCTGAAAAAGAAGGAATAAAAAATGAGTAACGATAAATTTGACACGGCACGGCAGGTGCTTCGTCAGCAGAAATTAACAGGAGAACGCGCACTGTTTCAGTCTGAAAATCTGGCGGTATATGACAGTGTGTTTGAGAATGGGGAATCCCCGTTGAAGGAGAGCAGCAGTCTTTATTTGGATAATTGTCTGTTCCGGTGGAAATATCCGCTCTGGTATTGCAAACATGTCGATGTAAAGGAATGTACCTGGTTTGACATGGCGCGGGCCGGGGTATGGTATACCGATGATATTTCGGTAAGAGATTCCATTGTAGAAGCACCAAAAAATTTCCGCCGTTGCAGGGGAGTAACCCTGACAAATGTAAATTTCCCGAATGCAGAGGAAACCCTCTGGAACTGTACCGATGTAAACCTGTCCTATGTGCAGGCACACGGGGATTATTTTGCCATGAATTGTAAAAATATGCAGCTGGATCATTTTGAACTGGTTGGAAATTATTCATTTGATGGTGTGGAAAACATGGAGATCCATCATGCACGCATGCTTTCCAAAGATGCATTCTGGAACAGCAATCATGTTACTGTGTATGACAGTTTTATTTCGGGAGAATATCTGGGATGGAATGCCAGAAATCTTACACTTGTCAACTGTACGATTGAGAGCCTGCAGGGCATGTGTTATATAGAAAATCTGAAAATGGTGAACTGTAAATTGATTAATACGACACTGGCATTTGAGTATTCCACGGTGGATGCACAGATTGTAAATACCGTGGACAGTGTGCTCAATCCTTCCGGCGGAATCATCCGGGCGGATAAGATTGGAAAACTGATTTTGGAAAAAGACAAGGTAGATCCAGGGAAAACCACAATTATATGTACAGAAGATGAAGGGGAGGGACAACGATCATGAAAGCAAGTCACAGAAAAGACGTCATTATTGCCAGAATTATTTTTGCCATAATCTGCGCAGCACTGCTCGCAGGAATTATATCACTTATCGTATGGCTTCATGGGCGGAATGCAGGGAAAAACCAGACACCGGAAACGGAAATCACAAATAATGCACCGCCGGCAGACAACAGCAATCTGCCACCGGTAACGGAACAGCCGCTGGACGAAGACGGACAGAGTGTATGGACAAGCACGGATGGCGTAAATTTCCGTGCAGAGCCGAATACAGACAGTGAAATTCTTACCGTTCTCGTGACGGGAACGAAGCTGACACTGCTGGGAGAAGAAAACGGATGGGTGCAGGCAGAATATAACGGACAAAAAGGATATGTCAGTTCAGACTATGTTACCGATCAGGAACCGGATACAACAACGCAGGAAACAGAGTAACGGAAAGGGGAAACAATGAGTACAGCAGGAAAAATTATGTCCTTCCGACAGGATGGAAATGAGATTTGTGTGAAGTATGAACAGCAAAAACTGGTGGTGAAAGCCATAAGGGATGATATTGTCAATATTTTTGTGCCTTACAGAACAAAGGAACATTATTCTAAGGCCATTGATGGAGACAAGGCGGTTGCAACAGAACTGACGGCAGAGCAAAAAGGAGAAGATCTGGTAATTGCAACCGATAAGATCCGGATGCAGTTTGGAGAAAATCTGGAAATGGTGATTACGAGACCGGACGGGACTCCGCTTGTCCGGACACACCGGCAGGGCAGAAGTGTTTGCGGGGAAGTCAGTGAGCAGATGAAACAGATTCTGGAGTCGGAAGGGCATGATACGTCGAATCTGGGCGCACATGATTATCCGGTACAGATGATGTTTGATCTGGACGAGGGGGATGATTTTTACGGTCTGGGTGATAAGACCGGATTCCTGAATAAAAAAAATTATGAGTATGAGAACTGGAATTCCGATATTCCACAGGCACACAATGAGGACTATCATGCGCTGTACAAGTCGATTCCGGTGCTCTTCTGCAAGAAAAAGAATGACGTATATGGCATGTTTTTTGATAATACGTTCCACAGCTATCTCAATCTGGGCAAAGAAAATCCGGAATATTATTTTTACGGCGCGGATGATGGCAATCTGGATCTGTACTTCCTGGGTGGAGAAAAACTGACGGATCTGATTGAAGAATATACATATCTGACCGGGCGGACACCGCTGCCGCAGCGATGGACGCTTGGATACCAGCAGAGCCGCTGGGGCTATCAGTGCGCAGAAGATATCCGTGATGTGGCAGAACATTTCCGTGATCTGGATATTCCGTGTGATGCCATTCATTTTGACATTGATTATATGGATGGGTATCGTGTGTTTACATGGAATGATGCAAAGTACGGAAAACCTGGGGATCTGATTGCGGAAATAAAAAAACAGGGCTTTAAAACGGTAACGATCATTGATCCGGGAACCAAAGTCGATCCGGACTATTTTATGTGTAAAGAAGGCGAAGAGAACGGATATTTTGCGACCGATACACAGGGAACTACCTATGTCAATGAGGTTTGGCCGGGAGATGCAAATTATCCGGATTTTGGACGCCGCAAAGTACGCGACTGGTGGGGAAAACACCATAAGTTTCTGGTCGACATCGGTGTGGACGGTGTATGGAATGATATGAATGAGCCGGCAAGTTTCCGTGGCGGGCTGCCGCAGGATGTTGTATTTCATGATGAGGAGCGTACGACAAATCATGCGGAAATGCACAATGTATATGGACATTATATGAGCCGTGCGACCTTTGAGGGACTGCAGAAACTTTCCGATAAGCGTCCGTTTGTTATCACACGTGCAGCGTATGCAGGAACACAGAAATATGCGACCGTGTGGACCGGAGATAATCAGAGTCTGTGGTCGCATCTGCAGATGATGGTGCCGCAGCTGTGTAATCTCGGTATGAGTGGATTTGCGTTTGCCGGAACCGACATTGGCGGATTCGGTGCGGATACGACCCCGGAACTTCTGACCCGGTGGATCGAGGCTGCCGTATTTTCTCCGCTGTTTCGAAATCATTCCTGTCAGGGAACACGCAGACAGGAGCCGTGGCAGTTTGATGATCAGGTGGTGGGAATCTATCGAAAATATGTAAAGATGCGTTATCGTTTCCTTCCGTATCTGTATGATCTGTTTTATCAGGGAGAACAGACCGGACTTCCGGTTATGCGTCCTCTGGTTCTGCATTATCCAAAGGACCCGGAAACCTATAACCTCAATGGAGAGTTCCTGGTAGGGGAAAATCTCCTCGTTGCCCCGGTATTGGAGCAGGGAGCCACGAAGAAAATGGTGTATCTGCCGGAAGGGGAGTGGTATGATTACTGGACCGGAGAGAAAATTACCGGAGGAAAGTATTTCCTGCGGGATGCACCGATTGATTTGTGCCCGATGTACCTGAAAGAAGGAACGATGATCCCGATGTATGAAAAAATGGCGTATGTTGGAGAAAAGCCGTACCGTACGCTGTATCTGCTGACAACTCCGGGAGAGGCTTCTTACGATCATTTTCAGGATAATGGAGAGGACTATGCCTACCGTAAGGGTGTGTATAATTTATATCATTTCCATAAGAATGCACAGGGAGTACTGGAAACGGAAATGCGGCACAAAAATTATCCGGAATACGAGCAGATATGCTTAAAAATAGTAGGAAAATAAGAACAAAAAACCGTTGCATGGCATAGTCTATAATGATGACAGGATGGAGCATGCAAGTGGATTATTCAAACGATTTTTACCCAAAGATTCCGTTTTATATGACATATCCGATGCAGAGTATGTATCTGACAGAGATGGAATATGAAAAAGATATGGAACGAATGAAACAGTACTATCCGGCAGAGACAAAAGAGATCATGGAGCTGGTGGAACAGAGGCTTGACCAGCTGGAATATGAGGGAAGCCGCATCTACGATGAGGAACCGGACCGCCTGATGATACAGATGGAAATTGATGGAATTTACCGGAAGCTGTCCGAAGTGCAGAAAAAGAAAGAGAACCGGATCGAAGGAAACATGCAGGCGGCATCATATTTCGAAATGGTTCCGGCTTCTATCGCCGGAGAAACTATGACAACACAGGAACGGGAATGTGGGAATCCGTGGCTTTGCAGTATGATCGGCGTGCTGTTTGGTGCGGAAATGTGCAAACGGCGCTGCCGGCATCGCAGATGCAGGAGATGGATGTAACGGCAGAAATTACAGCCATAGTAAGAAGGAAAAGATAAATGAACAGGAAAGTAATTAAACCAGTGGTGCTGTCAGGGCTTTTTCTGGCAGCACTGATTGTTTTCAGTATCATAACCAATCAGGATAATAAAGATATGACAACGGCGATGAAGGAGGCAACCCTTCCCATCGTCCAGTTTTATGAAGGAAATAACAGCGTGGCACAGCTGCACGGATACGTATCGGAAATGAATATTACAAAGATGCGGGATGGAATTGTGCCGGTAGACCATACACGACTGCTTCCGCTGAAAATTAATACATATGGACAAAAAATCAGAGGCATTGCTTATGAAATCCGGAGTCTTGATGATTCCCGGCTGGTTGCAAAGGGAGATGCACAGGAGATCAAAGAAAAAAATAATGAAATCTCTGCAAACCTGAAAATCCAGAATATTCTCGGAAAAGGGGAAGAATATGAACTGATTGTTATTCTTGCTTCAGGAAAAAATAAGATCCGGTATTACACCCGGCTGATGCAGACACAAAACGATGATACCCAGGCATGTATGGATTTTGCACTGCAGTTTCATGAATATACATTCCGGGATGATGCAAATAAATTTATTCCGAAATATATGGATGCGGCAACAGGCGATACCAGTACACTCAATTATGTGGATTTAAGCTGTACCTTAAACCAGATTACCTGGGCAGATTTAAAACCGGAGCAGATGGGAGAACCCGAGGCATCTTTCAAGGAAGTCAATGATTCCTATGATGTGATCACACTCCGGTATGTGGTGACCACCAAAGGAACCGGTGGGGAAACCGAGTATTATAATGTGGAAGAATATTATCGTCTGCGTATGACGGAATCCCGTATGTATGTCTTAAATTTTGAGCGTACTTTAAATCAGATTTTCCGTGGGGAAAACCGGTTTATTACAGATAATAATCAGATCCAACTTGGCATACGTGACAAAAATATTGAATATGCTGTAAGTGAGACCGGAGATGTGATCGCGTTTGTACAGCAGGGAGAACTCTGGTGCTTTGACCGTGTAAATAATAAGATTGTACAGGTATTCAGTTTCCTTGGGGCAGAGGGGATCAATGCGAGGGATAACTGGGATCAGCATGATATCAAAATTGCCCGTGTGGATGAAGCGGGAAGTATTGATTTTGTTGTATATGGATATATGAACCGTGGGGATCATGAAGGCGAAGTGGGCACGGCAGTATATCATTATGATGGTCTGGTACACACTATAGAGGAAGAAATTTTTATCCCGTCGGATGTTTCCTATGAAATACTCAAAGCACAGATGGGGCAGTTAATGTATGTGAACGAAAAGGGGACATTTTACCTGATCATGGATCAGAAACTTTACAGTATAGATACGGACAAGCGGACTCCGGAAGTGCTTGTGAAAGATCTGAAAGAAAGCTGTTATAAAGTGTCGGAATCGAATCAGTATTTTGCGTGGGTAGACAGCGACAAAGAATACAAAAGCGATGTGATTCACCTGATGAATTTGAAAAATGCTTCTGTCTATGATATCAAGGCAAAAAAGGGAGCGTATATTCTTCCGCTTGGGTTTATCGATGAAGATTTTATTTACGGAGCAGCAAAGAAAGATAAGGTGATGGTTGCAGCAGCGGGAAATACGGTTTTCCCGATGAAAAATTTAACCATCATGGATACTTCCGAAAATTCACACAGTATCTTAAAGACGTATGAACCGTCCAGGGGAAGTATCGGTTCCATTTCGGTGGAGGATTATACAATTACCATTCATCTGATCAAAAAGTCCGGCGGACATTATGTGGCTGCAGGAACCGATGCGATCATGAACCGTGAGGGAGACACGGAAGAAAAAGTTACCGTGGGATCAACCGTGACAGATCGCAAGGAAACACAGTACCAGCTTATGATGAAAAATGGGGCAGATGCATCCAAAATTAAAATGCTGACTTCCAAATCTGTTTTACTCGAAAATCCGCGTGATGTTTCCGTGAAAAATAAGGAGTCGCAGGAATACTTTTATGTGTACAAAAAAGGTGATGTGCTGTTTGCAACCGATGAGATCGCGGATGCCATCGTCTGCGCCAATAATCATATGGGAGTTGTGGTGGATTCCAAGCAGCAGTATGTATGGATGCGTGCGCGTAAATCGGCACAGACGGCATTTAGCAGCCTGAAAGTAAACGATGCGGATAAGAGTTCATCATCCGTGGTTCAGGCGGTCAGTGCCATGCTTAATTACAGAGGAAACGGGCTCAGTGTAAAAGAACTGATTGACAATGGAGGAACCCCGAAAAGTGCGATTGAAAATACATTAAAAGATTCTGTTGTTCTTGATATATCCGGTTGCACAGTAGAGGAGATTCTGTTTTATGTCAGCAAGGGCAGCCCGGTATTTGCAATGACCGGAACAGACAGTGCCGTATTAGTGACGGGATATACCTCTGGAAGCATTTATTATTATGATCCGCAGACCCATTCCACGAGGTCAAAAAGTTATAAAGATGCGGATGACTGGTTCCGGAAAGCAGGATACATTTTCTTTACTTATTTGGACCGTTAATTTTCATTGTAAAAATGAACAATTAAGGACAAGGTTTTATGGATGATTCGTGAAGATTTAACAGAAATAAAGTTAATATATTGCAATTCCTGGATAAGTGAGATATATTTGAGAATATGTTATACAGTTTTGGAAAGGGAGAGCGTATGAGTAAGAAAAATGTGATCGTTTCTAATGTGTCAGAAGGACACGACAATCCAATCGCAGAACTTGTTCAGGTAGCATGTCAGTTCGACAGCGATATTATGTTGGAGAGCGATAACCGCAGAATTAATGCAAAGAGCATTATGGGAATTATGGCGTTTAATCCATCCGATGGAATGTCGGTTGATATTGTGACGGAGGGTGCCGATGAAGAAGCAGCGCTTGATGCAATTGAAAAATTTTTAGTATGTGAATAATTCTGGTTAGGAGGAATCGTTATGCAGGAGAAGAAGTTAAACAAAGCAGTTTCTGACGTGAAGCTGATGAAGACACCAGAGGGAAAGACAGAAGTTAAAAATGCGGTTAAGGATGCTACAAAAAAGGTAGAATCAAAAGTCGGGGATGTTGCTGAGGCAGCAGCAAAGAAAGCAGAAGTTGTAGAAGAGAAGGCAAAAGAAGTTGCAAAGGCAACAACAAAGGCTGTTGTTGAGAAGGCAGAACCTGTTGTGAAGAAAGCTGCAACGAAAGCAAAGGCTGCTACAAAGGCAAAGAAAGAAAAACAGCCGGCAAAGACCGAAATCATTGTTCAGTATCAGCAGAATGCTGCAAATCTTGGAGAACTTGAGGATAAGGTAAAGAAACAGTTTGTAGCTGAGGGACATCGTGCCGGATGCATTAAGACATTAAATATTTATGTAAAGCCGGAAGAGTACAAGGCATATTATGTAATCAATGACAAGTTCTTCGGAAGTGTAGATCTCTTCTAAGCGAGTTTTATTACCCATACATGATAAAAAGGACGACTGCAGATGCAGCCGTCCTTTTTACGTGGTATGAGACAGGATATTCATAAAAAAGAGTATAAAAAAAGAAACCGGATAAACAGTTTCTTTAAAAGAGCGGGTGATGGGAATCGAACCCACGTATCCAGCTTGGAAGGCTGGTGTTCTA
>OLGE01002045.1_pt1 | contig 18821 bp, 14 predicted proteins | sample 1605151 | NCBI WGS metagenome assembly OLGE01 (sample SAMEA3888912, study PRJEB22519) | human gut metagenome | biome: human gut; feature: human-associated habitat; material: faeces | place: Denmark | collected 2010
CGACAGTTCGCCGTAACGGAACCAAATCAGGTGTGGTGCGGTGATGTGACCTATAGTGTGCCCGGAGTTCAGGGCGGGCATGGATGCTTAAATGAACCGCGAGTCTGTCTGGAATATTGAACCGGTAACTCACGATGAGAAACCCAACAATCCCACCGGGTGTGACGGTGGAGAACCTGAGCGGCAGTGACCTGCGGCATGCCCGCAGGGTGATGTAACCCGCTGACAACGGGGATTGAGGCGAGATCACTAAGCCGAGATGATCCTCAAGGTTAAGTACTGAAAGGCTGAAGAACATGAACCCGTTAATCCGCCTCTGTGGGTTGAAAACGTCACCACGGCCTACGTGATCTGACAGGCCGTGCAGGAGGAACTGGCAGTGATACGTAAGCACTGCCGGTCGAAGGTGTTTTGACATGTATGCGAAACACCGGGGCAGCAGCGTCTATCACGCTTGCGTTGCTGACTTCTGCCAACTTGCGGCAAGCAAGGATAAAGAGTGCGACGGGCAGCCTCCTCAGTATGCCTGAGTCCAGGCAGGTAAACCGGGGAAGGTCAGCGACGGATGTTAAGGGGGCATGGCTCCGATGACGCGCTGGCTGGCGGAGCTTCCGTAGTAGTCCGCGATGGGGAAAGCCCATTACATGGCGAAGGGAAGCAGTTTGAATGTGTTTGCGACGTGAATTAACTGACCTAACGAGGTGAAGACCTTTGATAATCAGCGAAATGCAACGCAAGCTTGCCACATGGGCAGCCACCGATCCGTCCCTACGGATTCAACGGCTGCTGCGTCTGATAACACAACCAGAATGGCTGGCTGAAGCGGCGCGGATCACGCTTTCATCAAAGGGGGCCCATACCCCCGGCGTTGATGGCGTGAACAAAACAATGCTACAGGCCAGACTGGCTGTTGAGCTGCAAATCCTCAGGGATGAATTACTCTCAGGCCACTACCAGCCCTTGCCCGCCAGACGGGTTTACATCCCTAAAAGCAACGGCAAACTGCGACCACTGGGTATCCCCGCGTTGCGGGATCGTATTGTTCAGCGGGCCATGCTGATGGCGATGGAGCCGATATGGGAGAGTGATTTTCATACGCTCTCATATGGCTTCCGGCCTGAGCGCAGTGTCCACCACGCGATCCGCACGGTGAAATTACAGCTCACAGACTGTGGTGAAACCCGGGGACGCTGGGTGATTGAAGGCGACCTGTCCAGTTACTTCGACACCGTACATCATCGACTGCTGATGAAGGCTGTACGCCGCAGGATCAGTGACGCACGTTTCATGACTCTGCTGTGGAAAACCATCAAGGCGGGACATATCGATGTCGGTCTCTTTCGGGCGGCCAGTGAAGGTGTACCACAGGGCGGTGTTATATCGCCGCTATTATCGAACATCATGCTGAATGAGTTCGATCAATACCTGCATGAGCGCTACCTGAGCGGGAAAGCCAGAAAAGATCGGTGGTACTGGAATAACAGTATCCAACGGGGCCGAAGTACGGCGGTCAGAGAAAACTGGCAGTGGAAACCCGCGGTGGCGTACTGCCGCTATGCCGATGATTTTGTCCTCATCGTCAAAGGCACCAAAGCACAGGCGGAAGCCATCAGGGAGGAGTGTCGGGGTGTGCTCGAAGGCAGTCTGAAACTCAGGCTGAACATGGATAAGACTAAAATCACCCATGTTAATGACGGCTTTATCTTTCTGGGGCACAGGATCATTCGCAAACGCAGTCGTTATGGCGAGATGCGAGTGGTCTCAACGATCCCGCAGGAGAAAGCCAGAAACTTCGCCGCATCGCTGACAGCACTGTTATCAGGCAACTACAGTGAAAGCAAAGTCGATATGGCTGAACAACTCAACCGAAAACTGAAAGGCTGGGCTATGTTCTATCAGTTCGTTGATTTTAAGGCCAAAGTCTTCAGTTATATCGACCGTGTCGTGTTCTGGAAGCTGGCTCACTGGCTGGCCCGCAAATACCGTACAGGTATCGCTTCCCTGATGAGGTGGTGGTGTAAATCACCGAAACCGGGTCAGAGCAAAACGTGGGTTTTATTTGGTAAAACCAATCACGGCAAGCTCAGCGGCGAAATACTGTACCGGTTGGTGGGGCAAGGCAAGAAGCTGTTCCGCTGGCGGCTACCCGAAGGTAATCCCTATCTGAGGACGGAGACCAGAAACACGTATACATCGCGCTTTACAGAAGTGGCAATGGCGTTCGCCAGCATTTAAATGGAGAGCCGGATGCGCTGAAAGGTGCACGTCCGGTTCGGGGAGGAGAGGCAGGGAAATAGTCCGACTACGCCCTGCCTCTTACTCTACTCAGGACCCACGAAGGCTGGCTGTATCTTGCCGTGGTTGTTGATCTGTTCTCACGCAAAATTATCGGCTGGTCCATGCAATCCCGGATGACAAAAGACATTGTCCTGAACGCACTGCTGATGGCTGTATGGCGGCGTAATCCCGAAAAACAGGTGCTGGTTCATTCGGATCAGGGCAGTCAGTACACAAGCCATGAATGGCAGTCGTTCCTGAAATCACACGGCCTGGAGGGCAGCATGAGCCGTCGCGGTAACTGCCATGATAATGCGGTTGCAGAAAGCTTTTTCCAGTTGTTGAAACGCGAACGGATAAAGAAAAAGATCTACGGAACGCGGGAAGAAGCCCGCAGCGATATCTTTGGTTACATCGAAATGTTTTATAACAGTAAGCGTCGGCATGGTTCGAGCAATCAGATGTCACCGACAGAATATGAAAACCAGTATTATCAACGACTCGGAAGTGTCTAGATTATCCGTGGCGATTCTACATGCTGATTTCAGTGGTTGCACCAAAAAACCATGAAGTAAAATACTCATGGAGGCTATTTAACTTATGTTGTGTGAGAATTTAGTTCATATACCAAAATTTAGCTATCCACATGATTTCAATGTATATTCACTATATATAGTTGAGTCTACCTCCAGATAACTTCATGAACTAGTAGGAAATGGGCGCCTAATGTGCATTTCTCGGCAACTTACTTAGTTACAGCATTTCCCAAATTAATCGTATAACCCGGCAAATCAAGATTTAGGTTGTATCTGATTGTCTTCTTGAATAATTTATGAATCTTAGTAACATTTAGATACACCAAAATCTAATCAGAACAGCTCTCTGAGGGCGGTAGCATTGTCAGGGTTGATTGGATTTGCATGAGGCCTTTGTCCCTGACCCGATATCCTGATCCATTCAGAAAAAGAATTCCGACATACGAGACAATCTCTTTTGTCATGCGGGGTTGCATTGACCAGCCGATAACTTTTCGGGAGAACAGGTCAACCACCAGGGCCAGATACATCCAGCCTTCGTGGGTTCGGATGTAGGTTATGTCCGTCACACTTACCGCTTAATGAATTTGATAAAGTGCAATAAAATTCAAGCTATTGATTTTAAGAACAACACGAACGTTTCAGTTTAGTGGTTGCTGCGCGCCGCAGATCCAGCCGCCTACATCAACTTTAGGAAGGTAATAAGTATGGGTAAGGCTATCGATATCTTGCTTTACGTGGCTCTAAGCGAGGAGTTTGATGTCGTTATAGATATGCTAGGATCAGATTTTGAATCCCAAGAGCAGGTAGGTGTTGCACTGACAGGTTTCTTCGGCAATATCGACTCGCCTGTTCTTAACAGAAGCTTCGAAGTTGCTGTGTTCCCGGCAGGAAAAATGGGCAATACCCGATCCGCTAGTCTTACTTCAGCACTTATCGAGAAGCTGAATCCGGCCAACATCGTGGTGCTAGGCATAGCAGGATCACTGGTAAACGACATGGAACCTGGCGATGTATTTATACCGGACACTGTGAATGAGTACATGGCAAATTCAGCGACCCATGGGGAAGGTAAAAACTGGAGTTTTACTACCTCAGGTAACCAATTTCAAAGCTCTTTGAGACTACTCAATAGGTTTCAATTTTTCGCACACACCAGTGGCGACTATTACAAACGTTGGCAGCAAGACACTCAGATTGCCAAGGCTGAACTCATTTCAGAAGAGGTACAGCTTGCCCTTGCTAGCAATGAACTGATCCTACGAGGTAGCTGTAAGCTCTTTGCCGGTGACGACCGTAAGTTGGCCAGCGGCCCAGCAGTAGGTAAAGGCAAGGGTTTTGTGGATTGGATCATCCGTGAACATGATCGTAAGGTTGCGGCCCTAGAAATGGAGTCGGCAGGTGTATACGATGCCGCGACTGTTCGCACAACGGCTCCACGAACTGTGGCCATCCGCGGCATTTCTGACTACGCGGACGCTCGAAAAGAAAAAATTGAAGACACAGCTAAAGGTAAGTTTCGAAATTTGTCCGCTAGAAACGCTGTTTCGTTTTTTATTCACACTGTCCAAGCTGGGATGTTCGGAGCTGAGGAAGAATTGGCGCAGGTCGCATTATCGCCATCGCCACATCTGCAGCTTGATTCTCGGGTGAAATCTGTATTCGTCATAGGTGGTCACACCGGTGAGACCGCAGATGTTGATGCTGAACTCCCACGTTTGAACAAGGCGTCGTTGACCCTTGGGCATGTTCTCGCGAAAGCGGGAGCACAGCTACTTATATGCAGCCCATTTACTGATTCGGTCGACTACTACGCAGCAATGGGCTATGCGGACTCTAAGTGTGGTGGATTAATCCAGTTCCATAGTCCCAGTCATCCAACAGTTGAGGAAAAGCGATGCCTTCTACGCAAAACGCTTGGACGACCTGGCCTCGTAATCCAGGATTGGAACTACCCTGGTCCAGAGGGCAATGAGGAAGACGCATGGTTCCAGTCCTGGTTTTTGGCCCAGATTCAGGCGCTGGAGAAAGCTGATGTGGTTGTTGCTCTGGGAGGGAAGGTTTCGCAAACGGCTAGTACACTTTTGCATCTTGCTGAGGCCAGGGGCCTTCCGATCATTCCGTTTGCATTCCTCGGTGGAGTGGCGAAGCGCTCATACGAGCGCCGAGATTGGTCGAGACTTAATCCAGGTTTTGACCCAAGCGTTTTGTGCGACGTCGATGGTGTTGAACATACGATTGAGATAGCTAATCGACTCATGTTAGATCGAATGCAGCCGAGCCGTCTCTTAGAGAGACCGAAAATGGTTTTTGTTAGTTTTGCTCATCAGGACGCCGAAATGGCCAATGCACTACGGGCCGTACTAGTAAAAGAGGGTATTGAGGTCCTAGTTGGTGACGATGAGATCAGGTCAGATCAGATGATCACAGCAACCATTGAGCAAGCGGTTCTTCGCAGCGATGTTTGTGCAGTTCTTTGGAGCCGTCAGTATGCCCAGAGCCCGTGGTGTTATGACGAAATGAGTCTGGCAATAAATCAGCAGGAATATGGCAAGATTAAGGTATGGCTTTTCAATCTAGATGACTCTCCGATTGTCCCAGCTCAGGCGCGCAAGCTGCCCACTATCTCTGTTAGGAATGTTCAGGCAATGCACAATTGCGTGCATGAGCTTTTGGGCAGGTAGTGGTTTGTCCCTGTCGACCTGTCGCAATGAGGCTCAGCGTCCTGCGGCTGATAGGTTAGGTATTTGTAAATAGCTTATCGTCTCTAACGTAACGGCACTTCAATTGCCAAAAGCATTAAAAAATAGGTATATAATGATTTTTCCATTTGATAATAAAAGTAATATTTCTGCCGTTCTAAGAATGTTAAAGAACTCTACACGAAATAAAGTTAGGGCGATTGCATCTGGAAGTGATACAGACTCTATAGATTTGATGAATAATCTAAGAGAAAAATGTAATGTCACTGAGTTGTACCAAGCAGAAAATGCAGTCAAGGCGTTGTCAATAGGTCGCAAGTTACTTCCAGATTTATTTCCTAAAGAGCCTCAGTTCAAAGATGACTTCATAAGGCTAGATGCTTTAGGTTTGGAAAAAAATCTTTCGTATATAGATAACGCAATAAAGTTAAATAAAAGAAAAGTTGAAAAATTCCTTGAGGATTTATTTGAGATAAACGAAAGTATATATCAAAATGATCTTTTTTTAGCAGAAAAACTAATAAATAAAGCTATAGAAAATCATGGTCATAGTCATCTTTTATTAAGGAAAGCAATATTTGTTATATCCAGCGATGAGATGTCTAAATTTGATAGCCTTTCAAGGATTATTACATCATATGGTGTAAGAAGTAACGTAGTAAACACTTTACTTTATTGTTTTAAAGAAGAACAAGACTATTTAAGCGTTAAAAAATCTGTAATGTCTACGAAAGACCGAGGAGTTTTCAATCAATTTACAAGAGACTTACTACGGATTGGATTTCATCCACATGCCAAAAACACTGCAGACCTGATTCAATTGACGCAAAGTTGTTTGCAGTCAAGTTTAGTGGATGCCATCATTATTACGAAAGTGAATAGTAATCTTTTTGATAAATCTAAATACATCAATATCGATTGGGTTTTTAAATTAATTGACAATAACTCAAAGCCTATTCAGGAAATTGTAAATCTAACAGAGCAATATGAAGATTCAGAAGGAGTTTTTTTCCAACGTAGTTGTGCTTGGCTAGAGAATGATGAAGTTGTTGAGTATAGATTGCTTATTGACCACTTTAATGACTCTCCTGAATCTCCATACTTTGAAATGAATGATGAATTAGTATTGAGAATAATCAAAAATGTAAGAGTTGAAGGTATTGAAGAAATTCTTACCAGTGAGAATTTGTTGGAGTTTGGTGGGAGCAAGTTGTCCGTAAATAAGTCGTCAATTTCAAATTCAGCGCTCCTAAATTTAATGATCCATATAAATGAAGGCATGATAATTACCACTGAAGATGTATTACTCCGATTAATGGAGAACACTCGAGATTTAGCACGAACAATAAATATCAGTTTTATCAAAAATTTTATACTGTCTTCACCAAGCGAGCTATCCGAGATTGTGTTGTTATTGTTGATTTACAAGAGAAGCAAAAATGAAGCTGACCATTATAAATTACGTAGAAAGCTACAAAACTATATAATTAAGTATAATGAATCAAACTTAGTTAATTTTATAGATAGTGTCGCTAAAAAGTCTCAAGCTGTTGCTGAATTCACATATGAGGTATGTACGGAAGATTTTATATCTAAGCTTAGTCATGTCATAGGTACGACTGAGAAAATTACAGAAACTAGAGCTAGTCTTCATGATTGGATGGGGGATCTAACTGGTGATACTAACTATAAGGTGAGAGCAAAAAACTTAAGAATAGATCACAAGATTAACCTCGTCAAAGGTGAACTAGACGACAATCGAATATATGTAGATACTTCTAAGTTTTTGGAGTGGATGCAAGATGAAATAGCGCAAGACCTAACGACAGTGCTTTCGTTTTCACTGCATGATAAGGAAGTGATTAATACAAATGAACCACAAATCACTCAAATAATTTCCAAGTGTTATTCAGAGTTTTGCTCTAATAACCTATTTGGTATAGCATCTTATTTAGGTAGAAGACTTCGACATGGTACTTTTAAAGGCCATTTGTATCATAGCGTAGTTAATGATATAGAGCAAACTTATGATGATATTATTGATGATCCTTTAATATTCCCTTTATGGGGAGCTTTTAAAGAAAGTTACAAAAATGAAGTGGACTCTATTGTTAAAAATAAACTTCATATAAAGAATGGCAGTACATTTGAAGGATTTCTTTCTCCAGAAATCACAGGTCATAACAAAATAGAAGTCCTGAACGGCTGCATTAACAATATCTATTCTGATTTCGATAAAAGCGAAAGCTCATACAACGCTATTTTATTAATTAATGAGTATTGTTGGAGGCTGGCTGAGATTGATATGAGATCTGTTCATGGCTTTTTGAAAAGTAGAAAAAATTATCTTGTAGATTTAGATTTGTTGAATGAAATTAAGAGAAAAGCGCTACAAACAAAAATGGACGAATCGAGGGTGTCTAGTTTTTATAGGGAAGTTCAGCGCCTAGTAAATGACAAATTGACTGATATGTATAGTTGGTTCAAAAAACCTCAAAGTATATCACCTAAAGCATCATTGAACCTGTTATATAAAGTAGTGGTAACTGAAGTTAAGCAGAGCTTTCCAAATTTTCAACCAGACACTAGCTTTGATGAAGACCACGACATCGAATTAATAGGAGGTGCTTATCATGTACTCTATGATGCTCTCTACGTCATTGTTTTCAATGCTGCAAAACATGGTAAAAATGCAGGTAGTGTTTATAGAAATTTCACAATTGAGCGTGATGAATTAAGTGCACTTGTCCGCGTGAAATTTGATTCAGAAATCTGTGATTCTTCGAGTGAATTTACTATTAATCAATTACTTAAAGTCGATTTAGATGATGCTGAGATTGATACAGCCCAAACTGTCGAAAACTTGAGTGGCATCAAAAAACTTTACCACCTAGACAAGTATGACGAGAACTTTGAAATAATTACCATAGAATGTGTTAAACGAAAAGTTTGCATCGATATGATTTACAGGTTGGGCCATCTATGAAAAATATATTGATTATCGAAGACGATAGTTTTAAGGCTGACAGCTTAGTCCAATTTTTGATTGGCTACTATTCGGATCCAGAAATCAAGATAGCTGGAAGCTTAGCTGAAGCTATTAACATTGTGAATAGTGACATTTTTAATCTGATTTTAGTGGATATGGCGCTGCCCAGTCATCCTTCCGTTATTGGCGGCGGTTCTCCAACATCTCTTCTAACAGGAGGGATTGATGTGCTGCTCGAACTAAATTATTTAGAGAGGAATGACCCATGTATCGTCGTAACTCAATACCCTGATATAGATATCTCAGGTAAGTTTTACGATTTAACTCAAGCTAAAATTGAATTCAAGACGCAGTTAGGGTGTAATGTCATGGCTTGTATTGAGTACAAAGAGGAAGAATCGTCTTGGCAAGAACATTTGAAAAGCATATTGGATAATTTATGAAAGTTTTAGTTGTAGAAGATAATCCGCAGAAGTTATCGGAAATCAAGGGTGTCTTAAATGGGATTGGATTTGAGATAAACATTAAAGAATGCGATTCTATTTTTAAATTCAACACAGAAATAACCAAGGAAAAATTTGATTTAGTAGTTGCTGATTTGGTTCTGCCTATATTTGGTAAGGATGAGGAAGAGCCTCAAGATGTTACTTCGAAAATTATAGAGCTAATTAGAGATTATGAGTCTAAAAACTATAAGACACCAGTTATTGCAATCACTCAATTTTCAGACTCAGCTGAAAGTAATTTTTCAAACCTCAATAAATATGACATCAATGTAATAACTTATGAGCAGGGGTCTGACGAATGGAAATCGGCTTTTTTTAGGAAGATCGAGTTATGCATCCCAAAGACTACTTATGATTTTATTATTGTTTGTGCTTTAGAGAAAGAAGCAGCTGCTTATATCGAGGCCGGTTACGCAAAGCCCAAGACTTCAATCAAGTATGGACTTTCTTGTCAGGATATGATGATTGAAGGACATAAAGGCCTTATAATTGTCCCTCCACGAATGGGATTGGTTAATACATCTATCGTTAGTGCGCGAGCTATTGATTTATTCGAACCCAAAATTATCTGCATGAGTGGTATTTGTGCTGGTATAGAGGGGAATGCTAACATTTACGACATAGTCATTCCTTCGCAGTGCGATCAGCATGATGCAGGTAAATGGACAAGTAAAGGTTTTGTACCAGAAAGTTATTCAATTCCACTGATTCACGATACCGAAATCGCTATCAATAGAATTGTAAAAGAAGATGGGTTTGTTGATGCAGTCGCGCAAGGTGTGCATCTTTCAGAATCTGAAATGGTAGATGGGTCATCAACTTTAGATGTGAAAATATATACCGCAACAACATCTAGTGGTAGTAGTGTAATTGCTGACGAGAAGATGTTGGACTACATTACTTCACAACATAGAAAAAAGACTGCCTTTGAAATGGAATCTTACGCACTTTATGAAGCTGCACGACGCTCTCCATTAAAACCAAACTACTTCAGTGCTAAGTCTGTCGTAGATAACGGTAATACTAATAAGGGAGATGAGTATCATAGAGTAGCCGCTTTGATATCTGCTAAGGCTGTGTATGGGTTAATAAAAGAACTTATTTAAAGTTTTGAATTATTCTATTGGTTAGGATTATCGCTTAAATTTCTATTAGCTAGAAACTGTAGAATAAACAACAAACAAGTACTATAAATTGAGGTAATGTATGTCTAATTTAAACGATTTAGGCACAGAATCAGCGGCGAGTTACGCTTTAGGTCAAGCAAAGCATTTTCAATCGAAAGCAGATCACAACAAAGCTGAAAGTATTTGGTGCTTTCGTGGAGTAATGATTTGTTCGTTACTTGCTCCTTTATTCGTCAGTCTCGGGGAAGGCGTGTGGTTGTCAAAGGTTATTCCATCAGTACTATCGGCGATAGCCGCATTTTCTACCGCATGGCTTCAGCTAAGAAAACCTCAAAATCTTTGGTCAGTTTACAGAACAGCACAGAGAAAAATCGAAACTACTCTAATTCATTACAAATACAAAACAGAGGATTACGAGGAAACCAGCGATGTTGGTGCTGATAAGTTACTTATATCAAAAGTGATTAGTTTTGCTACAGAAGCCCATCATATGTGGATTAAAGCTCTACCCGATACTAACTCACTAAAGGAGTCCATACATATTGAGGCCAAAGACAAGTAGTGTAAGCAAACCTAGTTTACTTCACTCACTTTTGAGAGTTCCGTTTAATCAGCCAACAGCCGGTATTCCTTCGGCGTCAGGTTCTTAAGGGAACCATAGGGACGCTCGCTGTTGTACTCATTCTGCGAGTGTTCCGTAATTTCCCGTACTTCATTCAGCGTTCTGAACAGGTAAAATACCATGTGACCTGCCCCCCAGTATTAAATACAACCGTCAGTGAGTAATGGACTGACCTGACCCTGACCCCGAATATGATCCATGCATAATCAGGAATAACCGGCTTCAGGTTGGTTGCTTATTCTGGCAACCGGCAGATTTCTCGGCGAATTCGCACGGGGTCATCCAGCCCAGTGCAGAATGGGGACGACTCTGGTTATAGTGTATGCGCCAGACCTCGATTTTGCACCGGGCATCCTCCTTGGACATAAACCAGTTCTCGTTCAGGCACTCCTGCCGCAGCCTGCCGTTGAATGACTCCACCGTAGCATTATCCGTGGGCGTGCCTGGCCGTGAGAAATCGATCCGGATATCACGTTCGTACACCCATTTATCCAGCATTTTCCCTGCAAATTCAGAGCCATTATCTGTCTTCAGTAGCTGCGGTAATGGGCGTCTCAACGCGATAGTGTCCAGCATCTCCGCCACTTCTGAAGAGCGCAGGTTCTGGCCCACGCAGATCCCCAGACATTCGCGCGTGTAGAGATCGATTACCGTCAGCAGGCGAAACCGCGCGAGCGCGCCAGACACATCGCTGAGAATGATGGGTTTCAGGCGGGTTTTAACCTGAACGTAAATGCGCTCCTGCCCGGAGTTCAGCTCAATATCCTCATCCAGCTCAACGGTCACTGCCTCCACGCTGGCTTTCTGTGCCAGCAGCAAGCAGCCAACGGCATACAAGTGCTGATAAAGGAATCCCCGGTGTACGGCTTCAATACGTACCAACTGGGCAGAGTCCAAAACATCCGGCGTAGATTTTTCTTCGCTTCCCCGCATTTTTGTTCCTCAAGTTACTTGTCAGAAGTACCCAAGATTTACCTATCAGCGTGCGCAATGGAACTTAAGTATGGCTACCAAAAGTTTGACCAGAACACACGGATTAATCGGTGCGCAACAATTTCACCTCATATTCTGGTGGAGGCTGATGTAGTTCGTATGGTGTTACATCAATAAATTGAAGGAAATCCACCCGCTGTCAGATATGTCAGTAAAACAGGCTATATATCATTGATTAAGAAATTCGGGGGCGTTACTTTTATCCGTGTCAGTGCACTGGCTGCGCATTTGTAGTTATCTTTACGACAGGCGAGTGGACAAAAAGAATAAAAGAGGGAGAGTCCCATGGTCAGAGTTTGTAAAGTTGAAATCCAGAACTTCCGATCTATTCGTTTGCTGACCTGGTTGCCTTCGCCAGGGCTCAACTGCCTCATGGGCCCTGGGGACAGTGGCAAGACCACCATTCTTGACGCTATAGATTTGTGCCTGGGGGCGCGGCGTAATGTCAGTTTCAGCGACACCGATTTTTTTGGTCTCGATGTGACTCAGCCCATCAGTATTACCCTGACCCTGGGGTCATTGCCGGATGCGCTGAGGACAATGGAAACCTACGGCAATTATTTGCAGGCATTCAACAGCGCGACGGGGCAGATACAGGAAGAGCCCCAGCTCGGGCTGGAAACGGTTTTGTGTCTGCGGCTTAGCGTCGACAGTGAACTGGAGCCTAACTGGACGCTGGTGTCTCAGCGTGCCGAAGTGCTAGGTCAGGAACGCAATCTGGCCTGGAAAGATCGGCTGCTCATCGCACCGGCGAGACTTGGCACCTATGCAAGCTCAAATTTGTCCTGGGCACGCGGATCGGTGCTTAATCGGCTCACGGAGGAGCGCCCTAATCTGGGGGCTGAACTGTCAAATGCTGCGCGTCAGGCCCGAACCAGTTTCGGTGGTCAGGCAGCGGTACAACTCGCGGCAACGCTGGACGTAGTTACTCAGAAGGCCAATGAGTTGGGTGTGCCGGTCGGTGGTCGGACTCAGGCCTTACTGGACGCTCACGCGGTTTCTATCGGCGATGGTGCAATTGCGCTGCACAACGCCGCTGGTGTGCCGCTGCGTTCTCTTGGTACGGGGTCGTCCCGTCTTCTGGTGGCAGGAATGCAGCGTGCTGCCGCGCAACGGGCCTCCGTGGCGCTGGTCGATGAAGTGGAATACGGACTCGAACCGCATCGGCTTACCCGGTTACTGAACTCACTGGGGGCCAGGGAAACACCGCCGCCACTTCAGGTTTTTCTGACCACACACTCTCCCGTGGCCGTGCGTGAGCTTAATGGCAACCAGCTCTTTGTCGTGCGGGGCCATCCGACAGCACCCCACCTGGTGCTGCCGGTGGGCATTTCCGATGATATTCAAAGTACGCTCCGGGCCGACCCCGAAGCCTTTCTGGCGCGTAGCGTGATCGTCTGTGAAGGGGCGAGCGAGGTAGGGTTAATCCGCGGGCTGGATCACTACTGGACCTCCCTCAACGGTAATTCCATGCTTAGTGCAGGAACCGCATTCGTGAATGTTGGTGGAGGAGAGCCTGACCGATGTTTTGTGCGTGGGCTAGCACTGAGTCGACTTGGCTACCGTGTGCTGGTTCTGGTGGATGCGGATAAGCCGCCCACCCCGGCGACGGTCGAGGCCTTCGAGGCTGCGGGTGGAGAACATATCACATGGCGAGCCGGTCGCGCGCTGGAGGATGAATTGTTTATGAGCCTGCCGGATGCAGGCGTCGACGCGCTGCTTCAACGAGGCATTGAGCTTATGGAGGAGGAACTGGTGGCGGCACATATCCAGACGCAATCCAACGGTCAGGTAACGCTTGCCCATATTCGGCAACAGCGGCACCTGATTGGGGGGCCTTATTCTCCTGAAATACGACAACTATTGGGACTCACTGCGCGTAACCGACGAAACGGGTGGTTTAAATCGGTGACCCGGTATGAGGATGTGGCGCACGATATCCTCGGTCCTCATCTCCCCGCGTCCGATGCCGGGTTCCAGGCGCTGATTAGCCGGCTTTACTGGTGGGCACATGCCGCCTGACTACAACCTGCTGGAATATCATCGGGGGGCGATTACGGCCCCGGCCGGGTGCGGTAAAACACAAATCATTGCGGATACCCTGGCCCTGCATACGGGGACCAGGCCGGTACTTATCCTCACGCACACCAACGCGGGTGTGACAACACTGCGTCTGCGTATGCAACGTGCCGGGGTTTCTGCCGTGGCCTACCGTATCGCCACCATTGATGGATTTGCCATGCGTCTTGTGGCGATGTTTCCGGCGCGGAGTGGGCTCAATGTTGAGGTCCTTCAACTACGCAATCGCAGAACTGACTATCCCGCTATACGGCAGGCTGCCTGCCAGTTGCTGCAGGCAGGGCATCTCAATGATATTCTGGCGGCCAGTTACGCTCACCTCATCGTGGACGAATACCAGGACTGCAACCTGGTGCAACATGCACTGGTAACCGCGCTATCAACGGTGCTGCCTGCCTGTGTACTGGGTGACCCCATGCAGGCCATTTTTGGCTTTCGGGGGAACCAGCTCGTGGACTGGGATGCACATGTACTCTCTCACTTTCCACTGATTGGTGAGCTCAATCATCCATGGCGCTGGGCTAACGCAGGGGCGCCGGAGCTCGGTCGCTGGCTTCTGGACTGCCGACGGATGTTGCTGAATGGTAACGCCATTGACCTTCGCCAGGTGCCTGCTGAGGTGACCTGGGTGCCGTTACGGGCAGAAACAGTTGTTCAGCAGCGCCTTACTGCAGCCCTGACACGCGCTGTCACCGCAAACGGGCAGGTACTGGTGATTGGAAACAGCTATGACACCCGCGGGCGTCAGCAGATGGCCAGCCAGACCCCGGGAGCAACGACCGTCGAAGCCGTCGATTTAGTCGACCTTACCGACTTTGGTGCAGCGTTTAACCTAGACGCTGCGGATGCGTTGACGCGCCTGGTGCAGTTTGCCGCAGGCGTCATGACCCAAGTTGGCCCCGCAGCATTGCTGCCCCGTCTGGAAACGCTACGAAGAGGGCGAGCCCGCAACCCGCCGACGGTTGCCGAAGCAGCGTTAGTGGCATTTGCAGAGAGACCCGGTTTTACGCTGGCCGCTGAGGCACTGCGCCTTCTGACCCGCCAGGATAATGCGCGGGTCTATCGGCCAGAGGTTTTGCGCTGTTGTTTGCGCGCCTTGCAGTCGGCTGCTGCCGGAGGCTGCACATTTGCAGACGCCACGGTAAACGAGCGCGAACGCAATCGCCACGAGAGTCGACCATTGGCCCGGCGTGTAATCGGCAGCACATTGTTGCTAAAGGGACTGGAAGGGGAGGTGGCAGTCATCACATCCCCGGAAGAGATGGATGCACGACACCTCTATGTCGCTATGACGCGGGGATCTTCGCGGCTGGTTGTGTGCTCGCTAACTCCCATATTGACGGCCCGCTAACTCCGATGCTAAGCGCCCTTGCTCGCAAATCGCACCTTCCTTAAGGGCAGTGCCTGACGTACAGCCCTATCAAATAGCCTGGCTTCTATCACCATTCCTCACGCCTTGCCGGTGAATCAAACTCCTTTTCTACAAAATTTGCAGGGTTTGTATAAGTTGAAAGCGGTGCAGAACTGAGCGAAATCTCCACCCCTAAAATATTTAACACTTTGTATAGACGCTCAAAACTTGCTTTTGAAGGATTTGCCTCAAGGCGAGCATAAGTCTGCTGAGTTACACCCAACATGGCAGATAATTCTCTTTGAGTTAATCCTTTTGATTTACGAAAACCAATTAAAAGTGGACGTAACTGGCTAAGAAGTCTAACGGGAAAAATAGTATCCATAAGTAGGTGGCCATGTCGATTACTTCATAATAAATTCACTCCTCGTAAAAAACAGCCTGTAAGATGTTTTATTACTTTACAGCTTACAAGGTGTAAGGATGAACTCGTTGTTTAACTAGTACTGCTCAAATTTTAAAGGTTGCATCTCGCGCTGGCTGGGATTATATTTATTAAGGACTAGCATATAGTGGTGTACGCTGTTAACCTCATTGTAATGAGGCTTATCAGGGGATGAAGAGAGAGGGCGGACTCTGCTTTGCCCTCTCTCTTTCATGGACTTATTTAACTTTAAATGTTTTTAAAAGTCATTGCCTTATTGCAATAGTTTTATTAAAAATTCCAATTAATGTGTTTATTTTTTCATTTATCTTAATTTGCTTTTTCTCTTGCTCGAGAGAAAGCTTCCTGAATTCATTTTCCCTGCTCGGCACGGCAATTATCAATTCTTCATAAATTTCTTTTGCTCCTGAAACTTTTTCCAATTCACTGCTGTATTTTTCAATGAGATATCTTATTTGAATGTTTACATCACTGTGTTCATGGCTGGTAGCACTTGAAAATTGAAGTGAGATTTTTTGGCTTACCTCAATTAATTGCACATTTTCTTTTGCTATATTGAATTCTGATGTGATTGAGTATAAATATTGATACACGCCTGATTTTCTTACTTTATTTAATAATCCTTTTTTAACTAGATATTGAATTTGGTTATAAGAAAAAGCTTTTGCCTTTCGATAAGTTTTCGGGAGTGAGAATCGCTCGACAAGAATTTTTGCTACATCATTACTGGTGAAGTTATCCTTGCAAATGTAGATTATTGCAGAAAATATGTACGACTCAGGGTTGGATACTCGACTATTCATATGGCTAAAACAATGCAGTTAACTTAGGATTGCTAAGTATACAACAATGGCAGATACTTAGACAATCTAAGCATTCGAGGCCAATGAAGATGAATCAGTGTCTGAAAAAAATCCGATACCAGAACGACTTAAGGAAGCGAGATGCAGGGCGGGTTTATCACAGCGCTCACTGGGCCTCCTTGTTGGGTTTGATCCCGCTTCGGCTAGCAGTCGTATGAATCATTATGAGAAAGGGCGGCATGTCCCCGATATTGATACGCTTCGACGGATGGCGTCAGAGTTAAACGTGCCGTTAAACTACTTTTTTTGTGATGATCAGACCACAGCAGAACTTGCATTACTCATATCCCGGATGACAGAGGAAGAGCGAAGTAATCTTATCGAAGCACTCAAAACGTCTTCAGGTGTAAAACATGGTGGTAACAACTGATGTTCTACAAAAGGCTATTGATCTTTTAGAAGGTAATAAAGTGCAGCATTAAACTGGTGTAAAGAGCCAAATCGCCATTAGAATGGAAGACTCCCTTCGACATAAAGGACATAGAAGAGGGAGTATTGATAATTAGCGCGCTAATTTTACGAATAGAGTAGGGCGTTTACTCATTAGCTCATTCTTGAATTTCTTTTGCGCTCAGCAAGTTCTCGAATGAGATCGTCTGCAAGCATGTCCTCAACTTTGATAGGAGTTGCGTTGTCGATATACTCAATGATGTCGGCGAGCGCCAGTACATTTCGTTCATATTTAGCTTTCAATGCTATAATTTCAGCATCAAGACGATTTGCCTTACTTATATAAGCAGCGCCGGTTCGCCCCATAGCCAATTTAGCCTTTTCATCTGTTGTCAACTCTCGTTTACCATCTTCATAGTTGTTATGCTGGCGAAGCCTGTAATTATTGATGATAATTTTTCGAGAGGTGAGGGTACTAATGCCACCTTTAACTATTCCTTTGGCTTTAAGACGGGCATGTAACGTGGATGGCTGAATTGGGGATTTTTCCAGTCCCTCTTGCACCATGGCTTGTAGCTCGGCTTTGATGTAAGCATCAAGTTCCTTACCCTGAATGACTTTATCGTCTGCATTGCGACTGCGTGGGGTCTTAGCCATTATTATTTCTCTCTATACGTTTCTGTTCAATAAAGAAAAGATCAGCTAGGGTTTTTGGGGTTTTGCCAATTAGCATTTGTTTATTAATTCGCTCAATAACTTTATATAATGGGTTGTTCAGATCATCAGAAAACAGGGAAACCAGTTTTTTCTCGCCTTGAACCTTTATAGCATCAGCTTCAAGAGCCTCGAGCACGATGAGAGCTTCTTCCTGTTCTTTTAAAGCCAGCATGAAGCCTGGATTCACTATAGTCAACTTACGGAGTTGAATGATTTCTTTTCGCTTGTTTGATAAACGTCGTGATGCTTCTTCCGCTTCGCCAAGACGACCTGTAAGAGTGAAGTAGCCACAAGGTAGACCAGACTGACACTTAAGCGCATGAGGACAACCCCAGCGAGCTACATCTCTCGTACAGGCTCCAAATCCAAGAGGATGCAGTTTTGCATGGCGTTGAAGCAGTGATTTCGCCTTATCAGCCAAATTTTGTTGTACTAACTTGTCATGTGCACGTTTTAGTTCAGGCAGAAACTTATCGGACATTGTGCCAGTTATATAGTCCACAACCTCAGCAGTTGTTTCACCAAAAGTCTGCATGTTCTGCTTCAGATTATGCTCGGTATTGAGCTCAGGATTTATCATTAGTGAGGTTGTTAATTTAACGTTTCCAACACCTGTGTTTTTTACCGTCTTGGAAGACCGTGATAGAGCTGCCATTCTGCGGCTAACCTCAGTTCTGGGGGAGGGTAGGTTGACCGGAATGCAGGGCTTCTGCTGCGTAGTAAAGAGTGATAGCTGGAAACTCTTCGTGAGAGCTTGATTGTTCTCATCATAAGCCTTTTCCAGCATATTGATTGCTAGAGAAGCGGTCTGATAGGACTGTGATTCGGCCTGATGCTGATAGTGTTTATTCTGGGTGATATCAACACGCCCCATTAGGATGGCCTGAATATGATCCGTCACTCCAGCGATTGCCAAGAATGTATTTATGTTATGTCTCGGTACATGCTTTTTGATAATGACACGGGACCCATCATCTTCAAAAAGATTAAAGTGATCAAAGATAGATTTTCGGTTTTGTGTTCCGCCTAACCAAGCTTCTATTGAGTTTTCATCAAGTGGAAAAATATGTTGCAATGAAACAAAATCTTTACCAATTCCAAATGCACCTTCCGGCATGATGAACATCAGGTCTTCATAATTGAAGTGTTCCCAGTCACCATTGTTTTTGGCTGAAATTATGCACTGGTGCCCAGGCTCAAAGTTTTTTGCTTGAGCGTAACGCT
>OLGE01002054.1_pt1 | contig 18760 bp, 20 predicted proteins | sample 1605151 | NCBI WGS metagenome assembly OLGE01 (sample SAMEA3888912, study PRJEB22519) | human gut metagenome | biome: human gut; feature: human-associated habitat; material: faeces | place: Denmark | collected 2010
ATAACATCCTCATATTCGTGGATAAAATCGACACAGTACGCAGAGTAATCAACCGGAAAATTGTAAAATCCAATATAGCGGTCGCGCGTGGAAATGCATTCATTACGAGCAAAATCCTGAATCGCGGAATACTCGTCCCGCTCCGCAGCAGCTATACACCGCTGGACATCGTAGGGCGTAGCAGTCATGTAAATACGAATCGCATGCGAAAATTTACAAACCAGGTTCCGAAGGACAGACCCCGCAAAGAAGTTAAAGAGCGCATCGACCGCAAAGAAATGGCACTCATCGCAAACCAGATATGCACAGTTTCTGATCCATTCTTTTGCATCCGGATCATTCAAAAACCCCTGCACGCTCTGGTACGTCATGATTCTCACAGATCCAAAATCGGTATGCCGCTGAAGCCCAATTTCCGACAAGCCTTCAAGCGTGGTCTGAAGGCCGAGCTTCTGCGCAATCAAACGTTTCTGCTGCACAGAGTTCGCCTGCCGCGAGCTCAGCAGCAGTACATTCTTCCCCTTTTCAACCGCCGCCGGGATAATTTCTTCCTTGATGAATGTGGTCTTTCCCCTGCCAGGCTGCGCACAGATAAATACTCCATTCTGGTGTGACCATGTGGGGACAATTGGTTTCAGGCTCTCGGCGATCGAACCGGACATAGTATGCCTCCAATAGAAATCATCCAGGTAGTCGTCGAGTTCACTTACGAGCGCCACCTTGAGCGTTCCATTGCTAAACTGGTGCATGGTGTATCAAGCCTCCTCACTTAAGCTGGCTCAATCATAGCAGTAAAAAGAGTTCCGGTGCGCAACCAAGCATAAGAAAAAATTGTGCTCGGGTGTATTTCTGCAGATTGAAATTGTCAAAAAACTTCCGGCTGGCACAGGCCAAACCGGAAGTTTGAAGGATCTATTTATTGAATGTAGGATTTCGAGAACGAATCAACAATTTCTGAAATGCTTTTTTCCTTTTCGTGCTGAAGGACTATGTAGCAATTATACAGTAGCGCGCGGTATTCTTCGGATAAAAAGAGCAGTTCTGTTGGCTCGATTTCCAACGGACGTGTATCTAATCTTTGAATAATCGCCTGCTTTTCCTGAAGACAGATTTTTCTGCAAGCAGCGGCACTGATATTGCAAAAATCCAGTTGCACATAATCTTGATCTTGCCGTAGTTGAAAGTCTGCACGTTCCAGCATAGTGCTCAACGCATAAACTGGGTTTTTTACTAGCCTCCAGATTTTCTCTTGGACAGCAGCGTCGAACGATGCGTCCGTTTGCAACCTATGCAGCGATGCCAGAGGAGCTTGGAGTGCGCCCCAACACCCTCTAACACATGTCATTGTCAGAAATGCGTCATGGACTTTTGCAAAAAGATGGTCGTAGACATTTCGGAGCAGTCCATCCAGGAAAATGTCGACTGCAGAACCATATTGAATCTGCGTATAATAATACCGAATAAACCGGCCACATGATAAATCGATAAACAGCTCGTCAATCCGCTCTTGAATCTTTTGGGCAGCATACTCTCGTACAGATTCTATCGATTTCACCTCTAAAAAATTCCAATAAAACCGATATGCTTCACGAAGGCTGTCCCCTTTCCTCGTTATAGTTAGATCGAGTTGATTCAAAAGCCATGCTTTATAATACGGCAAGGCTGAATCGTCATATTTGCGTTGATTTTTAACTGCACCCGGGCAGTCAAAGTAGCGCTTGAGCATCTTGTCATTATCTGAACTTTTTTCATCATGAATTTGAATTCGACAATCAAATTCATGCTTTGAATGGCGGCTTATCCCCTCGCTATATACCTCTTTTCGTTTTGATAGCAAATCTGAACGGAGATTGCTCAAGTCCGTGCTGTTTGGAGCTGGTTCGGCATTTTTGATTGAATCCATCGGCCACGCTTCTTTGCGGTCTTGTATGGATCGGCGAATCTCATTTGCAAGTGGCAAAGCGGTGCACAGGATATCAATAGCTTGATCTGCCGACATGTTTTTTATATCATTCGTTGTTCTGTCAAAGTTTTCTGTCAGACGGTCTTGAAACCCTTGCAGCAAACGACAGGATATCTGCGGCGTATTAAGATAAACATAATCAACATAGTCTAACGGTTCTGATGTCAGCAGTTTTTGCTCAAGTTTCTCTGTTAGCTTGGCAAAAGTACGCTGTTCCAATACTCCGCGGGTTTCACGCTACCGCGCATTTGGGGAAAGTTCATCCTGCGCAATAATAATCGTTCGGTAGAGATCTTCGACTTCAGGATAAATTTTCATCCATTTTGAGCCAGAATCTTCTGGCTTGGAGTCTTCTGACTTAGTAAGTTCATAAAGAAGTCCAAAACGAATTGGGTCACACTCGTCCGTGAGGTGATCTTTACTCGGAGAATCGGTAATTACCCCCAGCGCATAGCAAATTGTCGCCATAGCGGTTGTACGATCATGTTTTTTCGGCAGCTCATTTACAAACTGCGAGCCAGATTTATCAAATGGAAGTTCTCTTTCATAAGTTATTGGGTAGCCAGAGTAATTGTTCGATTTATTTTCCATAGTTTCTCAGCACCTTTCCTATTTCAGTATATCATAGAAACCAGTGCCAGGAAAGATATACCGAAGCTGCCACATGTCATATTCCTGCCATTTGGCAGCTTGCTAATAAATTATAAATGACACAAGGAACGCCTGCCAGATACGGCAGGCGTTCTGATTTTGGAATATACGGTCAACAAATGGCAGAAAATCTGTGTTAATGTTTAACAAGGAACGAACACAATAGTAGGACTCAGAGGAAGCGTCATACCAAACGCTTCCTCTGGCGAAAGTGTACAGTATCCATAATAAAGCAAAAAAGAGGTTCACAATATATGAAAATGAAAGAAAGTAAAACAACTATGATATCTATAAAATATACACAGCAGGATAAAGAATATTTGCTTGCTGAGGCTCAAAAGGCAGGATGCTCTTTGAGCGAGTACATTCGCGAAAAATCCTTACAAGGCGATGCAATTCTGCTCAAAAAGCACGATCAGATTTTTTACCGTCAATTGTGCAGACATAACATGATTTTGAAGGATGCAGGACTTTCTGCGGAGCAGCAAGCGTCCTTTGAAGCATGGGAGGTAGCAACATGGCAGTCCTTAAAATAAAGTCCGTTCCGCAGAAATATACAGACGAGCTTGCTTACCAGCAGCTTCTGGATTACATTATGCGGCCAGATAAAACGCCGGATCACTATATCGGCGGATTCGCAGTGCATCCACAATATGCAGCGGAGGAAATGCAGTTGGTCTCTCAGGCATATCATCAGGATCGCGGGGTTCGTCTCCGCCACTGGATCATCAGTTTTGAGAAGCATGAGCTTGCAGACGCTTGGCACGCAAATCAGTTTGCGCAGATGGCGTGCAGATTTTACGCAGATACATATCAAATCGTCTATTCCGTCCATGAAGATGCCGAGCATTTGCATGTTCATTTTGTAATGAATATGATTTCCTATCAAAATGGGAAGCGATACTCCGGACAGAAGAAAGATTTTTACGACTATCTGAAATATCTTCAAGAAATCGCAGATTTGTTTGGCACATATATCATTCGCGTCAAGGACGATTCATCCAGCCAGAATACTTCACCTTTTGCCGCAAATGGCAGGCTGCGGCCTTTGGACAAAAGATAGGCGTGTGTTCTCCCATGAAGGTGAAGATGCTCACACTGACCGTCTGTAATCAGTAAAATCGGGGCATCCTTTGGAAAATCTTCTGCGCGCTCCAGCAGGTCGATTCCCGGCTGCAGCTGTGTACCTCCCCGTCCCTGCACATGGACGGCTTCTGCAAGACTGTCCGGACGCACGACGCCCTGATCGTAGGCTGCCGCATCGCAGAATACCAGCCGAACAGCGTGAACATTCCGCGCTGCACTGTAGCTGGCGATCGCGCCCAAGGCCGCGGCAAGGAGTGAACGCGGCATAGAGCCGGAGGTATCCAGCACAACGCCGAACGTTTTTTCTTCCTGCGGCTCCAGCGGATGCAGCCAAGCCGGTCTTGGAATATCCGGCGCCGCGCTCTGCCTGCGGCTTATTCTGGAATAGGAGCGGTGCAGTTGCTCTGTCGGAAAATGCTGCACGAACCATGTGCCGAGCCTGACATCCCAGGCAATCGGTGGAACAAAAAGCGCATGGATCTCTTCGATCAGTCCGGCTGGCAGGAATCCGCGGCTGCTGCTTTCGTGATATTGAAGCCCACGCTGCAATGCGCGCCGGTAAAAGTCGTCCATTTGCTCTGCATTCTGCGAAGTGCCGTCCTGCCCATAAACAAGGTCGCCGGAGCGCAGCTTTTCATAGCGGCGCAGCTCCGGCAGCAAGCGGTCATAGACGGCCTCTGCGGACAGACCATGAAACTGCGCATCATACAATGCGCCATTTGGCATACAGCCGACGTGCATTTCCAGCAGCCAATCATTTATCACAAAATCACAGGCAAGATTCCAGAGCAGCGGGTGTCTCCCGTTCAGCCGCTCTGCGTGCTGCAGCGCGGCATGCAGAAATTCATGTGCCAGAACAAACCGCCATTCCTCTGTGCGCAGTCCGGCATACGGATTGATATAGATTTCTGCCATACGGCAGGAGACCGCCGCAATGCTGACGCCGAGCCGTGAAACGACAGCGCTGTCGGCGATCAGGCAAAACCGCGCTGCAACAGCCCCCAGCAGCGGATAGCAGGAAAGAAACCACGACCTTGCCAGCTCTGCCGGGCGGCACGTGCATGGCCGTGCCGTTTGTCCATCCGCGCAGCCGCGCAGCGTCTGCCGGATCGACCATTGCAGATCCTCGGCAAAAAGCCGGGCCCAATCCTGACCGGACGGCAGCCAATCGAAGATCATACCGGTTCTGCCATCTGTCATTGTGGCAAATCGCGGGATCTTGGCAGTCGGATGCTCCAGCAGCCAATGATAGAACGCGGTTTCCTCTTTCGCGTTTGCGGGCGGCGCTTCGGCAAACTCTGCAGGTGGTCTCCCGATTCGGAGATCCAGCAGCATTTTTGACGCAATGCAGTCGCAGGCATGCTCCCACACGGCGTCTGTTTTCCAATCCTCGCGGATATGGCCGAGTGCCAGATGCAGACAGCAGTGAGACAAAATATACACCCATTCCGGGCAGGAGGCTTCCCGCTCCGTGTTCACATACAGCCAGCCGGAGGACGTGATAAACGCCCAATCCGTCTTACGCATGGGCTTTGTGTGACGGGTCTGACAGCGAACCTCCGACCAGACACCGGCAATTCCCGGAATCTGCTCCATCTGATCCATTGCCTCCAAAAGCGTGTTTGACGGTTTTCTCATGTACCGTTCCTCCGTTTCGTCAGCGCCGGAATTTCCCGCACAAGCTCCACAAGGAACCAATTTGGAAGATCCTGCTCCTCCTCACCGGAGACAACCATCTGTGCAATTTCCGGTGAAATTGCAGTGAGTTCTACCAGCAGCTGCTTCGCTCGATAGGAAAGCGTCTGGGTCTCCGGCGAAAGCTGCCCCTTCTGCGCTGGAAGCTCCTTGTGCAGCCGGGCACGCAGGCTCTGTGCCAAAAAATAGAGAACGGCTCTGTCCTCCGGCGCATCCGGCCATCGCTGTACGCCGGACAAGAGCTTGCTGAGCATGTATTTTGTTCGGATCTGCTTGCAGAACGCAAGAAACTGTGTCGCGTGGGCAGAAGAAAGCGCACCATGTGCAAGGACGGACAGCTGCTGCTCTGAAACAGAAGCGCCGCAGCCATACAGTGCGTCGCTCAGCATGTGCCAGCTGCGTGGAGTTGAAAACGGCTCCTCTGTTTTCGGCGGCTGGCTCCATAGATGATCCGGCCTTGCACAAAGATAGTCATAAACATACGGATGAATCCCATTTTCCGCCGCCCATTCCAGCCAAACGCGGCTGCTTGGGCGCAGCTCGACGTGTACCATCCGGTTTATCAGCGCAGACGGCAGCTGCCGTGTGATCGCGTTGTCCTGCATGCGGTTTCCCGCGCCGACGACGATAGAGCCGTCCGGCAAATGATACTCTCCGATTCTGCGCTCTAAAATCAGCGAATAGAACGCCTTCTGTGCCTCCAGGGAGCAGGCGTTCAATTCATCTAGAAACAAGCAGAATGGCTCTTTTTGAACCAGACAGCGAGGCGGGCAGAAGACGCTTGTACCGTTTACGATCTGCGGCACTCCGATCAGATCCTCCGGGGCAAGCTGGCTTCCTGTCAGGCAGACGCAGGGCAGGCCCAGCTCTGCGGCAAACTGCTCTACAATCGCGGACTTCCCGATTCCGGGCGCACCCCAGATAAAAACGGGCCGGACAAGCCCAACCTGCAAAAGCAGTTCCTTGAGCTGATTCTGGTCGATTGAAACCGATAGCTCCATATATATCACATCCTTTTCTTTAATCATAATCCCTGTACTGGACAACACTTGTCCAGCTCTGAAATTTATCGTAATTTTGCTTGTAAAATACTCATAATTCTGCTATACTGCAACCAAGGAGGGATGCAGTATGCCAAATATTCGTCCGATTTCTGATCTGCGCAACAGCGCGAATGAAATTTCTGATTTTTGCAAGCAGACCCGCGAGCCGGTCTTTATCACAAGAAACGGCACCGGCGATATGGTCGTGCAGAGCATGGCGGAGTATGAGCGGCAGCAGGCGCTGATCGATCTGTATTCCAAGCTCTCTGTCGCGGAAGCCGAAATTGCAGACGGCGCGGAAGGCGAAGACTTTCTGCGGGTCGCCGGAGAGCTGCGGGGGCTGGTGCATGGACGTTTATAAGGTCAAGATCTATCCGGCAGCCAAGCGCGACCTGCAGCAGATCGTTGATTATCTCAACACGCTTTCCGCGCAGGCCGCGCTGCGGTATTATGACCTGCTGGTCGAACAGATCAGCAGCCTGTCCCACATGCCGTTCCGCTGCCCAAGACCGCGCGACGCGGCGTTGGCCGCCAAGGGGTATCGCTATTTGCTTGTAGAGAAATATCTGGTGTTCTATGTTGTCGTCGGCGATACCGTACAGATCCGCCGCATTTTGTACGCCAGAAGAAACTATCAAAGCGTCCTGGTAGATCCAATGTCATAAAGTTACCGCAGGGACATACCGGCATGCCCCTGCGGTTTTGTTATTTCTCTGCGTCATAAGAACCAAGCAGCTCCAAAGCCAGCAGCGCTCCCTTCAGGAGCGCGGACAGCGCGTTGGCGATGGCAGCAAGGTTTATCATTTTCCGGCAAACTGACAGCTGCTGAGCAGCATCACAGCAGCCGTAATCAAAAATCCGAGCACATACCAGACCATACATTTTCCCTCCCTTCTGCGCAATAGAAATACTCCTCAATCTCCTCCGGCAGCATCCCGCCGCGAAGCAGCGTATCCACGTCCTTCGCCGAGAATCCGAATGCCGGGGCCATCCGGCGAAGCTCCTCGGCGTAGCCGGTATTGTCCTGCACATCCGGCCAGCAGGAGCCGTAATACGGGGACTGGCAGAGCTGGAATTGATAGAGCTTTTTCATAGAAAAAGTTTCGCTTGCCCGGCTGCCATCCGGAGATAGCCGAAGAATCTCTCCTTCTTCAACCGGAATTTTCTGCATACTTCCGGAAAGTAGCTTCCGGATCTTGAACACAGCCGCATCCAGCACCGCCTGCGTGGAGGCGTAGAGATACAGCCCCTGTTCCGGCCAATGGTACAGGCAAAACGGATTGTTCCCGCGCACGATATAAAGTCGCCCGCCGCCATCCAGAACCGTATAGGTGAAGGAACCTGCTAACCGTTCCGAGGCATCGCGAAGCGTCTGAAAGCCGATGCTGCCCGCATGCTCCAAAAGCTGCACAATGATAAAGCTGTCCGTTTCGATTTTGGAAACGGGCAGCTTTTCCTGTCTGCGCAAGAGCAGGTCATTTGTGAGAACGCCGTTATGCGCCAGCGCAAACGGCTGGCCCGCCTTGCCGGAAAAGGGATGATTATTGTAATTCCGGTATTCCGACCCCTGCGTTGTCATACGGGTATGTCCCATCACGGCGGCAGCCTGTTCCGGGATGCGGAACCGCATCCAATGCGCCGGGAGAGGCCGTTTGTAGACGCTCAGATGGCCGTTCATGCAATACGCGATCCCGGTTGCGTCAATCCCGCGCACCTCGCTGGCGGCGGCCAAAGCCGCAATCATCCGGTTCTTCTGCTTTGCGGACAGCGTTCCGCCGTAATCATAAAGTCCAAACAGGCAGCACATTACAGCTCCACCTCACTTTCTACCGGCTCGTTGAGATACAGCCGCCGCTCTTTCAGATACTGGATCAGCTCCGGGTCAGTGATACCCGCCGGGAAATCCGACCATGACATGGCATGAAGCTCCGAATCCGTAAGATAAATCGCGACATCACAGAGGCGGTTCACCAACTGCAAGGTCGCGATAAATGTATTGTACTTGAGCGTTCCGCGGAAAATCCGGATCTCCACGGTTTCCGTATTCGTCAGGTTCACGCAGGTATATCGCCCATAGTGATAGCTCTTGGCGTGATCCATCATTTCCTTCGGCGTGTCCTTGTAGCCGTATCTCGCCGCCCAGCGCTCCAACTGGCGGTTTGTCCGGCGGCTGAATTTCAGCAGCTCGTTCCAATGCTTTTCCACGAAGAACAGCAGGCGGGCAATCGCGTCCTCCTGTGCCTGCTCGGTTCGGCCAAAGGCGTCCCGGCTGATATGGACGTGCAGGCCGCAGGTGGTGGCCTGATGGGAGCGGTAGCCCATCGAAACTGCCGCGTTCATCATCTGCTCCCACGGGAAGCTGTGCATATGGCTGTCCAGCGTGGCCGGGTGGCTGACGATCTCGAAGCCCTCATCCAGACTGCCATCATGCTTGCAGTACACACGTGGTTCGTCGTGATTGCCGATGGCAAGAATTTTGTCCGCGTTGCTGTCGTATTCCCCAGCTCCGTCGATTTCCAGCTCCACGCCGAAATAGCGCGGTCCCACGCCGTAGAAAATCGGCAGCGGCTTGTAATCATAGCTGTGGATACCACCCCGCCGAAGCTGCTGGTAGCAGCTCCCACAATACGGATAATCTTCATCGCCGTTGTTCAGATAACAGGCATCATCATATAGAAGCAGCCGTCCGCAGCGCTCGCAGGTCGTGTAAGAGCTGTCATGGCACCGCTGGCAGAGCGGGTGATCGTCAGACCCGGCATTGGAATCATTCCAAATCCGGGTCCCGCAGTCGGCACAGACAATCGTTTCTTCGTTAAGGCAGTGTTCGCAGAAATAAGCTCCCGCAAACAGCGTCAGCGCATCTTCTGGGAATTTCCGTCCGCAGATGCTGCATCCATGGTAGTCTCGCATAGTCGTTTTCCTCCAGATAAAAAGATAACCGCCGGACGCATCTGCATCCGGCGGCTTCACAGCAATAATATGTGATTGAAATCAGCGATTTTTACGCAGTTTTCCGGAGAAATAAGGGAACATCATGGTAAAAAACAAAGAAGGAGTTCTTATCATGAACGATTATGATAGACAAGATTTAATCAAGCAGCGGGCCGGTTTGGAACCGCCCGCCCATGAAGGAGATTACTGGAGCGACGAAGACCGTGCGCGGCTGAAGCGCCTGTTCGACATGGGCTTTGGCATCAGCGAGATCGCGCTGGAGCTCCGGCGCGGAGAGCCTGCTATCTGTCAACAGATAGCGCATATGGACCTGTTTGAGCGTAAGCGCCGCCGGCACAGGGCGCGACCCGCGCTTCCCAGCGGCTGCCTGTGCAAAGAATGCACGGCAGACCCGGAAGCCTGCACCATCCGTCGGCTGCAGAAAGCAGCAAAGGAGGCTGTGTAATGTTTGAAGATTACCCGGATATCCTTTCACCGGAGGAGGCCGCAGAAGCCCTCAGGATCGGCAAGAATGCGATTTATAAGCTGCTGAACGAAGGAAAATTAAAGGCCTATAAAAACGGCAGAACGTGGCGTGTACCGAAAGAAGCAGTAAAGGAATATGTAATTGCACTTTCAAAAATAACACAATCGTGTCCGTAATCCAAGAAATATGCCCGCTCCGATTGAAACACTCCATCAGGCGGAGCGGGCTTAAATTTCCTTTTGTGAGAAGCACTATCATCGGCTTAGCCAGAGAACCCCATATTGTGGAAATTTTATGGTAAAATCACATAAAAATGTCGCACATAGACACAGACTGTCTATGTGCTTTGCTATATTGTTCTTACAATCCAGAATCATCAAAAATCAGGAAGCGGTATACCGGAACATCCAGTGCCTGCGCGATGGCAAACAGGGTGTCGAGCGAGACGGCCTTTTTGATATTCGGCGCCTCCACATGGCCGACGAAGGCCGGGGAGCGGTCGATGCGCTCGGCCAGCTCCTCCTGCGTCAGACCGCGCAGTTTCCGGTAGTATGCAATTTTCAGACCAAGCTGTAAGTATTCCTGTTCAAACTCCTGCCGCATGGGTTTCACCTCGATACTATGTTACCCAACAGCGACAAGGATTGACATGATTTACAAGATATAATATACTATTTATCAGATAGTAAATTGTGCTTTTAAGCGCATAGAAAGGAACCGAGATGGAAGAATTCAGCGAACTCAAATCTGCACGGCTGCTTTCGATCTATGCCAGACTCCTGAATGGGCGGGTACTGAAGAAAGCGCTTCTGGCGCAGGACTTCGGCGTTACGGCGCGCAGCATCCAGCGCGATCTGGAATCGCTGCGCTCGTTCCTCTCCAACGAAATGCTGCCGCAGGACGTGGTCTATGACCGCGCGGCGGGCGGCTACCGGCTGACGCATGCAAGGCCGGTGGGTCTGAGCAACAGCGAGATTCTGGCCGTGTGCAAGATCCTGCTCGAAAGCCGCTCCATGCGACGGGATGAAATGCTGCCGATTTTGGACAAGCTGGTCGACTGCTGCGTACCGGAGGAGAACAAACGCGCCGTGCAGCAGATGATCGGCAATGAAAAGCTCCATTATATCGAGCCGCACCATGGGCAGCCCGTCCTGCGCGGCTTGTGGGAGCTGGGGCAGGCCGTGCAGCAGCGTCATGTGCTGGAACTGGACTATCAGCGGCTCAAGGGAGCCGAGACGGTGCGCCGGACGGTCGAGCCGGTCGGCATCCTGTTTTCGGAGTATTATTTCTATCTGGCTGCGTATCTGCGCGGCGTCGACCGGAAGCAAAGCTTTGAAAACCCGGAGGACCCTTACCCGACGATCTACCGCATCGACCGCATCCGCGCCTTCCGCGCGACCGGCGAGCACTTCACGCCCGCCTACGCCAAACGCTTTCAGGAGGGCGAATTCCGCAGGCGTGTGCAGTTTATGTACGGCGGCAAACTGCAAAAAATCCGGTTCAAATACACCGGCCCGTCGATCGAAGCGGTGCTCGACCGGCTCCCGACCGCCGAAATCCTCTCGCAGGACGATTCCGGCTGGACAATCTCTGCGGAGGTCTTCGGCAAGGGAATTGAAATGTGGATGAGAAGTCAGGGAGACTATATTCAGGAAATACACGAGAAAGAGAGGGATCAGCATGGCAAACCAAGTGCGAATTGAGTATGACCCGTATCAGCAAAAAGCAAGCTACCAAATCCGTATATCTTCTAATCAGAAATTTACCGAAATTCCAAAATCCGATCTTGGTAATCCGGATAATCTCAAGTATCACGACGGCATGTTGGACGAAATTCTGAAATACGCGATTCCGGAACTGCAGGAGAAGCGGCTGGCAAAGGAGCTGGTTTTCTGCGGGACGGAGGACGATTTTCAGGATTTTAAGGACGCACTTGCCCAGTTTTATGAAAGAAAGCCGGATACAATGTGGAACATGACGCTGCTGCGAGACGAAACATCCTATTATCGTGCAGCAGATACTGTGAAAAGCGAGATTAACGCTATTTTCCAAGGGATCGTAGATACGCTGACAGAAAAGCAAAACGAGGATGTCTATCGGGACGTTTGCAGAAAGCTGGAATCTTATACCGACGCAGTCAGCAATGAGATTCCTGTCTGTGTAATCGGGGTATACAGTGCCGGTAAGTCCGCGTTTTTGAATGCTATTATCGGTCGGGAGCTTCTTCCCAGTCACGAAACAGAGACAACTGCCAAAATTACAAAAATCGTTCGTGCCGACACTACCTGTATTCGTTTTACTTACTCCGGCACAGAGATCAAATTACCAATGGACACCGGCTGCCTGGCAGAAAAAACTGCGCACACACCGGAGCTTGATATGCTTCTGGAGCAGTTAAACAGAATAGATGGCAATCTGCCGGAGGATCAGCGGGTATATCAGATTCTGGAGGTGGTGAATGCCCTTCCATTTGAGACCGTTCCGATGATCACGCTGGAAACACCGTTCCGAAAATCCAGCCTTCCGGACGATATCCGGTTTGTCTTTTATGATACACCGGGCGCGAAGACTGCGGATAATCCAAAACATGAGGAAATTTTAAAAGAAGAGCTTCTCAAGCGCAGCAACGGCCTGCCTGTTTTTGTTGCCAATATGAACTCAATCGGCATGCCGGATGTCATCGATACAGCGATAAGCATTGTGGAAAAAGCCGGTGCATCGCTCGATAAGAGAAACACGCTGCTGATTATCAATAAGGCGGACGGTGTCTCGCCGGACAGTTTGGAGAAAATATCAAATACGTGGAGAACAAGCGAGATCTCAAAGCTTCCAAAATTGCTCAAGTGGCAGCACAGACACGTGCTCTTTACAGCTTCCGTCGTTGCACTCGGATATAAGCTGAAACCCGCAGGGCTTCAATCGGGCGAGTATCGTCTTAGTTTCTCGCGGACAGAAAGTGCATTCCGAAATCCAGGTGAATTTTATTGTTCGCTGCCGCAATATGGCTTGCTGCCGAAGGCTCAGGCGGACGCGGCACTTGCTGCTGTGCAGGCAGCAGAGAAAAATCCGGACGAGTTGGCGCTGCAAAACAGCGGTCTTCCTGCCGTAGAAGCAGCCATAACACGGTTTGCACGGCGATATGCCAGCTATCACAAGTGCCGCAAGGCAACCGAGTATCTAACGGATGCGATCCAGCTGACAAACGACGAACTGAAGAAGCAGCAGGCAGAGATGGAAGATACGCGGAACCAGATACATGATGCCTATCAAAGCAGGTATGGATCCCTGTTAAAGGAAATTGATGCTTGCTTCAACGCATTCTCTTTGGAAGAAATTGGGCAGCCAATCACAAACGATTTCAACCGCATGAAGGCTGACGAAAATCTGAATTTCACCAGCCGGGCAAAGGAGATCGTTTTGACGTGCTGCCGGAATTCCCGGAAAGAGAAATATAAAACAGGACTGGACTGCCAGATTCAGGTTGGCACCGAAAGACTTTCCAAAGGATACACGGAAAAATGCACCAAGGAACTAGAAAATCTTTACGGCATAGAATACGAAAAACTGCGCGCCGCTTTGCTTCAGGCAATTGATGCAGATGCGGCAACCACCATGGACGAAAAGCAGTCCTTACAGACCGTGGTTAAGCAGATGCCGCTGACTCCGCCGTCGGTTCAATTCAGTATTCGAAAGCTCGGACTCATCAAAGGGCATAAGTTCTTAATGTGGGATTGGGAAACAGCAAGCGAGAAAAAATGCGTGGAGGCGGTGATCGACTGGTCGTCAATAACTCGCCTCGAGGCTGCCGAAGAAGCACAGCGCAGTTATGGCGGGACGTACGAACAATGCTGTGCCGCCTTGAAAACGCGTCTGGAAAATCCAAGGAACCTTGAAAAATGGAATCCCGAGCTTGCGGCATTGGCACAACAGCTTGACAAGGTCCAACGTACGATCGATCAGCTGCGCGCGAAACAGAGAGACTTGAATCAGAAAAAAGCCGAAGTAGAAGCATTGATGAGAAAGCAGGAGGTATGAAATGAGCCAATTTACAAATGAGCTGTGCGGAATTGCTGCCGAAATCGCAAACGGCACATATACCCGCAAGGATGTCAAAAACAAACTCGATACGTTGGAACGCGCGTACCCCGAAGAAACCTACATGGTGTATCCCGTTGCACGAAAGGAAAAGCCATGGAATCTGGCGTATCTCAAGGAGTTGGAAACGCTGTTTTACAGCGGCGCAGCCTCGCGGGAATTTCTGGAGTACATGGCAGAGGTCAGTGAAGATGTGTACCGGGCAAAACGGCTGAGGCGCGTGGTCGCATATGCGGCACTGCTGCTGGCTCTATGCGCCGCAGTATTTGCGCTGATTTGGAAGCTGGTGAGAAAATAACCATGGAAACGCTGAAGCAAATCGCTGCCAGAGCCATAGCATCCGCTAAAAACACTTGGGATTTTATCAACGGCAATGCGGCGCAGGAACAATTGAATGCAATCAAAGGTGAAAAAGAGAAATATTTATCTGCGGAGCATGTGACCGAAAACAAGGACTTGGTCGCGCTGAAACGAAATTTGCTGGCGACCCGGTGCAGCGTCTTCCACTCCTATCTGCCCCATGTAAATAGCTGCTACGAACCGCCGAAGGAAGATTCACGGGCGCAGGACGAAGAAGCGCTGAGTACGGAAGCAAATAACCGCATAACGTGGTTTGACATTACGAAATGGGTGTCCGAACCGCAGGAAAACAGCATTGAAAAGCTGAGCAATGTCTATCAGTCACTTTGTAATGAGCAATGCGCAGCAGCACTGATTTATCGCAGACACATAGAAAAATGCCAGGTAACATTGGCTATTGCAAATCACTCGGAGGAAGGTGCCGTAACCGTTGTTCAGGGCCTGAACGACCGGCTCCGCAGTGCGCTGCGCGGCAATTTCCCCGGCTCGGAATACACACAGGCCTCAGCAGGTATCCTGCAGGATTTTGAAGTTGATTCACAGGAAAATGCGGAAAATTCCGAACTGGAGCCAAAGGAAGACCCGGTCTATGTTTCCGTTGTGACGAATACAGCAACGGAGAAATCAGAAAAGTTCATCAGTCAGGGCATCGAAAAGCTGTTAGATGGCTTCGTGCCCTCCAAGCCGAGCGAGGAATATACGCTGGTGCTTCTTGGCACGCCAATGTACGACTGCGAAGCGGAGCTTCAGTCACTCTATGACCGCTATACGGCCATCAGCCCCTTCGCGTCAGTGCAGTGCCAACAGAGCATTTCGGACTCTTCCACCGCCATGCAGGGCGTCAATATCAGCGGCGGACTTTCGCTCGTTGCAAGTGTCACACTCGGAAGATATCAGGGCGCTTCCGAGACAGCCGGAACGAGTAACGGCAGAACTATGACCTATACAAACTATGAGGTCAGGCACATGCTGAGCATGCTGGAAACACAGATCAAGCGGATCGAACAGTGCCGTGCGCTTGGTACATGGCGTTTCGCGGCGTATGTTTTCTCAGCAAACGAGGTAATGGCAGACAACGTCGCGCATATGTACGCATCTCTGACACAGGGCGAGGGCTCCTATCTGGAGCAAGTCAGCATTAACAGCTGGGGCCACGAGGAAAAGGAAACTTCTCTTTACATTCGCCGCTGCCTTTCCAATTTGCAGCATCCGGTATTCTGCCTGAAGCAGGATGTTGCGGAAGAAAAACTGATCTACCCGACCGTAACTGATCTGACAACAATTGTTTCCGGAAAAGAGCTTGCGCGGGCGCTGAATTTCCCGCAGAAATCCGTACCGGGCCTTCCTGTGATCCGCTGCGCGGCATTCGGGCGCAATGTCATGTCCAAGGACAAGCAGTATCATGGCGATATTCACTTGGGCTGCATCTATCACATGCAGAAGCGCGAAGAAACCATCCCGGTAGACCTGAATGCCGACCGGCTTGCCATGCACACATTCATCACAGGTTCAACCGGTTCCGGCAAGAGCAACACCATCTATCAGCTCCTGCATGAGCTCGGCGCACAGGGCAGGAAATTCCTCGTTGTTGAACCGGCCAAGGGCGAATACAGAGCCGTTTTCGGAAACCGCAGCGATGTCACAGTCTACGGAACCAATCCAAATCTCAAGGAAACAGCGCTGCTGCGCCTGAATCCCTTCAGCTTCCCTGAGAACGTCCACGTGTATGAGCATATGGATCGTCTGGTGGAGATCTTCAACGTTTGCTGGCCGATGTATGCCGCTATGCCGGCAGTTTTGAAGGACGCCATCGAACGGGCTTATGTGGATGCCGGATGGGATCTGCGCAGATCCCGCAATCGCTACAGTGCGCATCTTTTCCCGACCTTTATAGACGTGCTACAGCAGATCGATGCGGTCATGAATGAGTCGCAGTATTCTGCGGACAGCAAGGGAGATTACAAAGGCTCTCTTTGTACACGTCTGCGTTCGCTGACCAACGGCATCAACGGCATGATCTTCTCTGCCGATGAGCTGGACAGCGCAGACCTGTTCGACAGGAATGTCATTGTTGATCTCAGCCGCGTGGGTTCTACGGAGACAAAAGCGCTCATTATGGGCCTGCTTGTCATGAAGCTGCAGGAATACCGGATGTCACAGGGCGGTATGAACGAAACGCTCCGGCATGTCACGGTTCTGGAAGAAGCGCACAATCTTTTAAAACGAACATCAACCGTGCAGGGCGCTGTCGGCGCTGATCTGGCCGGAAAGTCTGTTGAAATGCTGGCAAACGCGATTGCCGAGATGCGCACCTATGGAGAAGGCTTTATCATCGCCGATCAGGCGCCGGGGCTTCTTGATGAAGCTGTGATCCGGAACACCAACACGAAGATTATTTTGCGTCTGCCGGACTATACTGACCGCCAGCTGGTCGGCAAGGCCATCGGACTGAATGGCGATCAGATCGATGAGCTTTCCAATCTCAAACAGGGTGTTGCCGCAGTCTATCAAAATGACTGGGTCGAAGCAGTCTTGTGCCAGGTGGATCATTTTGAACCGGAGCTCGCAGAAGATTTCTCCAAAAACTGTGGCAAATCGCTTCCCTCTTTCACAGAACTGCCGCCGTACGATGCCCATTCACTGCTTATCGAGCTTGCCAGCGGCCGCCTTTATGTCGAGCCTTCTGACAGACGTGTCCTGAATGCAGAGCTTCCCGTCAAGGTTAAGTGTCTCATGTTTGAGTATGGAAAAAGCACTGCGTCCGACAAGACAGAAAAGCTTGCCGCTGTCGCGTACCATTTCTTGAATTCCGAGCACACATTCAAGGAGGCCGAATCAGTTTCCGATGCTGCACAGCGGATGCGCATGATCCGGAGCAAGCTGGAGCCATTCACAAAAGAACTTTCAGATAAAGAGGCAGCATTCATTCTGACACTGATTGCCTATGTCGAAATGAAGCGCCATCCGGAACAAGAATGTATGATTTATTGCCTGAATAAAGAAGGGGGAATTTACTGATGAATTTTGGGAAATTTGAAGTGAAGCCGATAGAATCACCAGAAAAAAGCTTGTCAGAATGGACTGTACCGGATAAGCTGAAAGCAGAAATTCCGCAGACGCCAGAGGACCGGCTGGAAGACATAAAGAATAAAATCAATCAACTTGCACAGGAAATCAGCGCAGAGAGGTCTCTGCGTCTGCCGCGCAATGGAGGCATATGGGACGGAGAACTTGGAAACTCAAAATGGATTCCAGCAGAAGACGCTGTTCCTGGCAGTAGAAACGGGACAAATCCTGAACATAAATCCTGGTCACAAATAAAAGAATGCTATCATTTTGAAGGAATTCCGTTTTCCCATGGTGAAGCAGATTTTTCGGAGGTCGGTAAGGGCTCTGTAGAAATCGAAGATTTTTCCGATGATAGAGGCGCAAATTTCGATCAAGCAGATGAAGCTTTAGCGTCACAGCGAAGCTGTGCTCCGGAAGAAGTCGCACAATGGAGGAAAGAGAACCACTATACATGGCATGAGTGCAACGATTGCAAAACCATGCAGAAGGTCCCATCTGAGGTTCATGGGAATATTCCACATTCGGGTGGTATTTCGGTTTATAAAGCAGCCAATCTGCAAGACGGAGGAACGATATGAATAACTATATCAATGATCCTGTATTCGGACATATGGAGTATCATCACAGATGGTATAAGACTGACGAATATGAGATGTTTAGGAAACGTTGGCAGATATCAGTTGTAGCAAAGGCGTATTCTGGAAAGCCGATAACCGAGGCCGAAAGAGCAAGTTATCAAAGATTTCAGGAGAACAAGCAAGCGATGCTGAATCTCCTTGCAGAAAAAGTGATCGAGTTTATAAACGAAAATTTTGATGTGCTTCGCTTTAATTGGCCAGCAGCCAAAAAGATTCAAGACGCATCGGAGCTAAGCATCGTTTTGATGCCCACGTCGCTTTTGTTCAAACAAGACGGAACCACGCTCCTTTTATTTGAATGTGCATGGGATACAGATGCTGGCTTTGCCGTTCAAATATATCCAGATTGGGAAATGGGAAGGCAAGATTTGTTCCTCTAAAGTGGGTTGCCAATGATTCTGGATTTAGCCTTATTTTTAGCCTTACGGCAAAAACACGGCTAAATCCCACGGAGCATCAAACAGCACAATACACTGCACTGCTGGCACAAAAAATGACCGCAAAACACGACAAAACAGGACCCGAAATCCGGAAGACGGGTTCGAGTCCTGTACTGTCCACCATATAAAAATCCCGAAATCAAATGGTTCCTGGATTTTTTATTTGCTTTTAGGCCCGAAAAGTTTGGCACGTCAGAAACGGCTATAAGGCCAAACCGATTGTACGACAAAAATACGACAGTTTTGCAATCATAACCACCGGCCGTGCCGGTGGTTTGCACTAGCCCCCTTGGGGCATGACC
>OLGE01002056.1_pt1 | contig 18750 bp, 18 predicted proteins | sample 1605151 | NCBI WGS metagenome assembly OLGE01 (sample SAMEA3888912, study PRJEB22519) | human gut metagenome | biome: human gut; feature: human-associated habitat; material: faeces | place: Denmark | collected 2010
TTTCTCGCTTTGCAAGCAAAAAACGCACTAAGTCCTAATAGTTGCGGATTTGAGGTAATAGACAATAATGTACTCATTCATGGTTCTTATAATTGGACCACTAATGCTGAGACAAGAAATGATGAAGAAATATCGGTAGATAAAAATGATGTCAAAAAAGCTTCTGATTATACGAAAGAATTTAATCGACTGTGGGATATAAATGATTGACAACATAAACTATTGTCACATGCAAAAGTGCGCTATGATGAGCTATGCTGCGTTTTTTTGACTACTTCTAAATCATCTTCCGCATCATAAGTTAGTGGACAAAACTGTCTCAAGTAGGCATGTCTCTTTTTCTCCAAACCATACCCTTTACGTTGTAGGGATTTGAACCATTATAAATGAACCACCCCGTTGGTGCTTTTCCATTATGAAACTTAAAAACAAGTCCACACAAGCGTTTAGTGCGCAAGTGCATGATTGGGCAGCCGAAAACAGGCAGCTTCGCAAAGAACTTCTATCTCGCGAAAAGCGAATAGAGGAGCTGGAGGCTATGGCTTCAAGCCTGAACAAACAACTGTCTGAAAAGATTGATCAGATAAATGATATGATGCAAAAGCTCATGGCTTTTATGACAAGAGACGGTGGTGTAAATATTTCGGAATCCCTTCGCCATTCAATCGCCGCTGAAGTCAGCGCAGAATTTGAGGCACGCGAGCAAAAGCTGAAGGTAGCATACGCCCATGAGCGCGAGAAACTTGATTCCGACTTCAAAGCCCGTTTAGCGGCCATGCAGAACGAGCTCAATCAGCTGAAAGGAATAAATGCAGAAGATGATCTGAAAATCATTTCAGAAAACAAAGCTAAATAAATTTAGACGTTTAAAACAAAAAAACATGATTAACGTAGGAATTATCGGATGTGGCTTCGTCGGTGGAGCCCTGAAGGATTGGTTAGAACACAACAATCCAGAGTGTAAACTGTTTATCAGCGACCCCGCAAAGGGATATCATGATGATCTGAGCAACGTGGACATTGCGTTCTTGCAGATCCATGTGCCCACGGAAGATGATGGTACACAGGATTTGACGCTCATGAAAGAGCTGATATCAAATTTGCCAGACGTCCCCGTCTTTGTCAGAACCACTATTCTTCCAGGAACCAGCGATATGCTCTCTCGTGAGACGAAGCACCAGGTGTGCTATATGCCAGAGTTTCTCACTGAACGTACGTTTATCGAGGACTTCAAGAGGCAGACTATGGTGTTCACTGGTGCGCATGAATTACTCACAAAGATCTTTGTTGGCAAGAAGTTTACCGTCATGACTCCTTTGGAGGCTGAGCTGACCAAATATATGCACAATGTGTTTGGAGCTTACAAGGTGACTTATTTCAATGCCTGTCGTGAGTATTGCGAGCAGATGGGCGGTGATTGGCGCAAGGTGCATACGGGTATGCTTCTCTCGGGCTACATCAACGACACCCATACCTATGTGCCTGGTCCTGATGGTAAGTTTGGTTATGGTGGCAAATGCTTCCCCAAGGATGTCAACGCCTTTGCGAAGATGACGGAAGGCACACCTCTTGGCACCCTTTTGGAGCATCTCCATGAACTGAATGTCCACTTCCGTGGTGTGGAGGAGCATATCTAACATTATTTGGAAGCCGTTGTGCAGGTAGAGCGAATGCTTGTGGTTCGATACCACCAACGGCTGCAACATACTGATCGTATAAAATGAAGCGATGTTATACGATATTTCATATTTTCAAAAATGGTAAAATATAATATAAATCTCGAAGGAAAGACCGTCCTTGTGACGGGAGCTGCCGGCTTTATCGGTAGCAATCTCGTCAAGCGACTCTTCCACGATGTCAAGAATGTCAAGATAATTGGAATAGATTCCATCACCGACTACTACGATGTCAACATCAAGTATGAGAGGCTGAAAGAAATTGAAGCCTTGCATGGGGATTGGACTTTTGTCCACGCTTCCATCGCAGACAAAGACGCAGTAGAGAAAATTTTCACGGAAAACAAGATTGCCGTAGTCGTGAACCTTGCCGCCCAGGCAGGAGTCCGCTACAGCATCACCAATCCGGATGCTTATATCCAGAGCAACCTTATCGGTTTCTATAATATCCTGGAGGCCTGCCGTCACCACGAAGTCGAGCATTTGGTCTATGCCTCTTCCTCCTCTGTCTATGGCAGCAACAAGAAGGTGCCGTACTCCACGGACGACAAGGTGGACAACCCCGTATCCCTCTATGCTGCTACGAAGAAGAGCAACGAGTTGATGGCGCACGCCTATAGCAAACTCTATAACATCCCGTCAACGGGCCTCCGCTTCTTCACTGTCTATGGTCCTGCAGGTCGTCCCGACATGGCCTACTTTGGTTTTACTAACAAACTGGTCAAAGGCGAGACCATCAAGATTTTCAATTACGGCAACTGCAAGCGCGACTTCACCTTTGTCGATGACATTGTAGAGGGAGTCGTCCGTATTATGCAGCATGCCCCCGAGAAACAGAACGGCGAAGACGGTCTTCCCATTCCGCCCTACAAGGTGTATAATATCGGCAATAACTCCCCCGAAAATCTCCTCGACTTCGTCACGATTCTTCAGGAAGAATTGGTGCGCGCTGGCGTGCTACCCACAGACTACGACTTTGAAGCCCATAAGGAGCTCGTTCCGATGCAGCCTGGAGACGTCCCCGTGACTTATGCTGATACTACTCCTTTGGAGCAGGACTTTGGCTTTAAGCCGAACACAAGTTTGCGGGAAGGATTGAGATGCTTTGCGGAATGGTATAAAACGTATCGAATAAACTCAAACATAAGCACTTGCTAACTGCTTAAGCAAGGGAATCTTAATATAGAGAGTTTTTGTTTCAAATGGAGTGTGTACTATTCTGTTGTGCATAGATATATAAATGTCAAGTAAATCACTAAATACGAAGGTGGCGACAGCCACCAAATGGTCTGGCTTAACGGAGATAGCTGCAAAACTTGTAGCACCTGTTACTACAATGGTTCTTGCGCGCCTACTTACGCCTGACGCTTTTGGAGTAATGGTAACTGCTCAGATGGTCATTTCTTTTGCAGAAATATTTACTGATGCCGGTTTCCAAAAATATATCGTTCAACATGAATTCAAAGATGACGATGAGAAGTTCAAATCTACCGCGGTAGCATTTTGGTCAAACCTCATAATGTCGTTGGTTATCTGGGCAGGCATCAGTATTTTTGCCAACCCTATAGCTCGACTTGTTGGGTGTGACGGTGAAGGGATAGTTATTGCCGTGTCCTGTATATGTATACCTATGGAGGCTTTCTCGAGTATTCAGATGGCTTTGTTTAGGAGAGATTTGGACTTTAAAACTCTATTTTGGGTCAGAATTATAGGAATCCTCATTCCTTTGATAGTGACGGTGCCATTGGCTTTTGTAACCAGAAGTTATTGGTCTCTTATTATAGGAATGATAGCTTTGAACTTTACCAATGCTTTAATATTGACCATCAAGTCTAAATGGAAACCTCGTTGGTATTATAACATCCAGTTGTTTAAGGATATGTTTTCCTTTACGATGTGGTCCATGCTTGAAGCAGTTAGTATATGGCTGACATCGTATGTGGATATTTTTATCGTCGGTACCATGTTAAGTCAGCACTGCCTTGGATTGTATAGAACGTCTATGAGTACGGTAGGGCAGATAACCTCAATTATAACCGCCGCAACTACCCCTGTTCTGTTTTCTTCTCTCTCAAGATTGCAAAATGACAGAGAACAGTTTAATGAAATGTTCTTTAAATTTCAGAAACTTGTTGGTATTCTAATCATTCCAATAGGTATTGGTATATTCCTTTTTAGCGATCTTATAACCCAAATACTTCTTGGTAGTCAATGGATGGAAGCTTCTCCGTTCATAGGCTTATGGGGCTTGACGAGTGCGATATCTATTGTTCTTGCTCATTATTCAAGTGAAGTGTACCGTTCTATAGGTAAACCCAAACTGTCTGTATTAGCTCAATGGCTTCACATAATAGTTCTTTGGCCCGTGCTATTGTTTTATGTGAAAGAGGGCTTTGAGGCATTATATGTAGCAAGATCTTTCGTACGTTTAGAGCTTGTGTTGGTTCAGTTGATAATTATGGGAATAGTAGTTAAAATGAAAGTTCTAAAGATGCTAACTAATATATTTCCGTCTGTAATAGCTTCATCTTCAATGCTTCTGATATTATTGTTTCCTTCATCCGATAGCATCTTCATCCAGCTATTATATGTGGTAATTTGTGTTTGCATTTACTTTGCTGTTATTCTGCTATTCCCAGAAGAAAGGAGTATATGCTTTAATTTAAAGAAAATGTTAAAGAGAAAATGAAAGTACTTGTAGCAGGAGATTTTGCCCCACGGGCAAGGCTCGCGAAGCAGATAGAGGAAAAGCGCTATTCGGATGTTTTCCCGGAGAATCTTCGTGAAGTGATAAAATCTGTGGATTTCTCGTTTGTCAACTTTGAGAGTCCTATTGTAGAAGATACCTATAAGCCGATTCCTAAATGTGGACCAAATCTTCATTGTACTCCCGAGGCTGCAGAAGCTATCAAATTTGCAGGCTTCACAGGTGTAACAATGGCAAATAACCATATCCTTGATTTTGGGAGCGAGGGATTACATAAATCTGTAGCGTGTTGCAAAAAACAAGGACTTGATGTTGTCGGTGTAGGTAATTGCTTGAAGGATGCAGAAGAAATACTTTATATAAAAAAAAGCGGAAAAACCCTTGCTGTCATCAACTGTTGTGAACATGAGTTTTCTATTGCAACAGAAACATCAGCTGGCGCCAACCCTCTTAATCCCGTACATCAGTATTATGCCATTCGGAAAGCAAAAGATAAGGCAGACTATTTACTTGTTATAGTACATGGCGGACACGAAATGTTCCAGTTGCCTTCTCCTCGAATGGTTGAAACCTATCGCTTCTTTATCGATGCTGGAGCAGATGCCGTTGTCAACCACCATCAGCATTGTTATTCTGGATACGAGATATACAATGGCAAACCTATTTTTTATGGTCTTGGCAATTTCTGTTTCGATGAAGAAGGGCAAAGAAACTGTTCTTGGAATGAAGGATATATGGTTGTGGTGGACTTTACAGATGCTGTTGTCCGTTATGAATTGTACCCTTACACTCAGTGTGACGGAAAAGCAGCGGTTACGCTCATGACGGATAAGGCTGTTTTTACAAGAACAATTGATGCAATTAATTGTATAGTAAAAGATCCCCTGCTTTTAAAGGAAAAGTGTGCTCTTTATTATATGTCCACAATGAAAACTTTTAACGCAATGCTGCAGCCTTATGATAATAGGGTCTTGAACAAGCTGTTTAGAATGGGTCTCTTGCCTTCGTTGTTTTCTAAACGTAAAAAGATTAGGGTACTTAACTACATTAATTGCGAATCACATTATGACAAGTTTGTGTTCGCATTGAAGCAAGTATTATCAAAACAGTAACTTTATATGAATCAAATTGTAATAGCTCCCCAATGGTATGGAGCTTATAAAAAAGGACCAGAAGTTGGCGCATTGCGTCTAGCAGAATTATTTAAGGAGGAAGGCTTGTCAGAGCAAACCCTTATTTCTGTTCCAAATGTGGGCCCTGGCGAAGATCATTGCATGCCGTTCTTTGATGCTATTGACAAAGTGAACAGTAATATATGTGATGCAGTTTTCTCAGCCGTGTCTTCTGGCAATAAGGTGATAACGATCGGAGGTGATCATGCTGTTTCTTGGGGTTCTATTTCTGGAGTTTTAAAGCATAACCCTGAAGTAGGCATTATCTATCTTGATGCCCACGGGGATTGCAATATTTCGGAGCGTTCGACAAGCCATCATATCCATGGCATGCACATGGCATATTTGATGGGATTTGGAGAAGACAAGTATGTGGGAAGATATACAGAAAACCTTCTTCCTGTTGAGAACATCCTGTATGTTGGGGCAAGAAGTCTTGATCCTTATGAGGTAGAGTTGATAAAAGAGCAAGGTATCTCGAGAATAACTTGCGACGTTATAAATTCGGATATGATTCAAGTATGGGATACAATAAACGACTTCATGTCACGATTCAAACAAATTCATGTTAGCTTGGACATTGATGTTCTCGACCCGTCAATTGCTCCTGGTACGGGAGTGCCGGAAGTGGGAGGAATAACGGAAGAAGCATTGCATGAGGTTTTGGACTTTATTCTAAAAAAATGCGATAAAGTTATGTCTTTGGACCTAGTAGAGTATAACCCACTTCTTGACATGGAGGAACGTACGGATAGAGTTGTCTTAAAGCTGGTGAAAACTATAAGCAGTTTGTAAACACTTGACCTAGAAAAATGATAGCATGCAAAATATAAGCACTTACTTTAAGCAACCGGCAAAGCTTTGCTTGGCATTACTTACGCATTTTGGGACATGGCTTCCCGATGCTTTGTATCTAAAGATAATGTTCCGTTTAAGGATGGGATATAACTTGGATTTGAAATCACCCAAGACATTTGACGAGAAACTTCAGTGGCTTAAATTGTATAATAGAAAGCCTGAATACACTCAAATGGTTGATAAATACGAAGTAAAGAAGATCGTTGAAAAAATACTCGGAAAAGAATATGTCATTCCAACGCTGGGAGTTTGGGACAAATTTGAAGATATCGATTTTAGTACACTTCCCGACCGCTTCGTGTTGAAGACCACAAATGGAGGTGGAGGCGGTGGCGTTGTGATTTGTCGTGACAAGAAGTCATTAAATAAGGCTTCTGCCTCTGAGTGCTTGAACCACTCTTTAAGCGCAAGTATTTATAAGCATCTCAAAGAGTGGCCTTATAAGAATGTCAAGCCAAGGATAATAGCAGAGGAGTTTAAGGTTGATGGAAGCGGAGAATTGCGCGACTATAAGTTCTATTGCTTTAATGGCGAGCCGAAAGCTATGCTAATAGCGAGCGAACGATTTTCTGGCCACCAGACTTATTTTGATTATTTCGATATGGATGGAAATCATCTGCCATTCACACAGGGCGGATCGAATAATCCAGTAACTCCAAAGCTACCTGCTACATTTGAAGAAATGAAGAAAATAGCAAGACAGCTCTCTCAAGGACTACCTCATGTGAGGATGGACTTGTATAGCGTGAATGATAAAGTGTATTTCGGTGAGTTTACCTTCTTTGACTCAAGTGGCTTTGAAAAGTTTACGCCAAAGGAATGGGATGATATATTTGGTGATTGGCTGGTTTTACCTTCTAAATACAAAGTGTAATGAGTTTTCTCAAGAATCCTTGTAACGTCTATATATCCCTTTTAGTCTTTTATAATGTGCAAGGAACAATAATACCAACTGGAGGAACTATCTTCTCCCAGTTGATTATTCTTGTTGCTATGCTAATGGGGTTGTATTATACGGTTAAGACGATTGCTTTGCCCAACAAGCCGATTTTTTTTACGGGACTTAATGTTCTGTTTCTCATGTTTGTTATATATGGTGTCGCATTACTTTTTAGTGACAATCATTATATAATAAGGTTCACTGGGGCCGAGGTCTCAAATTCTTCTTATTTGAAAAGTATCTTTCTATCTGTGCCCAATATTTATGCTTTCTATTATTTCTCAAGGAGAGGTTATCTCACGGAACCGGCCTTGAAAAAATGGGTTGTGGTGTATATGATGGCTGCAGTGTTTATATTCTTTGATTATAAGGCTACAACTATTCATAAATTGCTACTTGAAGGAACGGATGTGGATGAAGTAACTAATAATATGGGTTACTTGTTTGTTGCGCTCATTCCTGCTGTCGTTATGTTTAAAGGCAAGAATATACTACAATATGTATTCCTTTCTTTTTGTATGGTATTCATTGTGATGGGTATGAAACGAGGAGCTGTTATTGTGGGAGTTTTGTCAATACTGTACTTCTTGTACTTTAATTATCGATATCATCGTGGTATCTCAAAGCTAAAGGTGCTCTTCTTTTCAATATTGATAGTCTTGGCAGCTGTATATGTAGTGACATATATGATGGATACGTCCGAATACTTTTCCCAACGTATTCTTCAAACAGAAGAAGGCGGATCCAGCGGTCGCGATGCTATATACGAGTTTTTCTGGAATCACTTTAAAAATGAGAACGAAATAAGCAAGTTTCTTCTTGGGAATGGTGCAAATGCAACATTAGAAATAGGTGTAAATTATGCGCATAACGATTGGCTCGAAATCGCTATCAATCAGGGATTGCTAGGCATTTTTGTTTATGCATTCTATTGGCTGTGTTTCTATCAAACAATTAGAAATACAAAACAAAATTTATCAGCGAAATTAGTTCTTACACTTTCATTCATCTCTTTCTTTATAATGACAATTTTTTCCATGTCGTATACCGAATACTCTATATTCTCAGCTACGGTTTTTGGGTATTATTTGGCTCGTTGTAGGATGACGGAGAAAATTTAGGCAGTACTAACTAATAAAAAGTATTCATGAATATATGTGTTATAGCACCGGATTATCCTGATATTAAAAGACCGGTAAATGTTTTTATTAAAAATTTGGTGGATCAATGGGGAGAGTTAGGGCATGAGCTTACTGTCATTGCTCCCTTCTCTATGTCGAAAACAAGAATGCTAAAAGCTCCTGCGGAAATCCCTACTAGTTTTCCAATTAATATACTACGCCCTCGTGTAGTAACATTGTCTGAATATAGAATGTTTGGTCTCCCTTTGTCGCGTAAAATAGTTGCAACAAGCGTATATAATCAGCTCCTAAAACTTAAAAACAAACCAGATGTCATCTATTGTCATTTTTGGGAACAATTATTGAGCGCATATAAATATTCGATAGAATTTGAAGTGCCAATTGTTGTAGCAACTGGCGAATCGGAAATACGTAAAGAGTGGGGGGTAGAACCTTATAGAACAATGTGTAATCATGCTGCACATGTAATTTGTGTTTCAACAAAAAACTTAAATGAATCATTGGAGCTCGGCTTAACAAATAGGAATAAATGTTCAATACATCCAAATGGTATAGATGGCGAACTGTTTAAAATATCCGACCAAACACTTTTGCGCGAAAAGTTAGGAATTAAAAAAAATGACTTCGTTGTTGCATTCGTCGGTTGGTTTATACATAGAAAAGGTGCAGACAGAATAGGTGCAGCTATATCCAAGCTTAAAGATCCAAGTATTAAGTCTATATTTATAGGTAAAGGTGAAGTCGAACCGATTTGTGATGGTATTGTTTTCAAAGGTACGCTACCACATGATGTTATACCAAATTACTTAAATTGTGCAGATGTGTTTGTTTTACCGACACTAAAAGAAGGGTGTTGTAATGCTATAATTGAAGCAATGGCATGTGGATTGCCTATTATTTCATCTGCTAGAGATTTCAATATGGATATTTTGGATGATAAAAACTCTATTATGATCGATCCGGAAAATGTCGATGAAATAGCGGAAGCTATTTACAAATTCAAATCAAATGGGATGTTATTAAAATCAAAACGTGAAGAAGCCCTCAATAAAGCCCGAAATCTTACTATCCAACAAAGAGCTATTGATATTCTTAATGAGATAAAGCATGTTGTGTAATTCTGTTCTTGGTTAAATATGGACAATCAAGAATGTATAATAGAATTTAAAGTAACTGTCGAAACAATTGTATCTACAATGAGAGTTTTTTATATAAACTTGTTATTGAGGTAATTAATGAAGATCTTGCATATATGTAATGACTTTGCAGGAAGCAAAGTACATGTCAATCTCACAAAGCAGTTGGACGGAATGGGGGTCAATCAGGTTGTCTATTGTCCAGTGCGTGACAAGCAAAATGTGGGTAAAAATAAGTTTGATGCCAAATCTACGGATTTCGTATATAGTTATTGCATTAAGTCATGGTATAAGTATGTCTATCATTACAAGGCATTTAAACTATACAAAGATTTGAAGCGCAATGTGGAATTGAAATCTGTGGGTATTATACATGCGCATACTCTTTTTTCGGATGGTGTGTTGGCATACAAGGCTCATAAGGAATTTGGGATGCCGTACGTCGTAGCCGTTCGTAACACGGACGTGAATACATTTATCCGTATTTTGAAGCATTGTTATCATACAGGCAGGAAAATTCTGCTGAACGCAGAAAGAGTGTATTTCATTTCAGCTGCTTTGAAGAAGAAGTTTGAGGATTCGGAGTTCGCGCAACCTATTCTCGAAAAGGTAAAACATAAGTTCGTTTTGCAACCTAACGGTATTGACGATTACTGGCACGAGCATATTTCGCACAAAGAACGTATAGGTCATGAAGTGCTATATGTTGGTGATTTTTCAGCGAATAAAAATGTGGTACGATTGGCTGAAGCGGTCCTTGAGCTACGCAAAGAAGATGGCTTTAGCGATGTGCGACTAAACATTGTCGGGGGCGAAGTAAAGGGTGGTGGTCGTAGAAGCGACGGAAAAACTCAGGCTGTTATTGATGAAAATCCACAAGCAATCAAAGCATTTGGTAAGATTTATGATAAAGATAAATTGTCAGAGATAATGCGCTCGTGTTCTGTGTTTGCTATGCCAAGCATATTTGAAACCTTTGGTCTGGTTTATTTGGAGGCTTTAAGCCAAAACTTACCAGTTGTCTATACTAAAGGGCAGGGAATTGACGGAATGTTTGACAATACTGTAGGTATAGGAGTTGATCCGCTTTCTGTAGAGGAAATTAAAAATGCCATCAAGATGATTTTACAGAATCATTTGCAATTTGGCAATCAGCACGTTTCATTTGACGATTTCAAATGGGGCGAGATCGCTGGTAAATATTTGAAAGAATATGAAACTATAATTGGATAGGATTATGGGGCTTTGTTTCGGAATGCTATATATCTGCGAATCTTTTTGATGTATTTGGTGAAAAGAGATGTCTCAATTCGAATTTATACAATAATACAGTTGTAATGCTTGATATTATTATAGTGCGATATCCTGAGGATTGCATTCACAAAGCTATTAAAGGGGTGCCAGCTGAGGTAGAGAATGCTATATGTCAGCATTTCAAGGTTTTGGAACGTCCAGCCTCATGGGGGATGTTTTGTCTTAGTACAGGCGCCGAATTGAAGGAGAAATGTGAACAACTTTCACATCTGACAGAAAAGCATCTTCAGTTGAAAGGTTTGTTCCAACCTCTTTGTACAGTGAAGAATGATGAAAAGGTAGTGCTTTTAAACGCCCAGGGCTTTCCTTGCTATGATGTGTATTGTTGGAGGTTTGCTTTGGCGAAATATGCCGAAGGGTATAACTTGTGTGAGGTGTATAAATACATAAAGTGTTGGGATCGGGCCTCTCGTTACCCAAGATACGATATGTTGTATTTTGCAGATTTGGGTTATGAACAATACTTCGGGGTTTGGGACAAGAGTCAACGGGTTTGTCGTTTCTGTGGAAAAAGAGATGGGGTGGGTAGTAGTAAGTCTATCTTTGGCCAGCCTAAGAACTCACATGCTATTTCATATTTTTTGGGCAATGATCACCTGTTTTGCTTAGAAGAGTGTAAGGATTGCAATGAGCGTTTTGGAGGAACAATAGAGAAGGACTTGTCGAACTACTATTCTTATTACAGGGCCTCAGAGGGAAGAAAAAGTAGAAACAATAATCCATTAACTGCTAAAGGATTCAATTTTGTGTATAAGAATGGGAACATGGATTTCTATTTTGACAAGTTCATAAACGTTTTGCCAAAGCCAGGTATGCCTTTTCCCAAGGAGGGCCTCAGACTAGGTCTTGAGCAAGAGGATCCGGTTTGCTTGCACAGCATCTATAGGCTACTTGTAAAATTTGTGATAGCATGTCTTCCAAACTATCTGCTTCCTGCTTTTTCTAAAACTGTCAAGTGGATAAATGAGGAAGTAAAGCCGAGTAGATTTCTTTTGCCTCCAGTATATCGTAACGAGGTGTTGCCAAGCGTTGATAGCCCAGTTCTTTGCGTGTATATCAGAAAGGATGATGGTAAAGATATGCCGTATTGTGTTGGTGAATTGCGCTTCATGAGCAACCTATATGTTTATGCCGTTCCTTATTGCTCTGAGCGTGATGTTAACTTCTCCGAAATGCCTAAAGTCTTGGATAGTTTTGTTAAGACATGCTATCCTGGAATTGAGTTTACTATCCAGAATTATTGTGATGACGAATTGAAAATGGTTGTCAATCATGTACTGATAGAAGGTGGAACTGATATTGTTTGCAAACCGCTTGACCAGGAGAGTGCGCCAAGGGAGAAGAATGTTGGAAGAAACGAAATGGGAAGATGATGCGTGAGTTTGGTACAACCGATTTGCATCCTGATAAGGAGTAGATGTAATAGTCTATGTTATTAGTATAAACTGCAGACCGGACACGAAGTCACTGAAAGTGATATGCTGTGGTTGCATTGGATGGAAATTAGAAAGATAAAGAAAATGAATACATATATAGTTGTGGTATCTTGGGTCTCAGATACAGACCTTCTTAGATCTGCATTGTCCGATGTAGGAGATTGTGTCTATCTGTTTGATAACGTTTTCCTGCTAAAATCATCATGGAAGCCAACAGAAATCAGAAATCGTTTAAAGAACAATTTTCCTATTAATACAAGCATATTTATTAGTAAACTTGTACGAGGGGCTGCATGGAGTAATGTTGAGGCGCCTAATATATCTATAAAAACAATGTATCAAGATGGCAAAGAATAAGAAGCAACAAAAAATCATAGGCGAGGAATTTTGTTTCTCTTTTAGGAGTGGCAATATAGGCACAAACGTCACGGCTCGAAAGTTCTTTGATGACCATAAAAACGAAATAGATAATTGGTGGCAGCAAAAAAGTACGATACCTATTTTTATAGATACTAATATTATCTTAAACGCATACAGTTACCCTAAAAGTACTAGGGAATTGTTTGTGAAATTTTTAGCAATCAACAAGAATCGCATTTATGTAACAGATCAAGTTGATGAAGAAATACAACGCAAACGTCCAAACTTTATTGATAACTATGTTAAAACGGTGCGATTGTTGTATAAAGAGTTGGTGTCTTTTTGCAATTCTGCAGATTTTGCAAAGTATTGCGATAGTCTAAACGTAAAGCTTGAAAATATAAAAAATCGTCCAATAGTTCAAAATGACTATAGTCAGAATATCTCAGATATTACCAAAGTTATTTCACATATAGAAGAATGGAGAGCAGAAACGAAGGAGTCATGCGCTAAGTTAACCCAAAACGTAAAAGAGAGTTTAGAAAGCTTGTGTCAAAAACTCGAAACAGAACAAAAGGAGGCTTATGAGGACTCGGACATTGTACAAGTAGTATCTCAATGCCAGTTTTGTGAAAAGCTTTCAAAATCAGAAAAGATGTTTTTGGTTAATCTATACCAAGAATGTGTTGATGAACGCGAAAGAATGAAAATGAGACCAGATGGGGTGAATTTACAAATGTATACATTCCCTGGGTTGGGCGATTTGAATAAGGAAAAGGAGTGTAAGCAGAGAGAGGGAGTTTTTTTTCATTACCATGAAATGCTTAAACAAATTTATTCGTTGAGAAAGAATGCTGTTTTCTTGACTTCTGATGTTAAAAAAGGCGATACGGCAACAAGTCTTATGGAGCCTTTTGATCATTTTATTTCTAATTGTTTCTCTCTGACAGGTCATGTTTATTATTTAGTAGATAGTGAATCTATACCATTAGCTTCATTTCGGCCTTCAGTAATTGATACTGATTCTGACTGTGACGAAGAAGATATGTCTGATGCAATACCTTGTGGCCCAATTGACGAAAAAGATGTAAGATTGAGTAAGCCTTCCTTTAAAACTGTGACTCGTGATGTGTTTTTAAGCGAACTACATACATGTGTTAGATGGGCAGATGAATATGGAGATAAATATGTAAGTAAAGACTATTTTATCTATGGTATATTGGGGCATAAGGGGTATGAGTTTGCAAAGAGCCGCGAAATGCTGGATACTCTAATTAAGGAAAAAATCGTTAAAATTGAAACGAATAGTACTGGTAAAGAGTGTCTGTTGATCGAAAATGAGTAAAGAAAAGGCGTACCATCAATCCAGTGTGATGGTCGCAGCAAAAAACTAACATTATGTGGTGTGGGACTAAGCGTGGTAGTTTGTCTTTTATATTCGGAGACTCGTGGCGTCTAAGAAATTGGAGCGTCATCTAAAGATTAAGACGATTGATGGTGGTAAACTAAAAGTGATTTTAGGGAAGTCGCTGGTAAGATGGTCGGTAACTATAAGATCGAGCCTAAATTAGAAAAAAGAATAAAACAAAAGGTAGTTATGTTGTCAGTAATAGTACCAATATATAACGAGGAAAAGTATATAGCTAAGTGCATAGATAGTATATTAGAGCAAGATTATCCGAAGAATGATTTGGAGATAATCCTTGCGGATGGTATGAGTAAGGATCGTACACGAGAGATCGTGGCAGAATACACAGCCAAATATTCGTTTATTCGTCTGATAGACAATCCTAATCGAATTGCTCCATGGGCAATGAATTTAGGTATTAAGGAAGCCAAAGGAGATGTGGTTATGCGACTTGATGCGCATGCCACGTACGAGAAGAACTATTTCTCGGCTTTGGTGGCAGCGTTGGCGAAGTATAATGCTGACAATGTGGGTGCTGTGTGTCGTACTGATGTACTAAATAAGACGCCTAAGACACTTGCTATACGCGAAGTATTGAGTAATAAGTTTGGTGTGGGTAATTCAACCTTTCGTACAGGCATCACGGGAGCGCAAGAGGTAGAGACAGTTCCTTTCGGTTGTTGGAGGCGTGATGTTTTTGACAAGTATGGTATGTACGATGTGCGTTTGGTACGTAATCAAGATATAGAGCTGAACAAGCGCATTGTCCGTGGTGGTGGCAAAATAGTAATAGTGCCAGATACATACTGCACATATTTGGCACGTGAAAACTATAAGGCTTTGGCTAAAAATAATTTTGGCAACGGCAAATGGAATATCTTGACAGTATATTACACTAAGGAGATGCGCTCCCTTTCGGTTCGTCATTTTGTTCCCTTGGCATTTGTGTTGTCACTTATCTTGCCTACGTTGGTGGGATTGGTATGGTGGCCGGCGCTGTGTGCAAGTGCTTTGGCTTTAGTGACTTATTTGTTGGCTTTAGGTAGTGTGAGTGTGAATTTGGCTATCTGTAAGAAACTGAATTTCTTTTATTTACTGACCAGTTTCATCGTGCTTCATGTGTCTTATGGATGGGGTTCGCTGGTAGGAATAGTAAAACTGCCGTTTACAAAGTGATATGTGCTTGCAATATAGCAGAGAATGAAAAATCTTGAAACGGTTCTTTTTGATCTTATCTCTTTCGGATTAGGCGAAAGAGGTGACCGCCATGTTCCTTTGGCTGTTGATTGGGAATGTCTGTGGGAAATGGCGATTCAACAGGGTGTGTCGTCTATTTGTTTGGATGGATTGCACAGACTTGAAGAGCGGAATGACGGTCTGAACGCGATTCCTAAGCCTTTGAAAATGCTTTGGATAGCGTCTGTGATGAAACAGGAACGGGCGTATCATGGGCAATGGGAGGCTGCAAAGGCTTTGGCGGAACTATATGGCAAGTACGGGGTTGATACTTATGTGCTGAAAGGTTTTTCGCTGAGCAGGCTTTTTCCTATGCCCGTGCATCGTCCTTGCACGGATATGGATTGCTATCTGAAGGGTGAGTATGAAGAGGGAAATAGAATCGCAAGGGAGAATGGGCTGACAGTGGATTGTAGCTATTATAAGCACTCAAAGGTATTGCTTAGGGGATTGACAGTGGAGAATCATCAGTTTCTGTTGCCCATCAAGGGGAGTGGCAAGGCTAAGAGAATTGAACGTGAGTTGCGGTCATGGATTGACAATGGACGGAATGAGTATATTGGTGACTCGCAGCTGAAAGCTACTTCTCCTTTCTTTGACGTAGTCTATGTGTTGGCTCATGCGCAGGAACATTTCTTGAACGAGGGTATCATTCTTCGCCATATCTGTGATTGGGCAATGGTGCTGAAAGCACATAGGGACAAAGTGGATTGGAACGAATGGAAGCGTGTGTGCGAGATATATGGCATGCTGGCGTTTGGTTATGCCATGAGTCGGTTGGCTTGTAGGATATGTGGCGTAAATGTTCCTTTTGATTGTCCTAAGGATGATGATGCTGACAGGCGTTTGCTCGATGATACGCTATATAGAAAAAATGAAGGTAACGGCAACCGATCGGATATGCAAGTGAGGATTGACTTGGTGAAGAATATGTTGCGCAATAATTGGAAATACCGTTTGTTCTCGGACACTAATCCGCTTATGTTTTGTGGAAGACGTGTGTGGGGGTATTTATTTGATAAAGACGTGGATTAACATGATGATTTTTAAAAGACTCTTTGATATTATAGCATCCTTCTGTGGACTGCTTTTGATTTGGTGGATATTCCCCATTATCGCTTTCTTGATTCATAAGAAGATGCCGGGTGGCCCCGCATTCTTCTGCCAAAAGCGTGTGGGCAAGGATGGTAAGCTCTTCACTTGCCATAAGTTTCGCTCCATGACGGTGAAGCATAACGGTTCTACAGTCTCTGTGGCTGGAGATAGCCGTATCACGCCTTTTGGTGCAAAACTCCGTCATTACAAGTTGGATGAGTTGCCTGGTTTGTGGGACGTGCTGATCGGGAACATGTCCTTTGTCGGTCCGCGCCCTGACGTCCCAGGGTATGCAGACAAGTTGCAAGGTGACGACAGGGATGTGTTGAAGCTTCGGCCGGGCATCACGGGTCCTGCTACGCTGAAGTATCGGCTGGAGGACGAAATGATTTCGGAATATGTGGCAAAAAAACAGGCAGAGGGGGATGAACGCTCAATGCAAGAGATCGCAACCGAATATAACGACAACGTGATCTATCCAGACAAAGTGCGCCTGAACTGCTACTATTATCGCCACTACTCGTTTTGGAAGGATATCGAAATGATATTTGCCACGGTACTGGGATTCAAAGTGAAGTTTGCGGGCGAGGAGGTGTAGGTCGCTTTGGTCCTCTTTGTGCTTTGGCCTAGTTACAAGGGAGTAGCTGGTGAATAACCATAAGATCATTCCAAAGTACTACTGTTTAGATTTTAAGTGATAAAAAGGGTGTGCGAAAATTTGCAAGTATCGGGAAAATGCTGTACTTTTGCGAGCAGTTAACTCCTTTGGTGGATAGAGTAGAAAATAATGATGATATTCTCAATAAAGCAATTGGAATTATTTGCCATTTGCTGAGAGGGTATTGACGGTTTAGACATTGTGTGAAGGAAGCGCTCGGGTTAAGGGACTCTTATGCACCTTTCCTTGAAAACTTTACAAGCAGTTCTTAGAACCAATACTTGCAGAATCTTGAAAAATAGCAATTACATAGTTTTGGTGCTCAAAAATCTATTCAACTTATAGAAAAGCGAAATATGGCCGATTTAACATGTTTCTATAAAACGGTAGCAGAATTGTTATGGAACGATGGACATCGAGAATTGTCTAAGTTTTGTAATGAGGAATATATGTCTGATAACGTTATTGACCATGATAATTGGGATGGCGGTATAGATACATTTAATATTGAGTTGGGGATTCCTGTCCCTACTTTTTCCAAATGGAAATCGGAGGAAGGTGGTATAGAAGGTAAAGAGAAACGGATTGAGGAAGCTTTTGAAACGGTCGTTAAAGGAATAAACTCTATAAGGATAGCTAATGCAATAATCCGCCCAAGTGCTAATGTGAATGATCAAAAGCCACGGAAAAAGAAGCCGCTTTCATTGAAACTTCACTTCGAGGTACAGAGAAAAAATGGGAAAAGGTCTGATTATCTAGGAAGCGTAGAAGCTCCAAAGCGCTATCCTTGCTTCATTCTTGTTTTTAATTGGGACTGGTTTGATTATGAATATAGCACTTGGTTTTGTTTGTTCTATTTTGCCTCTGTAAACGATAAAAAGAAAATAGGAGAACTGAAGATAATGCAGACTGGGCAGAAGAATACGATGAGAGCTCTGCCAAAAGAATTTGACGAGCCCCTTGACAATTCTTTTTGTTCTTTAGGTATTGAAACAGACTATTATGTAAGATTGCGAAATGTCTTGAAAGAAGAGCGTTTGATAAAAGAGGTACAACATTATCTTTGTGATTGTTCTTTTAATCCAATAGTTTATGACCAGCATTGTGGCGAAGATATTTTTAAAAAATCTTTAATGCGTGATCTTTCTGCTAATGAGGCTTTAAACGAGGGACAGGCTTTGGCAATGGGGATAGAACCTGACGAGATGTATTCGTTTAAATATACATATCATCCAGAAACTGATGCTTCGTTATATGCTATCTGGGAAGTTCGTGTTTCTTACAAACCATTAAAATTTATGCGTAGCTTTGGTGTTATAGGAAATAATGGGGTCGGTAAAACACAGATCTTGTCAAAATTTGTAGCAGATTTATTAAATAAAAATGTTGATAATTTTAAGAAATTACCTCTGTATAAAAGTCTTCTTGTGATTTGTTCTACTCCGTTTGATGCTTATCCCGCAGAGCCGCAAGAAGGAGGTGAGGTTAACTATAAATTGTGTTGTCTTGAGCAGGATAAGATAAGTACAGTAAAAGAACTGGGAGAAAATATAAAAAACTAAAGTTTCGCAAGTGAAAATTCACAAGCGTGATTTAACGTAATTTTGGAATA
>OLGE01002062.1_pt1 | contig 18714 bp, 15 predicted proteins | sample 1605151 | NCBI WGS metagenome assembly OLGE01 (sample SAMEA3888912, study PRJEB22519) | human gut metagenome | biome: human gut; feature: human-associated habitat; material: faeces | place: Denmark | collected 2010
CAAAGGTAATGGCTTTAACTTCTTTAACTTCTAGCGACCAACGGGAGCGATAACTTCTTTAACTTCTAAAAAAAGACTTCTTTAACTCCTAACAAAAAAACATCTCTCCACCTCCCCCTTCATCTCCTCCGGCGCACCCTCGCAGAGTCCTCTGTCACTGAGAATCCAGAGGCGGTGGGCGGTGCGGAGGGCTATTTCGAGGTCGTGCGTGGAGACGAGGATGGTGAGGCGGCGTTCCTCGGCGAGGCGGCGCAGGAGCGTCATCAGCTCCACCTTGCTCGGATAGTCGAGGAAAGCCGTGGGCTCGTCGAGCAGCATCACGGGCGTCTGCTGCGCCAGGGCCTTCGCCACCATAGTCTTCTGCCGCTCGCCGTCGCTGAGCGTCGCCACACGACGGGCGGCGAGGCCGCTTATGCCCACAAGGCGCATCGACTCGGCAACTATCGCCCTGTCGGCCGGCGAGAGCGTCCCCCAGAAGCCCGTGTAGGGCGTGCGACCCAGCGCGACAAGCTCGCCGACGGTGATGTTCTGCCCGTAGGGGCGTGACGTGAGCACCACGCTCACAAGGCGTGCGTAGCCGGCGGGAGAGTATTGTCGCGCGTCGCTGCCCATGATGCCGACACTTCCCGACAGCGGAGGCAGGAAGCGGGCGATGGTGCGCAGCAGCGTACTCTTGCCCGTGCCGTTGCGACCCATCAGGCAGGTGAGGCTGCCGGGCAGACAACGGGCGGTGAGGCCGTGCGCCACGACGACACTGCGATGGCGGAGCGTGTGGCCGATGGAAAGGTTCTCAATTGTTATCATAATGCAAAAGTAGCAATATTTTTCCTGTTTTGGCAATAAAACCGTACCTTTGCAAAGAATAAGGAAAATCTTTTAAAAAAGGAAAGAAGTCAAGAGGCTGGGGGCAGGGAATCAAGTATTTGGAATACTTCCTGCGGGCGGACAGTACGCTTATGCCTCCGCGGCATCTGAAAAGAAACAAAAAAATAAGGAATGGATTGGATAAGTTCTCTATTTTGCACACACTCGGCAGTACAGACCGTCGTTTTGCTGTCGCTCATCATAGCGTTCGGCCTGGCAATGGGAAAGTTCCATGTGCGCGGCATATCGCTTGGAGTGGCGTTCGTATTCTTCATGGGCATCGTGGCAGGAAGCCTGCATTTCAGTGCCGATGAGGGAATGTTGAGTTTCGCGGAGACATTCGGACTCAGCATCTTTGTCTATGCCTTGGGACTGCATGTGGGTCCAAACTTCGTGTGCCTCATGCGCAACGAGGGCATCACGCTCAACCTCTGGGGACTCGCCGTCATCATCCTCGGCACGGTGATGGCACTCTGCCTGTGTCTCGTGCTGCCCGTGAGCGTCCCCGACATGGTGGGAATACTCTGCGGTGCCACCACAAACACACCCGCACTGGGTGCCGCACAGCAGGCTTTGGCGGCGGCACACCTGCCAAGCAGCGGCGCTGCATTGGGATGTGCCGTGACCTATCCGCTCGGCGTGGTGGGTGTCATCATTGCGATGATATTCATACGCAAGTTCTTCGTGAAGCCTTCCGACCTCGAGCCGCACCGCATAGGCGACGACGACCAGACCTTTGTGGGGCAGTTCGTCGTGGTGAACCCCGCGATAGCAGGACGCACCATAGCACAGATTTCGCAGATGACACACCGCCATTTCATCGTGTCGCGCATCTGGCGAAAGGGCAAAGTGATAGTGCCGATGGCCAACACACAGATATATATCAACGACAACGTGCTCGTGGTGACCAACCGCGACGAGGTGCCGGCAATGGACATTCTCTTCGGAGAACGTGTGGAGAAAGACTGGAACCGCGACAAGATAGACTGGAACGCCATCGACTCCACAGTGGAAAGCCGCGTGATAGTGATGACACGCACACGCCTCAACGGCAAGACCCTCGGTTCGCTGCACATGCGTGAGACATACGGCGTGAACGTGAGCCGTGTGATGAGGGGCGACATAAAACTTCTTGCCACCGACACTCTGCGATTGCAATACGGCGACCGCCTGACAGTAGTGGGAACACCGGAGGACATCGACCACACCGAAGCATTCATAGGCAATGCCGTGCAGGTGCTCAACGAACCGAACCTCGGCGCCATCTTCTTCGGACTCTTCCTTGGTATGGCTTTGGGAATGATTCCTGTGAACATCCCAGGCATGAGCGCACCGGTAAGACTCGGCATCGCCGGCGGTCCCATCATCGTGGGAATCATCATCGGCGCACTCGGATCGCGCGTCCACATGATAACCTACACCACACGCTCGGCATCGCTGATGCTGCGCAAGATGGGTCTGGCGATGTATCTGGCATGCCTCGGACTCGCTGCCGGCAAGGACTTCCTCAACACCATCATACGCCCCGAAGGACTGATGTGGGTGGGCATAGGCTTCGCACTCACCGTCGTGCCGCTGCTCATCGTGGGACTCATAGCACTGCGTTCACGCAAATTCGACTTCGGCACCATCTGCGGACTCCTCTGCGGCTCCATGGCAAACCCAATGGCACTGAGCTACGCCAACGACACCGTCCCAGGCGACAGGGCTGCCGTGGCATACACATCGGTGTATCCGCTTGGAATGTTCATCAGAGTAATCATAGCACAGGTGATAATAATGTTCATGGTGTAAAGATAATTCATAATTCATAATTAGTAATTCATAATTAGTAACTCCTAATTCGTAATTCGTAACTCCTAATTCACAATATGGTTTGCCGTCAATGTTCTGAGTGTTCAAAGGTAATGGCTTAACTCCTTAACTTCTGAATTCTTAACTTCTGAATTCTTAACTTCTGAATTCTTAACTTCTTAACTCCAAATTCGTAACTCCTAACTCCTAATTCATAATGTCCAACCGCCGTCTCGCCTACATCGCCGTCACTGTTATCGCCGTCGTCGCCCTGCTGCCTTTCCTCGGTCTCACTGATTTTACCACGAAAGGCGAGCCGCGCGAAGCCGTCGTAGCGTTGTCAATGCTCAACGACGGCAACTGGATTCTGCCCGTAAACAACGGCGGCGACATACCCTACAAACCACCGTTCTTCCACTTCTGCATCGCACTGCTGTCGATGTTCACGGGACATGTGGGCGAATACACGTCGCGTCTGCCGTCAGCCCTGTCGCTCATAGCAATGACAGTGGCGTGCTACACATTCTACGCACGCCGACAAAGCACACGCACGGCTGTCGTGGCGGCACTCTTCATGCTCACCGCCTTCGAGACACACCGCGCCGCAACGGTGTGCCGCGTAGATATGATGCTCACGGCATTCATCGTCGGCGCACTGCTGCTGCTCTACCGATGGCAGGAACGTGGCGGACGGGGACTGCCGCTATGGGCGGTGCTCTGCATGAGCGGAGCGGTGATGACAAAAGGTCCCGTGGGATGCGTCCTGCCATGCATGGTGACGGGAGTGTTCATGCTCCTGCGCGGAAAAGGATTCTGGCACACCGCCGGACGCCTCGCTGCCGCGGCACTGCTCTCATGCGTCCTGCCCGCAGTGTGGTATGTGGCGGCGTGGCAACAGGGCGGCGACGAGTTCCTGAGCCTCGTCTATGAAGAGAACATCGGACGCATGACAGGCACGATGAGCTACGACTCGCATGTGCATCCGTTCACCTACAACTTCACATCGCTGCTCAGCGGATGGGCGCCGTGGACGCTGCTCATGCTGCTTTCACTCGTGGGCCTGCCGTGGAAACGCCTCTTCGCAAAAAGGGAAAACAACGCGGAGGGACAAGGATTCACCGCAAAAAAAAACGCATACGCAAAGCAATTGCTTCGTCGTATGCGTGAAATGGACAGTCTGGAGCTGTTCACATGGCTCTCGGCTGTGCTGATATTCGTGTTCTACTGTCTTCCGTCGAGCAAGCGCAGCGTCTATCTCCTGCCCTGCTACCCGTTCATGGCAGTGCTCATGGCGGAATATATATGCTGGCTATGGGGCTCGCACCGCCGCCGTCCGATAATATATTTCGTGCGGATAGTGTGCGTGCTCTCGGTCGTACTCACCGCCGTCTTCATCGCCATACGCACAGGACTCGTCACCGACGACATCTTCCACGGCCGCCATGCCGCCGACAACGCCGCCATGCTACACGCCCTTGCCGCGATGAAACTCACGCCGCTCAGCGTCGTCCTCATGGCACTGCCGCTGCTCACGGGCCTCTTCGCCGCATGGACGATGCGCCGCAAGCGTCTGCGTCACGAGGTGCTGTTCATGGTGTCGGGACTGTTCGTGCCGGTGATAGCGTTGCAGATGGCACTCGACGGAGTCTATCAGCCCGCCGTGATGAACACGAAGTCACTGCGGCCCTTCGCCGAGACAATAAGCCGGAAGTTCCCCGGCGAACCCGTTTACTCGTACATCAGTTCGCCGATGATGCACTTCTTCGGCGCCAACTTCTACCTTGACAACAGCATCGGACTCTTTGAACAGACCGCCTCGGCAGCCAATGCCACCGCCAACTCCGCATCCGACGCACCCGTAACAACCCCGTCGCACGGCCTGCTCCTCATCCCGGAGTTCGACTTCCAGGCATTCGCCCTCCGCCATCCCGACTACCACTTCACCCTCGTCCTCAGCGAAGACTACCGCTATGCCACGGAACTGCATACGCCAGTGAGGGTGTATAGGTTTGAGAGGAAATAGGAAGAGTTAGGAATTAGGAATTAGGAATTAGGAGTTAGGAATTAGGAGTTAAGAATTCAGAAGTTAAGCCAAACGCTCGACCTCCTATTCTATTTCTAATGACCGATTGGAACTTAATAAAAGACCCCACAATGATACGGGAAGATTACAAAATCTTCTTCGTTGTCATATTCCAAAACCCTGTCTTCCTGAACACGCATTACTACATGCTCTCTCACCAGTCCTTTCCACTCATTCCAGTAACAGCAATAGACATGAGCATAAAATCCTCCTTCACATTCCTCTATTGCAACAGACGGGTGCGTATAGCCTCTTTCAATCAAAGCACTCATGTCCCTGTCTCTCAATATAGGAATCTTGGAGAAATCATCAGCACCAAATATAAAAGTACGCCGCAAATACGCACCATGCCACCAAGACGGCAACAATGACTCTACCTTCATCAATAAATACAGTTCCCAAATTGCACGTTTGGATTTCGGCATGACTATATACTTCCAAATCTTAAATTCTGTCATACCGTCCTTTGAGTTTGCCAAATAAAAGCAAGACTCGTCCCCTACAGTATCATTTCTAACAGAACACATCTTTACACTTATATGCCAATCCTTGACTGTTTCGATCTTAGGGAAAAGCGCAAAAACGAACTGCGAATAATCCAAATGGCTTTCGAAGAGTTTATACTTTAATATTCTCTGAAAGAGATTTCCTTCTACTTCAAGATCATTCCTACCATCATCTTCTTTTAGCAAAGAAATTAAATCGCCGTATCTTTTTTCATGCCAAAATATCTGCACCAAATTGTCAATGGCAGCTTTTGAGTTATGTTCTGCTGCGATTCTAAAATATTCGAGTCCTTTCTCCTTATCAAGCCCTTCCACGTTATAAGTCAAAATACCCAAATTGTTGGCAGCCTCATAAACTCCATCGTCCAATGCATTTATATAACAGTTCTTTATATTCTCATATTCATCATAGTCTTTCATATACAGAACGAACAAGACTTGTTCCATAAAACAAGTAGCGGCAGCATACGGTGAAGTTTTTAATTCTGCATCAGGAATTTTCATACTTATAGACTTTCTTTTAGACAAAGAAGCAATGTATTTACTATGCCTGAGAGGCATCAAATAATATAGTCCAACCCGAAACGTGTCATCGGTCATCTGAACGCCCTCTTCCTCCTTCTTGACCGTGAATGGCTCCAATCTATTACTATCATGCAATACACATTCTTTTCCAAAAACGAACTCGACGACTTTACCACAACTCGGGCATTTTGACACAGCTCCATAGAAATCAATAGAACTGTTGCTAAAAGCAACTTTATTCCAACTAAGCGATCCAGAAGTCTTTCCACAACTCAAGCATGGCATCCTATCATAATAACTCGTTTCCAAGCAGGATATTTCTTTTATATCCTTATCATTCAAGGCAAAAGGAAAATTATCCAATGATTCATATCCGAATTGTTCTGGTTTTCCCAATATATTGATTCTGGCAAAAAGCCTATTGGCGAAAACGCCGAGCTTAACCAAGTCATCCTCTATGTAAAACAATACAAATGTCGTAGCATAACCTTTAGGAGAAATGCTCAATGTTGTACGGGAATAATAGGTGCAGAACTTCACGTTAAACTCAATGTCCTGCACATCATTAGAAATTCGTCTCATCCAATCCTTCCAATAGGCAACGACCTCAGCGCAACCAACAATAGGACCCCTGTTCTGAACCGGCCATTCCCATCTTACGTTTTTGTCAAGCATGCTCTCAAAAGCGGAGAAATCATTATTGATAATTCCTTCACTCAAAGCCAATGCGACTTTCTTATGCATGTCGTCTGGCAATTCTTCCTGAATTGTCAATGTCCAGTTTTTCTTTTTTCCGAAAATATTCATAATAATCAGAATTTTATAAGTCTATTCCTCTAACTACAACTCCACTCTACCCTATTTTTCAAAGTCATGTTTTATCCAACCAGATACTGTTATTGAAATCATAGCAAAAAGTACTATCAACAGCAATATTCCAGATAATCCATAATACCAAAAATTCTTATCTACGACACCTGGATATGTCATATAATCTGTCACATAAAAATCTATTATCAAACTTAACATCCAAAACACTTTTTGAATGTGTTATTAGTTGATTATCAGTATTATACGCTCTAAACGGTAGAAAAGTGGCAAAATAGATTCTGTGTAGATACGAAAAATGTAAGATTTAACGTATTTAACTTTTGGTTACATCAAAATTACATAGATATGAATTGGATGGGGCGTTTGAACCGACCCCGTAATATGATAAAAAGGAAACAAAGAAGACATGTAAGGAAATGAATGATCAGTAGCCATTCCACATGTTGTTACCTCCATAATGGTTCCGTTTCCCATCCCTGCGGAAAGCCGAGAGCTTTTAAGTCAATTTCAGGAAACCGAATGAACAACCATGTTAGTTTGGATTGCATATCATTATTGGGGGATATAACATTAAGAAAGTACTTGATGATGCAGAGATCAAAGTAAGCACGCATGGAATCTGTTGGTAGCGTTATCCATTCTCCTGCAGGACTATTGGGAATTGCTGGCTGAATAGCATTCTGCTTGTTCCATACTCTTGAATGATGACCACAGGCATTTCGAGTAACAGCAATAACCGTGAGCCATGACTCAAACACATTGATAGGCAACCCAAAACGTTTAGCAATGCGCTTGCGTATGCGATTTTGTTTAATGTTGCGATAAATGGCATTGACGTTTCCAATAGTAAGCAGTTCTCCTAAAATCCACGCTGGCGGATATGGCTCTGAGTAGGTTCGTTTGAAATGGAGAATGAACTCCTCTTTAGATTTGCTGTATTCCTTGGATATAGCTCGCATTGTTTCATTAAACTTGGAACTATCCAAGAAGTAAGAAGAGTCAGTAAGCCAGAAAGGATTGCCTGTCATATCTGCTGTTATTTGCATCACCGCACGTCTGATAGCAATTTCAATCTTTTCTATTTCATTGAACATGAGCAGTCTCAGTTTCTTGTCAAAGCGATAAAGCATCATCACCTTTTCGAATGTTGAACCTTCCTTATACAAATGTGCTGTTTTGGGCATCTTCAACAAAGGATACATATAAGCAGACAATCTGTAATAACCAATATTGTCAAGGTACTGTATGGCTTTGTTTCTGTCACAAATCTGTAAACCTCGTGATTCAAGCAAATTAACGAGATTTTCCGAAGATTCAAACCGTTTTGTAAAGGGAATAAGATTCGCCATGTTCAAATGTGTATAAACAAAAAACGCCTCGCACGATTTGAGCATTGTTAAGAGGCTTGGCGAGGACTGACGCTGCAAAGATACGAATAATCATTGATAATACAAACTTTTTAGCAAGAAAAATCACGCAAAAGTGGAATTCTTTGACATATTTATATTTAATAATCATTAGTGTCCTGTTTCCTTGTCAAGTTGCATCTTTGGGTCGAAGGCATAGTCCTTGATGCATCGGCTGTAGCGATGTCATCTGTCAGCATACTTTTTTGCGAGATTTTCAAGTCCTCATCCTCTTGCTCATGGCAGCCTTTAGCGAGACAATCTGTGCGCAGAGCTTACTCTTTACATTCGCATCGGCCTCAGCACGTGCCAACACGTTTGAAATGAACAGAAAATGTGCGCCGTTGTTTAGACGCTCCAAGCTAAGAGTTCCAAATTCGCTCATAGTTTGATAAAAGTTTTAAGATGAATACTGTGGAAACTCCGTTTTCTGTTGCGTTAAATAGATTGTTTATGCTATCTCTACGTTGTTTCCGATAATAATTCTCATGGAATCAGCCGTGCACGTTGTTTCCTTACTCGCTCCTTTGGGTTTGGTCGCAAAAACAGCGTTTCTTGCACAATTCCGTATGGAGTAATGCAAGAAACGCTGCTTCTGCCGTCTTCCGATAATGATTTATCCAATCTTCATGCCACAAACCTTTACCGACACATTTCATGCCATCGTTGACACGGTTTCTTGTATCATGCACTATGGATTTGACATATTGTCTGATGTTTTCGGTCATTATAATGGCATAATTGGACTAAAATTTCAGTTTTTACGAAATAGATAACAAATAATGTCTTTATTCTTATTGATTTTTAGTAACTTTGCAGCGCATTCGCAATAAATGCGTTTGCAAACATAATTGTGAAGTTTTGATATATGATAATCTTTGGATTAAAATATTCAATGGGGTTGTTGGAGACCCTTATGCTGAGGGATTATTCCACTCGGTAAGTACCTTAAATAGTTATATGTAAGGCTATTTCAATTGGATAGAATGTAAATCATCAGAAAAAGAAAGGTATATCCAACTATCATGGGCTCCATGTCGGCCTGCAGCGAATGTAAATCATCAGAAAAAGAAAGGTATATCCAACGTGTCTTTATCCGACCGCTTTTGCCGTGCGGATGTAAATCATCAGAAAAAGAAAGGTATATCCAACGTAAACAAATCCGTAGGTTTAAGTAAACAAGATGTAAATCATCTGAAAAAGAAAGGTATATCCAACATAGAGTATGATTGACCGTTTCGTCCTCGTGATGTAAATCATCTAAAAACGAAAGCTACATTCAACTATTGTTGTTAACAATAAAAAGGACTTTTTGACCATAAAGCAGAAGTTTATCATTCATCAACTGATTTTAAAATAAACATGTCTAAAATTACAAGAAAAATAGAGATTGTTCCTGATATAGAAGGATTAACTCATGACGAGTCAAATAAAAAATGCTATGGTGCATTTTATAGCTTTGACAAGAATTTATACAAGGTGGCAAATCTCCTTGTAAGTCAATTGTATGGATTAGACAATCTGTTATCATTGATGAGACTACAGAATGATGAATACGTTAAATGTCAATACAAGTTGTCTCTTAAATCTACAACAGATGCAGAGAAGGAGAACTTAAAGAAGCGCATGGAAAAAATAGATGCAGAACTTGTATCTATCAAGAATGGGATGGCTCCAAAGCATCCACAGACATTCGCTTACCGTGCTGTGACGAATTGCGTCTATGCTAAAAATATACCATCAGACATTTTAAATACTCTTAAACAAGATGTCTATAAACACTTTAACGATACAAAGAAAGAGCAATTTCGGGGAGAAAGGAGTTTGACAACATACAAAAGGGGAATGCCAGTTCCTTTTAGTATCGAAAAGAAACATGCTATTGTTTTTGATGGTGATAATTATTATCTACCATGGTTTGAAGATACACGTTTTAGACTTAACTTTGGTCGTGACAAAAGTAACAATCGTGCCATTATAGACAATTGCATCAAGACAAAGAGGTACAAATTATGTGCTGCTGCAAAGATGCAGCTTAAAGATAAAAAACTTTTTCTACTTGTCACAGTTGATATTCCTGCTACAGAGACAACCCCTGTCAACGGAAAAGTTATGGGCGTAGACCTCGGTGTTGTAAATCCTGCTTATGTAGCTGTGAATGATGGACCAGAAAGAAGTCGTATTGGTAATGGTGAAGCCTTTCAGAAGCAACGTGATGTCTTTCGTAGAAGATTTCGTGAATTACAACGTTCACAACTTACACAAGGTGGTCATGGAAGAAAGCACAAGACAAAAGCAACCGAAACACTTAGAGGCAAAGAAAGAAATTGGGTGCAGACTGAAAATCATCGTATAAGCAGGGAAATTGTAAATTTGGCATCTCGATGGAAAGTTGAGTGCATACAAATGGAAAGCCTGAAAAGATTTGGAAAAAATCAAGAAGGAGAAGTTGAGGACAACCACAAACGCCTTCTTGGACGATGGTCTTACTTCGAGCTACAGAAAGATATAGAATATAAGGCTGCAATGGTTGGTATTCAAGTGAAATACATAAATCCTGCATACACCAGCCAGACTTGTCATGTCTGTGGACAACGTGGAAATAGAATAAAACGTGATACTTTTATTTGTACCAACCCTGAATGTACTTGTTATAATCAAGCACAGGATGCGGATATGAATGCAGCAATAAATATCGCAAAATCTAAAGATGTAGTAAAGTAATCCTATACGATAAATAATTTGTCGAACTATAAGAAAATATGAAGAAAATATTTTTGTTAATGACATTGTTGCTGCTGTTTTGTTGCAACATTTCAGCACAAACGCATTTAACTTTCATGGGCATTCCTATCACAGGAACGAGGGAAGCAATGATGGCAAAGTTAAAGGCAAAAGGATTTACAGAGAAGACACAAGAAAATGAAGTCGGTGTCGAATTGAAAGGAAAATATCTTGGAAAAGATGTATGGTTGCGTATTTATAATAGCAATAAGTCTAAGACAGTATATCTTATAGATATATTTTTCAAAAAAGGTCAATTCATGGATTTGTATGAACAATATCTTGATTGTCGTGAAAAGTTTAATGGCATATATGGTAAACCAACAGAAATCCTCGACGAACCTTTTGAAGAAACTTTAAAATATGGGAAACTTCCTATGTGTGCAACATATTATAAAAGCTCCAAAGGCTTGGTTTCATTAGAGATTTCAGACGACATGCATTGTGTAGAAATATCTTTTCAGGATAAGCATAATGCAGAGGTTATGAGAAAAGAAAAGACTCAAAAGAATGTGAAAAAGTAATCTCATTTATGGTTTTATTCAAAAAGCAAAATCGAAGTGATGGATATAGATGCAAGAAAAGAAAAACGCGAAAAGGCTCAATCAGAAAATTTGTTATCGATAATTAGGAAAGAAATTTTTCCTAATGTATATACCTTTCCTGAAAGGAATAAGAAAGACAGACCTGATATTGTCCTTGCGATTTCTGAAAAAAGAATAGGAATAGAGGTAACAGAATGTTATCCTTCTAATCACATAGATGAAGAAGACAAAAAGAAGGGTAAGAGACCACTTTGTAAAAAGAAAAACTATACATGGTTAATGAAAGAATGCGAGGATTTCAAGAATAGCCCATATTTCGTCAACTTGACAAAAGACCAACATTATAATATAAAAATATATACAACCAATGCAGTATATCGTGGTAAGCATCATGATGAATTTCAAAATGAGCTCATTGAGCATATAGAAGCTATACGATATAAGAGATACCCCATAAGTACAAAACTTATTTCGAGAATCAAAGTAAAGCCTTCTGTTCACAATTATGTGGATTTTTTTCACACATCAAGCCCTTGGGCTGTAAAATGGGAAGATGTTCTAAGAGAAATAGAGAAAAAAGAAGAGCAGTCAGTAGAATATGAACACACTGATGAATTGTGGCTAAATATTTATATTCCATGGGTAGAAAACATAGTATCTTACGAAATGGATATAGGAAAGAGTGACATAGCTACTATCAGAAAAAGATTGCTGCAATCAAAATTTCAAAGAATATATCTTTCTTCTATTAGAGAACATGATACATTTGTTTTGAAAACTAATAATGGAAAAGATATGTTGGATGAAGAACATTGCATTTCAACAATAGATGTATCTTGAGCTGTAATGTTGTTTTGACTAATAAGATATTATACGAAATATAATAAACATACGTCGCGCCATTAAAGAGCATGGATATTCGGCAAAAGACTTTTCTGATGAGATTGGCGTAAAGCCACAGACTAATTACAGAACATGATTAACGGCAATCCAACAGTCAAGAAAATGAAAGAGATTACTGAATGTTTGGATTGCAACATCACAGATTTATGTTATCTGATAGATAAAGAACAAGTCGAACAACCGTACAAAGATTTGCATTTAACAAATGCCAGTCTTTCGCAAGAATCCACATGTGTTGAGCAACATTCAGTTATACTTTGAACCATCACCTTGTCACTACTACTTTCTGTTCACATTGCGTAACAAAGGTGAGAGTCGGCGTAGTATTGTTTCCTGAAAATAAGAGGATGCCAAGCGGATAACCTCGTCTTGTGAAAGATGCTCCTTGTCAGTCGGGATTGTCTCGATACGCTCCAAAAAACCGTTCGGGTTCTCCTTTATCTTGCGGTCACGATAGGCTGTATGGATTGAAGCACGGAAAGTTACCTTTCGGTTTCCTCCTTCGCATCTCGGCAATTCAAACAAGTTTGACGTGCATAGGGTGTCGCATTCCCCATGAATGAGGCAATGCGACACCCTATGTGTTGATGAAAACTGAATTTCAGAAAATGATGAACGGCTTACTTGTTGAAAGCATAGTAGAAGCCATCGTTCATTGCCATGCGGAGCTGGAATAAGCCATTCTCGTCGGCAGTGACATTCATCTTTGCGCCACTTGGCAGACAGGCCTGGATGCTGCCGTCCTCATTGAAGCTGAAGAGCTCGCGAATGTCGCCGTCCTTGCTGTACGACCAGCTCTTGTTCTTCTTGTTGAATACGAAGTAAGACTTCTCGCCGTCGGGGTCGGTTATCTCGTAACCATTCTTCAAAGTCTTGACAGCATACATGCGACCGTCCTTGCCCATCACGTCCTTGGTGGTTCCCACCTGTCCGATCACCTTCTCGCCTGTCCAGAACTCGATGGAGTTGAGCACGAAGAGGTCGGCTACAGAACATACAGCATAGGCTGGAGAGATGAGGATAAAGATAAGCTCATTGACAAACTTGTTGTCTGTAGCTCGCTTGTTCCAGCTGAGAACTGAGTTGGTAAGGCCGAAAGAGCCGATGCATGAACTGAGAGTCAAGGCACCCACTGTGACTGCGATGACTGATTTGGTGAATGTTTTCTTCATCTTGTTAAAAAATTAATGTATGTTGATAATTGATTATAGTGTTTCCGGTTCTTGAAAAACCCTAAAACTTGAAATGCCTTTTCAGCCAGCGGCTCATCATCTCGTAGGCACTCTCTTCCTCCTGATGCTGAGGCTCGGCAAAGGTGAGATGCTCACCAGAGGCATCACCATGCTGGTCGGGGAAGATGATCATCAGATTGGTGCCGGAGAAGAAACGGGTCAACTCTTCGGGCAGACGCTCAAGGGCAGCCTTGTGAGAGACGGTTCCCTTGCGGGCTGTTACCACCACAAGCATGTGGTCGGGAGCTATCTGCGAGGCTATCTGGGGCATCTCGTTCCAATGGGTCATGAGCGTATAGTCGGAACGGACCTCGGGATAGCGGTTCTTGATAAACTCGTTGATGAGCGAAAGTGCCTCCATACGGCCATGGAACTGTATGCGGCAGTCGAGGTTGCGTGCCATGCGCGACAGACGTTCTACCCAGCGGTAGAAGCCTGGCTCAAACTCTGCTCTCGAAGGAACAGCCACCTGTATGCGGCGTATGGTGTTGAGCGGCTGGCGGATACGTGCCATGATGATCTGGCGACTGAGTCCATTGAACAGACTCTGATGGAACTCGCCCCAGAACTTAGGTGAGCGCTCCGGATGCATGTGCATGCCGATGATGATCTCGGAACACTGAAACTCGTTGAAGGCGTGCTTGATGCCATTGGCGATGTTGGCAGCTATTCTGACCTGGGTCTGCGTGAGCACATCGGTGGCTGCTGCTATCTGGCTGCAATGTTCGAGCAGTCGCTTGCCTTGCTCCTGGTTGTAGCGCATGTCTTTGTCCTCATACACCACATTGAGACAAACCAAACCGCGGTTCAGCTTCTGGTTTCTCACCAAGAAGGCGAGGCTCATCAGGTTGTCGGCATATTCGGGATAGCGCACGGGGATGAGTATCTTCTCATCGTTGGCGCTCTTCTCGTCCTCAGCCTCCGGCAGCTCCTTGTCTCTTAGTACTATCATGCGCGAAGACCAGTCGGTAAGCAGCGAGGAGATGATACAGGTGCACAGTATCATGATCACCACACCGTTGAGCATGTCGTCGTCGACAAGATAGGTGTTTTTGCCTACAAGAATGTTCATTCCCACCATCACCATGGCGATACTGCCGGCAGCATGGGCTGAGGTAAGACCGAACATCATGTGACCCGAAGACAGGGGCAGGCGGAAGCCAAAGCAGGCAGCATAGGCGGCAATGGCCTTGCCCAGGGTGCCAAAGAACACGATGCACAGCACCACCCAGAGAATATGACCGCCCTGGAAGAGCAGTCCCACATTGATCAGCATGCCCACTCCTATCAGGAAGTAGGGAATGAAGAGGGCGTTGCCGATAAACTCGAGTCGGTTCATCAGTGGCGACACATGAGGTATATACCTATTTAATATAAGGCCCGCAAAGAAGGCACCAAAGACTCCCTCGATGCCTACCATCTGCGAGAGGGCGGCACTCATGAAGAGCATCGACATGACGAAGATAAACTGCATCACGGCATCGCTGTATCGGCGAAGAAACCATCGGGTGAGACGGGGTATGAGGAATATCATCACGCCACAATAGGCTGCAAACTTGGCTGCAAAGAGTACCCAGAAGAGTACGCCGTCGTGCTCGGTGAACGAAGCCACCAGACCCGCCAGCATCACTAAGGCGATGAGCAGGGAAATCATGCTCGACCCCACACTCAGCGTGACGCTCGGCTTCTGCTGCAGTCCGTAACGCGACACGATAGGGTAGGCGATGAGCGTATTCGAGGCCATGATACAGCTCAGCAGGAATGAGGCTTTGGTGGAATAGTCCAAGAGTGTGACGCTCATCCAATAGGTGAGTCCGAAAGGAATAAAGCACGTCAGCAGACCATAAGTGAGCAGTCTCGACTTCGTCTTCTTCATACCCTCCATGTCCATCTCGAGGGCAGCCAGAAACATGATGTAGTACAGACCAACCTTGCCAAACAACTCAAAGGAAGAGTCGCGCTCCAGGATGTTGAGCCCGTATTTGCCTATGAGCACTCCTGCCAATACCATACCGATGATGTGTGGAATGCGGAGCTTGCCCATGATGATAGGCGCAAAGAGGATGATGATCATCACGACGAAGAAGATCAGCGTAGGGTCGGTTATCGGGAAATATTGTGCAATGTTCAGCATAGGCATTCAGTTTTTCGGGAGAGTTCTCAAGCATCAGCTGCATCACTCTTCCTATAATATGGGTGCAAAAATAATAATAAATCTTGAAAAAGCAAAGTCTTTTGCCTCCTTATCAATTATATGTGCAAAGATTTTTGTAAATTTGCACCCGGAAAGTAAACTTAAGATAGAAAGATAAGCCCTCTGTCTGCTGATGTTTCATCGTAAATATGAGTAGCGGCGATGGATGAATGATTTTGTGGGGAAATATGCGGAAAATCAGCAAAAAGTTTGGAAGATATCAGATAATTTATTATTTTTGCTGTGTTTAAAAATAAGCGTTATGAGATCCGTTCAAGATTATATAACAATCATTAGGCAGAATGTTTGAGGTCACAAATTGTGACCTCAAACGGCAGAGGCGGTAACCGCTACTCATCTTATGCTTTTACAGAGCAAGGCGTGGCAATGCTTAGTAGTGTTCTTCGTTCACAAACAGCCATTGAGGTCAATATACAAATCATGCGAGCCTTTGTTTCCATGCGCCACTTTATGGTAAACAATGCTTCTGTTTTTAGTCGTTTGGAAACGATGGAATATCATCAGTTGGAAATCTTGCATACGAATGCGTTATAGGCAACCAGACAATGATGCCATTGGGTGAGATTTGTTTCGATTTTGACAGAATGCAGCTTGTAATCCCTGCCTCGTATACACCAACACCTACATATGCTCCCAATTTCTATCGTTCGCCTCAGCGCCTTTACCATTTGTCATTAACAGATGGTCGTTCAGGGAGAAAGATTGATGCAATAGTTGATACTGGCGCATCGGGAACCATCCTGACAAATCGCTATTATAAAAAGAACGAAAACTGTTTTACTGGTAGAACGGCAACTGATTCATTGCGCACGGCAGGTGTCGGTGGTGTCAACGTTGTAAAAACGATACCTGTGTCATGGACATTTACCCTTGCTGGCGAACAATATACCGAGACAAACATTCCAGTAGTAACATCTTCAGAACAGAATGAGGAATATGATTGCAGAATCGGTTTACCAACGTTAATGGCGCATAGGAAATTTATTATCAACTTCAAGAATATGTGGATGAGATTTGAGGATTAGCATTTTAATTCCGCCAACGAGTATACATAAGTATTATGAAATGCATCAACATATTACTTGTGATGTGATTCGATCTTTTCTCGAAGACAATGACAATGCTTTGCGACCTGATGAAGGAAAAGACTTCATAGAGTTTGCTAAAGAGTTGATGGAAAAACGTTATGAGAAAGGTAAGATAGGTTTCAGTACTTGCAAGAATGGTATTTCATATCTCAATCAGTTTGAGGAATACCTGTTGCTTGAACACAAAGGTACACATGGTGAGCATAAGGAATTCATTTATGTCTCAGATATTAGTGAAGACTTATTGCTTGACTTCCGTAAGTATCGACTCTTGGCAAAAAAGAAAGCAACAACAGTCAACAAGACTCTATGTCCGATTCTTCAGGCGTGTGAATATGCTTGTCAGTTAGGTTATATCTCTCATCAGCTTAATGTATCTCTCCAGGACTTGTATATGAAAGAAGAGGACCGGCTTGATGAAGAAGAGAGGAATATCAAGTATCTCACTGAAGAGAGACTTGCTGAGTTAGTTTCCGTTTATAATACCATCGAACAACCTCGACGAAAAGAGTTTTTGGAGATGTGGCTGTTTGCCTTCCATGCTTGCGGTATGCGAATGGTTGATGTGATGACGCTCCGATGGAAAGACATTGATTTCAACAAGAATTTCATCAGTAAAATACAAGTCAAGACGAGAAACCGAAACACCATACCTTTGAGTGAACCACTCATTCGTATTCTTGAAAAATGGAAGGGTAGAAACAAAGTCTTTGTTTTTGATCTATTGCCAGAGAACTTCGATATAAATGACCATGAGGCGATATACCGTCGTAGAAATTCCTGGAATAATACCATCAATACTTCGCTTCGCTGTATATCTCATGATTTAAAATGGAATCAAGACTTGACTTTCCATGTATCAAGACACACCTGGGCAGTTTTAGCGCTTGCACACGGAGCTGAAATCAGTGAGATAAGCAGATTGTTAGGTCACGCTTCAACAGGCGTCACAGAGCGAGTTTATGCAGAATTCTTGCCAGACAACCTTGCGACTGTAGTAAGCAAACTTGGCTTCTGCTTCATTCCTGATATGAATGCCAAACAAAAGAAGGTGGTATCACGCTAAACAGAGTGATACCACCTTCGATCAAATTTGTAGCCTTTATAGTCGAAACTATCAGAATATCTTGTAGTCCTTGCCAGTAAGATTAGAAATTGGCTTGAATAAACGCAATAGAATGAGCCCTATCACGATAAATGCTATTCTGACTATTACTGAACCACCCATAGTAAAACCGTGCCATACGAGGAAAATGGGTGAGCACATGAGGGCTACGATGATTAGGCACATTAGAGCTGCTAGAAATGTTTTTGGTCCCATACGTCAATAATCTAATGGAGCTATGAAATGATCATCAGGCAGGTCGTGAAAATACTTGCCATCTGCATCATTAGTCACATATGTTTCGTTTTCTGGATCTTCTGTAGCGAAATAGATTTCCAAATCCTTGAAACGATTTTTGAGAAGAACGCGGAAGTCAGTAATCAATGCGAGTTCTTCCGCTTCTATATAGAGAAAGCCTTCTGAAAGTTCGCATTTCTTGATATTACCACAGAGATTGCAAGTCCCATAGTCCACACCAAGAGCTAAGATGATGTTTCCTTCCCAATCATCGGCCTCGTCTTCTTCCATAGCAGGGCGTTCTTTCTGTATGAAAGTCTGATAGAGGTCATATATCTCTTGCAACTCTTCTTGTTTTCCCACAATGTGGTAGCGTACTTTTATATTATGCATTTGGGATGCAAAGATAGCTAAATCTGATTCCATGTCTTGTCAATCGATTTCACTACTGTCCAATAAAAAAGGGCAATTCGATCTTTGAAACAGTTGAATTATAGTCTTTTATGCAGTATTTTGCAATGAAACGGACTTGATTTTGTACAATAGTTCGTTAATAATTCAATAATGTGCTAAGCAGCTATACGCTGTAAGCACGA